>Ga0256904_1000160_pt1 | contig 24580 bp, 19 predicted proteins | sample MC6MC0742MT_FD_190199 | JGI IMG/M metagenome (GOLD analysis project Ga0256904, IMG submission 190199) | Metatranscriptome of enriched soil aggregate microbial communities from Iowa State University, Ames, United States - MC6-MC0742-MT... | ecosystem: Environmental > Terrestrial > Soil >...
CGACAATCTGTGCCTGGTAGCCTGCCTCGCTCTCGTAATCGAGCGTCGTGGTCTTGGCGCCCGACCGCGACAGGCGTTCGACCAGTTGCTTGAACAATTGAGGACGATGGCTTTCCTGCTCGATACGATCCTGCCGCGCCGCCGCCGTCTCGATTTGTTTCGCGGTCCAGACGTTGCGTTCGACCTCACGTACCTCGAAAGTCTTCCTGCCAGTTTCGGGATCGATGATGGGCACGTGAACCTCGACGTTCTCCACGCCGTCCTTGCGCAAGGTCACCGTGTCGCCGAGCCCGATACCGCCGTCCTTGATGGCCTTTGGCAGGCTGACGCCCCAGACACGATGAATCGCATCGTCGTCGGTGCGCACATCGGCAAAGGGGCTAGCGGCGGAACCGGTGTCGCCCCGATAGTGCGCTTCCCCGAGCTCAACCAGTTCGCCCGTAACGCCTGCCGCATGATCAACCCTTGACCTGCCACCCCATTGCTGGCGAGGCGCGAAATCCTCTTGCCCCATATAGAGGTCCGCGCGATCCCGATGGCGCGACATCGCGACATAAGCGAGATGCTGATCCATAAGCCCTGTCGCGAGGACAAACGTGCGATCGACGGTCGCGCCCTGTGACTTGTGAACCGTCGCGGCGTAGCCGTGATCGACATTGCAATAAGTCTCCTGCCCGAATGTGACCTCGCGACCTGCGTCGAGCCTGACGGTCAGCAGCGTATCGCCGCGATCGCTCGTCGTGCGGACCATGGTTCCCAGCATGCCATTCTTCACATGCTGAATAGCGAGATGCTCGGCGCGCCGTTCGAAGAAGCGGGCATTCTCGAGGAAGATCAATCGGTCGCCGACGGCAAATTCCCGGAAGCCGCGTTCCGTCTGGAAGGTACGCTCATCGTTCAACGCACCCTGCGCCGCCATGACGGTCCGGATCGCCTCGTTGAGCTTCCTGACGTCGTCATTGGTCTGCGCCAGAACGAGAAGCTCGGAACCGCTCAGTGTGCGGTTCTCACTTTCGGCTTTGGCCCAATAGTCCTCCCGCGCTTGTCCCCAATCCGTGACGATCTGTTCGATTGCGGCATCGCGCGTTTCGACTTCGACGACCCGGTCATGTTGTGCATAAGCGTCGAGCGCCTCTACTAACTTTCCGCGCGCGAAGAGACGCGAGGCGTTACGATCCCATTGTTCCTTCTGACGACGAATGCCGATCAGTTCAGCAAAGCCGACGCGCTCGACAATCGCCCGGAAGGCAGCACCGGCCTGGATCGGCTGGAGCTGCATCGGATCACCGACCAGAACGACTTTCGCCTCAGCGCTTTCGACTGCTTTGAGGACACGCGCCAACTGCTCCGACGAAACCATCCCCGCCTCATCGACAACGAGCACATCACCTTTTTGCAGCTGATCATTTCCGTCCGCCCAGGCGCGTTCCCATGAGGCGATTGTGCGCGATCGGATGCCGGAACTGCCTTCAAGGCCCTCGGCGGCCTTGCCCGCCAACGCTGCACCAATAACACGACGGCCATTCGCCTCCCAAGCAATTCGCGCCGCATCGAGAAGAGCCGATTTACCAGCACCGGCGAGGCCGACGACCGCCGCAATGCCGGTATCGCCAGTGACATGGCGAACAGCGTCGACCTGTTCCACGTCGAGCTTGAATGTCTTTGCAGGATCGCGACTTTCCACCAAGCGGATCGCGTCATCGAACTTTGCGGATGACACCTTGTAACCGGATCGCCGGAACAGCGCCGTCGCCGATTGCGCCATGTCGTATTCCGTGCGGAGCATGCTTCGCGTCGTGAAGACGGCAGTCTCGCTGGCCTTTCCCGTGTCGGGATCGATCCGCTGGGGCTTCAGCGTCACCAGATCCGGCGACGCCATCAGTTGCGCGCGGATATTGGCAAAGATCGTCGGATCGTCGACATAGCGATGCAGCGCTTTGGCGATTTCCCGCTCGTCGAATGTCGAGCGTTCGTTGCTGATCTGCTTGAGCAAAAGGCCGGGCTCGTCGGCAAGGCGATCGGCCATTTCCTGCCGACGCGCCAACGCCGCCGGCGCGAAATACATCTCCTGGCCTTTGCGCGCCAACGCAGCTTTCGCCGGCCCCAGATGTTGCTGAGCGATGCCGTCCAGACCTTGCTGGGCATAAGAGCGTCCGTCGAGGCGGATATCATGACCCGCTAGCGCGAGGTGCTTGTTGGCGGTTTCGGCCCAGGCGATCTTCCACGCCTTCATTGTTTCCTTGTCGCCCGCCCAGACCCGATAGACGATCTTGCCCTTCGGCCGGTCCGGCGTGACCACCCGCAACGGCTCGCCGTCGTCGCCGAGAACCGGCACCTTCTTGGCACCGAAGCCGTCGTCGGTCAGAGGCCGCAATGTGGTCATCAGATGGACATGCGGATTGCCTTGCCTGTCGTGATAGACCCAGTCCGCGACCATACCCTTGGAGGTGAGGTTCTCTCGCACGAACTCACGCACCAGAGCGATGTTCTCGGTCTTCGATAGTTCCTCAGGCAATGCGAAGATCAATTCCCGCGCAAGCTGCGCGTCCGCCCTCTTTTCGGACGTGTCGACGGCATTCCAGAGCACCTCGCTGGCGCGTGCGACCGTTTTACCATTGATCATTGTGCGCAGCCAGGCCGGCGTATCATCGGGCAGCGCCAGTTCCTCATGCACGAGTTCTGGCTTGCCACTCTCGTAGCGAAAGCTGAGGCCGGTCTGCTCTTCCTCCATCCTCGTACGGTGACGATAGGCGGCGGCCGAGACGACGCTTCGTCCCGCTCCCCGACCGATCACCTGTGCCCGTACAAACATTATCGCCATGCGACCCCCGAGACCTTCCCTCAAGCACGTCGCGCCAGCGACGTATATTGCGCCCTCAAACCAATCGGACCGAAGGGCCGATGCCGCCTCAATCCGAATGGAGTGCTCCAACGTAGCATCTTTTACTATGCGTTTATATACTGTATAATCGCGATTACCATGAACGAGAAAAGAGAGTATTTTACCAATATGCGCGCCAGAACAACGCTTTCCGAGATCGATACGCAGATAGAGAGACTACGAGAAAAACGCCGATTATTGCTGGCCAAGGCCAATGAGCGATTTGCCCGCGCTGCCGCAAAGGCTGGTTTGGCGGAGCTGGAAATTCCGGACGCAGACCTCGACGATATCTTCGAGGAAATCGCTGCGCGATACCGGACGGGCGGCAAGGGGCCTTCCGGTGCATCTGCTTAAACGCCTCGATCAACGAACGACGGCTCTTGACCGAAGACGGCGGCGGACGATGTCGAATGAGCGCAGAAAAGACATGCGCGAGAAGATCGCACTTGGCGGGTTGATCGTAAGGGCCGGTCTTCGTGAGGCGGACCGCGCTTATCTGCTGGGCGTGCTGTTAGAAGCGGCGACGGTGGTAGCGGGATCGGGAGAGTATGTGCGCCTGAAGACTGCGGGCGCTTTGGCGTTCCGGGATGCCCCCGCGGACATTGAGGATACGAGGTCGCCCAGAACGCCTACGTCTGAGAACGGCGACAAGGCGTCCGGCGAGTAAGCCCCATAGGAGAACCCGGATATGGCGGGGAAGATTAGATTAAGCGCGGCGGTTCTGTGGGCTATCGTACCGGTCGCGGTAAGTGCGATCACGGTAATGATCACATCACAGAGATGGCCAACGATGGCGGCCGGGATTTCTCCGGAATATGCATATTGGTTCCTCCGATCCGCGCCGATCCCCAATCTGCTCTTCGGCCCAATTGCCGGGTTGATTACGGTATTCGCTCTACCGCTGCATCGCCGTCGCCCGGTGGCGGTGACGAGTCTTCTTTGCTTCATGGGCATCGCCGGCTTTTACGCTAAGCGCGAGTTTGCTCGCCTGTCCCCATCCGTAGAGAGCGGCACGGTGACATGGGACGAAGTGCTCTCCTATCTCGACTTTTTTGCGGTTATGGCCGCGGCAGTCGGTTTCGTCATCGTGGCGGTGTCGGCGCGGATATCGGTCGTGGTTGCGGATTCCGTCAAACGGGCCAAACGCGCAACCTTCGGCGATGCTGATTGGCTCTCCATGTCGGCGGCGGGAAAGCTGTTTCCGCCGGATGGCGAAATCGTCATTGGCGAGCGTTACCGTGTCGATAGAGAAACAATCCGCGACGTGCCATTCGATCCGATCAACCCTGAGACGTGGGGCAGCGGAGGCAGTGCGCCGCTATTGACCTATAAGCAGGACTTCGATTCCACGCATATGCTGTTCTTCGCCGGATCAGGCGGGTTCAAGACGACAAGCAATGTCGTGCCGACGGCGCTGCGTTACACCGGTCCGCTGATCTGCCTCGATCCCTCGACCGAAGTCGCGCCGATGGTTGTCACGCATCGAACTGGCAAGCTCGGCCGCGAGTGCATGGTGCTCGATCCGACGAACCCGGTCGCGGGTTTCAACGTGCTCGACTGGATCGAAACCTCAAAACACAAGGAGGAGGATATCGTCGCGGTTGCGCATATGCTGCTTTCTGAAAGTGCGCGTTTCGAATCCTCGACCGGCAGTTACTTCCAGAACCAGGCGCACAATCTCCTGACCGGTCTGCTCGCCCATGTCGTGCTCTCTCCGGAGTATGAGGGGCGTCGCAATCTGCGCAGCTTGCGCCTGATCGTGTCCGAGCCGGAGCCATCTGTTCTGGCTATGCTGCGCGAGATCCAGGAGTCTTCGGAGTCGGCGTTCATTCGCGAGACGCTCGGCGTTTTCACCAATATGACCGAGCAGACTTTCTCCGGCGTCTATTCGACCGCGTCGAAGGATACGCAATGGTTATCCCTCGACGATTACGCAGCGCTTGTGTGCGGCTGTTCGTTCAAGTCGAGCGATATCGTTGCAGGCGGGAAGGACGTATTCCTCAATATACCGGCGGCCATCCTGCGCTCCTATCCGGGGATCGGACGGTTGATCATCGGCTCGCTGATCAACGCAATGACGCAGGCCAATGGCGCTTTCAAGCGCCGCGCCCTCTTCATGCTCGATGAGGTTGACCTGCTAGGTTACATGCGAGTGTTGGAGGAGGCGCGCGACCGTGGCCGCAAATACGGAATCACGCTCATGCTGATGTACCAGTCAGTCGGCCAGCTCGTACGCCATTTTGGCAAGGACGGTTCCACGTCGTGGATCGATGGCTGCGCTTTTGCCTCCTATGCTGCTATCAAGGCGCTGGAAACTGCGCGCGACGTGTCGGCGCAATGCGGAGAAATGACCGTCGAGGTGGAGGGCAAATCCCGCAATGTCGGTTGGAGCAATTCCAACAGCAGCAATCGCAAATCGGAAAGTCTTAGTCTGCAACGCAGGCCCCTGATCATGCCGCATGAGATCACGCAGCACATGCGCAAGGACGAGCAGATCGTCATCGTGCAGGGACACGATCCGATCCGCTGCGGGCGAGCAATCTACTTCCGGAGACAGGACATGGATTCCGATGCTAGCGCAAACAGATTCGTCAAGGCTGCCGGCTAAATCGTGGCCGATATCTGTCGAACGGATCCGCCGCGCCAGTGGGCGCGAACCAGTCGGGGAGGAGAATTCAGCCAACATCCCGAACGCCGTCGACAGGAAAAACCACCACAGCATGAGCGCGGTATCTGGCTTGAAGAACATGCCGAGCGAGAGGGTGAGTATGACGATCGCGGCGAGTACGGATAAGCCTGTGAAGGCACTAGACCCACAGGCGGCGAAATAGAGCAGGTGCCATGCGGTGTAGCAGCCAGCGCGCCCGACCCTCTCAAGCGTATTGAACTGGAATTCTATGAGAACTGGCATCGGGCACAATTTTGACGACCGGTAGCGAAGGAATACCTTCAACGCCTGGGTCGGCTTTTGTAAAACTATGATGCACGGTCCTTTCGCAGAGCGTTTCATTACACGTGAAAATGAAAGTATGAGAATCGTCAAAGGGCGAGCTGAGGAGACCACCCAGATGATCACCAGCGGAAACAGAGGACCATGAGCCGGCATATCCGCTTGGGCGGGGGTGATGTCGACGTTGAAAACAGCGCATTCTATGAGCGATTGGAGGACGCCAATTCGAACCGCGAACATCAGCTGCGCGTCTGCCAGGCAGGAGGCGTGCCGATGTATATCGCACGGATTGAAGACCGCATATCATGGAACGGATGCCCCCACAGATGCGATAGTCTGATGATACGTTCTATTTTAAGCTGCAACATGCCAATGAATACATTTGGTTAGCCATGGAGGAAATTGGATGTCTAATTGCCATTCACAGATCACTTTGGCGGAACGTCGCCGGCTATTTGAGGTGAACAGCTTAAAGTTCCTCTCGGCGATATTGCGCGACTGATGGGCCGCCATCGCTCAACAATCTATCGCGAGATCAAGCGTAACAGCTTTCGGGACACCGAGATTCCAGAAGATAATAGCTATCATAGCGTTGTTGCCGACAACATCCGCAATGCCCGCAGAACACGGTTGCGCAAGCTCAGACGTTATCCAGAGCTGCGCAAGGTTGTCATTAAACAATTGGAACCTCAGACCGGTCGATCGGGCCTACGAGGTTGTGTTGCGGGGCGGAAGCTTCCTAGAAAGCAGGCTCTGCCATCTTAATCGCTTCCTGTTCAGCCCAGATGGTTTCGCGCTTGGCAAGGGCGAGTTCCAGCGCGGCCTTGATCTCGCGGCGCTCGCCACGATAGACTGCGTTCCGCAGCTCGGCGCGCAACTCCTCGATTACCTGATCTATCGACATCTTCGTTTCCTTGACGTTCTTTGAAAGATGTCAGCGGCGGTGATGGTAAGCCGAAGGGGTCAAGGTTCGCGGCACGAAACCGGCGGAGCCGGCGAGTGGGGGAGTCGAAATGCGCCAGCATTTTTGGGGATACCACGAAGACCTTGAGCCTTTCGGGTCCCCATGTCGGCTTGGACGATCTGAGCAGACTTCCCCACACACGGTTGGCGTCAAAAATACGGGACCAGGCTCGACGCCTGGTTTCGGCTTCATCGGACGCAGGAGAAACCCCGCCTGCGCGGCGGGGTCCCCTGTTGGGAGGCGATCACTCCCGGTTGGAGCGGGTCCAAATCAGATGGAGACCTTCTTCGCCTTCCACCTCGATCAGGGTGGCGTAGATCGGAGCGGAGAAGCTCGGGTCGTCCAGCTTGACCGAGAGGTATTCGCGGCTTTCTGCGGAGACCTTCTGCCAGGCGGCACCGAGTTCGACATTGCCGGAGAATACGCGGAAGTGGGGTCCCCTGTCGGACGGGTTTTCGATGCGGACCAGCTTGGCCTTGACGTTGAGGTTGAGGGTCTTGATCGAACCGCTGAAGCCGTTGCCCGTGGAAGCGAAGGTGCCGATGGTAGCCATGTGTCTTATTCCTTTTTTGTTCGGGCCGCGCCCATCGCGACCTCGATGACGGTCGATGGACCGGAGGCGATCGACCGGCACCCACATGGCTGGAACGAAGTGGAAGGCGGCCGGGAGAGACTTTCTTGGTACGCGAGGAATGGCGGCGGAGCCGTCATGGGAAGAAAGTCTCAAAGGCCGTTGCCGGGACAAGATTGAGAGCCCGTGCAAGCGGGGTCGTCCTTCGGTCAGACCAGTCACATCGAGGACGCAGGTGGACCTGGCCTTTGTGAAAACTTAAATGAAGACCGGCGTTTCCGTCGTCGGCGTGATCCCCGAGGCATGGCGATCGTTCGCAAATGAGCCTCCCGACTTCCAGTCAGGCTAAACAAAGACCTGGACCCCGGCGAGGAATCGCACCAATAGTCCCTCGACCGCAACGAAACCGGGGCTTGGTTCGGAAGTCCGAACGCTAACTTCGCGACATTTCCGGCCAGGCTGACCCACGCGCTGAAATCAAGCTGCGTCTCTGTCGCGCGATATCAGGAAGGCCGCCGGCAACCGAGCATTCGGCTTGCGTTTCACACCGGGTCAGCGTCCGATAAAGGCGCCCGTGCGTGCGGGGGCATCCAGCGGCAAGCCTTGGTGTCCGATCGTGGGTACGACGATCAACCCGGCGGGAACCACGCGAGCGCCGGACCAGGAAAGTGCATCGACCTTGAGGTCGTCATCAGGAAGAACGCCATACTCATCTTTGCCGACCCTGAAGACGATGACCGGTACCATCAGCGTCCGGACGGGACCGCCATCCCCGCGATGGCGAAGCCCTGAGCGGCGGTACGCTTAGTTAGTCGGGCCTCGCAGGAGGTTGATCGGAAGGGTCCGTGGTGGAACAAGGAAATTAAGCCGGCAAGAGCCGGACTGGGCTCTGACGGGAGCTGCGCTGCCGGCAAGAAAGCGCACGCATATTCAGCCGCAAACCGTGGGGCTTCTGATGCCGCCATCATCGGGGTCTTTGCGAAAAGAGGTGATTCCTGTACCGACGATATTGCCACGCAGTGTCACCCAGACGAGTTCCTCCGCATTTGGCGGACAATGAACTAGGAAACCACGGCGGCCACCGCGGACCTGATTGGGCTGGCAGCCCGATTTGATCCGGAAAGTTCGGGGCTGCACTGCAGTAGTATGGGAGATAAGCATGTGAGCAAAGTTCGAAATCCGACACTCCGACAAGTGAGAAGTGACTTCCTCCTGCAGGTTGGCGCTATAGTTTTGTATTAACAGCCGGGGCGTGTATATTGCATTGTCCCACTCAGCTTGGGTAAGCAAAGGGTAAACTGATACCCCCAATCATTCGCGTATTTCTTCTGGCCAAAACCAGGATACAGCGACCCCATACCGAAGAGTGCAACTGCACGGCAAAAGAGAAGTTCATCATGCCTCCCATCGCCCGAATTGTTGTTTGGAACGCTAAAAAAACAATGTGCGCTCCTGTTCTTTACTCTCTCAACAATAAGTAGTTAAGGAAAATGGCAAGCAATATAAGCGAACGGTTACAGAACCAAGCGCTCCCTCTTTTTGGCATCCAGGAAATCCTAGAAAAGCCGCTCGTTAATGAGACACCACAGTCGCGCATTAAACAAATCGGTATGTTAAATGTTCTCTATGTGATGCATCAGGCACATGAGCCTTTAACGCTTGCATCTGTTATAGAAATTACAGGTATGACACGTGGTGGAGTCCTGGAGACTATGGACAACCTCGTTGAGCGCGGCATTCTGACACAAACGATGGGAAAAAACTCCCTCGGGCGCGGAACAGCCAGACAGTTTGGGTTCGCAAAAAGCGTTTTTGAACGACTTATATCCAAGAATGAATAGTTTAATTACTATCCTTCTTCTGGTTTGATCAGGGTTGTGGGGATTATCAGGTTACAGGGCAGGCAACCATCGGCGCACTCTTTCCTGAAGGACTCGGGCAATGATCTAAAAGGGATATGGATAAAAACTTGGACTTTGTTTACGGCAAAGTTTCAGGACGGTTTACGTAACCGGGTGGAGCGCCAGTTGATATCATGATGCGTTTCTAGCTAAACCATCATATCCAGCAATCACCTTCGTTGATAAATTGCTTGGGCGTGTTGGACCAATCACGCGGGTAAAACAGTTCTTTCTCCAGCCTTCCTAAGAACAATAGCCGACCCGGCGAGCGGTGGTGGGCAAAGGAATTTATTGCGCTCCAGGCCGGTCATCGGACCGGAAACAGTGTCTACGGCTGCATCGAGCACCCTAATCCGGGATATGGAATTCAGTGAGATCGGTCAGCCACTTATTATTAACCGACCTCAGTTATATTCCACGTTTTCGTCCGCCCCTGCGCGGTGAGTTTTCGGCATAAGTCAACACTCTCGCCATCAACCGCCGCACTAGGTCCGAAAATATTCGTGCGATCTATAGCGTTTCCGTGACCTTGCTAAGGTTCACTGGTGTGTCAGGATTTAACCCGCGGGCCTGTGCTACCTGTTCAATGCATCGATAATAAGCCCCCAGTCCGACGATCGGATCCAGCAAACTGTTGCCGGTGTAAGCTGTGCGAATGGTTCTTTCCGGCACAAACCCTTCACCAATTGCCACGACATCCGCCCCCAGTCCGACCAATCTTTCAACAGCCTGCCGGCTTGCATTATAGGCTTCATCCTGATTGAGGAATGCCAGGATCGGGAAATCACTGCGGACGAGGCGGATCGGGCCGTGCATCACTTCAGCGAGCGAAAATGCTTCTGCATGGATGCCGCAGGTCTCTTTGGCTTTCAGAGCTGCCTCCAATGCCACCGCAAATCCGGTTCCGCGCCCAACCGCATAGATTTCATTGATGGCTGCGAGACGAGAAATCACAGCGGGATCGATGGTTGAATGGGTCGTCAGTTCAAGCGCTTCCGGCAATCGTGCCAAGGCGCGGTCAAGCGACTGATCCTCCGTAATCGCCGCCGTAACGGCCGCTAGCGCCGCTGCAGCCGCGATGCAGGATTTTGTCGCTGCAACACTTTGTTCCTTGCCGGCGTTAAGGTTCAAAACAATATCGGCATCGTTGGCCAGGGGACTATCGATCACATTGACCACTGCAACGGTCACGGCGCCTCCCTGTTTGGCAGCTTTCTGCAATGCCACGATGTCTGGGCTCGCGCCCGATTGCGATACTGTGAAGTGCAAGCCGTCCTGCAATTGCAGGCGGGCATTGTAAACAGAGGTGACCGAGGGGCCAATCGACGCCACAGGCAATCCAACACTGATTTCAAACAGATACTTGAAGAACGACGCAGCATGATCCGACGATCCACGCGCAGCCGTTGTGAGCACGCGTGGGGCGCGCTGCCGGAAAATGCGCTTGATTTCGTCGATTGTCGCCGCTTCCGCGCTCAACAGGCGAGAAACCACGGATGACGCTTCCATCGTTTCCTGGCGCATAAGAGATGTCGTAGCCATTGAAACCCTCATTTGAAAATTTAAACTTTGTGGTGGTTTAGCCTTGCAGGGCGGAAGCGCCACCGCGAGCCTGAACCGCGAGGCTGCCACGCTGAACCCCAGCCTCCAGGCAGTCCAAGGCACAGCGTCCATCAATCCACCGATCAATGAAGCCAGCATTAAAGGCATCCCCAGCGCCGGTGGTGTCTATAACCTCGACCTTTTCCGAAGGGAGGTGCATGGCCGTATCCGCCACACGGACCCATGCTCCCTCGGCCCCAGCTTTCAGTGCGACGACGGGAAAATGTTGCGACAGGATGTCGAGTGCTTTGCTGGCATCCCTCTCGCCCGTCAAAGCTTCTGCTTCTGCGCTGTTTGGCAGGAAAATATCGACGCCCGCGCAATTTTTCAGGAAATCAGCGCTATAGATCAAAGTCTCGTCCCAGCTCGGATCGAGGGACACGGTCAAACCGGTCGATTTGGCTTCTTTGATCAGATCGGGAATTTCATGCAATGTGGCATATTCAGCGATATGCAGGTGCTTTGCACTTTCCCAGCGGAGCGCCTCTTCAAGTGTCGATGGCTGTGCTGTTCCCGCGCGACGCGACAGAAATGCACGATCATCTCCGATAACGCTCGCCACCGTGACTTGTGGTCCCGCCTCATCGGACACTTCCAGGAAACGCAGATCGAGACCTTCCATTGTCAGATCGGGCATCAAGCCCTGTGAAAGGCTGTCTGTTCCCAGCCGCGCGACCAGGGCAACCGACCGACCCACATGGGCGAAATGGGCGGCGGAAATGAACGCCCCCCCTCCGGCGACGATTTTCATATCAGCCGCGAATACTTCGCGGCCTGGCTGTGGCAATGCTTCCAGACCTGTGAAAATCAGGTCGCAATAAATCCGTCCTATGCTCAGGACCGCAGGCGTTTTGAACGTGTTTGACATTATAGACGACCGAGGCTCTTTTCTGTCTTGGCATCGAACAGATACAGGCTGCCAACCGGCGCAGAGACGCGCAGCGTTGCGCCAGACTTTGGCACGGTTTTTCCCGGTGCTGTCGCAATGATCGCGGCGCCATCGACATCAAGATGGACAAGTGTTTCCGATCCCAGGGGTTCGACAGCCGTGACAATGCCTTGGAGGGATATCCCGCCAGCCGTGCCGTTTTCATCCACCGTCAATTCATGTGGCCGGATACCGATCAGCATGTCGCCATCACCAGCAAATTCCACGGTCTCGCCGCTGCGGCGACCCTTGAGAAGGTTCATCGACGGGCTGCCGATGAAGCGCGCGGTAAACACATCCACCGGATGCTCATAAAGCTCTGTCGGCGTGCCAGTCTGTAGAATATGGCCATCGCGCATCACCACGATGCGATCAGCCATCGTCATCGCTTCGACCTGATCATGGGTCACATAGACCGTGGTGGTCTTGAGACTCTGGTGCAGGCGCTTGATTTCGATGCGCATCTGCGCACGCAATTGCGCATCAAGATTGGACAAGGGTTCATCAAACAGGAAGGCTGACGGATTGCGCACCATGGCACGGCCAATCGCCACGCGTTGACGCTGTCCGCCGGACAACGCCGCTGGACGTCGATCCAGATAGGCTGTCAGTCCCAATGAGGTACCAACCTCTTCGATACGTCTGGCTTTTTCCGCCTTGGAAAGTTTTGAGGTGTAAAGCCCGAAACCAATATTCTGGCGCACGCTCATATGCGGATAAATCGCATAATTTTGAAATACCATCGCAATATTGCGTTGCTTCGGATCGCGTTCATTGACCACGTCGCCGCCTATTTTCAGCTTTCCGGCGGAAATATCCTCCAGACCAGCGATCATGCGCAGCGTCGTTGATTTACCGCAGCCGGAAGGGCCAACGAAAACGACAAATTCTCCGTCTTCGATCTGCAAATCGATTTCGCGAACCGCTTCGACCTTGCCATAGCGTTTGACAAGTTTCTCAAGTTCAATGGTTGCCATTAACGTGTCTCCGCAACTGCGCTGAATTTCTCATCAAGTTCCTGGTTGGCTCTGCCTTCATAAGCTTCGTGCTCTGCAGCGCGTGCCGCGAAACCGGCAACATCGCGCTGGTAGCGAGCGAGAGCTTCGGCCATCGGCTGCGGTGCCGGGCCGCCCAGGCGGTCACGGACCGCAACGAAATGCTGCGGTGAGACCAGTTCTTCAAATTTTGCCCGATCAAAGCTTGGTTCGCGCCCGGTCGCTTCACCAAATGCCGCAAGGAAGGGCGCAAAGCCGTCCTTCTCAAGGCCGCCGCCCTGTGCCACCACCGCGCGCGCCACGCTTGCGGCGATCTCGTGCGCCTGACGGAAGGAAAGATCCTCGATCCGCACCAGCGAATCCGCCAGTTCCGTGATGGTAATGCAGGAGCGACGGATATTTTCCGCAACGCGGGCGGGATCGATGCGGATGGCTTGAATGAATGCGGCCAGCAGATCCAGAACGCGCCCAGCAGACGTGAAAGCCTCATAGCCCATCTGCTGGGTTTCGCCCTCACTGTCGTTCATATCCGTGAAGGGCGTATTGTGCATCACATCGAGCACGGTGCGCGCACGCCCCATGGTCTGGCTCGACAAATGACGCATATGTTCAATCGGCACCGGATTGCGCTTTTGCGGCATGATGGAGGAGATCTGCACAAAGGCGTTCGGCACATAAATCTGCCCGACTTCAAAGCTCGTCCAGAACTGGAAGTCCTGAATGAGCCGTCCCAGATGAATGAACATCAGTTCCAGGGCGGAATAGGTCGAGGTGACATAATCAACTGCGGCGATACAGCTGTAGGAATTCTTTAAGGGGGCAGCAAAGCCCAACAGCTCCGAGACGCGCTGGCGGTCGATCGGAAAGCCGGAGGTGGTGATGGCTGCTGCCCCCATCGGAGACTGGTTCACAATCGCGCGGGCGGTTTCCAGCCGTTCGATATCCCTGATGAGGACTTCGGTCGCCGCAGCAAGATAATGCCCGAATGTGGTTGGCTGTGCCGGCTGTCCATGGGTATAGGCAACGATCAATGTTGTCTGTTCGCGTTCAACAGCCGCAACCAGCACGTCCAGCAAATGCCGTGACTTCTTCAACAATTCATCAATGCGCTTTTTCAAGCCGAGTTTGAACAGCGTATGGTCAATGTCGTTGCGTGAGCGTGCGGTATGCAGACGCCCTGCAATATCGGCACCAATCCGGGCCTTTAGTTCTTTCTCGATGAGGAAGAAGAAGTCCTCAACCTCCCCCGTATAGCACAATTGCGCCGGATTGATTTCCTGATCAATGGCTTGCAACGCACCGGCGATCTGTGCCGCCTGATCGCGATCGAGAATGCCGGTTTCAACCAGCATCACCAGATGGGCGCGATCAATGCGCCTGAAACCATCGACATGGTGCGTCTTGGCTCCGTCGAACAAAGGGCGCAACACGGTTTCTTTGTAGATCGGATCTGGAAAAACACTGCTGTCGGTTAATTTCGGATCAAGCTCGGACATGGTTCAACCTTTCAGACCTGCAAGCATGACGCCCCGCACGATGTAGCGTTGTAGCAGCATGAAAACGATCAGCGTTGGCAGGGTGGCAATAGCGGCCCCGGTCATAATCATTTCCCATTGGATCGATTGTTCAACGGCGAAGCTCGAAAGTCCCACCGGCAACGTATAAAGTTCAGGGCTGGTGGAAACGATCAGCGGCCAGAAAAATGCCGTCCAATTGCCCAGGAAAGTAAAGATCGCCAGAGCAGACAGAGCCGGTGTGACCAGCGGCATCGCAATTTTCCACCAGATCTGGAATTCGTTGAGCCCGTCCACGCGCGCGGCCTCGAGGAAATCATTTGGCACGCCTTCAAAGAACTGCTTCATCAGAAAGGTGCCAAAGGCTGTCATCATGCCGGGGAACATGATGCCCCAATAACTATCCAGCCAGCCAAGTTTGCTCGACATTAGATACCACGGGATGACCAGCATTTCTGTCGGGATCATCAAGGTTGAGAGGATCGCCAGGAAGATGAAATAGCGGCCCCGGAACTGAAATTTAGCCAGCGTATAACCGACAAGACTGTCAAAAAACACGTTGGACGCGGTCACGACCACTGCCACGATCATCGAATTCATGAACCAGCGCAGAAAACGCCCGTCGGCAAGAATGGTGGCATAGTTCTGAAGCGTCGGTTCGGCGGGAATAAGTCGAAGATCATAGACCTGACTGGCGGTTTTCAACGAGGTGGAAAACATGAATGCCAGCGGCGTTACCATGATCAGGCCGCCGATGAACAGCAAAGTCCATGTGACGATCCGCCCGGGCTTGAGATGCTGGAATGGGAGAGGTTTGGTTTGGACGGTCATTTCTTTTCCCTCAGAATCCAGAGCTGCAGCAGGGATACGCAAAGCAGAATGATGAAGAGGATGATGGTTTGCGCAGCCGCATAGCCCATCGCATAGGATGAGAATGCCGTCTGATAGATCATCAGCACGAGAGGTTTGGTCGATCCCAGTGGCCCACCAGGATCATTGGTGGTCATATTGTAGACCTGATCAAAAATACGCAGGAAGCCGATTGAGGAGAACACCACCAGAAACACGGTGGTTGGCTTTAGCAACGGAATGGTGATTTTGCGCAGGATCGCCCATTCTCCGAGACCGTCAATGCGCGCCGCCTCATAGAATGTGCCGGGAATGGCACGCAAGCCCGCCATGAAAATAATGATCTGGAAGCCAAGTCCTGCCCAGATTGATGTTGCCATGATAGCATAAAGCCCCTGATCAACCGAGCGCAGAAAGCCTTGTTGCGGTAGACCGAGAGAACTCAGGATATTGTTGATGAAGCCAATTGGCGCAGGCTGATAGAACCAGCGCCATACCCATGCCATTGCTGCGGCTGTGGTCAGATAGGGCAGGAAATACAGCGCACGAATGAAGCCGTGCATCAGCCTGATACGGTCGAGATAATAAGCGATGACAAAAGCCAGAACCAGGCTGATAGGCGTGCCCACCAACAGGTAGATGAAGGTGTTCTTGAACACTTTCCAGAATTCGGGATCGGCAAACAACTTCTGATAGTTGGCGATACCGATGAATTCCGGCGGGCTCATCAGATCCCAGTTGGTGAATGATAACCAGAAAGCCTCAATCGTCGGATAGAAGCGGATGACGCTATAGAAAAGAATGGGCAGAGCCAGAAAGCTCCATACCCAGATCAATCGTCTGGTTTTCATCGACAGGCGATCTGTCAATCGCGAAGCGAAAGCTCTGCGCGCTCCATCGTCGGGTTCAGCCGTCATGGTCATAGTATAAATCCTTCGGCCAGCGATGCTCTGCATCCACAGTCGCAAGCAATTGCTTTCGACTTCGAGCCTTGTTGTTCAAAACAGCGTGAAAGCTGATGAAAATCGGAAGCGGGCGGCCGTGACAGCCGCCCAACCGAACCGCATCTACTTCGCAGTGTCCAGAATGGCCTGTTCAGCCTTGGCAGCTTCATCAAGAGATTCCTTGACCGGCTGGTTCTGCAGGATCACGCGGTTTGACATGTCGACGACGATCTGACGTTGCTTCAATTCATCGGTGAACATGGTGGTGTGGGCATATTCCAGACCTTTGAGGAATGGCCCATAAACCGGATCCGCCAGATTGGCTTGCGTCAAAGCGGCCGAACGACGGGCCGGCAATTCACCAACACCCTTCAGCCAGATTTCCATGGCTTCAGGCGAGGTGATGTAGTTGAGGAACTTCGCGGCTGCTTCCAGCTTTTCGCCCTTTGCCGACGCACTGATGCCATTGGCAAAATAGCTGGCATAGTTTGAACGCACGCCTTCGGCATTGGCTGGCAGCTCCGTCACGCCCCATTCGAAGTCCTTGATGGTGTTGAAGGCTGCCAGACGGAAGGTACCATCCACCGTCATTGCCGCTTTACCGGAACGGAAAGCTGCATGACCTTCATCCATGAATTTCACTTCACCGACCTTATATTTGGTCTGAAGATCGGTGTAGAACTGCAAAGCCTTTTCACCGGCAGCGTCGTCATAGGCAACCTTGCGATAATCATCGCTGTATGGCTTGCCGCCGAACTGGCGTACCAGCACTTCGCGCCACCAATGCAGATCCTGGCCCGGCATATCCAAGGTGATGCCTTCGCTCAACAGATTGCCGGAAGCATCGCGCTTCGTGGCTTTCTGCGCATAGGCCAGCAACTCATCCAGGTTTTTCGGTGGGTTGTTGGGATCAAGGCCCGCTTCTTCAAAAAGCTTCTTGTTGTAAAACAGCGCCAGAGATCGCACAGCGGTCGGCAAGCCGTAATATTCATCGCCGCGCTTCATTGCACTGACAATCGGGAAGAATTCGCTTTCGATCTTGTCATGCGGAAATGCGTCCTGCGGCAGCGGCTGCAGAATGCCTCCTGCGGCAAACTTGTCGAGCCAGCCGTAGAACAGCTGCATGACCTCCGGACTTTTGCCCGCCATCTTCGCAGCAATGACACGGGTCTGATAATCGTCGTAAGGGAACGTGACCTGTTTGACCTTGATGTCAGGATTGGCTTTTTCGAAATTTTCGATCAGCTTGTCCATCGTCTTGACGCGCGATTCAAAGACATATTGCCAATATTCGATTTCAACTGCCTGTGCGGCATTGATTGCGATTGAGCTCAAACCGGCCACAAGACCTGCAAGCAGCAACTTACCCATTTTCATAAGACCTCCCATTGCTCAGCCCCTCTGGCGCCCGAGCAAGGCATGTGCAGGTCAATGACCTGCCGGTTCCACCATCGCTGCGTTCTTCGCAGCATCCTCACCGTCGACTGATCGGCACACTGCCATCAATGTCGGCAGAGCGACTTCGCCCCAGCGCTAGGCTTCTATTTTGCGACACATTTGTCAATAAGATAATTTAGTTGAATTAATATATTGCTGTTAAAAGTCAGCTGCGCTATCAAATTTGAAGCATTCGGGAGAAGGTATGAAATCGAAGGCGACAACTTCACCAGCTATAGCGCATGCGGACACGCAACCGATCACTCTTGGTAAAAATCCTGAGCGAATCCGGGACCATAATCGGCGTGTCGTTCTGGATGTCGTTCGACGTCATGGCCCGGTCGGTCGCATGCATATCGCCCGTTTGACGCATCTGACTGCGCAAGCCATCGCCAATATTGTCGATGAATTGGTCGCGGAGAATTTTCTGATGCAGCTTGGGCGATTGAAGACAGGACGCGGACAACCCCCTATCCAATTTGCTGTCAATCCATCGGGAGCGATGACCATCGGGATCGAAATGGGTTCGACCCATATTGTGACAACGGTTCTCGATCTGTCAGGCGTGCCACGGAAACAGCAAGTGCATCTGATGGGTGATACGCGTCCAGACGCGCTCTGTGCTCAGCTTCGCATCGAGATTGATCGGATCAAAACAGAGTTTGATGCCCGTCTCCTCGGAATCGGTGTCGTGATGCCGGGGCCTTTTGGTATTGAGGGTATGACATCGGTCGGCCCGACCACTTTGCCGGGTTGGGCGGGCATCGATGCTGCAGATGTATTGAGCCAAGCCTTCGCAGAGCCGGTTATCGTCGAAAATGATGCCAATGCCGCAGCCGTCGGCGAACGCCTGTTTGGCGCGGGGCGTGCCGTTTCAAACTTCGCGATGATCTATTTTGGTGCTGGCATCGGCCTTGGCATGATCCAGGATGGTGCGCCCTTTCGAGGGGCTTTCGGCAATGCCGGGGAAATAGGACATATCTCCATCGTGCCTGGCGGGCGGCCGTGCTCCTGTGGCCAGCATGGCTGCCTGGAAACCTATTCCTCGGTGCATGTTCTCAAGGAAAGACTATCCAATGCTGGGCTTTTCGATGTCAGCTTCGACAAGCTTTCGGAACTGTTGCACGACAAAAATCCCGTGGTCCTGGATTGGATCGCGGACGCCGCGAAACATCTCGCGCAGATGATCGCAATCATCGAAAATATTCTGGATCCAGAGACCGTCGTTTTGGGCGGAATGCTGCCTGACCCTTTGATCGATTCACTCATCCTGCATATGGATCAACTTCCTATCTCTGTCGCCAATAGAAATGGCCGGATGCTGCCGCGTGTGCTGCGCGGACAGACCGGGCAATTTACCGCAGCGCTCGGAGCGGCATCGATGCCAATGTTTGAGGTCATGACACCGAAGCTCGATACCAATCTATAAGCGCGCACCCGTTGAGACCGGCGGAGCGATGCATGAAACGGCCTGGCAATGCCGCCGCGATCAAATTCTTTTCGCCGGCCATGCGCGTTGGTACAAGACTTTCTGGCATCCTCTCAACCCAGCGGTCCGCCATAATCCCCCCTGAACCTATCGATCAAGCGCTGTGCAAAAGTCAGCTGCCAGCAGATCCGCTGGGTTGAGCTTATCAGTTCAGGCATAGGCCTCAGCAAAGAAAGGCTGGAGAAGGATTCCTCAGGGATTGGAAACTCGAGATGAAACCAACCATTGCGAAAGCCCGCTTTGAGTTTCGGCGATTGGTTTTCCTTGGCGATCGCCACGAGAATTTGTCTGACTGCGGGGCTGAGAAGTTGAGAGACGCTTGCACCCTTGTCCGCGTGAACAGAAAAGACCTGATCAAACTGCGGATCACCGGTTTGAACACGCTGGTCCGATCTCAAGGCGTCTCTGGTGATCGTGTCAAACAGGCTGCTGATGGCGGCACGAGGGATAATTTCCAGACAACCGACAAACTTTAGAGGAACGGAGATTTCTATCAAGTAATGATAGCTTGGCGGTCTTCTGCCAGCACTCTTGTTCAGACGAGGATGAAAGATCGACTGCTCGCTGCAACGATAGGAGATGCCACGATAAAGTCCTGCTGTTTGCCAGGAGGTAGACTTGGAACCGCTTGAGGAGAACTGATCCTTCAGCCACTGCTCGATATCGAGCGCTTCCCACCCGGTTGAAAAACACGTCTGCCCGAACGAAGCGGCAATCTGAGGTGCAACGAGCTTTAATGCGCGCATACGCCAAAGTCGATTGGAACATTCCCAGCATAAACCTGCGATCATCAACGCTGCCACATAAGGCCCAATAACCGCGACATTGAAAAGGCTGAGTTGCGAAACCTTGGCGCCAAGCGCAAAGGCGAGACACAGACTGGCGGATAACGCCTGCTTGCGCGTGCTTTCTGCCGTCTCCAACACGTGAAGAAGCGCTGTTTGGTCAAGGTGATCAGAAAAAGGGGCGGATGGCGGATCATCTATCGCTTTTGTCATAGCGGCTTCCTATCTGATTCTCGGCATTTCCGCATCGCGCCCAAGGCCTATCACGTCTCCGAGATCTCGCGAACGTCGCATGGAAGCGGGCTTGGTTCTTCAGCGCGCAATTCCCCAGGACCTTCGCCATATAACGTGCAGGAAGGCAAAAGCCCTGCGGCTTTTCTTTCCGGCTTTGCACGTCATCGGCAATCAACCCGCAGCATAGACCCTTTATGCTTCACGCATGAAACAGCGATAGCTTGTCTCAGGTTTGCTCGCAGCCGGCCTCCCCCGCTCCAATCAAGCCATAACGCCGTCTTGCTCAGGATGAATCTATGATGATAGATTGGCGGTCATTGCGAACTATTGCCATCCCGGGCCGATCGCAACGACCTTGCTTGTGATGCTTTGAAATCCGGGGCTTTCCCAGCCATCGATGTTGTGAAACAAAATGCGCTATTAGATTTCATTTACCTGCTTTTCCCATAAATTAACAAAGCCATAGTGAATTAAGCAATACTGTCAGTTAATGCAGCGTTCATCCCCTTCTCCCGTTCATTGAGACGGTCCTCTAATGACGAGCAACTGATAAAGCGCATTTCTCTATGTTTTGCCCCAGCGATCAGACCGGACGCAGAGCCGCGATCATCAGGCTTGCTATAATTTCATTCCGGGTTGCGTTTTCACCTGCACATTGTCGTCTGCATCTGTTTGACGGGATCCATCAGAAGCAGTTTTGAAACCGAAAAATCGCTGATCCTCGCTTTATTGAGGAGAAACCGCAAATAACCACCTGCTGACTGTATCCCAGCAATACGCTGCAGGAGCCACGCAATGATCGCAGAGGTTCTCTCCTGCCCTAAAAACAGCTGCGCCTCCCGATAGACGGATTGCGCAATCCCCAGAAAGCTCGACACGACATGACACGCATCGCTTAATTCACGCCAGGACCGTATCGGTGTGGTGGCATAATCATGAATGTCGGGACAGGTTCGTAGAACGAGATCCAATGAAACATCGACATTCTGTAGACGCGCCTTGGCTGGAATGAGACCAGGCTGCGATGATTGAACTGGCTCTTTCTTAATATCAAACAAATTCTCTTTATTAGTTTTAAGAAGAGATTCAGGTTCTGATTCAATATGTTGCCGCTCAATATGAGCATGATTGACGCTCAATTCTTCTGCATCATCGTTAAAATTCATGCAGTTAGCTATTTCGCCGCGAAGAACGGACAATTCGTTGAAGATCGCGTCCAACTGCTCGCAAGTCGCACGGCGTGGAATGCGATCAACGATAGCCCGGTATTGATCATGATAGGCCTGATGGACATCGCCCTGCTCCAGCAGTTCGGCAGTGTCGAGAAGCTGCAAGCAATCCCTGCGGCAGAGCGTTAGACGCTCCCTGGTGCGCTTTAAATGCTTGGCGTCGGCGACAATGGCCTCAGCAACTTTGGCAATTTCCGAAGCCCGTTCCAGCAATGGAGCAACGGAAAAGCCAAAGGCTTCCTCAATCTCTCCGGCATCTGTCTTATGGGCGTAACGTTTGCCGTTGGGGCTGTCGCGTCGGATTATCAGCCCGGCATCAAGCAGTGACGCAAGATGACGGCGCAGCGTTGATTCCGGCATGCCATGCGCCCGTAACGCGAGTTGCCGGTTCGATGGAAACACCACCAGACCGTTTCGGGCACTCAGTTCATTTTCCGGGTAAAAGGACAGCAAGGCATTCAACACAGCAAGGCAACGATCATTGATGCCGAATGTCGCCTTGGCGATGCAAAGATGTCTATAGACCAACCAGCGATTGACCGTCCCGGTAGGGGAAACTTTCTGGCTAGCAAATTTCATTTGGGCAAACGAAGCCCCTCGCCCACGAAACGTGGACGTGACATTCTCCTGAATGTGCATTTACCTTCACCTTTCTCAAGGCAAAAGAAATCTGCCCGCCAAATTGACGCCTAACGCTCTTGACAGTGATTCATGGAAATGCGATTCTCTAAGCGACCAAACTTGAGGAAGGCTTCCATGACGGCAACGTTATCGGGGGCCTTTTTCTTTTGCTGTTAATCTCCGCTGTTTTGCGTTCTTGCAGTTTTATACTCTTGGTAGAACCGATCCATATTCCCTGACAGCCAGTCACTGAACGGCCGCGCTTCTGCGCTGGTCAATTCAATCGCCACGCTTTTTGGCTTCTGTTTCATGGAAAACCGCACCGATTTATCATCGGAAGCCCAGGATTTCTCAATCACCGCTTTGGCAGGTGCTTTCGCTGTCGAACGGGCACTATATTTCTTCAGATAGTCGTGCAGGGCGTCGAAACGGTCTTCTTCTGGCAATGCCATGAAGGCTTCGGAGTTGATTTTTTCAAGCGCGATATTCAGATAGGCCGGATTGAGAATGAGCTGGCGCAGCGACAGCCATTTATCACGACCGATCTTCTTGGAGGCACCCAAAGCCATGGTCATCGTCAACGGGATCGTCTCGATGACGCTGAGCATCTTTGACAGCAGCGCATCGTCGATACCGATGGCCGACTTGACTGTCTCCTTCGTCATGCCGCTGGAAAGCAGGTTCTGAGCGAAATAAGCCCGTTCAATAAAAGAGAGATTGGAACGAGCCGAGTTTTCCTGTCCCTGCGCGATGGCCGATGCCACATCATCAAGTTTCTTGACGACCGCCTTGACCTTCACCCCCAAATTCATCGCAACGCGTGCACGGCGATGACCAAACACCACCATATAACGTTCGGAATTACGCGGATTTGGACGCACCAGAATAGGCGAGGTCTGGCCATGATCCCTGATTGCCTCTTGCAGGGCAAGAAGTTCGGCATCTTCGTCCGAAAGCCGGTCGGAGGCGAAAGAAACGTCAAGCAATTGCGGCTCAATCTCGACAATCGTCTCGCCATCCATAAGACGCTTGGTGTTTTCTGCCATTTCCTCGATTGAGCGGACAACGGTTTTAGCGGCGCCGGTCATACCATAACCGCTCTTTGCCGCAGGGCCAGTGCCGCTAATCGAAGAAAGATCAAGGTTCGCAAAGGGGTTCTTACGCGACATGGATGATGTCCTCCAGGCTCATTTTGAATAAGTCTCTGAAAATAGGAGAGAATTTACCAAAAAAAACGGCTGACAAATTCATCATTTCCGTCCCCAGGTTTGATGGATGAGTTCTGCGACCTCACCGTTGGAGGCATTGAGGCTTTCCATTGCGCGTTCATAGGTCGACCGCACAAAATCACCCTTCTCGACCTCATAAAGGGTCTGCTTCTTGATCGACGCGTCTGAAATAGCTGTCGACTTGAGAACGTGGTTCCGCAACATGTTCTGAGCAAACATCGATTGCATGAAACCAACCATCTGCGCCTGCGGGATGTCTGTGGGTTCAAATCTGGTAATGAGATAGCGAAACCATTTGACCCTGATTTCAGCGCCGGCGTCTGCAACCGAGGTCATAATACCGCCGAGCATCTGCAAGAACTGCGACATCGACATGATATCGAGCATTTGCGGATGGATGGTGATGAGGATGCCGGTCGATGCCATCAGAGCGGTAATTGTGAGATAGCCGAGCTGGGGGGGGCAATCGATGACTACAACATCGTAGTTGTCTTCGATTTCCTTGAGCGCATTGACGATCCGAAGGTGAAACAGCCGCCCCTCCTCGCCCTTTCGTCCAGAGATGGCAAGCGGAACGTCATATTCATATTCCTGGAGCAGCAAGTTTGCCGGAATGATATCCAGATTGGGAATGTTGGTTGACTGCACCACATCGGCGATCGGCTTCCTTTCCTCGTCAAAACGCAAGGCTTCATAAAGCGAGGCAATTTCGTCGAGCTCCGGCTGGATCCCGAAAAGCGATGTGAGCGAAGCCTGCGGATCGAGATCAATCGCCAGCACCCGGTGCCCGGTCAAGGCGAGATATTGCGCGAGATGTGCCGATGTCGTTGTCTTGCCGGAACCGCCCTTGAAATTGACCACAGAAAGAATCTGCAGCGGCTCGTTGGCCTTGCGGCGCGGCAGATAGATCCTCTTGTCGGATTTCTTGTTTTCTTCAAGATAGGAGCGCAATTCCAGCATCTGCTCTGCGCTATAGTACCGACGACCGGAAACCACCTCGATTTCGGGACCTTTGCCTTCGCTGTGCAACTGCCGCAAATGCGATTGCGTGACGCCAATCAGATCGGCGACCTCCGGAAGCTGAAAGCGACGCAGGGTCTTCCGTGCGTCAGGCGGATATTGTTGCGTGCGCAACATGTTGAGCGCACCGGAAATCTTGGCGCCCTGACTGGCAATTTCGTGGTCGAAACGGTTCGCATTGTGTTCGTTCATTTTTAGAACTAATGTCCTTGCTTATGACACTTTCGCAAAAAAGCGCCCGGCATTCATATTTTCGCAACTATAATTCCGATTCTGCCCGCTCTGCAAGGAGTTTAAGGTTAATGAAAGATTAACGCTCACCCGACAATCGCTTTCTATCAAATAATGTCTATCGCTTCTTCTGCGCGCGAAGTCTCGTTGGCTTTAAAACCGCTACAACTGCCTTGATAAAAGCCGCGCTATTTTTAGTGCTGACG
>Ga0256904_1000176_pt1 | contig 23445 bp, 1 predicted proteins | sample MC6MC0742MT_FD_190199 | JGI IMG/M metagenome (GOLD analysis project Ga0256904, IMG submission 190199) | Metatranscriptome of enriched soil aggregate microbial communities from Iowa State University, Ames, United States - MC6-MC0742-MT... | ecosystem: Environmental > Terrestrial > Soil >...
CGAGAAGTTCCTCCACTGCAGCCCCACGCCCGTCAGCGAGGAAGAATAGTCCGCGTCGCTGCCTTCACTGCTGCCGTCCAGGACGACGCCGCCCGCGGGAGGGGTGCGGTCCACCAGCACACGCACGCACTGATCGCGCCAATTGCCCGCCACGGAGAAGCCGCGCAGGCACAGCGCGTAGGAAGTCGCGTGCTGCAGCGGCAGCTGGCTCAGCGTGGTGCTCAGCGAACCAAGTCCAGTCCGCTGCCAAGCCAGAATTGCCTCACCCGACAGCTCATTCCACACAGACAAATCGTAGTGGTGCATGGCGGCCAGCGCAGGGAAGCCCGGCTGGGACCAGTCGCTCCAGCCCAGTGTCAGCGCCATGCTGCCGTTCGTGAGGAATGTGGGCAGTGCGTCACGCAGGCCGCTCACTGCACGCGCCGGCTCCGGCAGTTCAGCAGCAGCACGAGCCGCCATCGCGTCAGAGAAAGGCTGAAGCGCGCCGCTGAAATTGAACGGCACGCCGTTGAAGCTCATCTCCTCTGCCGGCACGGGCAGCTGGGTGGCCACAAGCTGCAGCGGAGTGCTGGCGCTGGCCGACAGGTTGGCCGCATTGCTGACGGTCAGATTGGCCTGCACAAAGGCCAGGCCGGGCAGACGCTCCGACGGTAGCTGCGATAGCAGCACCAGCGCGGCATCGGGAGCCACACCAGCACCGGCCGACAGCAGCTCCAGGCTCATGACACCGTTCGGTGACAGACGGAACAAAGCACGGCGGACGCTGCCCGGCAGCCTCACGCAGACCAGCTGCTGAAGTGGCTGCTGCATGACGGAGGAAAGAGTTGCGCTGGACTGCGAGCCATCCGGCTGCGCAAGGCAGAGCACGCTGGTTAGCAGCTCGCTCTCTCCGTCGAACACGCTCCAACTCAGCGCCAGCGCATCGGGCAGCTGGGCGCTGGGCAGCGCAGCATAGGTGGTGTTTAGTAGTGTGCTCCAGCGCAGGCCATTCCGTGCTGCAAAGAGTGGCGCCGTGTCGTCGAAGGAGAGCGCGTCGCTCAGCGCAGCGAAGGATGCACCAGACGCGTCGACGGCGGTCACGCGCGCGCGCAGCCGGGCGCCATTCCGCAGGTGCACAGGCAGCCGTACCGTTAGCGACGCGCTTGCATTCAGAGGCAGCTGCACCGCCGCCTCGCACGGCTGGCCGACAAGGCAGAGTTCATACTGCACGGCGGTCAAAACCAGCTGCTCATCGCCGCTGAAGGAGTAGGCCAGCTGCACGAACTCGCGTCCGTGCTGCAGCTTCACGCCCGGAGCGCCGAGCGACGCAGTGCCGTGCACGTTCAGAGAACGCACGCGCAGCAATGTCTGAGCGACGCCGACAGCCGACACATTCAGCACATTGCTGACGCGCACCTGCACCTCGCAGGCGCAAGCGCATGCGGCCAGGTCGCCAACCAGCAGCCCGTTGGTGTCTAAACCAACGCCGACCCAGTCCAGCACAGTTGCACCGAACACGCACACACTCGCATCGGAGACGCCCGAGCGCTGTCCGGCCGGCAACAACTGCCACGCGGACTCAGATATCTGCGCCACACGAACGGCGTACTCGAGTAAGGGCGCGAGCACACTGCCGGCGTCGCTCCAGTCCACAGCAACCGGCGTGTGGCGCTGCAGCAGGCGCATGCTCGGATCAGCGCGCGCGGCACCTGGCGTGGTGAGCACGATGCTGCTCGGCGCCACCGGCTGCTCGTTGCTCAGGCGTGCACCGCTTGATGAGAAGAGCGACTGCAGCCCCGCGCCGTTGGTGACGCGCAGCGTGGCAAACACGTGAGTCGCATTGCTGGGCAACTGCACGTCGATTGCAGCGAAGCTGTACCGAGTGACAGTGCTCGAGCTGGCACTACCGGCCGCAACCTCGTGGAATGCAGCGAACGACTCGTCCCGTGGGGACGCACCCAGCGCGAGCTCCACTCGCATCAAGCCAGACTCTTCATCCTCCAACTGCAGCGCACTCCAGTCAAGATCGAAGGTCGTCGTGTTGCGGCTTAGCGAAAGCTGATTGTCGCGCAGCGTGCGAGCCTGGGGCCACACAAGGCCGGCACTGGCCACACCCGTGGCAAGGCGGCTGTTGACTCCGTCCAGCAGTCCCGTGGCCGGCGATGCGTCAGCCAGGAACCAATGTGTGGCTGCAACAGTGCTGCGTCCGGCTGCATTGGTGGCCTTGATCTCCACGCGGTAGCGCACGCCGGTCTGCAGCGGCGGTGTCATCAGTGCCGTCACATTGGTGGTGAGCATCACGTCGTACCACTCGCGTCCATCGCAGTCGGCCACCGCCGCGTGGCGCACGCACACACGCCACGAGTATTCCGTGATGTTGCTCAGCGTGTCAACAAACGAGCCACTCCAGTCGGCCGCCACGTACAGCGCATTGCCGTGGGTGGGCTCACCATCTGCGGACACGCCTTCAGGCATCGTCAGCAGCGGATCAAATGGCGACAAGAGCGGTGCCACGTCGAGGTGCAGCACGTCGCCCACCTGGACTGGCCCGCGGCTGTTGACCAGTACGCCCTTCGAAACGGCGCTGGACGACAAGCCTGCGCCGTTAGTGGCCACCACGCGGATGAAGTAGGTGGCGCCGTCCTGCAGGGCACCCTCGTATCGGATAACGCTGCTGAGACGGCCGAGCGACTGCAGAGGCGCCACATCGTCCAGCAGGCCGCTGCTCGGGTCGCTGCCCACAGAGAATGACAGGTCAGCAATGCCCGACTCAGCGTCCATCCACTCGTCGCGCGAGATAGCGGCCGTCAGTCGAGTGGTGTCGCTTTGCACCAGTTGCTCTTCTTCTTCCTCTGGGTGGCTTGAGCTGACGCCCATGAACACACGGCCCGTCGACGGCGGTGTCAGGTCCATCCGCACGGCGGGCGCAGTCACCGTCGTCACCAGTCCCACAGCGTTCACCGCCGACACGCTGACGTAGTACACACCGGTGGTCGACATGTCGCTCAGGCGTGCCGCACTGACGGCCGCGCCACACTGGCTGGCCGTGGGCGGCAGCTGCAGCGGCGCTACAAGGTCGCTGCCACCGGCGATTGATCCGACCTGCACGACGAAGTAGCTGACACCGACGGCGTTGTCCGCGAATCCGCTCCACGCGCACTGGATGGCCGACAGCCCCGCGGCGTAGGGAACATCAACGCCCAGCGTACTGCTCGAATACACCGCACCGCGTGCGGGTGCGAACTGCGAGTACAGGAATGGCAGCGACACACGCGTGCGCACGAGACCCACACCGTTGCGGCTGCGCAGGAACACCTGGTAGCTGCCGCCCTCTTGAAGCTGCGCCGCGCCCGTGGACGCGTTGTGCGCCGTGGTAGGGTCTGCGATGCTGGTCCACGGCATGGCGCACAACTCACCCTGCGTGCGGTTGACCCCGTCTGTGCCAGTGGGCAGCGACAGCACGGCAGTATCCAAGTCGATGCTGTCCGCCGCTGTGCTGTTCTCCACACTGTAGATGCACACACGCCAATCCAACGCAGAAATGCCGCTCTCCTCGTCACTCACCGGCGCGAACTCGACCGACACGGTCGGGTTGTTCAGCACCAGCAGCGGGCCAGAGTTGCCCAGCATATTGACTGCCTGCAGGAGCGCACTGCTCACCTGCGGTGCCGACGGCATCACCGGGGCCGACGAGTCCACCAGCACGCGAGATCGAATCCGCCCACTGACCAGGCCCAAGTCGTCCTGCGCACGCACGCTGGCCTCGTAGGTCGCGCCGCCGATCAGTGATACCTGTGAGAACGCAACGGACGCAGCGGGAGCCGCAACCGTCGCGTGCGCCACCAACTCCTCCGAGCCTACGCGCGTCACGTTCACCTCGTACGATGCGATAGCGCGGGATGACGCCACGCGGAATCCATCCCAACGCACGCGGAGGAAGTCAGTCAGCGGCTGCAGAGCCGGCTGCGCCACGCCCTCGGCATCCGACTGCAGGTCAGACAGACTGTCCACGCTCATGCTGCTGACCGCAGATGCTGCACTCGGTGGCGATAGATGCACGGGCACGCTGTGGCTGGAAGATGCATTGCGGCCCAGCGCGCCCACAACGGTCACCGTGGCCCAGAGTGACGACCCGTCATGCGTGCTCCAGAACGATTGCGGTGCCGTGAACGAGGCCGTCCGCTTGCCCGTGCTGCCGATGGTTTGCACGCTACCCGCGAAGTCGTATGTATTGTCCGCCGCCTCGCCGAACGAAACGACGAACGAGTCGATGCCGGACACGTAGTCGTTCCAGCCCACACCGATGGTCAAGCGGGCGACATAATCGCCACTGGCAGCGTCACTGCCAACGGGTGCGAGTGTCAGTGACAGTTGACCCGTCTGCGGCGGATCGGCGGCGTAGAACGCCGGTTGCGACGAGGACACGGACAGCACGCTGGTAAGCCCCGCGCCGTTGGTGACGCGCACGCTGGGGAACAGCGCCATGCCGGACTGCAGCGGCGTGCTGAGGTTGGCCAGTGGCAGTGCACCCGCGCCTGCTAGCAGCTGTTGCACGTCGACCGGCGTCCAGCCGAGAATATCGCTGGTGTGCGGGTAGGATCCCACCGCCAGCTCCACGCTAGCCAGTCCGCTCTCGGCATCGCCAGCGGACCACAGCGTCCAGATGGCCGACTCCGTAAACAAAAGTGTGCTGCTGTTCGCGAACGGCGCCGACGCCAGACTCACGTTGGCAATCAACGGTGCGGTGGCGTCCACGGTCACGCCATCGGACACGGCGGACACGCTCAGCCCGCTGTCAATCTCCGTCGCACGCACGAAGCAGTAGTAGCGGCCACCCTGCAGCAGCGTCAGGCCGTTCTGCACAAACTGGCGAATCATTCCGGCAGGTCGTTGCGGTGGCTTGATGGCGGGGTACGGCACTGCCTCCCAGTCCTGCACGTCCTGCGTGGTGTTGCTGCTGCCCAGCGCCCACTCGTAGCTCAGCTCCGAGCGCGGGCTGTGAAAGCCTTGCCACGAGCAGAACAGCGCGTGGCGGTCCGTTTGGTAATCGATGTCAATGTTGGCGGGCCCATTGACCTCGTCGCCCACACCTCCGAAGCCAGTGCCGTCACGTACAGCGCCTGCCGTGAGTTGGCCGAACGGAAGGGCCAGTGTCACGTAGAATGGCAAACCAGTGACGCCCAGACGGTTGGTGGCGCGGACCGACGCACGCCACGAGCTGTTGCGCAGTGCAGACAACTCGGTGAAGACAAACTCCAGCGCATCTGTAGGCGTCAGCGAGATGTTGCGTAGTGCATGCCACACGGTCTCGTTGCCGTGCTGCTGCTCGAGGTTAATGTGGTACAGCGCGACGCCAGCCTCGTCAGCTGCGCGGGTGAACTTGACCTGCGCGCTGAGTCCGGTCTCGCGCTCTCCGTCGCTGGTGTACAGACCGCCGTCCACCAGCTGCTTGAGGCTAACAGACCGCATGACTGGACCAGTGCGCAGCACACGCAGGTCCGTCGTCGCCGTCACACGACTTTGCAGCTGCGCGCAGCTCGTCACGCGCAGCATGGCGTAATACGACGTACCCTCACTGAGCGACAGAGGGAAGCGCGCACTCGTGACACTGGCACCGACCGAGGTCCACGGCAGAACATTGTCGCCGAACAGCGAGGTACCGAGCTGAAGCTCCTGATCGCACACGCCGCTGGCACCATCGACTGGCCGGTCCCAGCGCAGCTCCAGGTCGGTCAGCGCTGTCTGGAAGCTCAAACCGGAGAGCGACTGTGCCGCGCTCACATACTGGAGCGACTCGTCCAGCACCGGCACAAATAGCAAGCTGCCCAGCACGGGCGCCTGGCTGACATAGGTAATCGGTGCGCTTTTGCGCGTGACAGATCGCCCCGTTGCGCTGAACGCCTCGACGACGACGGTGTACTTTTCTCCGTGCGTGAGCGCGCTGGTGGAGATGCCGAACGCCGTGACGCCCTGCGACATGGCGGTCACGCGGCTGGCGGTGCTGGCCGCCGCGCCACTCGACTGCTGCACGAAGGAAACCGTGTAGTATGCCATACCAGCGAATGCGGTGCAGTTGATGCTGCCGCTCAGCAGGCGAGACGAGAAGAAGCCCGCTGCAGGCAGCACCACCGACACGTTGCCGCACTGCGGCAGCGACGTGTCGACCACGAAGTCGTACGCGGACACGGCCACTGTGCGCATGGACAGGCCGTTGGTGGCGCGCAGCACTGCGTAATAGCGGCTTCCCTCCACCAGCGCGGTCGAATAGTTGCGCAGCAGGAGTGAAACGACCGTCTCGCTGGTGAGCTGCGCCACGAAGGGCAAGGCGTCGGGCTGCAGCGCAAGCAGAGACAGTCCGCTGTCCGTGTGCGCAGTGAGCGTCCCCGCGCCGACCACTCCGACCTCGACGGATGTGAGTCCACTCTCCGGGTCGCTGACGGACCAGAAGAGCGGCAGCGTGTCCAGCGACGAGAGGAAGCGCGACACGATCTGCGATGCGCCCATCTGCACGCGCGCAATGGGCGGGGTGCGGTCCACGATGGCGCCCGCGGAGTAAAGCAGCGTCGACAAGCGCGCGCCGTTGAGAACAAGCAGCTGCCAGTAGTAGGTCTCACCCTGCTGCAGCGTGCTGCTGTCGGTGTAGGCGTAAGGACCCGTTCTACGGAGCCCGCCCTCGGAGGCAATATCAACGCCGAACATCGGCTTGCTGCTGGCGTACAAGAACAGTGACAGCCGCGCCGAGTAAATGTCCGACTGCGCGTCGGCGCACCTCCACACAGCGGTGAGCGGCTCGCTGACGTTGGTGGCTAGGCCGCCCGTTGGTGTGCGCGTGGCGACCGCCTGCTGCAGGAAGTCGCACACGGGTGGCGACGAGTCCACCGTCAGTCCGGACGAGGAGACAACCGACGACAGACCGGCGTAGTTTGTCGCGCGCACTGCTGCGTACACCGTCATGCCATCGCTGAGACGCAGGCCTCCGTTGATGAACAGCTCGAATCCACTGCCCGTCGTATAAACGCCAGTGAAGAGAGTGATGCCGGTCTGCAGCGGCGCGGTTCCGATGGCCACCTCCTGCGCCGCGATGCCACTCTCCGGATCGACAAATCCGCGCCACGACACCGGCAGGTAGTCTGCGAACGGCCAGTACAGGAGGTCGCTGGGCTGGCCCACGCTGTTGACATACACCTCCACATCGCCGATCTGCGGCGGAGTGGTGTCCACGCGGATGGCGCCGCCGGACACGCGCCGCACAAGACCGAACGCGTTGTACGCGCTCACCGTAGCGAAGTACGACTGGCCGGAGCGCAGTTGCAGATTGCGCAGGGTCAGCTGCGTGGCCAGGCGAACGTCCTTCTGCGGCACCACATCGTCTAGTCCGTCAGCAGTGCCGAGGCTGATCTCGTAGCGCACGACACCAGCCTGGTCAGAGAAGTCGCGCCAGTTTACTTGGAGGTAGCTGGCCGACGGAGTGAAGGTCAGCGCGAAAACTCCCGGCTGGCCGTACAGCACGCGGCCGTTGCGCGGCGCGATGAAATACATCTGGCGCTTGCCGGCCGCTACCACGCCCGGCAAGAACGCCCCGTTGACTGCTCGCACGGTGAAGTATGCGAAGCGTCCCTGCAGCAGCTGCTGCGTCTGCGAGTCGTTGAATGTGTTGATGCCCTGTCCGCGGAACACAGCGTCCTCGTCCAGTGTCACGTTGCTCCAGGGAGTGAAGTCACACGCACCCGGCGACGATCCCATGCACCAAGACGCAGCAGAGCTACCGTCCAGTCCGGACTCCACGTCGCGGAGTTTGAACGACAGAACGTGCGGCTGATACGCGTTGTTCAGATAGTAGCTGCCGTCGAACTGCTGGCGACCTGCATACGACAGCCACTCGAGCGTGGCCGGCGTCAGGTCGATCGAAATGTAGGACGAGTTGCGCAGTACGCAAAGACCGACGCTGTTGCACGCCTCCACCTGGACGAGGTACGACCGACGGTGCGTCATGACAATGCCCTCCAGCACGGGCGCCACGACGTCGCGCACAGGCTGCTGCAGACAGATGGGCCGGCCGCGCCAGTCGATGCCCTGCATGGCGTAAGTGCTAACGAGCGACAGGTCATCGGTGAAGTTCTCGATGCGCGGGTACAGGTGGAACTGATCGCTCTGCCACACATAGCTGCGGTTCGGGTGCTCGGCCCAGTGCGCGTCCTGCACGACGAAGGCCGGATTGCCGTGCGCCACATCGCCACCGGTCGGCGGCGTGCGATCCACCACCACGCTGGAGCTAATGCACACGCTCGCCGTGCTGGTGTTGACTCGGTTTACACCAGTGGCCTGTACGAAGTATCGGTGCCCGTGCTCTAGCTTGAGTCCGCGAAAGGTGAAGCGCGTCACATTGCCCGGCACCGTCACCGTGCGCGACGTGCTGTCGTTGAACTGCAGGAACGTGTAAACTGGTGTGCACTTCTCCACCCACCATCCGTCTGAGCAGTTGTTACTGACGACAAGATGATTGTCCACCAGCTGCGTGCAGTTGGCAACAGTGGTGGCGTTGGTTGACGCGGTGCCATTGACGAGCGGGGCGGGCGGTGGCGACACGAAGACGAAGGTGCAATTAATCGTGGTGTTGTAGGTGGGCACCAGGTCCACGGCGGCGCAAGAAATCGCCGGACGCGTGTCTTTGTGGCCCAGCAGCGCGGACACCTGGCAGGTTGCGTTCGACCCGCTGCCAACCACTAGGCCAAGCGCTCGCTGGCCGTTGGACCGCGTGCATCGGCAGTACAGCTCGAGTCCGATCGGTTCCGGTGCGACATCATCCGGTGCAGATGCATCGCGTACGCTGAATGTGAAGCTCTGCATGCCCTTGAGGGGTTCGTACACGCCCAAGCGATAGTCGAACGTCAGCGAGTCCGCCGAGCCAGACACATTGATCCGCTGCGCGCCAGCTGCCTCGCCGTCGATGGCGTAGAAACCATCCGGCCGGCACAGTGGTGGCGTCAGCAGCACGCTCAGCGGCGGCGACGTCACGTTGGTGGACAGGCGTTGGTAGTTGAATGCGGCAGCAACCAAGTAATAGTTGACTCCGTCCTCCAGGCGGCGCACGATCTCCTGCGGCACACAAGCACCGCTGATGTCTCCGCGGCGCGTGAAGTTCGCTGTGAAGTTGGCGTTGACCGGATTGAGCAGCGTATAGCGGATCTGCACGATGCCGCTGTCGCGGTCGGAGCAGCTCAGGCGGAAGCACAGCTCGCTCTCCAGGTTGCCGATGGCGTCCGGTACAGGCGTGCGCCAGGTGAGCGTGCTGCACTCCGGCGGGCTGCTGTCCAGCACTTGTGCCTGCTGCGGCGTGTGTGTGAACAGCACGGCTGTGGCACCGGCCTTGTTACTGACGCGCACCGCCATCTCGATGGTGTAGGGCGCCATGCTCAGCCAGTCAACCTGAACGCTGGGCGACAGCACCTCGGACGCGTTGAGCGGTGGCTGTCGGCTGCCGTCCACGTACGGGAACCACGGCGTCAGCAGGTCGTGCTCGGTGTCCAGCGTCGTGCGCACCAGCGCGAACTCAATTGAAGACCAGTCGATGCCGCTTTCCGGGTCTGCCAGCGCAAAGCTTGGCTGCCACCAGTCGTCGCCACTAGTGCGGTTCACCAGGCCGTACACCATCGTCGGCGGCGTCAGGTCCACGCGCAGTGGGAACACGGCACGTGTCAGAATGCCCGTCGTTCCGAGCAGCTCAAGCTGCAGCGAGTAGTTGCCCATGTGCTGCAGCTGTAGCCCTCCCTGTCGGCTGATGGTGAAGTTCGCACTGGTGGCGTTGTTGATCTGCGCATGGATGCGGTCGAAGCGGCCCATCACGTCAGTTGCGATGATAGGTCCAGAGAGCGCAAACGTGGAGTCGTTAGCGCGGCGCTCGCTCAGCGTGTAGCGCGCCTGCACCACAGGCTGCTTGGTAGTGAAGTTCCACGCGAGCCGGTCACCATGCGCCACCCACACCGTCTGGTTGAGCGCATCAATGTTCGGCTGGTACAGCTGATCAGCGCCGGTGCTCGCGTTGCGGTAAGGCTGCGCGTTGCTGAAGAGGTTGCGAACCGTCTCCAGACCGATAGCGTGGATCTCAGGTCCGTCCGTCCTCCACACGTCCTTGAGGCGCACCAATCGCTTCTGCGGCGTGCCCGACAGGATTTTACACTCCAGCGTGATGGTGTCGGGGATCGGATCGCTGAGCGAGCCCACCCACAGGCCGCCGCTGTTGCTCACATCTACCCGCGTCTTTGCTCGACCATCGTCGTACTGCATCAGGAGGGAGGACTCCACGCTGCCCAGTCCAGTCGCGGCGCAGTCTCGCCACTTGAGCGCAATGTGGCTCCTGCTCAGTTGGAGCATGCTCACGTCGGACAGAGTTCGAAGGCCGCCGCCAAATTGACTGCAGGCGCTGCCAGCTTGCTTGGTTTCCTCGGCGAACGTGAAGTCCACCAGATCGCCATACTCGCGATCGCACCAGCACGGGTATTCGCTTGGCAATTCGACGTCCGTAATCGCTCCGAACAGGTCGATGGCCATGCCGACCATATCCCCGCCGGGCGGGTCGCACGAGCACGTGAAGCTGGTGTACCAGTACTGCTGGTTGAGCTTGCGCGCCTTCTCCGAGCGCTCGGCCTCCATGCAAAACTTCAGAGAGTCCTTGAAATCGTAGTTGATGCGCGGCGTGAACACCGTTTTCAGCTTGGGATTGTCGTAGATGGCGCCCACCTTGAAGATCAAATCATGCTTCGCCTCGTTGCTCGCAGCGTCTTTGAGTGCGGCGTAAGGGCTCACCGATACAGACAGGGAACGACCTACGCTGCACAGCCGAACTGTCGTGCTCAGACCAAACTCGAACGAATCGGTAATGTCCACGCCCACGTTATACCCACCCACATTGAGCGTGTGGTATCCCCTCATGTTCGAATTCGCCTGTGAGTACTGCGCAACCGTGAAGCTGGATGTGACGCAGCCGTCCTGCAGCTGCGAACCGCCCGGAAGATCGGTCAGCTCGGCATACTCCTTATACTCGCGGGTGCCAGCAGCCAGCACATCGTCGGACACGCGCGCGCACTGGGGGTAGCGGAACTTGATCTGTGCGGGAGTCAGACCTGCCTGCTTCGCCTGCGCCCGCACCGTGTTGCAGTACTGCAGGAGAGATTGGCTGCTCGACGAGCCTGTGGGCACCTTCTTGCTCGACGCAGGCAAGCCCTGCGGACTCAAATACCATACGCTGGGCTGCTTGAAGGAGGGAATGTCTTCCTGCTTGCTAAGAGAGCTTTGCTGGCTGCGAAGAAGACGGCGACGGCTGTGGGTTACAGTTGCATTGCTTCCACCCCCGGCCACGACTTCCGCCGCGCTCAGCACCGAGTCGCTTGCGCGATGCCAGCTGGAGCCTAGGGCAATGTCCAAGCCGCGCGCAGCAAGGCGCGCCTGCTGCTGCTTCTGCAACGCGAGCATGCGTTCATGCAGCTGATGAGCACGAATGGCAGTAACGTGCTTGCGCTGATGCACAGCGTGCAGTTCCGGCGTCAGCAGGCTGCCCTCATCCTCCGGTACCGCGTCACCTTCCTCCAACAGGCGACGTGCAGTGGTGCGCGTCTTGGTGGGCACCGGCACGACTGTCGGTACCGTGCGAGCTGTGCGGGCAGTAGACGGACCGCTAGCCAAATTGTACGAGACTCCCGTCTCCGCAACAGTGCCGTATGCGATGCAGCTCGACAGATCGGCACCAGCAGCGCACTTGGGCGACGCGCACTGGAACTGCTCAATGGGCAGGAAGCAGCGTGGCGGCACAGTCCACGCGCCGTTGACGTTGACTAGCATGTAATTTTTGGACACGCGCACGAGGCTGCTGCCCAGCGGCGGGATGCGCATGGAGTACAGCGTGGCATCACGCGGGTCGTTGATCAGGTTCATCGCCGCGGCGTGCACGCCAGCTGCGGATGAGAAGGGCACCAACAGGCGGTTAATGCCGTCATAGTGCAGTGACGTGGCGCCGTAGGGCACCGGTACCGACTGCAGCAGAGTGGGCGGCTGAGTACCCACCGCGTTTGCAAAATCGTAGGAATAGCTGCTAAGCACATTGTCCGCGAAACCGCTGCGCATATCGGTCATCTGCGCCGAGTGGAACTCGATGCGGCACTGGAACTGCGCGTCGTACTTGCAGCGCAGCAGCGACACCACCCGCTCACCCACCTGTTCAAACGCGGACACACCCCGCACGAGCTCGCCCACGTTGCGGTAGAACTTGGCGGTGTAGGCCAACGGAAGCGTTGGCAATGTAGCAACCGTGGCATTGTCGCCGATAAAGCGCAGACCGTAAGGCACCTGCATACGATTCAGGTCCGCAAGCACAGGGAACCCATTCGCATCGGTCTCGAACATAAACAGTATGGCAGGTGACGCCTGTGGCTGCGCGGACGACCACAGGTGCTGCTTTGCCGAGCTGCTGTCGACGTATTCGCCCACCAGCAGCTGGCGCTGAACCGCGTCATAGTGCAGGCTTGACGGGAACAGGGACACGAACAGGCGTGCTGGCGTGACGTTGTCCGGCTGCAGCGCGATGCGGATGGTGCGCGGCTTCTGCGGCGTGAAGGAGCGGTCGATGTCTCCCGCGTAGAAGGCAACGAGCTCGTTGTTGCGGCGGTCCAGCTCGGGCAGGTAGCGGTCATCGGTGACCCACAGGTAGTCACCGGCCAGCGCCATGCCGCCCACATTGCCCGACCAAGGGGCGCCGTTCTCGTCGGCCAGCTCGTACAGACCCAGCACGCCGTAGTCCTCCGCTGATTGATGTACAAGCAGTGAGCTGCGTCCCCATCCCAGACTGTCAGCGAACTCCGCGCCGCGCCACGCAAACGCATGCAGGAAGGTGCGCGGCAGCAGCAGGTTGACGTGTCCCAGCTGCATGTGGAAATGAATGGAGCACTTGAACTCGAACGCCTCGCTGATCAGTCCCGGCAGCGTCCAGCGGCTCGTGCGGTTCACGGTGCCGCGGATGAGCTCGGCAAAAATTGGGTAGCGAGCCAGCGGGTCGGCGTTTCCGTACATCTGGCCAGGCACGGAAGAGATGTAGGCGGGACCATGCAGGCACACCGAAGAGTTGCACGTGGCCGTAGTCGCACTGACGGTGACGCTGCCATAGGTTAGCAGGCCGGACTGCGCGGCGGTGGTGGCCCGGCTGATGCTACGCAGCGCAGCGCTCAGGCTTTCGGTGCTCAGCAGCGACCGCAGTGCCGCGCCTGTGCGGTCGAACTGCACTGCGGTCGAGTTCATGAACTGCACCGCAACGACGCTCGTGTTTCGCAGGCCGCCCGCAACAGCGTCCCAGTCCCACGAAGCGTAGTGCCACAGCTGCGTGCTGGCCGTGAGGTTCTCCAGCATGCGCGCGGTGAGTTCGCGCACCAGCTGCTCGTTGGCGCGGCCCTCAATCAGCTGATCGAAACGCCACTGTGCGGTGCTGTTCTTCGCATCGCGCGCGGCGAAGTCGAGCAGTGACGACAGCTCCGCGAAGCGTTGCATCATTGCAGACACGGCGCTGCTGCGCGCAGTGTGCTCTGCGGGAATGCTGGTGCGCAGCTGAGTCTGGAAGTCGCGCACCAGGCCGATCTGATACCCTAGGTCCACCTGAATACTGCGCCACACGCTGGCCGCCGTATCCACAGCAATGCTCAACGGGAAGGACAGAAGCTGCGCGGCGGACACCACACTGCCATCACCGCTCGGGCTGGGCACCATTGCCGTGCTAAGAGAGGACAACAGCTCGCGCACGGTCTGCAACGCAGCTGACCCGTCCGCCGCCTGCTGCACGAAATCGATGAGTTGCGCCAGCGTGCGTTGTACCAGCGCGTCCACAGACGGCATGCTGGCTTCCGACGTGTGCAGAGTTCCACTCATCACGCACAGGAACACCAGCGGAGCAGACTCGCTGGGTGCAGCCTGCCAGCCCGACGGGAAGGCCGACGCACAAACACTGCGCGCCGCGTCAAAGAAGGGGAACACCGCCAGATCGTTGCTGTATCCGTTGTTCGACAGAATGTCATCGCTCAGCGGCGCGTTGAGCGCAGCGGCCAGCAGCGCCGTCTCGCGCATGCTGGGTACATAGGTCTCGTTGATTTGCGCGGCGACAGCGTCGAGCGCCGCGCTGATACTCAGCGTCACCGTGTCGAGGTCACCTAGGTCGAGCAGGCACAGGCTGCGGAGCCACGATTCGGCCAGGGAGCCCGTGTCGTTAGCGAAGAATGAAATCAGACCACCACCTCCTGTAAAGTACAGTTGCTGCGCCGACACGTTGCGGCGGCACATGTCATGCAGCAGCGCGCGCGATGCCGGTGCGTCGTTGTTCCTGTCGAGCACCAGCTGCAGCTGAACGGCCGTGGACGCAATGCGCTTGAGCTCAGGCAGTTCGTTATGCAGGCGGTGCAGCATGAGGAAGTGGTCATCGACGAAATCTTCGAGCAAGCGGTGAATCGCCTGCAAGCCGAGCACGATCTGGTTCAGATCGTCGGACAGACTGATCACGTCGCGCAACAGCACGCCGAACGGGTCCTCCAGCGGAGGAGGGCAGGTAGGACACGAGACCTGGCCGAAGTTGCTCGCCAGACTCTGCGCGAACAGTGGCTCCTGCAGGCGCTCGGATGCCAGCTGTGACAATGCCAGCAGGATACTGCTGGCGTCATTTGGCACGTCTACGAGTCCCTTGAGCGTCGGCACCAGCAGCAGCATCCATCGCAGTACCATGTCGCGGATGTCTTCGGTCTGCGAGGCCGCCAGGTCGATTTTCAGCGGCCACTGTGACCACACGTCCAACGCAGCCATGTACTCCTCCAGTGGCAGCTGCGTGGCCAGATAGCTCTCCAGCTGCGCGATGAGCGAGTCCACCTTCTGCATCTGGAACGCGACCAGCTCGTCAGCGAACAGACCAGGGAAGTCCTGTCGAAAGCGCGACAGCAGGCCGACGAAGGTTCGCTCAGCAGACGACCACGCAGCGCCGTTTGTTGCGTTGCCCTCGGTCAACCAGAGGAAGTCGGTCAATGCAAGAGCGAACTCCTGCAGCATCTGCGTCGCATTGTTGACGAGGATGTCACCGTGCTGTTTGATCAGTGGCACGTCCTGCTCGGCCAGCACCGTGTTGATGTAGTCAAGCAGCGTGTCGCGCTCGTCGGGGAACTGAAGCATGCGCTCACCCGTCGCGCGCAGCGAGCGCACCAGGGTCTGCAGATCATCCATCACATCAGCCGATTGCTCTACTGTCTGCAGCGTCATGTTAGCTGCGTCAGCCAGTGACGTGCCCTCCAGATAAGCGCGCAACTCGCGCATGCCGCCCACGGCCGATTGCATCGTCGAACCGTTGAGGCTGGTGGTGAAGCGGCCAATGCTGTTGTCCAGTTCGGCGAGGTCGGCGAGATGCGCCGTGTTCTCAACGACGACCTGCTGTCGTGTGGCATCCGCATCGAAGCGCAGCTGCCACACGCGATAGAGGTTGTTCGCCGTGCGTGACAGGAAGGACTTGAGCTGCTCGTCGAAGAACGGCAGACGCTCCTGCAGATAGTCGAGTGCCGCAGGGATCGTGGCCTCGACGCGCGTCATCAGCTCGTCCGGCATGTAAGCGAAGGCAATGCGCTGCACATCGTCGAGGAAGCGGTTCTTGCTAGCCAGCGACGCTTCCAGTGTGGAGCGAATGCGGCGCAGGTCTGACACCATGCCGCGCAGCGTGTTGAGGTACTGACGCACATCATCCAGTCCGCCATCGTTGCGGATGTCCACCAGCGCGCGCACAGTGCGCTGCACAAAGGCGATGCTGTTGGTCACATCACCCACCTTCAGCAGGCCGCCATTAACCGAGTCAATGAAATCCTGCACCACCTGCAGCGACTGCAGTGTGCGGTCGATTTCACCCGGCGTGTTGCGGTAAGCAGGCAGCGCGCGGGTGGCCGCCCGCATCTCCTCGCCGAATGCAACCAAGCGCGGATAAATCAGCCCGTTGACGCGTGCGATGGAACGCGGCGTGCCGGCGCCCTGCGGCGTAATGGAGGCTTTGGCGGCCTGCGCGTCAAACACAAACGTGTTCATCACCTTGTAGACACTGCCGAGAACCTGCCCCAGACTAGCCAGCGGCTGCAGCGCGCGGTTCATGAAGCGGTTGCGGTTCGTCAGGAAGGCGTACAGGAACGGCTCGACCGTCACGTAGGCCGGCGATCGCAGTACAGCTTGCTCCGCATCCGCGCGGAACGCGTTGAGCATCGCCGTCTGCTGCGACAGATACAGGCCCGCCTCGCGCATCATCTGACTCACGCCCGACGGCGTGGCATCCTGCTGCAGCGAGCGGAAGGCTTGCACCAGCGGCAAGCTGAAGTCCAGGCTTTCGCGGAAGCTGCGCAGCGGGCGAGCGAGTGATGCCAGCCACACGTCGTCCACGTCAAAGTCAACCGACGGAAGCAGCGCCGACTGATTGCGCAGCAGCTCTTCCGTCTCGGACAGCAGCACGTCGATGGAATCGCGCGTGTTGTCAACCGCCTGCCAGTCGAGCGCAGTGAACGCGGCGAGTCGGTCCACCAGAGCAATGCTCTGCGCTGTTCCCGTAGGAACGTTCCAGCCAGCGCACACCAGCTGCTGGCCGACCAGCACACGCAAGGTGGACTGCTCCAGCAGAGAGCGTCGCACAGTCACCAGCGTACGCTGCAGCACAGTGAGCACCTGCGCCGGGTACTGCCACTGCAGCGATGGCAGGCTTGTGCCGAGCACGCCCTGCGCAGCATCTTCCAGCAGCTGCAGCACCGAGCGCACTCGTGCCACAGCATTGGCGGATGCCTTCAGCAGAGGAGACGATAGCGGTTCACCACGATCAGACGCAGACAGCGCTGCGAGGCTGGCCACCACGTCTGCCGCGTTGCGGGTGAGATTGCCAAAAGCTGCTGGAACTTTCCACGCAAAGACAGCACCAGCAGCCGCCTGCCAGTCTGCAGCGCTCGAATGCACAGCGGACAGCGCAGTCGCCAGGGTATCCGGATCACATCCAGTACCCTGCAGACATGCCTGCAGCTGCGACAAAGCCGTGCGCTGTGCACCGTCGATCGCATCCAGCAAAGCCAGCACCGCACTTCCGACTCCAATCGATGTCTGCGCCGCCGGCCCGAGCGCATCAAGGCGCGCGGAGAGGGTAAGCACCGCCGACGAGTTGACGGACACAGGACCGGAGGCCAGCATGGTCTCGTTGCGCAGTTGCTTCACTACAACAGAGAAGTCCAGTAGCGGCAGCAGGCCCTCCGCGCTCACGGCCAGAGCAAACGCAGGCGACAGCTGCGCTCGCAGATCGTGCGACGCGACGAGCACCGAACCGATCAACGCGCGCATGCTGCGCCACACCGCTGGCTGCACGCGATTGTACTTCGGCCGGCTGGATGCAGGCACGTCGCTGAAATCCGGAATCACGCCGCGAAGCGTGGTGCTCAGTGAGCTGCACTGCGCAGCAAGTGCCGTCACGGCCGAGCGGTGTGTTGCCGTGCTGGTTGCCTGCGACGGAACATCTCCGAGAGCTGCAATAAAAGCTGCGTGCTGACTCAGCTGTCCCAGCAAGACATGCGCGGTTTGTGTGGCATTGAAGTCCAGCGCAGAGTTCTGCAGCTGCAGATCGGTGAGCAGCACATCGGACAGCGGTGCCAGCTGCGCCTCCAGCGACGACAGCGTCGCGCTCAGCGAGCAGCCAAGTGACGTGCAGTCCACGCTGGACAACCAAGACTCGGTAACAGCGAGCGCGGACAGAATTGGAGGCGTGGACAGAGTGCACGCGCTGCCGCCTGTCGGCGAGCTTTCGCTGCTATTCGTATGGCAGCTCAGCGCCTGCGCTAGGGCGGCACGAGCCGGCTGGCTGCTCGTCTTGTTGAGGAGAGGGCCAACTATGACGAGCATACGCGATCTCGCCTCCATGAAGGAGTTAGCGGCGTCCGCAGCCGCAGTGTGCAGCTCGCGCCACGAGGAAGCCGACTCATTGTGACCTTCCCAGGTGGCGTTGAACACGTCGAGGAAAGCAGCCGTGCGGCTCAGCGACACATTCTGCAGCGGTGCCACCTCAGCGCTGTACTGCCATCTGTCGGCTGTGACAGTGAACGCGTTGTTTGTTGCACTCGACTGAACACGCAGGTTGTCGCGCCATGCCTGCACATCGGCGGGCAGCTCCAGCGCGTACGACCACAGGTTTGCGCCGACGGACTGGAGCAGCTCCACCTGCTCGACGACGCTCTCCACGGCCCACGTCCACGCTGCGGCGTCTTCGGTGTTGGCCTCGACTGCATGCCTCGCGGCCAGATAGGCAGCGCCCAGCGCAGAGGTAACCGGCACGGGCGCCAACTGCAGCTCGGGCTTCGACGCGAACTGCATGATGCGGCTGTCGATGTCGGCGTGCATATCCGTAATCAGCGCGGCCACCTGCGGCATGCTGAGCGTCGCGTCGTCAAGCTGGTCAAAGATGCGCGTGAACAGGAAGACCATATCGTTCAGCAGCGCATCGACGGCGGATTGCCACGAGGCAGGCGCGGCAAAATCACTGCCCGCGAGCGTCTGGTACGCCTGCATGGTGGACACGAAGCGATCCAGACTGCTGCGATCGGTGAGCGGTCGCTCGGCAGGGACCTGAGGCTGCTGGTACAGCGCGTTGAAGTTGGTGCGAGGAATGAAACGCTTGCGCGCGTCCAGCTCCAGCGGCACACCCTCCGTTACGGCGTGGATCAGGTTCAACACGACGTCCGTATCGCGCAGGAATGCGGCCGCAGGCGGCGTCAGATCGGACAGCTCAGACGGCAGTTGCGCCAGCGAGTCCCCCGTGGTGGTGGCCTGCACCAGCGTGCGGCGCAGACCCGTTACAATGAAGTCAAATCCGTCCGCGATGTTCTGCGTCAGCGCATGCGTCGTATTGATGTAGCCCATCATCTTAGCCAGATCTGCAGGCCACACGTCCCGCGCGGCCCGGTGCGCACTCTCAAAGGCGTCGCGTCGGCTGAGCGCGGTGTCGCTGATGTTGAGCCACTCTAGCGCCGCCTCAACGAAGGCGTCCAGCGGAACTGCATAGGCCTCGGCCTGGGATGCAGTGCTGCGCAGCTGCTCCGCACGATTGGTCTGGTCGTATACGAGCGGGATGGAACCGTTGATCAAGCCCTGCAGCGTGCCGTTGCGCGAATACGCACGGCTGCTGTTGGACAGCTGGTCCACCGCGGCAAATCGCAGTAGCGGCGCGGCCGCTGTCGAGTTGTCTCCTTCGGTCGCACCAAACTGCCTCCTGACCGCGTCATTCCATTGCTCGCGCCGGCTGGGCACCTGCGTCGCAATGTTTCCAAGATCCGCGGGCACGGCGTTGCTCGCGACAAAGTCTTGCGCCTGTCGTCGCGTGGTGATGTCGACCGCAAACGCGAAGTAGCTCTTGACGAAATCGTACGAGCTGCTCTTGATCTTGTTCTTGATCGAGTAGCTGATGTCCACGTCGAAGCCGTAGCTCGCGCCCAGCGCACCCAACTCCATGTACCCGTTCGTCAGCGCAAGGGTCTTCAGGCTAGCGTGCATCTCAGTGTCACCGACGTCGACGCGGGGATCAAATTTGGAAGGAAGGATTGTCAGGCGGTACCAGGCGGGACTCGCTTGGAGGAGGCGGCGACGCGCACTGGGAGTGGCGGCGGAGGACAGCGCAGACGTCTCCTCCAGACGCGCGGCCATGTGGTGCGGCAGTGTGGAGGCCTTCAATGCCGCATCCCACTTGCCGGAATCCTCCAGCAACTCGTCCGTATGCTGCTCGATGAATTCCTCCACGGGCACTCCCTGCGCAGCGACGCGCTGCATCAGTTGAGTCAGCTCATCCTGGTAGTGCTGGGACTGTTTGCACTCGCGATCGCATCGGAACTCGCAGCGGCCCTGAGGCTGCCCACCAGCCACACAATGCTGGGTGCACGCCTTTGCGCACACTGCCCAGTCGGCCGCCGTCATCAGCGGCGTGTGCAGCAGCTCCCACGTGAGGTTGCGCACTGTGGCGGCAGACAACGGACGCTGCTGCGCAAGATCTGCCAAATGGCGCACAACTTCGGCGCGCGTGTTCGCCCCTCCGTCTTGCTGATGCACCAGACGAGCAGGCGGCTGGCGGTGCAGTAGCTGCACGAATGCCTCCTCATCTTCCTCCGTGCTCGGAAAGTTTTCAAGCGCGCGCATGGCCATGATGCTGACGGCTGCAGAGCGGTGTTCGATATGCTCAGCCAGTAGTGACTTAAACTGTTCGTCGCGCGTGTTACTCATGGCCAGCAGCAGGCCCATGAGCTCGTTCTCGTGCGCGACGGACTTCGTGGCTGAAGGGTCGGCAGGGAACCAACTTCCATCAGCACTGTTGGTACCCCCATCCTCGGTCGAGTGATGTGCGCGCACTTCTGGTGTGGCCACCAGCCAGCTTGCGATCTGCTGCTTTGCCTCACGCTCCAGCACGGCGCGCTCAGCGTCGCCTGCCAGCTCGAGATGGGTGGCGTGGAAGTCTGTCAGCGACATGCCACGGCCGCGCGCCATCCAACCGATACGCTCCTCCTCGTTCATGCCGCTCCAGTGCAGCTCTACCAGATCGGCGAGGACGGCGTGTTGCGCGGACCAGTCGGCCTCGCGCGCTGCAACAATGCTCCACTCGCTCAGCAGCAGCGACAGAACGGGCGCGCAGAGCTCACATGCAGGAGTGCGCCGCTGCAGCGACTGGCCGAACGCGGCGTGCAGTACGGGGTGCGCAGACTCAAAGGCGGGAGCAGACTCGTGCTGCTCCAGGAAGGCGCGCATGCGATGCACGTGGCTGCTGAGCAACAGTAGGAAATGCTGCCGGTAGGACAACGTGGTGTCGCGCAGGTGGTACGCGCGAGCGAGCGCGTCGGGCTCCGACGACTCTCCACCAGCGACGGTCGCGGCTTCCATTAGTTCCTCTGCGAGCACCTCGACCGACGGTATGCTGTTCAGCAGCAATGCCATCAGCGCAGAGGACGGCACGCTCTGCTGGTGTAGCTGTGCCGTCCACAGGTCGAGGCCGCTCTCCAAGGTGCGCATTAGTTGCCCTACCCCGACGAGGAAGTCCGATGCAGGGTGCTCCGCGGAGGGGGAGCTTGCTTCTTCCTCAGGCTCCAGCAACGCGTCGGCACGCAAATCGACGAGGCGCCCGTGCAGCGACAGCAACCGCTGTACGGCGGCGAACACGCTCATCTCTACGCGCTGCGCAAGCGCATGCACGTGTGTGAGACCGATCGTTTCGACCAGCATGCCAACAACACGCGTGAGCAGCGGATCAAATAATGCCTGTAGATTCGCAGCCGGCGGTGCCTTGAATACCAGCGACTCACGTGCCGCCTCCGCCGCGCGCACATGCTGCTCCAGCTGGTCCAAGCGCTCCTGCATCATCACGTGCGCCTGCTTCATCAACGACCGCGATGACGATAGGTGGTGCAGTACGTGCGCCAAGCAGTCGACGCTGTCCTGACCCTGCGCGTTTTCCAGCGCAGACGGATGTTCGGGGAAGCACGACAGCAGCTGCTGGAACGAGACGCTCGCGTAGGGATCGGGCAGCACACGCTCCGGCGCGTCGGGATTCATCACCTGCTGTAAGAACAGCTTGTCAGCGCTTGGCAGCTGGTCCAACCAGCGGCGCAGCATCTGCCGCTGCCGCAACGCGCCACTCGCTGCAGTCTGCTTGGGATCGTCCGGCGTGCGCTGAGAGGCCAGCGCTGTCTGCAGACGCTCCGCTGCCAGCAGCGCATACGGCGTCTGGCTCTGCACATAAGCCGGCGCAATTTGCATGCCATTGGCACCGATGCGCGGACGACGCAGCTCCTCGTTCTGGTTGATGAGTGCAGCAGCCGCACGGCGCTGCAGCTCCGTCTCGTCGTCCTGCACATTGGACAGCGCACGCAGTCCGCCGAGCCAGCCCAACGAAGGGGAGCTGCGGCGCGCCGCGTCCAGTGAACCACCCCATAGCGCGTGCTGCAGGGAGAGACCGTCAAGAGCATCGAGTTGCACTTGGCCGTAGGTGAAGGGTTCGAAGCTGCGCCGACTGTGCGCAGCCGTGGCGCGATGAGTGGCCAGAGAGCTGTGCAGCTCAGTCAGCGCGGCGTCGTAGCTCAGCACCGATTGCGCCGGTCGACGAGAGGCGCTCAAAAGGGCAGCAGGCACGCGGTGCTCATGCTCACCAGGTGCAATTCCTTCGCTGTCGCATGACAGTAGGCGAACGGACGACTGTTCGATGCACATCTGCTGCTGCTCCCCCGGGGCCGACGCGTCGCCTTGAGCCAGCTGCGTATGCGACGTGTAGAGATGCACCTGTCCTGTGCCCGCATCGATGAGGAAAGTGCTGTTGCGCTGGTGCCGCGGGACTGCCTTGCTGGTCTGCGCATGGGCAAACTTGGCGACCGGCGTGCGGAACGCATTGTAATCGTGCGTGCGATGTACGCTCACCAGCTGTTCGTGTCCTCGAGTCGCAGCAGTCGCCGGAACCGACGTGTAGGTAGCCAGGTATCGTCCCTCCTGGTCGACCTCGTGCCGAGTGAAGCTTGCCTCCAGCTTTTGCTCCTTGACGGCGTCGACGCTGACGTGCATCGCTGCGACGATTTGCTTCTTCTGCTCCAGCGTGGCAGTGGGCTCCGCAGAGTCGTACAGGATGGACAGCACCTCGCCGCTGGCAGAGCGAGTGAAGTAGAACGGGTACGATAGCACGAACGAGCGGGACAGCGGAAGGCCGGCCTGCTCCACCAGCGCGGCGCACTCTCCCTGGGTTTCACGGAGCTGAGGGTGCGCCGCGTGGCGCTGTTTGAGCGCTGCTCTTGCCGTCGGCAGAAACTCCATCATCGCGTCGTCGATGTCGACCGGATGGGAGCGCACGCGCTCCGGCCGCGAAACACTCGCTGCTGCCTGCAGGCGCGAGGCGTGGAAAGACGCCACGTCTTCAGCAGCCACCGGCTCGAGGGAAGTGGGGAAGGCGCCGCCGCCCGTGGACACCAAGCTCCACAGCAGCAACTCGAGCACGTCCACTTGTTCCGTTCCGGAATCTTGCGTCCCGGACGCCGCGCGCATTCTGTGCGACTGCACTTTGCGCGTGCAAACCGCGGCCGTGCGCAGGGCCGAGGCGACAGGCGCTGTGGTTCCGGGGGCGGCAGGAGCGGCGGCAGCGGGCGCGCGGCCCCACTGCGACTCGCTCGTAAACTCATACAAACAGACAGAGGGACTTGCGGTGGAGGAAAAGTGTGAAGAAGAGGGAGCGGAGGCGCTGGCGGAAGAGGCAGCAGCTGCAGCCAACGTCCCGAGCAGCAGAACCACCACGCCGAGGAGCCGAGTCCGCCTGTCCTGCCATCTCAGCAGCCTGAAAGGCGAGAGGCGCGCCATTCTCGCGGCGATGGCGGAAGGCGTTTGCACGACAGGGATTGCCCAAAACGCGGATCTGCTGCCTGAAGTGGCTGAATAACCGTC
>Ga0256904_1000197_pt1 | contig 22275 bp, 16 predicted proteins | sample MC6MC0742MT_FD_190199 | JGI IMG/M metagenome (GOLD analysis project Ga0256904, IMG submission 190199) | Metatranscriptome of enriched soil aggregate microbial communities from Iowa State University, Ames, United States - MC6-MC0742-MT... | ecosystem: Environmental > Terrestrial > Soil >...
ACGTAGAACTCACCGGCAATACGCGCTGTCGCCTTGTCGCGCGCAAAAGACAACATGCCGACGCCGGGGATCAGGAAAATGACCGGGTTGGGATCGCGCATTTTCGGTGAATTGTCGTGCTTGCAGCTCTCATAATAGCGCGTGTAATCAGCGCGATAGGCTTCGAGTGAAGCTTCAAGGCCAGCAACGACACCATCAACATCCGGTTTAGCGGGATCGAAACCGACCACAAGCGGGCGTATTTTCGTGCGCAGGAAGTGATCCGGACAAGATGTGCCAAGGCGTGCGAGTGGCTCTAGTTCTTTTGAATTTACGAATTGCAGAACCGCATCCTGATCATCGAAATGGCCAAGCTTGCGCTCTTCCTTTCCGATCAACCCGCGTATCTCTGGCATGAGACGCGCAGCAATTGAACGGCGTTCCGAAACATCCAGGCTTTGGGTCACGGAACCGCCAAAAGCGGCCTTGCCTTCACCCTTCTTATCAAGCCACTCGATAGCCTTGTTAATAATAGCAAGCGTCAGTTCATAGCAGTCCTTAGCGTCATTGGCCCAGGTAAAAAGACCATGACTTTCAAGGACTACGCCCTTTGCATTCGGGTTTGACTTCACAAAGGTTTCGAGGTCGAGACCAAGCTGGAAGCCCGGACGACGCCATGGCAGCCAGCCAATTTCATCACCAAAAATCTCGGCAGTCAGTTCGCGGGAGTTCTTTGATGCGGCAATTGCGATGATCGCATCAGGATGCATGTGATCAACATGGGTGAATGGCACAAAACCATGCAACGGCGTATCGATGGAAGCGGCACGGAGATTGAGATTGAATGTGCAGTGCGGAAGAAAGCCGACCATACGGTCTTCGTCTTCAACGCCCTTATAGATGCCTTTCAGCGCGTCGAGCTTGTCCTGATAAAGCGTAGCAAAGCCGTCGAGCTTAATGGTGCCAACATCGCCGCCCGAGCCCTTCACCCAGAGCACTGGAACCTGTTCGCCGGTCAGCGGATCGATTTCCTGTACTTTTGCCGATGTATTCCCGCCACCATAATTGGTGATGCGCTTATCGGAACCGAGCAGGTTTGAACGATAAAGCAGCTTGCCTGGCTCATCCAACGTTTCCGCTTTGGCGTCATCCCAGCGATTATCCAAGAGCCTGCTTTGGGCCACCATTTCATCCTCCCGTTTTATGGTGAAGACCGGAATGCGCGCTTTCTTTTTCACGCACAAACGATCATGTTGGGAAAAGATATGGCGTATTGTGCAAATTATTGTCAATCAAAAACGATCATAAATAATCATATATGTTATTTTTGTGCACTATGATGATTGTTTATGATTGACACTGCCCGCATTTGTGTTCGATACAAGAAAAAGGAGGAGCCATGCACGAAAGAGAGCGCCACCGTATTATCCTGAGTGCTGTTCAGGAAAAGCCGGTGATCACCATTCAGGATCTGGTGGAATTGACGGAGGCGTCGGAAGCGACCCTTCGGCGCGACATTGCATCGCTTCACATGCAGGGCCGTATCAAGCGGGTTCGCGGCGGCGCGGAGGCTATCCATCCCCCGCAATTCGGCAGCCTTGCAGGCCGACCTTTCAAGGTTTCGGAATCGGAAAACACGGATCGCAAGCGCGCGATTGCTCGCGAAGCTGTTTCGCTTTGCGAAGAAGGCGACAGCATCATCATCAACGGTGGTTCTACGACTTTCCAGATGGTGCATTATCTCGCGGCGCGTCGTCTGCAGGTGCTAACCAATTCCTTTGCTATCGCTGAACATCTTTTGCGCCAGTCGAAAAGCACGGTCATTGTGCCGGGAGGCGCGATCTATCGAGATCAGAGCCTTATTCTGTCGCCATTCGATAATGATGTGATCCGTAACTTCTACGGACGCCGCATGTTCATGGGCTGCCAGGGCGTTAGCCCCCTCGGGGTGATGGAAGCTGACGCCCTGATTATCCAGAGCGAGCAGAAACTCATGGGCCAGGCGGACGAAATTGTCCTGATGGTCGATTCATCGAAATTCACTCGTCGCTCAAGCCTTATCCTCTGCCCTCTTGATCGGGTCAGCACGCTGATCACCGATGAAGGCATTTCGGATGATGCGCGGCGAATGGTGGAGAATGCGGGCATCAAGCTCATCGTAGCGCAGGTCTCTGCAAATGCTGGCAAGGGTGACGAACGGGGGGAAGCCACAGAAGTTGCCTAAGCTGTAACCAAACATATGAATGTTCTTAATCGGGAGGAATGGGACATGAAACTTTTCACGAAACTGGCATTGAGCACAGCGCTGGCTGTTGCTTTCATGGCGAATGCCGCACAAGCTGCCGACATGAAAATCGCACTCGTTGCGAAATCGTTGGGCAATGGCTTTTTTGAAGCGGCCAATAAGGGCGCACAGGAAGCTGCCAAGGAACTGGGTGGCGTTGAAGTCATCTATACCGGCCCAACGACAACGACGGCCGAAGGTCAGATTGAAGTCATTAATTCGCTGATTGCACAAGGCGTGGATGCGATTGCAATTTCGGCAAACGATCCGGATGCAGTTGTTCCAGCTCTCAAAAAGGCTGCGCAGCGCGGTATTAAGGTTATCTCGTGGGATTCCGGTGTCGCGCCTGAAGGCCGCATTGTCCATCTCAATCCATCATCGAACGATCTGATCGGCAAAATGTGCCTGACGCTGGCAGCGCATCATTTGCCAGATGGTAAGGGTGATTTCGCGATCCTTTCGGCAACGACCACCTCGACCAACCAGAATATCTGGATTGACGAGATGAAGAAGCAGCTCAAGGATTTTCCGGGCCTTAATCTCGTCACCACCGTTTACGGTGATGACCTTGCCGACAAAAGCTACCGTGAAGCACAGGGCCTACTCACTTCCAATCCTGATGTGAAGGTGATTGTTGCTCCAACTACGGTTGGCGTGCTTGCTGCCTCGCAGGCTGTCAAAGACGCAGGCAAAATCGGCGATGTTTATGTAACCGGCCTTGGTCTGCCGTCTGAAATGGCTGGCGCCATCAAGTCGGGTGCAACCAAGGAATTCGCGATCTGGAACCCGATCGATCTGGGTTATTCGGCAACGCAGATTGCCTATCATCTCGTAAAGGGTGATGCAGACGGCAAGCCTGGCTCGGAAATCGAAGCCGGTCGCATGGGCAAAATCAAGATCGGCGAAAACGGCGAAGCCGCGATGAGTGATCCATTTGTCTATGACGCGTCGAACATCGACGAATTCTCCAAGGTCTTTTAATTTTAAGACTGTGGCTGGCGGTGCGAGGGATAATCTTGCACCGCCATTATTTTCCGAATTGAATTCAGGTATTTCTGATGAATGCAGCTTTGCAGAAAAGCGGGCAATCGGTGTTGCCTGCCGGCCATCCGGATACGCCTTTGCTGGAAATGCGCGGCATTGCCAAAACATTTCCCGGAGTGCGAGCGCTCGATAACGTCAACATCGCGCTCTATCCAGGCCAGGTAACAGCACTGATCGGCGAAAACGGAGCGGGCAAGTCGACGCTTGTCAAAATTCTGACGGGAATTTATCACCCGGACGAAGGCAAAATTCTGATTGATGGTCAGCCGGTTCATTTTTCGACTGCGCAGGATGCGACCGACGCCGGTGTAACCGCCATTCATCAGGAAACAGTGCTTTTCGACGAATTATCCGTTGGCGAGAATATCTATCTCGGCCACGCCCCCCGCACGAAGCTTGGTTTCGTCAATTGGGCGGCAGTCTTTGCACGGGCACAGGCTCTGCTCTCTTCGCTGGAAATCACGGTTGATGCTCGTATCAAGCTACGAGAACTTTCCATCGCGCAGCGGCATCTGGTGGCGATTGCGCGTGCGCTTTCGGTGGATTCCCGCGTCGTCATCATGGATGAGCCGACAGCAGCTCTGTCGCGCAAGGAGGTTGATGATCTTTTCCGCATCGTCGAGCGGCTGAAATCACAGGGCAAAGCAATCCTGTTCATCAGCCATAAATTCGATGAAGTCTATGAGATAGCGGATCGGTATGCGGTTTTCCGCGATGGTTGTGCGGTCGGGCACGGACTATTGTCGGAGATGAATGAACGCGAAATTGTCCGGTTGATGGTTGGACGTTCGGTGGAAAAGGCTTTTCCCAAGCAGGATGTTGCGCTTGGCGACACGGTGCTGAAGGTTACGAACTATTCTCATCCGACCGAGTTCCGCGATATATCCTTTGAACTGCGGCGCGGTGAAATACTCGGTGTCTATGGTCTGGTGGGCGCTGGTCGTTCTGAGTTCGCGCAATCGCTGTTTGGCATGACGACGCCCTCATCCGGTCAAGTTGTGCTGGAAGGCAAGGAAATCAAAATCCGCCGCTCGGGCGATGCAATTGCTCAAGGCATTGTCTATGTGCCGGAAGAGCGCGGACGGCATGGCGCGGTTTTGCAGATGCCGATTTTCCAGAATGTATCGCTCCCCTCGCTGACGCGCACATCGCGGCGCGGGTTTCTGCGCATGGCGGAAGAATTCAAGCTCGCACGCAAATATGCCGAGCGGTTTGATTTGCGCGCCGCCGCACTTTCAGTGCCAGTGGGAACGCTTTCCGGTGGCAATCAGCAGAAGGTGGTTATCGGTAAATGGCTCGCGACCCATCCAAAGGTCATCATTCTCGATGAACCGACCAAAGGCATCGACATTGGCTCGAAAGCCGCTGTGCATGAATTTATCAGCGAATTAGCTGCGGAAGGACTGAGCATCATCATGATCTCGTCCGAACTACCCGAAATTATAGGCATGTCGGATCGCGTCATGGTGATGCGCGAAGGACTGGTGGAAGGCATTTTTGATCGTGCCGACCTTGATGCCGAAGTTCTGGTGCGTGCGGCCACTGGAAATGCCGGTAAGAATGCGGAGTAAGATATGAAACAGCTTCTCAAACAGCGCGAACTCCTGCTTCTTGTCATCATTGCGATCACGATCGGGCTGTTCTCAATGCGTGCGCCGGGTTTCAGCTCGCCGCGCAATCTCGCGAACATTTTCAACGACACGTCGATCCTGATTATTCTGGCTCTGGGTCAGATGTCGGTGATCCTGACAAAGTCTATTGATCTTTCGGTGGCTGCCAATCTGGCATTTACCGGCATGGCGGTGGCGATGCTCAATGCCGCCTACCCTGAAATACCGCTGGTCGTGCTGATTGTTGCAGCCGTAGGCATTGGTGCCATTCTGGGTGCGATCAATGGCATTCTGGTTTGGAAGCTGGATATTCCAGCTATTGTGGTCACACTTGGCACACTGACCATTTACCGCGGCATGGCCTTTGTTGTGTCGGGTGGTGGCTGGGTCAATGCTCATCAGATGACCGGGCCGTTTCTTAATACGCCGCGCACGTTATTTCTGGGGCTTCCGCTCCTTGGCTGGACGGCACTGCTCATCATCGGCCTCATCTATGTGTTGCTCACTCGCAGCTTCTTTGGCCGAGCACTTTATGCATCAGGTGGCAATCCGACGGCTGCGGTCTATGCCGGTATCGATGTGGGCCGTACGCGCTTCTTCGCCTTTGTGCTTTCCGGCTCACTGGCAGGGTTGTGCGGTTATCTCTGGGTTTCACGCTATGCGGTTGCTTATGTGGATATCGCCAACGGATTTGAACTCGACAGCGTTGCTGCCTGCGTGATCGGCGGGATTTCAATCATCGGCGGCATTGGCACGGCCTTTGGCGCAGTGCTGGGGGCGCTGTTTCTCGGCGTCATAAAAAACGCCCTGCCCGTCATCAACATCTCACCCTTCTGGCAAATGGCGATTTCCGGCGCGGTTATCATCGCAGCCGTGATCTTCAATGCCCGACAGGAGAAACGCGGCGGACGTATCATTCTGCGCGACAAGGCCGCAAAGACTTATGAGGAGCCAGCAGCGTGAGCGAGATAACGGAACGCCGTCATATCCCGGATCGGCTGGGAACGTCCTACACGCGGCTGTTTGCCAGTTGGGAAATGTTGTTGCTTGGCGTAGCGATTGCGATTTTCATCGCCAATTCATTTGCCTCGCCATATTTCCTCAATGCCTGGAACCTTTCAGACGCAACGTTCAATTTCACCGAAAAAGCGCTCATTGCCTTTGCAATGACGTTGCTCATCATCTCCGGCGAGATTGACCTGTCGGTCGCTGCGATCATTGCTTTAGCATCGACCGCCATGGGGGCCGCAGCACAGATGGGTATAGGCACGCCCGGTCTCGTGTTGATCGGTATCGGTACAGGACTTGTTTGCGGGGCGATCAATGGCGGGCTCGTGGCCGGACTTAAGCTTCCCTCCATCGTTGTCACCATCGGTACGATGAGTCTGTTTCGTGGCATTTCCTATATTGTGCTCGGCGACAAAGCCTATGGTGGTTATCCGGAAAGCTTCGCTTATTTCGGACAGGGCTATGTCGTCTGGGTTTTCTCGTTTGAATTTGTGCTGTTCATCGCTTTTGCACTGATTTTCGGCGTACTGCTGCATGCCACCACTTTCGGACGACGCATTTATGCCATCGGCAATAATGAGTTTGCTTCGCGCTTTTCGGGCATCCCTGTTGAGCGCATGAAGTTTACATTGTTCATCCTGACGGGGCTGATGAGTGGCATTGCTGCCGTGTGCCTCACGTCACGCCTTGGCTCTACCCGGCCATCCATCGCACAGGGCTGGGAACTTGAAATCATCACGATGGTTGTGCTCGGCGGTGTGTCGATCCTCGGCGGCGCAGGCAGCATCATCGGCGTTGTAATCGCGGCTTTTGTGATGGGGCTTGTGACCTTCGGCCTTGGCCTTCTCAATGTGCCGGGCATTGTCATGTCGATCTTCATCGGGCTTTTGCTGATCATCACGATCTCGCTGCCAATCCTCGGGCGCAAATTCAAAGCGAGGCAAAAGCTATGACCAGTGAACGCTATGCTTTCCGTATGAAGCTTCATCCCGGTCAGGAAGCAGAATACCGGCGCCGTCATGATGAAATCTGGCCCGAGCTTATCGATCTGCTGCAGCAATCCGGAGTGTCTGATTATTCGATATGGCTGGATGAAGACACACATATCCTTTTCGGCACGCTTACCCGAACCAAGACGCATGACATGGCAGCGCTGCCAGATCATCCGGTCATGAAGAAATGGTGGGCGCATATGGCCGACATCATGGAAACGAATGCCGATAATTCGCCGATTTCCATCGACCTCAAACCTGTCTTTCATATGTCATGAAGCATATTGCCATTCTCGATGTCGGCAAAACCAATGCCAAGACTGTTCTGCTTGATGCTGTAAGCGGTGAAGAAATTGCCGTGCGGCGCATCCCAAACACAGTGCTGCACGATGGTCCCTATCCGCATTATGATCTGGAGACGCTGTGGGGCTTTTTCCTGAAAAGCCTTACTGAGTTTGCAAAAGCCCCGGGCTTTGACGCTATTTCGATTACAACCCATGGTGCGAGTGCAGTATTGCTCGACAAGGATGGTGAGCTTGCCATGCCCATGCTTGAGTACGAGTATGATTATGGCGCTGAAATCCGTGAAGACTATGCGCGCATCAAGCCGGACTTCGCGCTGACTTATTCGCCGACACTTTCGCTGGGGCTCAATGTCGGCGCACAGCTTCATTACCTGAAGACAGTTTTTCCTGAACAGTTTGCCGAAACGGCGCTGGTCGTGACCTATCCGCAATATTGGGCCTATAGGTTGACCGGGGTTCCTGCGGTCGAGCTGACGTCACTCGGATGCCATACGGATCTTTGGCTGCCGAAAAGCGGTACTTATTCGTCGCTGGTCGAAAGCCTTGGCCTTGAGGGCAAGTTTCCGCCGCTGCGATCGGCATTCGATGCGCTGGATAATCTGCTGCCCGAACTCGCGCAGGAAATCGGGCTTATAGCCCCGGTTCCGGTTTATTGCGGCATCCATGATTCAAACGCTTCCTTGCTTGCGCATCTGATGGATCGCGAGCCGCCCTTTTCGGTTGTCTCGACGGGTACATGGGTTGTGAGTTTTGCGGTTGGTGGTGATCTCGAAGGGCTTGATCCGAAACGCGATACGCTCGCCAATGTCGATGCCTACGGTCGCGCTGTTCCCTCTGCCCGCTATATGGGCGGACGCGAATTCGACATGATGACTGCAAATCTGATGCCCCCGAGCGAAGAAGAGCATGAACGCGTTCTGGATCAGGTTTTGGCACACGGCATCATGGCTTTACCTTCTGCTGTGCCGGGTTGCGGGCCGTATCCGGATACTTCGCTACGCTGGTTAAACGCCGAAGATGCAAGCCCAGCGGAGCGTTATGTAGCTTCCTGCCTTTATGCAGCACTGATGACGCAAAGTTGCCTTGAGCTTCTGGGTGCTGATGGTCCGATAATCGTCGAAGGTCCATTCGCGGCAAACAGCATCTATCTTCATGCTCTGGCAGGTTTCGCTGGTCGAGATGCGGTTGCTGTTTCAGGGACGACGGGAACTGCGATGGGGGCTGCTTTGCTTGCCGGAGCTGCGGCTCCGGCAATGGTCGAGCGTACCATCAGTCCAGCTAATGAAACATATAAAAACTATAAAATACAATGGTTAGATAGAATTAATTAATAAAGTAATTTAAAATGAAGGCGCCCGGATTTCTGGTTTGAAATCCGGGCGCTTTTTTATCAGTTGAGCGCCTTGTCTCGTGTTTCCACATTGATGAAGAAGGCGATTATTCCTGCAAGCGCCAGCAGGCCTGCAAACATTGCAACAGCCGTATTGAAGCTCTGTGTGACGACAATCGCCAACGCCGAAGGTGCAAGCAATCCGCCAAGGCGTGCCATAGCGCCTGCCGCGCCCATGCCGCTTGCACGCAATGCTGTCGGATAAAGCTCCGGTGTAAACGCATAAAGCGCGCCCCATGTGCCGAGCAGAGCGAAGCTCATGATGAGGATCGATGCGCCAACCAGGGCAGAGCTTCCGGCGACAGTGAAAAGCGCGCAGGCAGCGGCACTTATGAATAGGAAGCCGATCAGAGTTTTACGACGGCCCCAAGCCTCGACGCCATATGCGGCCAACGCATAACCGGGCAGCTGCGCCAGTGCAACGACGACCAGGAAGCCATAGCCGCGCACGAAGCCAAAGCCATCACTCGCAAGCTTGGCCGGAATCCATGTGAAGATGCCGTAATAGGATACAGAAACAAGGAACCATATCGCCAGCGTGGTCAGCGTGCGCTGACGCAGATTTGGCGAAAGAAGTTTTTCGTTTGTCACCAGAAGCGGCGCATCAAGAACAGCCTTTGGCGGCAGCTCCGGCTTGCCATTACGCCGTAGAACGCGATTCATCACGCTTTTTGCTTCTTGTGTCTGGCCGGTTTTGAGCAAATGCATCGGGGATTCAGGAATCCAGATACGCAGCCAGATGCCGATCAAAGCCGGTGCGGCGGTAACGACGAAAATGTAGCGCCACGCATCGGCCACGCCTGCAAGGCTTGCGGCCCACGCAGCAAGCGCAATGATCACTGTGCCAACAGCCCAAAAACCTTCGAGCATAACCAGCCAGCGGCCACGATTCTTGGATGGCAGAAATTCAGCCATCATTGCATAATCAACGGGCAAGGTTCCGCCGACCGCAATACCGGTCAGAAAGCGAAGGCCGAGAAGAATAGCAAAGTTCGGCGAGAAAGCAGACAGCAAGCCAAACACTGCATCACATGCAACTGTAATGAGAAGAACGCGGCGGCGACCATATTTGTCGGCAAGCCTGCCAAACAGTGCTGCGCCAATCAACATTCCGAAGAAGAACAGCGTACCAGTCTGCAATGCCTGTGGAACGGTGAGGCCGAAAGTTGCGGCGATTGAGGCTGCGGTGAAACCTACCGCCAGCACCTGCATGGCATCTGCAGCCCATACAAGTCCGAATACACCCAGAAGATTCCGCTGGAAGGGGCCGGCTCCGGCCTGATCGAGCGTTTGTTCGATAGTAACTTTCATGCCGCGATGATCCCCTCTTTCCGGCCGAAATTCTACGGTGCTTTTGCTGCGCCTCTCAGCCTCGTCTGTCAATCGTGATTTGATCGAAATAAGACACTTTTGCTTAAAATGAGCATAAGTATCTTTAACGTGCGGTTTTCTGGTCACGCCTCAATGTCTGTTTGTGAGTTTCGCGCGATCTCAAAAACGTCTAGGACTGTTGATATATTGAGGTGGGATGAGAGCATGACCTATACGGCAAGAGATTTTGGTATCGTTTGTGGAACAATGCCAACAGGCGAAAAGAACGATATCACCGATGTTCCCGGTGTTTTGGTGGGGCATCACACAGTTAAAGACGGCGACATTAATACCGGCGTCACGGCCATCATGCCTCACAGCGGCAATCTCTATCGGCAGAAAGTTCTGGGCGCCTGCGATATCATCAACGGCTTTGGCAAAAGCATCGGTCTGATGCAGGTGGAGGAATTGGGCACTATCGAGACCCCTATTCTGCTCACCAACACGTTTGGCATCGGAACTTGCGCTAATACCCTTATTCGCGAAGCAATTGCCGCAAATTCTGATATCGGCAGGACGACCGCAACCGTCAATCCCGTTGTTCTCGAGTGTAATGATGGGCCATTCAATGATATTCAGGCTTTGGCGATAACTGAGGATCATGCGCGGCTAGCACTTGGAAATGCCAGCAATCATTTTCTTCAGGGCAATGTCGGTGCAGGAACCGGCATGACATGCTTCGGTTTCAAGGGTGGTGTTGGTAGTGCATCTCGTCGGTTTGATCTGGATGGCGAAACCTATCACCTTGGCATTTTGGCGCTCACGAATTTTGGGCGCACTGGCGATCTGATTCTGCCGGATGGGCGCAGGCCATCGCCTAAGACCATTGCGCAACCGGAAAGAGGCTCGGTTATCCTTGTGTTCGCAACCGATGTGCCGCTCGAACATCGGCAATTAAAGCGTGTTTCGAAACGTTGTGGTGCGGGATTGGCTCGCCTCGGTGCTTTTTGGGGCAATGGCAGCGGCGATATTGCGATTGGTTTTTCAACGGCTGCAACATTCGATCACGATGAAGCATCCGACCTGATTTCATTAAAGGCTCTGAACGAGAATCGTATCGACATTCTTTTCCGGGCCGCAACTGAGGCCACACAGGAGGCTGTGCTGAATTCCATGTGTGCGGCTGAAACCTTTGTTGGTCGTGGCGGAAATCGCCGCTTTTCCTTGGCGGATTGGCTTAAAAGTTCCGAGTCTCACTGAGTCTGATGAAAGAGCCGTGGCAGTACAGCACCCACGGCTCGTAAACCGAGCAGAAGTTTTCTGATGTTTTAATAAAATAGATTATTTTAAATCTATATCGCATTGTTATTTAATAATAAAATGTGGTTTTATTCTACAAGTTAATGCCCTGGATCGATTGATGTGACCAAAGAAATTTGTCGGTTTTGAGTGAATTATGAAGGGGGTTGTTAACCTTCATTTTTTATTACTAAGGCTCATTCAGGCGACATATCTATGGTTCGGGTATCATGCGTAATTTGAGAGAAAATCTTCCCCATACAGATGGAAATCGTGCAGAGTCTGCTCCAGAGCAGAAGCCGCAGCGCGACCCGTTGGGAGCGCATTCGCCAAATTCGGACGGGACGTGGAAATCGTATTTCTCGCTTGGTGCGAATGTACGTTTCACCCGCACGCCAGAGATTGATCTTGTGCGTCGTCGCGGTGAAGATCTGCCGGATATCAATGGTCGTGCGAAGCCTGCAGAGGTGGAAGCTGATCATGCTCCGATCGAGATCGAAAAAGTTGCAGAAGCTCAGCCAATGGCTGTTGCAGCTCTTCAGCAGTCCGTTTCACAGAATATGGTTCGCACACCTGTCGCACCCGTGCCGCCTGTTCTGACAACCGTACCAGCCGAAACCGTAGTCCAGCCTGTAGAAGTGGTGCCTGTTTTGGCTGCCCAATCGATTGAGGTTGAGCCTGTAGCAAATGTAGCCGCAGCTATCTCGGCATTCGCACATTTGTCGGATTTTGCTTTTTGGGAAAGCTTTGATTTCGATACTGCGCCAGTTCAGCCTGTTGCCGTTGTTGCAGAAGTTGCAGCGCCAAAGCGTGCTACGCCGACTGTTGAATCGATCATCGCACAGTTCCGCACGGTTGAGTGGAACAAGGGCAAGCCTCAGGAGGCACCTGCCGCTGTCGTAGAACAGCCTGCTCCGGTTGCTGAAGTCGCTCAGCCTGTTCAGGTCGCTCCAGCTCCACACCCAGTTGCTGCTCCCATTGCAGAAGTGAAGATTGAAGCACCTCGAGCGCCTATCGAAGTGGCTGCGCCTCAGGCATCTGTCGAAGTCGTCACTGATGTTGCTGCTGAAGCAACGGAAGATGAAGTCGTGCTTACTGTCGCTGAAGCAGAAGAGCATGTGGTTGAGGAAGTTGTTGCTCCTGCACCTGTTGCAGAAACGCCAAAGGTTGAAGCTCCTGCGAAGACAGCCCCTTCAATTGCTCTTTATCAGCCGCAGCCCCTCCCCCGGACAGAAGCTGTCGTCATGCATGGCGACTATGAATTTCCGCCGCGTGATCTGCTGCAGGAACCGCCTTCACTCGATGGCAATGTCATTACACAGGAAATGCTTGAGCGTAGTGCTGGCTTGCTCGAAAGCGTGTTGGAAGACTTCGGTGTGCGGGGTGAAATCATTCATGTTCGTCCCGGCCCTGTCGTCACACTCTATGAGTTTGAACCAGCTCCCGGCGTTAAGTCGTCCCGCGTGATCGGTCTTGCTGATGATATTGCGCGTTCGATGTCGGCTCTCTCTGCACGCGTTGCTGTGGTTCCGGGTCGTAACGTCATTGGCATCGAACTGCCAAATGCCAATCGCGAGACTGTCTATCTGCGCGAAATGATTGACTCCCGCACGTTCGAATCCTCGAACTATCGCCTGCCGCTTTGCCTGGGCAAAGGCATTGGTGGTGAGCCAATCATCGCAGAACTTGCAAAGATGCCTCACCTGCTCGTAGCTGGTACCACCGGTTCGGGTAAGTCTGTCGCCATCAATACGATGATCCTGTCGCTGCTCTACCGCTTCAAGCCGGAAGAATGCCGCCTGATCATGGTCGATCCAAAGATGCTGGAACTCTCCATCTATGATGGCATTCCGCACCTGCTGACGCCAGTTGTGACCGATCCGAAGAAGGCCGTTGTGGCTCTGAAATGGGCCGTGCGCGAAATGGAAGACCGCTATCGCAAGATGGCACGTCTGGGCGTTCGCAACATCGAAGGCTTCAATCAGCGTGCAGCGTCTGCGAAGGGCAAGGGCGAAACCGTCATGTGCACGGTGCAGTCCGGCTTTGACAAGGAAACCGGCGAAGCAACCTATGTTCAGGAAGAACTCGACCTGACGCCAATGCCATATATCGTCGTGATTATCGACGAAATGGCCGACCTGATGATGGTTGCCGGCAAGGACATCGAAGGTGCTGTGCAGCGTCTTGCACAGATGGCGCGTGCTGCTGGTATCCACCTTATCATGGCGACGCAGCGTCCTTCGGTTGACGTTATCACCGGTACGATCAAGGCCAACTTCCCGACCCGTATTTCGTTCCAGGTCACGTCGAAGATCGACAGCCGCACCATTCTTGGTGAAATGGGTGCCGAACAGCTTCTCGGTCAGGGCGATATGCTGCATATGGCCGGTGGTGGCCGCATTGTACGCGTCCATGGACCATTCGTTTCGGATGAAGAAGTTGAAAAGGTCGTCAATCATCTGAAGGAACAGGGCCGTCCAGATTATCTGGCGACTGTTACCGAAGACGAGGAAGATGAAGATACCGTGCAGGACGCAGCAGTCTTCGACGCTTCGGCCATGGGTTCGGAAGACAGTGACGATGTCTATGAGCAGGCTGTGAAGGTTGTTTTGCGTGATAAGAAGTGCTCGACTTCTTACATCCAGCGTCGCCTCGGCATTGGCTACAATCGCGCGGCTTCACTTGTCGAGCGTATGGAACAGGAAGGCCTTGTCGGCGCGGCTAACCATGTTGGTAAGCGTGAAATCCTCACTGGCAACCGTGATTAAGTGATCGGATTATAGATTGCAAAAGCCGGGTCGTTCCAACGATCCGGCTTTTTACTATGCTGGTGCAATGGCTTACGCAGGGTTGTATTTGGTGCTTGTCAACCACCCCAATAAGGTTAATACTTAGTTCATTCGCACATTCTTGACTACTGGACGGAGTAGCCGTTGAGGCTGCTACCGCGCCCAAAAACAGGGAGAATGATCGATGAGAAGCATCACAATTGGACCAAGTGCAAAACCGACCCCTGTAACGACACAGATGCTGCAGAATGCTCAAACTCAGATGCAGCAACCTTCTGACGATAAAACACAGGTTTGCAACGTTCTACGTCTTTCTAAGGGCGGTTACTCACATCGCAGACGCAGAGTTCATAAAAGCGCATAATTATAGCATTTCCAGCAAAAGTGCGAAGCGGTTTTGCGTCGGATAATGCGTAAAAACAAACAGTTACAGCGGTTCCAACGATCCTTTCTTAACTGGAACCGCTGTAAATCTAAGAATATTCAAGCGCCACATCCGGTCAGAGGGATGTCGGCGCTGTTTCTTATTGATCAATCACGTAGTTTTGCCCCGCCCGCCCTTTATTACAGCGCGCATCTGGAGTATTTCAAACAGCAATTCTCCCCCATCTCCCAGGAATAATCATGACAACGCCCATGCAAGCCAGTTCGACACCACAAAAGAAGAAATCGCGCTTCTTCCTTGGCTTCATGGCTGTTCTGGGGGCGCTGTTTTTCGCATTGTTTCTGAGCCTTGGCATCTGGCAAGTGGAACGCCTGCAATGGAAGCTCGATCTGATTGCCCGCGTTGATGCGCGCGTTCATGCGGAGCCAGTCGCTGCTCCGGGCAAAGACGACTGGGCCAATGTCAATCAGGCCGATGACGAATACCGGCATGTTACGCTGACCGGCTCTTACCTCAATGACAAGGAAGTGCTGGTTCGTGCGCTGACCGAACGCGGTTCAGGCTTTTGGGTGCTGACGCCGTTGCGTTCAGATGATGGTACGCTGACCTTCATCAATCGTGGCTTCATTCCGGATACCAAGCGCGATCCATCTTCACGCGTAGAAACGCAAATCGCAGGTGAAACGACCGTAACTGGTCTTCTGCGTATGCCGGAGCCTGATGGCTTCTTCCTGCGTCCCAACGACCCTGCCCGCAATGACTGGAATTCGCGTGATGTCAAAGCTTTCGCTGAAAAAGAAGGCTTGGGTACAGTCGCGCCCTATTTCATTGATGCAGATGCCAAATCCAATCCTGGCAATGTGCCCATTGGCGGACTGACGGTTGTTACCTTCCGCAACAACCATCTTTCTTATGCAATCACATGGTTTGCGCTTGCTGCCATGATTGCCGGTGCCGCCATTTTTGTATGGCGGTACGAGCGCAAATCAAAGGACTAAAGCTTGTCTACCCAAAGTGGAAGCCGGTTTCGGGCTAGAGACATGCTCTAAATATGAAGCGCATGGCCGAGTGCTTTCATGCTGGCCTCGGCAAAGCCTTCACCAAGGGTCGGATGGGCGTGGATCGTTCCTGCTATATCCTCAAGGCGTGTGCCTGTTTCAACAGCAAGCGCAAAGGCGGATGACAGCTCGGAAATCCCTACACCCACGGCCTGAATGCCAAGTATCAGGTGGTTATCAGCGCGGGCGACAACCCGAATAAAGCCATCCTCCCGCTCAATAGTCATCGCACGTCCATTGGCCTGAAGCGGGAAAATGCCGGTCTGGATATTATGATCTGCCTTGCGCGCTTCATCAGGAGATAGGCCGACTGTTACGATCTCAGGATCAGTAAAACAGACTGCCGGGATACAGCGCTTATCCCAGGCCTGTTTGCCGCCCGCGATGATTTCAGCAACCATTTCGCCTTGTACCATAGCCCGATGCGCAAGCATGGGCTCACCTGTTACATCGCCGATGGCATAAACGCCGCGCATTGATGTGCGGCATTTGTCATCGATGCGGATAAAGCGCCCATCCATATCGAGCCGGATTTCGCTCAAACCCCAGCCATCGGTTTGTGGCTTGCGGCCAACCGTGACCAGAATCCTGTCAGCAGGAATTGAATGCGTCTCGCCATCAGCCAGCAACACATCCAGTGCTTTTCCATCGGCGGATAAGCCTTTAGCAGACGTGTTCGTCAGCACTTCAACACCGAGTTCTTTCAGCCGTGCCATGATCGGGCGTGTCAGCTCTGCATCATATTGCGGCAGGATGCGATCAGTAGCTTCAACGACGGTCACTTTTGCACCAAGCTTTGCAAAGGCCGTACCGATTTCGAGCCCGATATAACCACCGCCAACAATGGCAAGCTTTTCAGGGATCTTATCGAGTGAAAGCGCTTCCGTTGAGGAGATGACATTGCCGCCAAAAGGCAGAGACTGAATTTCAACCGGCACCGATCCTGTTGCGATCATGATGTTCTCGGCATGGATGGTCTGGCGACCGGTATCGGTATCTACCACAACGGTTTTACCATCCATAAAACGCGCCTGCCCCTGGAACATTCGCACGCGGGAGCGTTTCAGAAGTCCGGCGACACCGCTGTTCAGGCGATTGACGATGCCGTCTTTCCATTCGAGCGTTTTGGCAAAATCGATCTTAGGACTTTCAGCTGTGATGCCAAGCGCGCCTTTAGACGCGAAAGTCGTGAGGCGATGAAACTCGTCAGCGGCATGGATAACAGCTTTGGACGGTATGCAGCCGACATTAAGACAGGTACCACCCAGCCGCTTCTTTTCGACCAGAACCGTATCGATACCAAGCTGGCCTGCGCGAATACCGCAGACATAACCGCCAGGACCGCCGCCAATGATCAGAAGTTTGCAGGAAATCTCACTCATCCGATCAGCCCTCTACAAAAATCATCGCAGGCGTTTCAAGCAGGCTCTTCAGCTTCTGCACGAATACTGCCGCATCCCATCCATCGATAACGCGATGGTCGAAGCTGCACGACAGGTTCATCATTTTACGCGGAACAAATTGTGTGCCGTCCCACATCGGGCGCACGGCCATTTTGTTGATGCCGACAATCGCCACTTCGGGCCGGTTGATAATCGGCGTGGTTGCGATGGCGCCTAGTGGCCCCAATGACGTGATGGTTATAGTCGAGCCTGTCAGTTCTTCGCGCTTGGCTGTGCCGTTGCGCGCTGCTTCCGTCACTCGGACAAGTTCCGATGCTGCGGTAAATACAGAAAGGCTTTCCGCGTGGCGAACCACCGGCACGATAAGACCGTTTGGCGTCTGTGTGGCAATGCCCACATGCACACCGCCAAACTGGCGAATTATGTCTGCTTCATCATCGAAATGTGCGTTGAGACCAGGCTGTTCTTTGACTGCCTTGACGATTGTACGGATAACAAATGGCAGCAAGGTCAGGCGCGGACGCCCTTCCTTCTTCTCATTGTTAAGCCCCGTGCGGAGGTCTTCAAGCTGTGTCACATCCACTTCTTCAACGATAGTAATGTGAGGAATATGGCGTTTTGCTTCGGCCATACGATCTGCAATCTTGCGTCGCAGGCCGATGACCTTGATCTCGTTGATCGAGGTGTCTGCAACATAACCCGACACTGCAGACGCGGCTCCGCTCTCAGTCTGGAAAAAGGCGTCCAGATCTTCATGCGTAATGCGCCCTGCAGGGCCGCTACCTTTGACACGTCTTAAATCAATGCCTGCGTCGCGTGCGCGCAACCTGACCGACGGTGTTGCCAGCGGCTTTTCGCCTTCTGCGCGCATCGGCCCAGCACCGGCAAAAGCCCGGCTTGAGGTTTCTTTTTTCTGCGCAACAGGTTTAGGTGGAACCGGCGTCTGCAACAGCACAGGCGCTTCCGCGCTGGCTGATGGCGGCGTGAGGGATTCAGCAGGCGTGGCAGCTACAGGTTCTGGTGCTTCCGCTTTTCGATCGCTGCTTCCACCTTCTATTTCAAGGCGAACCAGTTCGGAGCCAACAGCAATTTTCTCGCCGATTTCGCCATTCACCGCGATGACTTTACCGCTGCGCGAGGAAGGGATTTCAACTGTTGCCTTATCGGTCATGACGGCAGCGAGCAGATCGTCCTCCCGGACAATATCGCCAACCTTCACATGCCATTCGACAAGTTCAGCCTCTGCAACGCCTTCGCCAACATCAGGGAGCTTGATCGCAAAATGAGCCATTTAAGCCTCCATGATTGAAACGAGTGCACGACCGACGCGATCTGGCCCCGGAAAATAAGCCCATTCCTGCGCGTGTGGGTATGGCGTATCCCAGCCGGTCACGCGGATGATCGGTGCTTCGAGATGATAGAAACATTCGCGCTGCACGAGTGCCGCAAGCTCGGCGCCGTAACCGCAGGTCAGTGTTGCTTCATGAACGATGACGCAACGCCCGGTCTTCCTGACGGAAGCCATAATTGTTTCCGTGTCGAGCGGGAGCAGCGTGCGCAGGTCGATCACTTCGGCATCGACGCCGGTTTCTTCAGTCGCTGCTAATGCCACATGAACCATCGTGCCATAGGCCAGAACAGTCACATCGCTGCCTTCACGTCGGATCGCAGCCTTGCCAAGTGGCACGGTATAGTAGCCTTCTGGCACTTCGCCCAGCTCATGTTTTTTCCAAGAAGTGACAGGCTTGTCGTGATGTCCGTCAAAAGGTCCGTTATAAAGGCGCTTCGGCTCAAACATGATGACCGGATCGGGATCTTCAATTGCTGCCAGCAGCAGGCCTTTGGCATCGGCAGGCGTTGAAGGCATCACGGTCTTCAGACCGGAAACATGGGTGAAAAGCGCTTCCGGACTTTGGCTGTGCGTCTGCCCACCATAAATGCCGCCGCCCGAAGGCATACGGATAACAATAGGACAGGTAAACTCGCCCGCAGAACGATAGCGAAGGCGCGCGGCTTCCGAAACAATCTGGTCATAGGCCGGATAGACATAGTCAGCGAACTGCACTTCAATGCATGGACGCAAGCCGTAACACGCCATGCCAATCGCGGTGCCGACAATGCCGAGCTCGCTGATTGGTGCATCGAAGCAGCGCTCCTTGCCGTATTTCTTCTGCAAACCGGCTGTGCAGCGGAAAACGCCGCCGAAGTAACCAACGTCTTCGCCGAACACGACGACTTTCTGGTCGCGCTCCATCGCAATGTCGTGGGCGTTCTGGATCGCCTCAATCATCGTTAGTTTTGTCATGATTAGAACCCCGCCTCCTGACGCTGGCGAATAAGGTGCGGCGGTGTTTCGGCATAAACATCTTCAAACATGTCGCGCATCGACGGCTTCCGACCATCATGAAGCGTGCCGATAGCTTCTGCTTCGCGCTGTGCACTGACGACGAGATCCAGAATTTCCGCTTCTGCTTGTTTGTGCCGTTCGTCAGACCATACGCCACGCAGGATCAGGTGGTTTTTGAGCCGCAAGACTGGATCACCAAGAGGCCACGCATCGCTTTCGGCCTTTGGACGATAAGCGGAAGGATCGTCAGACGTCGAATGCCCGCCAGCGCGATAGGTGACATATTCAATGATAGTCGGACCAAGATTGCGGCGTGCGCGTTCGACTGCCCATTTCGCAACCGCATGAACCGCAAGATAGTCGTTGCCATCTACGCGAAGTGACGGAATGCCGAAGCCATGTCCACGCGCCGCAAAAGTGCCCGAACCACCGCGTGCAATGCCCTGAAATGTTGAGATTGCCCATTGGTTGTTGACGATATTCATCACCACCGGGGCTTTATAGGTGGATGCAAAAACAAGTGCCGCGTGGAAGTCACTTTCAGCGGTAGAGCCGTCACCAATCCATGCAGCTGCAATTTTGGTGTCATGGCTGATGGCTGAAGCCATCGCCCAGCCCACAGCCTGCGTGTATTGCGTGGCAAGATTGCCGGAAATGGTGAAGAAGCCATGTTCTTTCGAGGAATACATCACCGGCAACTGGCGACCTTTAAGCGGGTCCTGCTCATTGGAGAAAATCTGGTTCATCATGGTGACGAGCGGGTAGTCGTCGGCGATGAGAAGCCCTGCCTGCCGATAAGTCGGGAAATTCATGTCGCCTTTACGCAGCGCCTTGCGGAACGCGCAACTGACCGCCTCTTCACCCAGATGCTGCATATAGAACGAGGTTTTACCCTGTCGTTGCGCCATCATCATGCGGGCATCGTAAGCACGCAGGATCATCATGTGGCGGAGACCGTCTTTCAGCTCGTCATCGGTCAGCGTACCCGCCCAGGGGCCAACCGCCTCGCCTTCGCGGTTCAGCACACGGATGATGCTGAAAGCCAGATCGCGCATGGCTTCCGGCTTTTCGTCTATCTCCGGACGTCTGACACTCCCTGCCCGCGGAATTTTAACGTGGGAGAAATCTGGAGCATCGCCGGGGCGCCACTCCGGTTCTGGGACATGCAGAGAAAGTACGACATCATCGCTCATGCAGGTGTTCCTCATAAACTTGCACAAAATGTCGAACGGGAGAAATTGCGTTTTGTTCCGGCTGCGAGCTTTAAGTGCAGCCGAGAGCCAATCCAGATGAGATCAGCTTCATTTCCTCCCATGCGACGTGAAGCCGGTTTCCTCCTCCGATTTCACTTTGGTCAGGGTGGAACGGGTTTCAGAATAAAGCAAGATTATTCTTCAAAGGCGTCAGGGCTTGAATTCCGAAAGCGTTCTCAGTGGGCCGAATGAAGGTGTATGCCCCTTCCCGAAACAAGCTTATACGACTGTTTTTATATATGTTTTATCTGGTAATATTTGATGTCGAGAACGCAACATTATTGCGCATAATTGACGAAAACGTCAGTACCAATTGGTACTATTCGAGCGCTTACCAAATCTTTAGAAGCAGTAATGATCGTGGGCTGAGGCATTTTGTCCACAGATGCATCATGCGCTGTGTTGCTCAATCGGTGTCGTGACACGAAAAAGAAGCGGCCCGTTTCCGGACCGCTTTTCTCAATTCAGTGATGCTTGTTGCCTTCGCGCGCCAGATCGGCGGTCGGGTCTCCGGCAAGGCGCTTTCGCGCCCTGTCATCCATCAACTCGTACCACATGGCATTCAGAACTGCGAAAGCTGCAGCAAGCGGCAGGCCCAGAAGCCAGGAAAAATACCACATCTTGCTCTCCTTTCTTGATTGGGGTTATGCGGGCTGCAAGCGCCCGCTAATAGCTTAATAAGCGTGGTTGCTTTCATCCTCGATGTCGCGCTGCTCGACCTTGCCCCAAAGAACTTTGTAGACCCACGACGTATAAGCGACGATGAGCGGCAGGAAGATGAGCGTCACCACCAGCATGATGAACAGGGTCATATGGCTCGACGATGCATCCCAAACTGTCAGGCTTGACCGTGGATCGGCTGACGATGGCAGGATGAATGGGAACATCGAAACACCAACCGATGAGATGATGCCGAAGATCGACAGCTTACCGATAAGCAATGGTGCCACTTCACGTTTGCTGCGGAACAAAACAAACAGAAGCAATGGCCCCAGGATGCCGAGAGCCGGCGCGATCAGCAATACCGGATAGTTCATATAATTGGCGAACCATGCACCATGATCAAGCTCGACAGCCTTGCGTAGTGGGTTGGATGGCCCACCGGTAACGACGGCACTGGTGATCTTATAGCCCGAAACCCAATACCAGCTGATGACACCGGCAACGACATAAAGAACACTGGTGAGCAGTGCGGCGACGCTGCCATAGGCACGGGCCCTCGCTTGTACGACGCCCGTTGTCTTCAGAACAAGCCATGCGGAACCGTGCATAATAAGCATGGTCAATGAAATTACACCGCAGAGAAGTGCAAACGGATTGAGCAAGCCGAAGAACGTTCCGTCGTAGAAGATCTGGAGATCGTCATTAAAGCGGAACGGCACGCCTTGAAGCACATTGCCGACGGCAACACCGAAGATCAACGATGGCACGAAACCGCCGATGAACAATGCCCAGTCCCAGCCTGTCCGCCAAGCCACGCTGTCCCGCTTGGAGCGGAATTTGAAGCCGACCGGGCGCAGGATGAGCGCGAACAATATGGCGAACATCGCCAGATAGAAGCCAGAGAAGGAAACCGCATAAAGCGGTGGCCAGGCGGCGAAAATTGCGCCGCCGCCTAGGATCAGCCAAACCTGATTGCCTTCCCAGACAGGACCGATGGTGTTGATGATGATGCGGCGTTCGATGTCGGTTTTGCCGATGAATGGCAACAGTGTACCGACACCAAGGTCGAAACCATCCATTGCGGCAAAGCCGATCAACAATACCCCTAGCAGCACCCACCAGATGATGCGCAGTGTTTCATAGTCCAACAAATCG
>Ga0256904_1000214_pt1 | contig 21574 bp, 12 predicted proteins | sample MC6MC0742MT_FD_190199 | JGI IMG/M metagenome (GOLD analysis project Ga0256904, IMG submission 190199) | Metatranscriptome of enriched soil aggregate microbial communities from Iowa State University, Ames, United States - MC6-MC0742-MT... | ecosystem: Environmental > Terrestrial > Soil >...
CTTTGTTTTTGCAGGCAAGGCGACTTGCCCTCAGCGCTTCAAGCAGGGATCAGGCCGGCTTCGCCTTCGACTGACCCATCATGCGCGTGATGTAGTACTGCTGCGCGATCGACAGCACGTTGTTCACGACGTAGTACAGCACCAGACCGGCCGGGAAGAAGAAGAACATAACCGAGAACGCAATCGGCATGAACATCATCATCTTCGCCTGAACGGGGTCCGGCGGCGTCGGGTTGAGCTTCGTCTGCAGGAACATGGAAACAGCCATCAGCACCGGCAGGATGAAGAACGGGTCCTGCTGCGACAGATCGTGAATCCACAGAATCCAGGGCGCGCCGCGCATTTCGACCGACGACAGCAGCACCCAGTACAGCGAGATGAACACCGGAATCTGCACCACGACCGGCAGACAGCCGCCGAACGGGTTCACCTTCTCGGTTTTGTAGAGTTCCATGAGCGCGGCATTCATCTTCTGCGGATCGCCCTTGAAGCGTTCGCGCAGCGCCTGCATGCGCGGCGTGATCGCCTTCATACGCGCCATGGACTTATAGCTTGCGGCCGAGAGCGGGAAGAACACCGCCTTGATCAACAGCGTGAGCAGCACGATCGCCCAACCCCAGTTGCCGACATAGCTGTGGATCTTTTCGAGCAGCCAGAAAAGCGGCTTCGCGATGATCGTCACCCAGCCGTAGTCCTTCACCAGTTCGAGACCCGGCGCGATGCCTTCGAGCATGCGCTCTTCTTCCGGACCGGCGAAGAGGCGCGCGGACACGTCGACCGTCTGGCCCGGCGCGATGGCCGCAACCGGCTGCTTAACGCCAACGCGATACAGCGTCGGATCGATCTTCTCGACGTAGATGTCGCGCTTCACGCCCTGCTGCGGAATCCACGCCGACGCGAAGTAGTGCTGCACCATCGCGATCCAGCCGTTGTCGGCTTGCTTCGTGAAGTCTTCCTTGTTCTTGTCGATGTCGCCGAACGTCATCTTCTGGAAGTGGTGCTGGTCGGTGTAGACAGCCGGGCCGATGAACGTGTGCGAGAAGCGCGGCGTTTCCACCGGCTGGTCGTCACGCACCAGTTCCATATAAACCGACGGGCTCACCGGCGCGGTGCCGACGTTCTGGATCTTCGTATCGACGCCGATCACATAGCTGCCGCGCGTGAACGTGTAGGTCTTGATGACCTTCAGGCCGCCCTTAACCGGCGACTCGAAGCTGAGCTGGAACGATTTGGCGTCGCCCGTCAGGTCGTGCGGCTGGTTGGGCAACGGCGTGAAGATGTCGTTGTGATTCGGGAAATCGCCGCCGAGCAGACCCGTACGCGCCAGATACGTGTGATTCGCGGTGCGGTCGAACAGCGTGATGACGAGATCCGGCTGCTTGCCGTCGCCTTGCTTGACGAGCGACAGCTTCGACAGCGTGCCGCCGCGAGTGTCGATTTCGCCGTTATAGACGTCGGTGCTGAACTTGACGAGTTGCGACTGCGTAGCCGCCGGCGTGTTGACCGGGGCTGCTGCGTTGGTGGCCGGCAAATCGGCGGGCTGGGTTCCCGGCGTCGTGGTTCCCGGTGCGGCGCTACCGACCGTCTTGGTCGGCGTGGCGCTCGGGAAGAACATCGACGGGCGTCCGTGGTCGCGTTGCCAGTTGTCGAACAGCATGACCGCTGACATGAAGAAGATGACCCATAGGACGGTGCGTTTGATATCCATGCGTTGTCTCAGTGTCGATGGAACGGCGCGTCAGCGCTTTTCAGAAGTGGGAGGCGGGACGAGATCGATGCCGCCCGCGGAAAACGGGTGGCAACGGCAAATACGCCTGGCGGCGAGATAAGTCCCGCGCGCGGCGCCATGATACTGGATTGCTTCGCGCGCGTAATCAGAGCAGGAAGGGTAAAAACGGCACCGATTGCCGAGCATTGGACTCACGGCAAGCTTGTAAAAACGCAGTAAAGCGATGAGTACCGTTTGCATGGCTGGTGCGGCCGGACAGCGCCGCGCAACGTGAAGTACCGGACGACACCCGCCGTTCAAGGCTGCCGGGGCTACTGCAGCCTGAGCGAAAAAGCGGGTGGTCACCTGAGCGTCATTCCGTCTTGGGCGCGTCCGCGGGCGGCGCCTGACGACGGGCAATTTCGCGTGCTGCCTTGTCGAGCAACGACTCGATTTCACTGCGGCACAACGCCTTTAACGGCGGCGACGCGGCGCTCGGCAAAGCCTTTTTGTCGAAGCGCGTGTGCAAACGCAGCAGCACGTCCCAACCGCCGAATTCCGCGCGACGCACCCGAAAGGCTTCGCGCGCGACTCGACGTACCAGATTACGCGTGGCCGCGCGCGGCGCATACTTCTTGCCGATCACGAGGCCGAGGCGAGCCTCGTTGCCGGTAGGCCGGCCGTACACCACGAAGTGCGCAGTGCGGCGCCACGGGCGCAAACGAAAAACGGATGAAAATTCATCCGTTTTCAGTAGCCTTGCGGCTTTGGGGAAGGCGGCTTGCGCTCGCAACGGTACCGAGCCCTGCTGCGGCGCCTCTGCCGGTCCCGCTTCGCCACCGGTCTTGCCCGGTACGGACAGAGCGCGCAATCCGCTCGCCTGCCTTAGATGGCGAGGCGCTTGCGGCCCTTCGCGCGACGTGCGTTGATGACCTTGCGGCCGCCAGCGGTCTTCATGCGAACGCGGAAGCCGTGGGTACGCTTGCGACGGGTAACGGAAGGTTGGTAAGTACGTTTCATGTTGCTCTCACTTGATCGAAAAAAAACCGCGCGATCATCGCTGAAAGCGCAATGGCCGGAGGTTTGCTGAATTGGTTTTCGCGGAACCCGCTATTTAAACCCGTTTTTCGTTGACCGTCAATACTTTAGCCGGTCCCGTCTGGGCGCGCGGTGCGTTTGCGGAGTTGATCCGTCCCTGTGGATAACTCACTTCCGGCTCCCGTTTGGCGTTAGAATCTCGCCTTACTTCCCAAAAATGATGCACGCCGCTCCGGCTCGCTTGCCCGCAAATCCTTTGTGGCACAGGCGCCTGGGGCTGTTACGCCTGGCTGCTTCGGGCCTTGTTGCGTGCGCGCGACGGGGGCACCGGCGAACGTCGTGCACACCATAACGACAGCAACTCGATGAACGAATTCTGGCAACACTGTTCCGCATTGCTGGAGCGTGAACTCACGCCCCAGCAGTACGTGACGTGGATCAAACCGTTGGCCCCGGTCGCCTTCGACGCCGCTGCGAACACGCTCAGCATTGCTGCGCCGAACCGCTTCAAGCTCGACTGGGTCAAGAGCCAGTTCTCCGGCCGCATCGCGGATATGGCCCGCGATTTCTGGCAAACCCCGGTCGACGTGCAATTCGTACTGGATCCCAAAGCCGGCATGCGCGCCCCTGCGGCAGCCGCGCCGGCTGCGCCGCGTCCGGCTTCGGCGCCTCATTCCATGGGCGGTAGCGCGGGCAACGGCGCTGCCGTGGACGCGGCCGTTGGCGCCGTACAAGCGGCGCACGCCGCGCGCGCGAACGGCGCCAACAGCGCGATGGCGAACCTCAACGCGAACGCCCGCGCGGCAGCTGAGCACAATGCAAATGCTCGCGCCGCAGCCGAAGATTCCGCCGACCTCGACCTGCCGAGCCTCGACGCAAACGAAGCCGCGGCCGCGCGCCGCACATGGCGTCCGGGCCAGAGCGCGAGCTCCAATGGCAACGGCGACAACGACTCGATGTACGAGCGCTCCAAGCTGAACCCGGTCCTGACTTTCGACAACTTCGTGACCGGTAAGGCCAACCAGCTGGCGCGTGCAGCGGCGATTCAGGTCGCGGACAATCCCGGCATCTCGTACAACCCGCTGTTCCTGTACGGCGGGGTGGGCCTCGGCAAGACCCACCTGATCCACGCAATCGGCAACCAGCTTCTGATGGACAAGGCCGGCGCGCGGATCCGCTACATTCACGCGGAACAGTACGTGTCGGACGTCGTGAAGGCGTACCAGCGCAAGGCGTTCGACGACTTCAAGCGCTACTACCATTCGCTGGATCTGCTGCTGATCGACGATATTCAGTTCTTTTCGGGCAAGTCGCGCACGCAGGAGGAGTTCTTCTACGCGTTCGAGGCGCTGGTCGCGAACAAGGCGCAGGTGATTATCACCAGCGACACGTATCCGAAGGAAATTTCGGGTATCGACGACCGTCTCATTTCGCGCTTCGACTCCGGCCTGACGGTGGCGATCGAGCCGCCCGAGCTCGAGATGCGCGTCGCGATTCTGATGCGCAAGGCGCAATCGGAATTCGTGAGCCTCAATGAAGACGTCGCGTTTTTCGTCGCCAAGCATCTGCGCTCCAACGTGCGGGAACTCGAAGGCGCGCTGCGCAAGATTCTGGCGTACTCGAAGTTCCACGGCCGCGAAATCACTATCGAGCTGACGAAAGAAGCGCTGAAAGATCTGCTGACAGTGCAGAACCGCCAGATCTCCGTGGAGAACATTCAGAAGACCGTGGCGGACTTTTACAGCATCAAGGTCGCGGACATGTATTCGAAAAAGCGGCCGGCGAACATCGCGCGGCCGCGGCAGATCGCCATGTATCTCGCGAAAGAGCTCACGCAGAAGAGCTTGCCGGAAATCGGCGAGTTGTTCGGCGGACGCGACCACACCACGGTGCTGCACGCGGTGCGAAAAATCGCCGACGAGCGCAGCAAGGACGCTCAACTGAACCACGAGCTGCACGTGCTGGAGCAGACGCTGAAAGGCTGAGCGGTACCGACGGAAAAATCGACCTGTTTATTTCGTAACTCGCCCCCATTTTAGTGAGGCGGTTCCTTTTTCAGGCACAATACAGGTTTAACCGCCCGGCGGCCGCGGGCGGATTTCACGCCGTGACGGGCGCTGCGTGGCGCCGGCGGGGAGCTGCGGTTGCGTGCCGGAAAAATGCCCAAAAGGGCTGAAAGGCGCGTGGGCCGTTATATCAACGAAGGAACTCTATGCAACTGGTCAAGACCGAACGCGATAACCTCCTCAGGCCGCTGCAAACCGTGAGCGGCATCGTCGAACGCCGCCATACGTTGCCGATCCTCGCCAATTTGCTGATTACCAAGAACGGCCCGGACGTGTCGTTCCTGTCGACCGACCTGGAGTTGCAGATCACCACGCGCGCCGATTTCGGCGTGGGCGGCGATTCGGTGGCCACCACGGTGGCAGCACGAAAGCTCCTCGACATTCTGCGCGCCATGCCCGACGGCCAGGTCACGCTTACGCTGAATGACAAGCGTCTGACGGTGCAATCCGGCAAGAGCCGCTTTGCACTGCAAACGCTGGCTGCAGACGAGTTCCCAACGGTCGCGCAAGCTAAAGACTACGGCGCGAGCCTCGTGGTTCCGCAAAAGACGTTCCGCCAGTTGCTCGGCATGGTCCATTTTTCGATGGCCCAGCAGGACATTCGCTACTACCTGAACGGCATGCTGCTGGTAGTAGACGGCGACCAGTTGATGGCGGTCGCAACCGACGGCCACCGCTTGGCGTTTTCGTCGATGAAGATCGAAGGTGCCTTCGCGCGCCAGGAAGTGATCATTCCGCGCAAGACGATTCTGGAGTTGCAGCGTCTGCTGGAAGACATCGACGACACGCTGAACATCGACATCGCGCAAACGCAGGTGAAGTTCACGTTCGGTCAGGTCGAACTGGTGTCGAAACTGGTGGAAGGAAAATTCCCCGACTTCCAGCGTGTGATTCCGAAGTCGCATAAAAACCAGTTCGTGATCGGCCGTGAAGAACTGCAGCGTTCGCTGCAACGCGCGGCGATTTTGACGTCGGACAAATTCAAGGGCGTGCGCTGCATTATCGAGCCGGGCCAGTTGAAGATCATGTCGACTAACGCCGATCAGGAAGAGGCGCAAGAAGAACTGGAAATCGCGTACGACGGCGACAGCGTCGATATCGGGTTCAACGTCACGTATCTGCTCGACGTGCTCGCGAACCTGAAGGTCGACATGTTGCAAGTGAGCCTTGGCGATGCCAGCTCCAGCGCGTTGATCACGATTCCCGAGAACGACGAATTCAAATACGTCGTGATGCCAATGCGCATCTAACGCGTCCAAAAACCAGAACACACCAAGGGGCGCAGCGCCCCTTTGGCGTTTTTATGGCATTTTGAAAAGTCCCGAGCAGCAACCCAGCAGTAATGCAGAACCGGAAAAAATCCATGACTGAAACGAACAATACGCAACCCGACAACAGCTACGGCGCCTCGTCCATTCAGATCCTCGAAGGTCTGGAGGCGGTGCGCAAGCGGCCGGGGATGTACATCGGGGATACATCGGATGGCACTGGTTTGCACCACCTCGTGTTCGAAGTGCTCGACAACTCGATCGACGAAGCGTTGGCCGGATACTGCAACGACATTCAGGTGATCATTCACGCTGACAACTCCATCTCGATCACCGACAACGGCCGCGGCGTGCCGACCGGCCTGAAGATGGACGACAAGCACGAGCCGAAGCGCAGCGCGGCCGAAATCGTGATGACCGAACTGCATGCCGGCGGCAAGTTCGACCAGAACAGCTACAAGGTGTCGGGCGGCCTGCACGGCGTGGGCGTGTCGTGCGTGAACGCATTGTCCGCATGGCTGCGTTTGACGGTTCGTCGCGACGGCAAGAAGCACTTCATGGAATTCCACCGTGGCGTGCCGCAAAACCGTGTGATCGAAGAGATCGGCGGCATCGCGGTGTCGCCTATCCAGGTGGTGGGCGAGACCGAAAATCGCGGCACCGAAGTGCATTTCATGGCGGACGAGACGATCTTCGGCAATGTCGAATATCACTACGACATTCTGGCCAAGCGGATTCGCGAGTTGTCGTTCCTGAATAACGGCGTGCGGATTCGCCTGACCGATCAGCGTTCGGGCAAGGAAGACGATTTCGCGTTTGTCGGCGGCGTGAAGGGTTTTGTCGAGTACATCAACAAAACCAAGAGCGTGCTGCATCCGACCATTTTCCACGTGAGCGGCGAGAAGGACGGCGTGGGCGTGGAAGTGGCGATGCAGTGGAACGACAGCTACAACGAAAACGTGCTCTGCTTCACGAACAACATTCCGCAGCGCGACGGCGGCACGCACTTGACCGGCTTGCGCGCAGCGATGACGCGCGTGTTGAACAAGTACATTGCCGATCACGAAGTCGCGAAGAAAGCGAAGGTCGAGACGTCGGGTGACGACATGCGCGAAGGGCTTTCGTGCGTGCTGTCGGTGAAGGTGCCGGAGCCGAAGTTCAGCGCGCAGACGAAGGACAAGCTGGTGTCGTCCGAAGTGCGCGCGCCGGTGGAAGATGTGGTCGCGAAGGCGCTCGAAGAATTCCTGCTCGAGACGCCGAACGACGCGAAGATTATCTGCAGCAAGATCGTCGATGCAGCGCGTGCTCGCGACGCCGCTCGCAAGGCGCGTGAGATGACGCGTCGCAAGGGCGTGCTCGATGGCGTTGGTTTGCCGGGCAAGCTCGCGGATTGTCAGGAAAAGGATCCGGCGAAGTCGGAGATTTACATCGTCGAGGGTGACTCGGCAGGCGGGTCGGCTAAGCAGGGCCGCGACCGGAAGTTTCAGGCGATTTTGCCGCTGCGCGGCAAGGTGCTCAACGTGGAGAAGGCGCGTTATGACAAGCTGCTTTCTTCGGAGCAGATCGTGACGCTGATTACGGCGCTGGGTTGCGGTATCGGCAAAGAGGATTACAACCTCGACAAGCTGCGTTATCACCGCATCATCATCATGACGGACGCCGACGTGGACGGCGCGCACATCCGGACACTACTGCTGACGTTCTTCTATCGGCAAATGCCGGAGATGATCGAGCGCGGGTATATCTATATCGCGCAGCCGCCGCTGTACAAAATCAAGGCGGGTAAGGACGAGCGGTATTTGAAGGACGAGAACGAGGTCAATGCTCACATTCTGAAGCTCGCGTTACAGGGCTCGGAATTGTTGCCGTCTGAGAATGGCACGGCAATTACCGGCGATGCATTGGGCGAGTTGGCGCGTGCTTACCTGCTTGCGCAGGCGGTGGTCAACCGGTTGAGCAGGCTGTATGACGCTGGAGCGCTCGAGGCTGTGATGGATGGAGTCGTCATCGATCTCTCTAGCGAAAATGCCGCTGAGGCTTCTGCGAAAGCGCTCGAGGCTAAGCTGCGGGACGACGCGCTGAAGCCCGAAGTCACCGTTACGACGATGTATGACCCGGTGCGCGAGTTGCGGTCGCTGCGCGTGGCGAGGACGCATCACGGGAATCAGAAGGTTTCGGTGCTGGACGAAGAGTTTCAGCTGACCGCCGATTATCAGCAACTGGTCAATACCGCTAATACATTCAAGGGATTGATTGGTCCTGGTGCCGTTATCAAGCGCGGTGAGCGGAGTATGGCTGTTAGCGACTTCAAGTCTGCGATGAAGTGGTTGTTGGCTGATGCTGAGCGTAACGTTTCCAAGCAGCGCTATAAGGGGCTTGGTGAGATGAATCCCGGGCAGCTTTGGGAGACGACTATGGATCCGGCAGTGCGTCGTTTGCTGAGAGTGCAGATCGAAGATGCTATTGCGGCTGATGGGATCTTCACTACGCTCATGGGGGATGATGTGGAGCCGCGGCGGGCGTTTATTGAGTCTAATGCGCTTAGGGCTGGGAATATTGATGTTTGAGGGTGTTGTAGGTAGACGCATAACCTGAGAAAAAAAGACCCATAAGTTGAGAAACTTATGGGTCTTTTTTCTTAATAGTTGTGAGGTCACCAAAATGTGAAATCTGCCGACGGCGGGCTGCGTGAGGCACTTGCAGTACGTCGAATCCATCCTGTTTTCGAAGAAAGCCAGGCTTGCGAAGCTCGGCCTGACTTACGTCCTTGATGTCTTCGGCACGCCGCACCTGCTCATATTCGACAACGCCCAGAGACGGAGGGGCGGCGATTGGAGGGGCTGACCCGTCTCGACATCGACCCCATGCATTGCAAATCGCGTCATGCGCACGGAAAGCCCTTCGTTGGACGGCTAAACCGCTCGCTCAAGGATTACGAGAATCTGCGCACCATCCTTCTTCTTCCAACTGAACTCAAAGCGCAGTGGTAAAAAACACCATTCACCACGTCGGAATTTCTTTCTACGGGTATTCGTGCGTGCTGACACGACAGTGAGCAAAGGCACTGGACATGATTGGATTCACAGAAACGCACATGAACAGTGTACGGAAACGGCGTACGAAGCTTAGGCGTTGTACATAAAGCCCACGCTATTTTTCGCACACATGTAAGAAGATGTAGGTAATCGATCAAATTCCGGCTCTGGTTAATTTTACCGATATTGCGAACGCATGATTTCGCTGCGGAAGAGCTACCGATTTAACATTTGTTTTTTAAAGTGGGATTGCGATAATCATTTGATTTTATGTAGAATCGCGCGATAACGCGGGGGCGCGTGCCGAATAAGAAGAGGCGGTATGGGAGCACAGGACCTGATTGGTGCGATTACTGGCGGACTCGCTCAGACGGGACGCCTCCTGAAATTGGACAGTCCGTTAGGCATTAATGTTTTACTGCCGCAGCGGCTGGTGGGCCATTCCCGGGTTGGCCGTCACTATGAATTTACGCTCGATGCCGTCTCGACGAATGACAGTATTGAACTGAAAAAGCTAATCGCCCAACCTGTCACGCTGTGGATGCAGCAAGCGGACCAGTCGTACGCCGGGCATCACGGTTACGTTCATACCGCCCGTCGTCTGGGTTCTGATAGCGCACTAACCAGTTATCAGATCGTGTTTGCCTCATGGATGCATTTTCTGCGTTTCCGTAAAGATGCACGAATCTGGCAGGATAAGTCAGTCGATGCGATTCTCACCGATGTCTTCAATATGCATCCGCAGGCGCGAGGTGCATTCCGCTTCGCATTGCGCAATCCATTGCCGCAACGATCGTTTTGCGTGCAATACGAAGACGACTGGAATTTCTGTCACCGGCTGATGGAGACCGAAGGTCTGTTCGGCTATTTCGAGCAGGCCGCCGACGGCAAATCGCATACGCTGGTCGTCACTGATAATCTTGACGCCTTTCCACCGCTGTCACCGCAAACGGTCAACTTCTATCGATCCGGTACCAATAGCGAAACCGACGCCTTCGTGCAGTGGAGCGGGACCCGGACGTTGCAGAGCACGACCCTCACGACGCGCACGTTCGACTACAAGGCGCCGTCGTCCGCCGCGAATCCGAAGGGCACCACGGTCCCCACACTTACCACACAGGGTGATCTGCCGTCGCAGGCTGAGGTGTACGAGTACACCGGCGCATATACCTATGCACAACAGGAGCGCGGCGATCAGCTGTCAAAGGTACGGATGGAGGAATGGGAATCGCGAGCGAAGCGCTTTCATGGTGTTGGAGCGGTCCGGCGTATCGACGCGGGCCGCTGGTTTGAACTCGCCGACCACCCGGATCACAGCTCCGGCGGTGAACAGGAGCGACAGTTCGCGGTGCTCGGTGTTGAATGGGCGATCGAGAACAATCTGCCTGCATCAAACAGCACGACAGACTTCCCCCATAGCCTGAACGCTCACCTTGCCGCCGCCCGCGCACAGCACGGCGCGCAGGGAATGACGATCCGTTCAGGCGACGGCAGCGAAGGCTTCTTCATGGCGAATGTCGAAACGCAGCGGCGAACAGTGCCTTTCCGCAGCCCTCTCGAGCACCACAAACCCGCGATGCATCTGCAAACCGCGACGGTAGTCGGTCCGGCCAACCAGGAGGTCTTCACCGACACACTCAACCGGATCAAGGTACAGATGCACTGGGACCGGTTGAATCCCGGGGACGAGAAGGCGTCGTGCTGGATGCGGGTCGCGCAGTCTAACGCTGGCGGCAGTTATGGCGCGGTGCACGTGCCGCGGATTGGTGAAGAGGTGATGGTGTCGTTTGTCGACGGCGACTGCGACCGTCCCGTCATCACCGGACGCGTGTACAACGGCGCGAAAGCTCCCGACTGGCATTCGAACGGAATTCTTTCCGGGTACAAGTCGAAGGAATATCAGGGCAGCGGATACAACCAGATGGTCATGGACGATGCCACCGGACAGAACCGCGTGCAGCTCTACAGCAGCAGCACGAACGCGCAGTTGCATCTTGGGTATCTCATCAGTCAGACCGGTAACGCTCGCGGTGACTATCTCGGAAGCGGGTTTGATCTGAAATCCGATGCGTATGGCGCGGTCAGGGCGGGGCAGGGGCTTTACGTGTCGACCCACCCTACCAGTGGCGCGGCGAGCCAGCCGCTCGATGTGCGCAACGCCAGCAACCAGCTAAGCAATTCGGAAGGCCTGATCGAGGCACTCTCGCAGGCGAGCGAGACGCATCAGGCGGAGAACCTGAAGGACGGGAGCGATTCGCTTAAATCGTTCGTCGATGCGACTCAGAACAGCGTGCAGGGCACAACAGGCACGGGCGGCAACACGGCAGGAGGCGGTACTGGCAGCGCCAACGCGTTCAAGGAACCAGTCATGCTGTTCGCGTCGCCTGCGGGTGTCGCGCTGTCGACGCAAAAATCCGCTCACGTTGCGACCGATCAGAACATCAATCTGGTCAGCGGGCAAAGCACGCATATCGCGGCCGGCAAATCGTTGCTGGTGAGCGCTGCGCAAAGGGTCAGCCTGTTTGTGCAGAACGCTGGAATGAAGCTGTTTGCGGCGAAAGGCAAGGTCGAGATTCAGGCGCAGACAGATAACCTCGAGATCACCGCTCAAAAGAGCTTGAAGTTACTGTCTGCAACCGAGCGTATCGATGCTGCTGCAAAGCAGGAGATTCTGCTTACTTCAGGCGGCGCCTATATCCGTCTCAAGGACGGAAACATCGAGATCCACGCGCCGGGCAAGATCGACATCAAGGGTAGTGATCATTCGTTCAGTGGACCGACGAGCCTCAGTCGAACCTACAACGCGGAAGGCAAGAAAGCCGACATGCGAATCCGCTATATGGACGCAGAGGGCAATGTGCCCGAAGGTGAACCGATCAAGCTCGCGTCGGAGGATGGTGCGTTGCATAACGTCGTTCTCGACGGAGAGGGCAAGGGCGAATTGAAGGGCATCGATTTCGGCAAGTTCGTGGCAGACCAAGTCAAGCGAAGCGGAGAATAAAAATGGGCGACCGTCCCCTTATCCAACATACCGTCTGCATTGATCTGCCGGGTGAACCGGTTGAATGCTGGGCCGAGACCGACATCACAGTTCTGCTTCGCAAGCACCGTGATGTGGTATTCGATATCCAGGTGAAGAAAGGCGCCACCTACACTATCGAGGCAACCGAGGACTGGATCTATGACGTGACCAAAAAGAAGCGCGTCAAGCAGGGGCAGTTCCAGGACGGCCAGCGCTATCACATCTGGATCAGCAGGGATTTCAAGGGGCATCTGATACTCAAGCAGGACGGCAAGGTGTACCAGAACTATTCGATGCAGATGTTCGGTTTAGTGAATACCGCCTCGTCGCCGAAAGCCAAGCCTGAGCCGATCATCATCGCGATCGGTACGAATCACGCCTCGCATCCGCCAACCGCTTCGGCATCGCCGAAGCCGACTAGCGTAGCGCCGCTGATCACGTACCCGCAGCCGCCCATCCCCGACTATCTGCGCCCTGCCCCGCCGTTTGATCCGCTACACGCGGATCAACTCTGGTCGTGCCCATTGCCGATCAAGCTGGCACCTCGCACCACCGTCGAGCCGATGCAGGAAGCGCACGTCTTTGAAGTCGACAAGAATTCGATTCCCAAGGAAGTCGTGGATACGCTGGCTGCAGGTGGCGCCGAAGATACGGCCATAGACACTAACAAGATTGCGACACGGAACTGGCTAATAGGACAACTGGCTGGTGCGACGGCATTTCTGAACGACAACAAGCAGTGGATTCAGGAGCTTTGGGGGGAGAAGTTCAGATTAATGAAGATCGTTCACAAGAACGTCGGGGAAAAGACTTACGTTGTTTTCACTGGCAACCCTCGACTGCGTAAGTTGGTGACGGCCGCGCGGTACGGCGTGAGAAACGAAAAAGTACTGACGATTGCAGGGGGAGCGGGTACGGCCGAGTCGGGCGCGGCTGCCGCGTGGGAGGGATCCAAAGGAGCATTCAAGAAAGCTGGCTTGATCGCTTTGATTTTTACCATCACGCTTGATACGGCTGAATGGCTGCATGATTACCAGGAAATCGGTCCAGACGGAAAGAGAAAGAAGGACATCGCCGACCTGCTGGGCAAGATTGGGATCGATCTTGCGAAGGCGGGTTTGAGTGCGGCGATTGCGTCTATGGCGGTCGGCGCGGCCGTCGCGCTACTCGCAGGAACCGTTGCTTTACCGGTGTCGGTAATCGTAGTAGGAACTGTCCTTGTGGCGGTCGCGGTAGGCTATGGACTTGACTGGATCGACAAGAAAACCCACACCACCGAGCATGTGACGTCATGGTTTCGGTCTATCGGGGAGTCGATGAAGCACGCAGCCGAATATCTGGAAAAGTCGATGCCCAAAGACTATGATCAGTACCCCATGATGTACATGCCGTGAGATGGCATCCACCGGAAAGCGAGCCCAGATGCAACGATCGCAATCGATGACGAAGCCCGAGACCGAACCGAAAGACGCAGTTTGGGAGATGACGAAGAAAGCCACGCCGGTGAACTTCATATTTCCCGTACTGGGCGCTGGTGTGTCGTACGCGGCATATGCGGATGATCTTGCGGTATCCGGATTGCCATGGAAAATCGGACTACTGGTTACGCTGGTTTGCCTCTTCGTACCGTTTGCTGTCTCGATGATGTACCGCCGTTCGAACCTGCTGTGGGTATGCGGGCTGATACTATCAATTGCGACATTTGCCATGTACTTCTTCTTTGGCATATTCGCCTATTTCTACTACTTCGTATTTGCACCGATGGCGCCCCTTCTGCGTTGGCCGGGGCTGCTTGGTGGGTTTGTGTTGACGCTGTATTGGGCAGTCATGACACGGCAAGCGGTGATGCATACGATCACAAACACCTCTTTCGTCAAACGGGCTTTCGAAGAAAACGCATCCGACTTTCGTTATCGAACGCAAGCAGGAATGGCACTGTTCGAGCGACTCAATAAAGAGCGCTCGCCTCTTCCAAAAATCTATTCCTATCTCGTCTTCGGTATCGCGCCGTTCTATCTGATACTGGGTCGGCTACTGTCGTCAAACTTCGGAACGAACGGTGTGTTGTTTGCCCTGGCGGTGTTGGGCATGCCCGTGTCACTCTGGTTTGCCGGCCTGATTGTTCGGCTCTATCTCGTGATGGTCAGCCTGCCCAGAAAACTGGAGAAGGAACATCGCAAGCCTGTGTTGGTCGCTGACTAGCGGCGCGGGCCACATTATGTGAAGCGATGCGGCCCGCGTTTGTTGGAACGCGAGGCTTTGGCCGCGCGTCGTGGAACGTGGCGGTGGCAAGCGATCCGCGAGCTTATAGAGTCAGACTTCAATAGAAGTCGAACCTTGGGAAGCGACCAGTTTCGGCGGTGGGTTGCAGTGACAGATGCACAGATCGTCGTTCAGCGCTGCCCGTCGCCCATCCGGTCCAGTCATCGCCAGACGCGGCCCGTCGCACTGGATCCTCCCGGTCGAATGGCAGGCTGGGCATGAGACATCGTCGCCTTCGTGCGCAATTTGACGACCCTGCAATTCGAGCGTGGTCGATCGGGCGACGACGGTCCCATTCGACGTCGTCTTGTCCCCGTTCAGAATCAGAAATCGCTTCATTGTGGACCTGTTCTTTGCCTGTTAGGCTTGGTCGCTGTAGGCAACCAGTTGCCATTCAACCTTTGCGAGATGTTGCCGGGCACCGATCCAGCGGTCCAGCAACGCAACCTTTCGCGGCTCATGTACAACAATCGAGGGTAGCGTGTCCCCCTTCAGGAAGCGCCGCTGTGCGTCGCCAATCTGACCAGCTTCGAGCTTTGCGCACCATACGCCTTCTTCCGGACACTGCTCACCTGTTTGCGCGACAGTACCAAGCGGCACCCTTGTCGCAACATTTGCGGGCTGCTCGTTCTGCGATGTCTTGCTCGAGGACCCGGCCAGCGGCAGTCCCGTAGCCGGATCAAGATTCTTCTCCTTGCTCAACCGGTCGATGAGTTCATCGGACGGCTTCTGCGGCGGAACGGCCGCCGCCCGCTCTTTCTCCCACTGGAATGTGCCATCCCACGGCGGAAGTTTCGCTGGTGGCAAAGGCACAATCTTGTCGATGTCGGGGACCTTGGGATTTCGACCTTCGTTATCGTCGAGGAAGTTGCCGATTTGCTCGTAACGGTGCGTACGTTCGGGGTCGTTTGGCAAGGCAAGATAGTACAGCCGGTCTGATTGAGGCGGTCCCTTGAATCCGTTTCCCAAAAATGATGCTGATTGCGCATCGCCGCTCTCTACACCCTTCTGGAATACTCTTACGGCATCAGCCTGAAGGTCATCATTTTTGAGGTTAACGCCAAGCGAACCCGCAGTTTTGCCATAGCCCTGATCAACCGCGCACTGGCGCATCTGTCTAGCTATTTCTGGAGCTTTGTCGTGCGGCGACAAAAGGTCTCCGACATACCCTTGCGCCTCGGGGTTTCCCAGGTCAGCCGCTTTACGGAAGTAGCGTAGCGACAACTCGGGATCCTGTTTCAAGCCGTAGCCGATTTCGAGGTAGTGGCCAATATCATAGTAGCCGCCGGGTATACCCTGTTCGACCAGTTGACTAGCAAGAGAAATGCTCTCTTTTGGCGCGTCAGGTGAGTCGGCCATTCCCTGAGAAATCAGGAGTTGCGCGTTTTGATTGGCTTTGTAGTGCCCATGGGCTGCTGCAATCCGGTAGTAACGGGCGATATCATTGAAGTTCTTGGGGCCATCAGCGTTCTGCAGGAAACGCGCGTACTTGAACAGAAGGTCTGCCTGCGGATCCAGTGTCGGCAGATGGTCAGCCTCATGCGTGCAGGTAAACGCAAGATTTGCGCGCACGGCGCTCATATCAGGCAGAGAAGTCAAGGGATCGTCCTTATGCGTACAGCCGAACAGGCAAAAAAACAGCGCTGCGATCAAACATTTTCCGAGCATGGTCAGTCCGAATAACTGCGAACGTTGGAGGTTCGCATAAAACCAACAAGAGACGCATACGGTGGCTTTTTGCCTGCGCTTTGCAATTCCGTATTGTTTGTAATGATGTCGCGCCACGCGCCAAAAGCTGCTTTAGGGTCATCGCTCGCACCTAAACCAGCAGTGTGAAGACTCCACAACCGGCGCCGTAGATCCCCGGAAACATTTCCATTATCGTGGCAGATGTTCAACTCGCTGTCGGCTTCCATGCTACGCGTATTGATGTTCGCCGAGCCCAACGTCATGAATGCGTCGTCGACGGTCATCAGCTTCGCGTGCACGTATACCGGGAGCCAATTTCCCGGTAGCGAATCGGGAGCGACCAACGTGCAGACATGAACCTTGAGTCCCGTGATCTCCGTTGGAACAATTTGCTTGCTGCGGTCGGCCACGTCGCGGCGCTTTTGTTTGATATCAGCCAGCTTTTGCCAAAGATCCTGTTGAATCATCCGGCTCTGCTGGAGGTACTGCATCGCGCCAGCAACGGATGAAAAGTCGACTCCAGTGGTTTCTACTTTCTTTTCAGCCTGCTGTTCGCGCTCAAGTTGTGCTTCCACATCTTTTTGCTCTTTCGCCAGGCTATCGGTCTGCTCGAGGCGGCTCACCTCAGGGATCGAATCATCGCGGCCCAGCGCATGAAGCATCCGGTACGTATTGACCGTTCCCGTACCTACCGCTGCATCGGTGGAATTCGTGACGACAAAGAGGTAGATAGGATTTTTGGCGAGATCGCGCCCCCAGGTGGCTTGCTGCTTGACGGCCTGTTTGATCTTTTCGGCAAGCGGGGGCCATCTGAAATACTGGTTTTCGATAAAAATGTGCTTTGTGACATTGTTCACTGCCTGCAGATACATCTTTTCGATGTCACGACTTCCCGCCTGTGATTGCGTACGCAGCACCTGCGCCATCAGGGGTGTGTCGCCTGACGTGTTGCGATACGCGCATAGTTGCGTGGGAGAGCGCTTGCGCGATTTGCCCAGACTTTGGCCCGTCGCGTCGTCCCATGCCTGGCAGAAGTTGTCGTTGAGAAATTGCAGCACAGGGCCTGTGACCCGGCTCGAGATATCCTGCCATGGAGAAGGACCGCTGCGCCCAAAGCGGGGATGCATCCGTGCGAAACTGTGCGCGTCAGTATCCCAATACTGATCCAGCATGTTATGGCCCATGACGAAGCCAAGCGCCAGATCAGGGTATTCATAGTCGACCAGCACCATTTTCTGATGATGAGTGGGTTCGAGCGCGCCCATTGAAGCACTATTTTGAGCTGCAGTTCGTGTACTCCGTGCCGAGTCTTCACCGTGCCAAAAGGTACGCCACGCTATTTCTATTCGATTGACCGGGTTGAAGTCTCGCGTGGCGAACTCAAAATTCTTGAATGCCTCTTTCCGATCAATCCGTCGAACTGCCGCGTCAGCCAATGCACCGGGTGTGGGTAGACGCGACGTCACATTGGTCAGGTTGGCACGCCTGTACCACTCGGTGTCGAACTCCCGTTCGGTGTTATTTTGATAGTCGGGTGACAGCATCGACATGTGAGCGTAGACCGATTTACCGAGGTAGGGCTTTACTGCGGTTGCCGCATTGTTACCCGGCATGTTGTTTTCGCTCCACTCCGCCAGATGGATGTCATCCTGCCAGCAGAGCAGTCTCACCTTGACTCCTTCCTCTCCCTTCTGAACGAGGAGTTGCCCAATCGGCACACCACTACCGTTACGCTTGAAAAGCATCGATGGCTGAAAGCCCCAGCAAATGATATCGACGGAATGTTTTGCAAGTACGATTGCGTCATATACCGCGCCGAATGCTTCTTCTCCATTCACCAGCGGTCTGAACGCACAGGGCGCTGGATCGTACTCGGTTTTTTGCACGAACCACGGCAGAGTTGCCGTAGCGCTTTTCGTGCAGTTCAAGGCAATTGGTGTGGTAATGGTCGGATTCGGTGTTGCCATGACCTATGCGTCCGAAGAGGGGTTAAGCAGATCGTTGTATGCCTGCCGATGTACGGCCCGGTCTGCCGAGGCAAATTTGCTCCCCGGCATGCTTTCATGAAATTGGAACCCTTGATTCGCCAGCGTGCCATTGGCCGCATCACCCCGATAGTCGGCGGGCACGGGAACCTCATGAGTAACACCGTTCGCCAGCTCCAGTCTATATTGTTGCGTGGTGACATGATGATCAATGGGAACCTGGCCAGTGCTGTCAATGACCCCTTGCTTTACCAGCGCGCCGTCCGCAAAGAGCTTGTACGGCATACCTTCTGGAATGACACTCGTTGCAGAGGGCGACGCGATGGTGTTGATCATCAATCGCTGAGTGGGCATGTCTTTGAACGACGGGCTGGTGACATCCATCCGCGTTGGGCCGCTAAATGAGTGTTGTGCACCCTTGATATCGATCTTTCCCGGCGCATGAATCTCAATGTTGCCGTCCTTGACCCGGATATATGCACCGCTCGACGTTATAAGAATCTCCTGTTTTGCAGCGGCCTGTAGCACGTCGGTCGCAGAGAGTAGTCTCAACGTTTTCTGGGCAGTCATCTCAACATTGTCTGCGTGCGCCTGAACCTGGACCTTCCCTTTTGCCGCAAAGAATTTCATACCCGCGCTTTGTGCAAACAGGCTGAGCTTTTCCGTCACGCTCGCAATTAGCGACTTGCCCGTCGCAACGTGCGTGCTCTGTCCACTGACCAGATTGACGTGCTGGTCAGCCGTAACATGAACCGACTTCTGCGTTGCGAACGCGATACCCGCGGGCGCAGCCATCAACATCATTGGCTGCCTGAACGTGTTCGCGCTGCCTGTGCCGCCACCTGCCGTGTTACCGCCGGTTGCCATTGCCCCGGTTGTACTGTTTTGTGTGGCATCGGCGAAATTGCGCAGAGCAGCGTGACCGTCCTTCAGACTTTCGGTTTGGGCGGTTTCGCTAGCCTGTGACAGGGCGCTGATCACGCCTTCCGAGTTAGCCAACTGGTTGCTGGCTTCCCGCGCATCAAGCGGCTGACTGACGGCGGGGTGTGCCGAAACATAGAAGCCGCGGCTCGCCCTAAGTGCGCCATATGCATCTGATTTCAGATCGAACCCGCTGCCAAGGTAGCTGCCCCGCATGTTGCCGCTTTGATCGATGAGATACCCCAGATGCAGATGCGCATTCGTGCTGCTGCTATAAAGCTGAATGCGGTTCTGTCCCGTTGCGTCGTCCATCACCATCTGGTTATAGCCGCTGCCCTGATATTCTTTGGATTTGTAGCCAGACAGTAGTCCATTGGAATGCCAGTGCGGTTGCGCCGCGCCGTTATAGACTCGCGCGGTTACCAGTGGTCGATCGCAATCGCCGTCTACCCAATCGACCAGAACCTCTTCGCCGACTCTCGGCACATGGACGGCACCGTATCCGCTGCCCGTATCGGACATGGCGACGCGTACCCAGCAAGTCGACCTCTCGTCGCCGGCATTGAGCCGATCCCAATGAAAATGTACCTTGATCCGATTCAGCGAATCCGTATAGACCTCTTCGTTGCCTGGTCCAACGACGAACGCCGACTGTAGATACATTTTCGGCTTGTTGTGTTCGAATGGGCTGCGATACGGGACGACCTTGCGTTGCGCTTCAATTACAACAAGGAAGAATCCTTCGCTGCCGTCCGCATATATGACCTTTAATTCGTTTTCAGACGCGTGACTGGCACTGACCGACGCCAGTTCGCTCTTTAGGCTATTGGGGAAGTCTGCGGCCTGAGCTGATGCCGGCAGGTTGTTCTCAGCGAACCAGGTGGTCTCGATGATCGCGAATTGCCGGTGCTGCGCGCTATCTGTTTCGTGCTCGGGGTGATTGTCCAGTTGGAACCAGTGGCCGGCATCCGCGCTTCGCGCACCACCTGCACCGAAGTATCGCTTTGCCCTAGATTCCCATTCCTCCATCCGGGTCTTCGAAAGAAGATCGCCGCGGGACTGTTCGCCGTAGGTATAGGCGCCGGTGTATTCGTAGATCTCTGCTTGTTGTGGCAGATTCCCTTGGGTCGTGAGGGTCGGCACAGTCGTGCCTTTCGGATTGTCCGGGGAACTCGGTGCCTTGTAATCGAAGGTGCGTGTTGTGAGCGTCGTGCTTTGCAGTGTCCGCGTGCCGGACCACTGCACGAGCGCGTCGATTTCGCTGTTGGTGCCCGCCCGATAGAACTGAACGGTTTGCGGTGAAAGTGGCGGAAATGAGTCGAGGTTATCTGTGACGACGAGCGTATGCGACTTGCCGTCGGAAGCCTGTTCGAAGTATCCGAAAAGGCCTTCGCTTTCCATTAACCGGTGGACAAAGTTCCAATCGTCCTCATATTGCATGCAGAACGAGCGCGAGGGTAGCGGCTTGCTCAGCGTGAAGCGAAATGCCCCTTGCGCCTGGGGATGCAAGGTAAAGACATCGGCCAGAATCTGGTCCGCGGACTTGTCCTGCCAGATCCGCGCGTCCTTGCGAAAGCGCAGGAAATGCGTCCACGATGCAAAGCCAATCTGGTAGCTTGTCAGTCCGCTTTCCGATCCGAGACGTCGCGCCGTGTGCACGTAGCCATGGTGTGGAAGATAGGATTTGTCAGTTTGCTGGATCCACAACGTGACGGGCTGCGCAATTAAGGTCTTGAGTTCGAGGTTTGCAGATACGGAAACGACGTCGGCAGTAAATTCGAATTGGCGGCCAACGCGTGAATAACCGACAATCCGCTGCGGCAGCAAAATATTTTCGCCGAGTGGGGTGTCCAGTTTCAAGAGGCGCTCACTTTGGGCGAGTCCGCCAGTTATAACCCCGATTATGTCCTGCGCTCCCATGCCGCCTCTTTTGTTAGCTGACTGAGCCATCGCGCTCAGCGCGAATTCTACAAAACTTCAGACTAATCAGCCAGCCAACTAATATTAACAAGTGTAAAGCGGTATTTATTTCCGCTGCTCGCGTATGTGTTTAGCATATCGGCAAGCTGTCAAACAGTTATTTTGACAGCGTATCCATTTGCAATTTGACTGCAAGACCAAGTTTCTACTGGCGTCAGCCAGATAGCGGGTTTCATCAACTAGGTTGGTAACAAATTTCACATGGCAAGTTCGCTGGCGGGGAAGCTGAGAAGCGCGGCAACGTTTCTTCGGAAGCGCTATTCGAAAGACTACGTTGGCTATCCTGAGATGTTTGTTCCCTGTATATGATCACGCTTATTCTGCGCAATGAAGTTTGGGAGTGCAGTTACCCGAAGCAAGTGCTGAAGAACCCAACAAACTGCATCACATCAAAGATCCCAAAGGTCATGGAACACGTTAAGGCAGTACGAAGATCGTTCGCCGCGGCACTCGTGCTATCGGCTCTCTGCGCATGCAATTCGGCTTTCGCTCACCCTCAGGAAAGTTGCATTACAACGTCCGATCTACAGACTTTGCAGCGGGATTTCTTCACGCGTTTTCCCGATGCCAATGCTTTCGCCTGATATGTGGACAAGTCGC
>Ga0256904_1000218_pt1 | contig 21515 bp, 21 predicted proteins | sample MC6MC0742MT_FD_190199 | JGI IMG/M metagenome (GOLD analysis project Ga0256904, IMG submission 190199) | Metatranscriptome of enriched soil aggregate microbial communities from Iowa State University, Ames, United States - MC6-MC0742-MT... | ecosystem: Environmental > Terrestrial > Soil >...
CCAGATTACAACTCCGACAAATTTTCTTCAAAATGAGCGTATGAACGACGCCGACAGCCATTCGCATGAGAACGCGATTTTAACGAACCGCGAGGTGCAGTGCCTCGAGTGGCTTGCGCGCGGGCTGTCCAATAGTGAGATTGCCAAGCAGCTGCAGATTTCAGGACCGACTGTCGCCCTTCATTTGAGCAACGCGCGCAAGAAGCTGAGCGCCAAAACGCGCGAACAAGCCGTCGCCATCGCTGTCGCGCGCAGCCTCATCACGTTTCAGAGTTCGGAAGAGTAAACGGCTCAACAGCCGCGTCGCCTGTCACGCGGTGAGCGGATGACGACGCACGTATCGGGGCGGATGTGGAAAACCATATGGATCCTCTCGCGGATCATCTCGCAATGGTGCTAGTCCTTTAGGATCATTTGCGCCGCGTATTGCTGCGCCATTGGCGATCGCGGAGTCCGCATGCATTGCTTTGTCCTGTTCGTCATCGACCTGTCGCTCGTCGCCATATCGAACATCATTGCCATCTTGCTATGCACCGAATATCCGCTGACGGGGCACATGCTTTCCTCGGCGCTTGCGTACGCCGGCCTAACGCTCGCAACTGCCATACCCATATTTTTTGTCGCTAGAACCAATCGCACGCTGTGGCGATTCACATCCTTGCATGACTGCCTGCACCTTTTTTTCGCGGTGACGGCAACGGTAGTGATCGCGACGACGGCGGCAGATGCGCTTTCATTGATCGATAGCGTACCGCGATCATTACCCCTGCTGGAATACGTGCTGATGATCGCGTCACTCGTTGGTTCGCGCGCGGCGATTCGGCTCCGCTATCTCAGAAGAACTCGGAGACGGGCTGATGGTACCGGCTCCACTGACGGTCGAGAGGACATTATCATCGTCGGTCTCAACTCAATTGCCGAGCTATTCCTGCGGTGCATTTCCGAAAGCAGATTACGAGTTGGTGTCGCCGGAATTCTATCGGATAGCGCACGTCATCGCGGTCGCTTCCTTAGGTCATATCCCATCCTTGGCCGTCCTGACGAAATCGAACGCGTCATACGCGAACTCGATATTCATGGCGTGCGCATCAGCCGTATCGTCGTCGCAGTGCCGTTTCATGCGCTATCCGTAGCCGCGCAAGGAAGTCTTCGACGGGCGGAACAAGAATTGAATATCCGGCTCGATCTCATCCATGACCGGTTCCGGCTGAACGATCCAGAAGCTACCGCGCTCGACAACGCACAATCGGACATCGGATTGAGCGCATCATGCGACTGGCCGAGCATTGCCACGGAGAGCAATCGTCAAACCTCACACGCCTATCTCGTTGCTAAGCGATGTTTCGATATCCTAGTCGCCACGTTGTGCGTTTTCGCCTTCGCTCCGCTGATGCTGCTGCTAGCCGCGGCTGTCTTGCTTGATGTAGGTCATCCAATCATTTTCTGGCAACAGCGCCCCGGCACGCGCGGAATACCGATCAAAGTTCTCAAATTTCGCACAATGCGATCAGCCCGCGACGCCGAAGGACGGCGACTCTCAGATGCCGAACGCCTATCGCCGGTGGGTCTCTTTCTGCGCCGCATGAGACTGGACGAACTCCCCCAGATCTACAATGTGCTGTTGGGTCAAATGTCGATGATCGGACCCCGGCCGCTGCTGCCGATCGACCAATCTCCGCGCTTCATCGGACGATTGCAAATGCGCCCCGGATTGACCGGTTGGGCACAGATCAACGGCGGCAGGCGTCTGTCGATACACGACAAGGCCGCGCTTGATCTTTGGTACGTCAAGAACGCTTCAATCGGAATCGATTGCTGGATTCTATTTATGACGGTGCGCACCGTTTTGTTTGGCGAGCGCATCAACAGAGCCGCCATTCGCGAGGCTTGGCACGCTCTCGGCCATACGTCCGCCATCGATCCAGATTCGATGGAATTGATCGACTCGCCCCCACTTGAGACTCTTGCAAGGTCCACGCTCGATAGGATCTGAAATTCTATCGCTTCAAGCTCTCATCGTCATTCGTCGATCCCATCCGTCGAACGAGAACGGCACTGGCAAATGCACCGACGCTGGCCATCGCGTAGGTACGAAGCGGATAATCGACGAGCGAATGAGCCAACAGCAGCAAGAGTACAATCGAACAAGCCCTCGCCAAACCGACATCGATCTCCAGCGTCTCACAAAAACGGCACGAACGTTGCCAGACCGCAAACACTCTCCTCACGAGCCATGCGGCATAGATCGTCAACAGAATAAGCCCCGCCAATCCTGTTTCGAGCCAGACCTCCAGAAGATCATTGTGAGCATGATTGACAAAGGCAACGCCGATGTCGGAAGGCTTCTCGAATATTTGGTAGACAGGAACAAATGTGCCGAGCCCCGAGCCAAACGGCATGTACGCCCATGCCGTTGAAATTGCGTTTTTAAGAATCGCAACGCGGCCATCAATGAGCATCTCGTGATCGAAGCGGTCGAGAATCCGATAGAGTCCAAACGGTAACGAAAAAACGATGGTCGCCGCCGTCACACCAATCATCATGCGGACGGAACGTGTTCCTAGCGACGCCGCCCGGCGATCCGTCGCACTGAGCGCCAACCCGGCGATCAAAGCCGCGATAGCAAGGAGCAGGCCGGCGCGAGAGCGAGCCGTCAGCTGCGCCGCAAGAAGAACAAAAAACGCAACGCCCGCGCAGGCGAAAGGCATAAACACATCCGAAGCGAACCTGCGCCTCCCCGATGAACGGACGATGTTGATCGACGTTTCCACCATCCAACAGAGCGCCAGCAACATCGACGTGTAGAGGAGTGCAGCGAAATGATTGCGGTTGGCGAAGAAGCCCACGGCATCGGTATGATTTGTAATTGCGTAAAATCGAAGTCCACTGTTGGGGCCGCCAGCGAGCTGCAGTAATCCCAGCACAGCACTCGCAACGCCTACGACGATGACGAGGATGCTGAGAAAGCGTCGTTGCCTATATCCAAGGATCAGCGTGCCAAGAAATATAGCTGAAGGCGGCAGAAGCGACAGGAAGCTAAGGCATGTCGACGCCGGTGACAGCGTGAGCGGCCGCGCAGGTAACGCCTCGCCAAGCAGTGCGTAAGTAGCGCCGATGACGTCACGCCCAGGCAGCAATACCCAGATCGATGCAGGCAGAGGAAGTAGCTGCACGACCGGAAGCGCGCAAACCAACGCAACGAATACTAACGGCCATTTCAAATGCAAAATCGTCGGCGCAGCGCGCAATTCGATGATAGCCAGGCCGATCAACGGCAATGATATGAACTGCAGAATCGCATCAGCTAGAAATCCGCTATGCGTTCCGCCCCCCAAAATGAGGCATGCGACCAGCATTCCGCCGGTGAGATAAAAAACAGAGCGTCGAGATTCCCCATGAAGGCATATCGGTCGAGCGGTTCTACCGCGAGCCGAAATTTGATGCGCATGCTCGCTTCCTGCAAACTTATCGATCTCGCGCCTCGCGACCGGCATCACCCAGCAGCATCACGGACTGACGGGGGAAGCGTCGCCGCCACCTCCAAGCGTAGATACCGCCGCAGCGATACCCCCGATCGCTACGCCGCCGGCAACGTACGGCCAGATGTTGAGCTGTGAGTCTTCGGCGATCGCGAGCGTTTCGGTCCCAGCACTCCACCCGTCGTCTCCCGCAAATGAGAGCCGTTCGGAGCCGACGTTGCTCGGCCGGCTCGAGTCCTCCGCGATGTCACCCCCCTCGCCGCAAGGCGAATGCTGCGTGACGGAGAAAACCATCCCCATGCCGAGATAGACCGTGCAGCCATCTGCAAACGTAACCCTCGCAATGCTTCCTGGGCGACTGACAACCCTATCTCCCGTCTGCAACGCCATCGAGCGCTGAATGACTTGATATCCGCTTCCACGATCGATCAGCACCTCTCCCTTGGTAATCTCGACGGTGGCCGCTCTCGCCCCCGACGCAAACACTACGAGCAGCAAGAGGCAGGAAGCTGATGCAGATTTCGAGTTCATCGAGGTTCCGACCCGTTTTAAGCGATCGCCCATTAATAACACTAAAAGACTATTTAAGATAGTCCAAAGCAGACAACCTCCCGATGTAAATCGGCGACACCCGCTTGCCTATTCGTCGGCACAGGCCATTTCTTCGGCGACCCACAGCCTTCGAGTGCGGGCATAACCGCCTGTTTATGAAATATATTATTCGGTAGAAGCTAAAATCGCGCATGAGATTCCGATCAGATGCACGAGCTTGACATCATCTCGGTTGGCTTGAATAGGTAACTAGTCCTTATGGACCCCACCAATTTCAACGCGGCGAGCGATGATCGACCTTCATTGTCACCTTCTTCCCGGATTGGATGACGGACCTCCCGATCTTGAGGCGGCTCTGCAAATGGCGCGTCTCGCGGTCGCTGACGGGGTCGAAGTTGCAGCGTGTACACCGCACATTCTTCCAGGCGTCTATCACAACACCGGTCCGCAAATTCTCGCCGCGACAAATGCCTTGCGCCGTGCCGTTGCAGACGCCGGAATTCGGCTGGAATTGATCAACGGTGCCGATGCTCACATGACTCCGGCTTTCGTTTCAAAGCTTGATGCTGGCGAAATCCTGACGCTTGGCCAGAGTCGTTATGTGTTGATCGAACTTCCCCGCCATGTCGCGCCAATCCGCATGGAGGCGTTCTTTTTCGATATTCTCGATGCTGGCTATGTACCCATATTGACCCACCCCGAGCGCCTGATTTGGATCTGCGATCGATACACCATGATCGAACGGCTGGCATTCTCGGGCGTGTGGATGCAGATCACCGCAGGTTCTCTCACCGGCAGATTTGGAAGCCGCGCCCGCTATTGGGCCGAACGCATGCTCGCTGAAGGTATCGTCCATATCCTTGCAAGCGATGCCCACGATGCACAGTCCGTTAGTGTTACTTACCATCTCGCCGATTTGATCGGTGCAACGGAACGTCGACGTGCGGTGAACTTCACCTCGCGTGCGGCAGCTTTGCGCAAAATGGCAAAACAAAAAATCCATATCAAAAGCAGGTTGAACCGTTGAAGTCGCTGCCGGCATGGTCGTGGTCAATTGCGACCAACGCAATCAACTTGGCCATCGGAATAGTCACCGGAATCCTCGTTGCCCGCCTGCTCGGCCCTGCCGCCCGTGGAGAGCTCGCTGAAGTTCAGTTCTGGGCCGCTGCCGTCGCCGCGATGGGCATATGCTCGCTACCAAGCGCCCTGAGTTTCTTTATCGCACGTCAACCGCACCAAGAGACGTTCGCGGGAAGCGCTTTAACGCTCGCAGCCGTCCTCGCGCTAGTCTCCGTCATCATGGGCCTGATCCTCATCGGCACGTTCGTCCCATCAGGCCTTCGCAATCTGACAATGATGTACCTCATAGTCTTCATTCCGGCCAACTTTGTTGGGCTCACGCTTGTCGCCATTGATCAGGGGAATCAGCATTTCGTTCGCTACAACGTATTCCGCCTGCTCCCTCAGGCGACGTACCTGATCTGCGCGCTGCTGCTCTGGCAAAAGTCCGTCATTACTGTCCCGGCGCTCCTCGCAGCCTCTTGGTGCGGTTCATTTCTCGTCTGCCTCGGCCGCTGGCGGCTTATCGGCGCGAATGTCATCCAGGCGCCGGACCCGAACCGCATGAAAGAGCTTTTCCAGACGGGACTCGCATTCCACGCGAGTGCCTTTGCGGGCATCCTATTTCAAAATGCGGACCGATTGATTTGCATCGCCTACTTCACACATTCCGATCTCGGAAAATATGCCGTCGCGCTAACGCTGTCAGGCGCGGGCCTCGGCCTCGTATCGAGCGCCACATCAATCGTTCTCTTTCCAAAACTTGCAGCAGCGCGCAGTCTCTCATCTTCTCGCCATCTCATTCGCAATGCCTTGGGTTCTTCTTTCGTCGTGGCGCTGTCGATCAATATCGCCATCGCCTTGATCATTCCGATACTTCTTCCATTGCTGTTCGGATCAGCATTTGCTGATGCAGTTCCGGTCGCCACACTCCTATGCATCGCCCAAATTCCTGCCAGCTTCGTCCAAACGGCGGCATTGGCGCTCCGCGCGTTGGATGATTGGCGCGCCGGTCCGTACGCACAAATCCTGGCGTTGGTCATATTTGTTCCGGCCGCGGCGACGCTCATCCCAAGGCTCGGCGTCAATGGAATTGCAACGTCGCTGCTCTTGAGCCACCTGGCAGCCGCCGTTCTGATACTGCGCCGCTTGCACACTAAAATCGGTCTCAATGCCTTCCAATGCCTGACGCCGGAAATCGGCTGGGTCCGCTCACAACTCGCATGGCGGAGCGTCGGAACAGTCTGATGCTTGCGGAGACCAAAAGCCAAGCAGCCCGATTACGAATTCTTGTGATTGCCGACTCTAAGATCACCGTCCCTCCAAAGGGCTACGGCGGAGCCGAACGAATCCTCGCGCACATTTGCGACGGTCTTATGCAACGCGGTCACCACGTGACGCTGATGGGAGCCGAGGGCTCCGAAACTTATAACCGGCTGATCACCTATCCCTGGGCGGGACAACGTAATCTCCTACGGCGAGGCTATGCCAAACTCGCCTTCTTCACCCACGCCATTCCGCAAATTCTTGCCAAGCATGATGCAATTATCGCCGGATGCCGCACCGACTATCTGAAGCCATTTTTATATGCCGGCGTTCCGCTTCTTTACCGTTTCGGAAATCCGATCGACGCTCGCGACGTCGGCAGGCTCACAAACCAAGCGCGCGGTCCTCTCTCGTTGATCGCGGTCAGCGAACACCAACGCCAAAATTTCACAGAGAAACTATGGACAACGATTTACAATAGCGTCGACGTTCGCCAAATCCCGTTTAACGCTGAACCGGGGCGCTACCTCGCGTTTATCGGCCGATTGACGGCCAACAAGGGCGTCGACACAGCAATGCGCGTCGCGCGCAGCGCCGGCCTTCCCTTGAAGATCGCTGGCAACGTCTCCGATGAAGCCGGCGATCGCGAATTTTTCAAGCAGCAGATAGAGCCCTACCTCGACGAAACCATCGAATGGATCGGCGAAATCGGCGACGATAAAAAATATGAGTTCCTCGGCAACGCGCTTGCCCTGCTCGCGCCGATCCGATGGGACGAACCGTGCGCCAATGTCGTGATGGAAGCCCTCGCCTGCGGAACACCCGTCGTCACGACGCGCAGAGGATCAATGCCCGAATTGGTCAAACATGCGGTGACAGGATTTCTCGCCGCAAGCGAATTGGAACTGACGCACGCAGTTGGCCGCGTTCACGAACTCTCGCGAGACGCCTGCCGCCGGGAGGCCGAGAACCGCTTTTCCAGCGCCGACATGGTCGAGAAATATCTCAATGTCGTTCGCGAACTCATCGCGCGGAAGGCCGAATCCGCGCGCGCGTCAGTTCTCAACCGCGACGAGCAACGCGCCCTACCGGAATGCGTCGCCAATGCCGCAAGAACACAAGAGTAAAAGAAGGAGGCTCGAAAGTATGCCCTCGACACTCCGTTCCAACATGCGCAACACCGTGCCTTTTCCGATCTGGCAAACGCTCGGCTTCATCCGCCGCATCCCCAGTTATTGGCGCATCGATCGCAGCGAGGCACTTCGCATACGAAAACGAACGCCCGGTCTCCCGCTTTACGTTCAAAGCGGCCTCAACGTCTTTCCGCCTGAAAGCGTAACGGCCTATCTCAATTGGCAACACCACGGCATCGAAATCAATGAATCATCGGCCGAGGCACGCGAATTCCTCGAGCTTTCGAGTGGGCGGGCGGCGCTTATCGATATTGGTGCACAAACTGGATTCATGTCTGCACTCTTCGCGCGCTCGCGATCCCGGCCGAGCCGAATTCTCTCCGTCGAGCCCGACCCGCAGGTGTTGCCGCTCCTGCAGCGCGCCGTCGCCTTGAATACCGGCGATCATATCGAGTGGACGATTGCGCCCTCGGCGATATCGGATTTATCCGGGCGATTGATCATGCCCGTCAGCAACCGCCTTCATGAAAATGCGGCAAAGGTCGTCAAAGTCTCCGAAATCGAAGTCCCTGTCATGACCCTGACGGAGCTTCTTGGTTCCATCGCTTGGGCGCCGGATATCATCAAGATTGACGTCGAGTCCTTCGAGCATGAAATTCTGTGCTCCTCGTTGTCCGTCATCGAAAAGCAAACACCCGCGTTGCAGCTCGAAGTTCATTGGAAGATGCTTGCGGATCGCGACAAGAACCCAGCCGACTTTCTGGCGCCTCTGGCATCAATGGGCTACCGCGGTCTCCGCTCGGCCTATCGCGATTTCAATCGATGGATGCGTGCTGGCCGCAGCGAGGCCGTCTCTCGGCTGTCGCTATATTCCGCGTAGTTGGGCAAGACCCATAGCATTCGCACATCCATGACGCTTTGCCTTCATAGGCCCGACGATTGCGGCAAGCCCACCGTCTTGATCGTCATTACCTCGCTTGCGGCGGAAGGAACGCCGCGACTGGCTCTCGATCTCGGTCGGTTATGGATCGAAGCCGGCATACGTCCCATCATCGTTGTTCTTCATAAGACGCCCGACGATCTGCTCCCCGAGCTCCGCGCGCTAGGTATCGAGCATATTATTCTCGATCTTTCGCCCGGAGGATACGGCCGTTATTTGGCGATGGCGCGCCAACTATTCACGATTTCTCGCAAATACCACGCTGTTGCATTGCTATCGATGCCACTCGGCTGGCACGCCTTCATGGCCGTCGGAGCAAGGCTCGCAGGCGTTCGGCGCGTTATCGCTCATGTCGGCAATTATCCCAACGCAGCAGCAGGCAGCGCATTTCGAAAATTCCGCCTGCTCGTTCAGATTGGACGGCCATTCACTGACGCGCTGGTATGTTGCAGCCACTATGTTCGCGCAGGTGCGATCCAACACTTCGGCGTTCGCGCGCATGAGACAAGCGTAATATATAACGGCCTGCCGCTCAGTCGCTTCGCGCATCCGGATCGCATCGAGGAAGACTGCAAGCCCGTCGAAGATCCTTGCGTTATCGGTATGGTTGCTCGGTTGGAGCGGCACAAAGATCAACCGACCTTGATCAAGGCCACCCGCATTTTGCGTGAACGCAACCGAAATATCCGGCTTTGGCTGATCGGCGAAGGCAGCCGGCGGCAAGAGCTGGAACATTTGATTGCGCAGGAAAACTTGACGGACATCGTCGAATTGCTCGGGACACGCAAAGACATATCCGTCCTCCTGAAGCGGATGGATCTGTTTGCGTTCTCAACAACGGCCGATGAAGGCCTGGGCATCGCGCTAATCGAAGCAATGGCCGCCGGCGTCCCGGTCGTCGCCAGTGACGTCGGTGCCTGCCGCGAGGTTCTGGATCACGGACGCTTGGGCAGTCTTGTCGCGCCAGCCGACCCCTTCGCTCTCGCCAACGCAATGGACAAACTCTGCACAAGCCCCCAAATCGCTGTCGAACGCGCGAAAGCCGCCCGCCGCAGAGTCATTCAAGACTACGCTATTGAAGACATGGCGCGGCGCTACGCCGAGTTGCTTGCCCTGCCGGCACACGACGCCATTGCGCGCCAAGAAAAGACATTTCCAGCCCTCGCAACGTGAACAAAATCCTGCACGTCATAACGGGACTCGGGACCGGCGGCACCGAAATGATGTGCCTACGCCTTGCGCGACATTGGCAACACCGCTTCCAACAGCATGTCGTTGCGCTATCGCCGTCGACGCGCGCGCTCGAGACGGACTTCCACAATATCGATAATTGCACACTCAGCGTTGGCACGCGCGGGCCGCGATCATATTCCAAACAATGGATTTGGCTTCGCGAGACGATCTTTCGTCATCGGCCGGATGCGGTCGTGCTCCACTATTTCGGTGTCCCACATCTATTGGCGGCGTCCGCCGCGCGCCTAGCGGGTGTAAAGTCCCTGATTGCCTTGGCCGGAAATCCGCCTCCGGAAGCCGAAGAGCACCGGCGGCGCTGGAGGGCCATCCTCTCGGCTTCGCGGCTCTTGGGGTGTCCAATCGCCTCTTGCTCCAAAACTGTGGAACGCGAATTGAAGAAGCTTGGCGTCGGCCTTCCCTCGGGGTCGCTCGTAATACCCAATGGCATCGATACATCCGACATTGCCAAGAAGGCGAACCAAGGCCGACGATCGCGGCACGGCGTTGGCCCGATCATCGGGATGGTTTCGCGGCTGGACTCAATCAAGGATCATCAAACGCTGTTGTGGGCGTTCAGTCTGCTCCTGCGTCGAGTTCCTGAATCGATCCTTTGGATTATCGGTGACGGGCCGCTGCGTCAGACTCTCGAAGCAACCGCTCGTGACCTTGGCATATCCGCTTCCGCAAAATTTTTCGGAAACCGCAATGATGTCCCCAACTTGCTAGGAAAAATTGACGTATTCGCCTTCAGTACGACGCGGGACGAGGGATTCGGAATCGCACTGATCGAGGCCATGGCGGCGGGAGTTCCGATCGTCGCCAGCGACGTGGCCGCCTGCCGCGAGGTTCTTTCAGACGGCGAGGCGGGGCTGCTCGTGCCGCCTGCGGACGCAAATGCTTTGGCCAAAGCAATGATCTTCTCGTTGGAGGACGATCGAATTCGGCAAATGCTGACGCACGCCGCCATGAGACGTGTCCGATCTCACTACAGCATAGAAGCGTGTGCCGAACGCTTCGAGACGCTGCTCTTCAAGTCACCGTCGCCACGACGCGAGCTTACCGAATGCGCATCTTGACATGCATCGGCGATGCGACTTCGCCGGCAACATGGAGCGGCACGCCATTCCACCTCCTCAAAGCGGCGCGGCGCGCTGACTTTCTCGACGCCGGATGGAAGCTCGATCCGAAGCGACTGAAGGCCCACAGAATTCTCTGGAATACATGGCGCCGTTTGCGGCGCGGCGAACCCGGCGGATTCCAATACAGCTCCACTTTCCTGCGCAAGCTGATGAAGCAGACGCCGCGTTGCGGACCAAACGACGAAATTGTCAGCCACTTCCCGCTCTTTCCGCCGCCCGAATGCGGCAACGAGACGAGTTATTATATCGACGCCACACTCGCCCAGAATTTCAATGAATACGGTCTTACTAGTGATGGCGTCGTGACAAAAAACGTTGCCGAGTCGGCGATGGAACTTGAAAGACGGCAGTATTCTTCCGCCAAGCACATCGTATGCATGAGCACCTGGGCGGCACGCTCCGTGGTCGAGACGTACGGCATTGATCCACACAAAGTTCACATCGTGCCGGCGGGATCGAATATCGACGATCGTGCTGCCATCCCGGACAAATTCGCGGAATTTGACACATTCGCGCCGCTGAAATTGGGATTTCTCGGCAAGGATTGGCAACGCAAAAATCTGCATCTCGTTTTGGAGATCGCAGACGTCCTGCAGTCACGCGGCACCGATACTGAAGTTCTCGCCGCAGGATTTTCGCCGCTCGATGGGCCACGCCATCCACGCTTGCGAGCGCTCGGCTACATCGACAAAAGCATCGGATTTCACCGCTTCGTCAGCTTCGTCCGCGCGTGCCATTTCACCTGCCTATTCTCTTCTGCGGAAGCATTCGGAATATCCAATCGCGAAAGTCTGCGGCTCGGCGTACCGGTTCTTACGCGCAACGTAGGCGGAATTTCCGATACCGTACCGCCAGGATACGGACATCTATTTTCCGCGGAAGCCGACGCGGGCGACATCGCGGACGTCATTCAGCAATACGTGAACGACATGACGCGCTATCGCGCCTTGTGCACCCACATCGCCACGCACTCCGATGAATTCACCTGGGAAACCGCCGTGCAAAAACTAAAGAGCATATGGAGCGGATCGGACGCATACTCCTATGCCCAAGCGGCCCGCGCGCATGAATGACAGCAACACCCTTCGCTTCGCGGTTATGCAACCCGGACCTCGACTCCACTACGCCGTTCCGACGCTGCTTGAACGTGCAGGAATGTTGCAGTGTTTCTACACAGACGTTTGCGCCAGCGTCGGCCCATTGCGCACCCTGGATCATTTATGGCCAGCAGAGCTTCGTCCCCCGGCGATAAAACGCATGTTTGGCCGTAGATTGCCTAACGATTTGCCGAGAACCAAGGTGCGTCAAATCCCGGCAACGTGCCTCGGCAACGCGCTTGCGCGCAGACTCGGAGTTTCCGATGCCATGGCGTCGACCGCAAAGTCGCTTCTGAAGCGCGCTCTTGCTGAAAACTTCGGCGACGCCAACGCTATTTACACCGTCATCGTCAATGAAGATCTCGACTTCTGCCGCCAGGCGAAAGCGCGCGGTTGCCGTATCGTTCACGAGGTCATGCTCAATCCCGATATCGGACTGCATCTCGACGAAGAGCACCGCCGGTTCCCGGAAGTTCCGTGCAGCCTTCCCTCGCTTGCGAAGATCGAATCCGGCCGAGATCGCGACAAGCGCAAATACGCGATGGCCGATCTGATCCTTGTCCCGTCGTCGAGCGTTTTCCACTCGGTGGTCGCACTCGGCGCCAATCCAAGCAAAGTAGCAATCGTGCCTTACGGAATTGACGAGAGTTGGCTTCAACCCACGCCTCGACCCGTGCCTGGACGTGTCCTCTTTGTCGGCTCTGTCGGCCTTTTGAAAGGCAACCACTATCTGGCTGCGGCCGCACGCCAACTCGCGACCCGGAACCCCGAGATCGAAATTCGTGTCGTCGGTCCGGTTCCGAGCGATCTGGCGCGCATGCCGCTTTTCTCGGGCCCGCATTATATGGGGCAAATCCCAAGATCCTCGGTGCAAAAGGAATTCCTAACCGCGGACGTCTTCGTGCTCCCAACTCTGTGCGAAGGCTTCGGACTGGTGCACCTTGAAGCCTTGGCCTCCGGCGTGCCGGTGATTACAACGCCAAATTGCGGATCCGTTGTCCGCGATGCCATCGACGGCTTCATTGTGCCGACGCGCGATCCCGCCCGGCTAGCCGACGTCATCGAACACATTGTTTCGGATCGCAGCCTCCGCGCCGAAATGTCCAGGAACGCGCGTACGCGAGCGAGCCAATTTACATGGGCACGCTATGGCACGCGCCTGACCGATGCCGTTTCACGATTACAGTCTCCGCCTCACGTATCGCCGCTCGTCCAGCCAGAACTTTCAGACGCACATCCAATACCGGTTAGGATCGCGTAAGCGAGCGCATGTTTTACGGCCTTGCAGCTCTGCTCGCCGTATACGGCATATGGGTGATACTCCGCGATTGGACACGGTGGCGCGACGTCTTTCATCCAACCATCTTCTGCGTCCCACAGTTACTATTTCTCTATGTCGCGCTGCCGATCTACGGACTGAAAAACGATGAGTTCGAATTCCTGTCGCGCGCCGGCTACTGGGACAAGCTCTCCGACTTTCAGTTCGTCGCCGATATCATGTGCGTCGCGTTGATCCTGGGAATCTCTTGGGGCTGCCGACGGACGCGAAACGCTTCGCCGCCCCTTCTGGACCAAAATCCAAAGATGATCCTCGCCATTGGCGTGGCGTTCGGTGCGATCGGCTCATTTGCTTGGATCGTTGGCGTCATCAATGTCGGAGGCTTCGAAGCCGCATACGGCCACGCATACGGAGGCGGATGGGATGACAGCGGCTATGTCCGGGAGGCTGCGCAATTTGGCTTCGTCGCAACGCCGTTGATCATCCTGGCGCGACAGCACGGCGGCATGCGACCTCGCCATTGGATTCTCGTACTGACCTTCCTCCTGCCACTTCTCGTCCAGGGATTGCTCGGCGCTCGACGCGGGCCGACGTTCCTGGCACTCGCTGGCATCGCCGGAAGCTACATCCTCGTCTTCCGGCCACGCATTCCACTCCTTGCCGTGATCGCAGGCGGAATGGCCGTCGGTCTCCTGCTTCTTTGGCTCGTCGCCAATCGCAGTGCGATCTATCTTGGCTCCGACGAAAAGCTGGACGGCTCCGTTTCGATGATGCTGCAGAACTGGTCAGGTAACGAATATCTCTATAGCTCAGCCATCGTTCGCTACGTCAATGAGACGGGCGAAACATTCAATGGAATGCGTATTCTCGCCCATATGAGCGCCAGGGTCGTTCCGCATTCGCTTTGGCCGACAAAATACGCCGATGTCGTCTCGGCTCTCGGACTGGATATTGATTTGACGCGAGGTGCGGGGATTCCGGTCGATCGGATTGCAACCATCACAGGATGGGATATCGCCGTCGGGGCCGCGCCGAGTATCGTCGGAGACTTCTGGCTCGAATTTGGAATGTTTGCTCCGGCTGCGATGTTCGCAATCGGATGGCTATATGGACGCCTGTGGTCGCTCAGCCGTGTCGATCCCCGCGTCCAGCCGGCTTACGTCATGCTGGCGGCGCTATCCATCTATCTCTTCACGCAGACCATCGAGGCATGGCTCTTCAGAGCCTTGCTCTTCGGGCTTCCAGCACTTCTCGTGCTACGATTGCTGGCGCAGCGCCGTCCGGCCACAATCATTCTGCGGCGGCAAACGGCTTGATGACGACACGTCAAATCTTCCCGGAAATGCGCATCGCTCTCCTGTTCAGAAGCTACGGGCCCTATCATCTGGCACGCCTTCAGGCGGCGCGGGCAAATGCGTCAATCCTGGCGCTTGAGTTCTCAAATGTAGACAAAGAATACGATTGGAACGTAGCGGACAAAAAGCGTGAAGCCGAAGTCAAATGCCTCGGTCGTCGCGACGGCAACCGCCGCCAAATCATGTACGACCTAACCATCGAACTGCTTCGCTACGCACCAAACGCCGTCGCCATACCGGGATATTCCGAAACGCTATGCCTGCAAGCAGCAAGCGTGTGCCGCAAGCTCGACCTTCCCATCATATTGATGAGCGACTCGCATGCGCTGCATCAAACTCGCAACCCGTGGCGCGAGATTCTGAAGCAAGCTCTTCTGCCGATTTTCGATGCCGCATTGGTCGCTGGAACGCCTCATGCGGACTATCTCGAGCGCCTCGGCTTCCCGCGCGATAAAATCACCACCGGCTACGACGTCGTCGATAACCGGCATTTTACGAGGAACGATGACTCTGGCGGAAGCTCGGCACGACACAAGCCGCCGAAAAATTACTTCTTTTGCTGCTCGCGTTTCGTTGCAGGGAAAAATATCGACGGCCTGATCGATGCCTTCCACAGATACCGCTGCACATCGGAACGAACCGCATGGGATTTGGTCATCGCTGGCCATGGCCCTCTTCGCGATGCCATCCAACGTCAAATCGAGCGTTTGTCACTCACCGAATACGTCCACTTGCTCGGACGGCAAACCTACGATCAACTCCCAAAACTTTACGCATCGGCCGGGGGCTTCATCATGCCGAGTTTTGCGGAAACCTGGGGGCTGGTCGTCAACGAAGCGATGGCCGCCGGCTTGCCCGTTCTGGTTTCGCAGGCCGCTGGTTGCCATACAGACCTCATCAAAGAGGGTGTGAATGGCCACGTCTTCGATCCGAAGAACACTCATCAGCTGGCGATGCTTCTTGCCAAGCTCGCGGCATCTCCACAACGAAAAGATATGGGCATCGCCAGCAGGCGGATCATTCGCGACTGGGATCTGCATCGGTTTGCGTCTGGGCTTGCCGAGGCGGCTCATATTGCTTGCGCATCGAGAGCCTCGAAGCGATCGCCCCTCGCTGCCGTCCTTGCAAAGACGTTATCGTACAAGAACTGACAACAGCGTGCATCACGGCCCCACACAGCAGCACATGGTGATCCACGGCATTGCACGTGAGGTATCCAGGTGAAGACCGTCATTGTGACGTCCTGCTTGTCTCAAACCGGCGGAGGTGTTTCGGCGGCCGTTGAGGCACTTTCTGCATACCTGCAAGCGGCGGCAGACACCGACGTGCATGTGCTTGGCCTTCGCGACTCAAAATGGCTGACCGATGGTCATAGCTGGAGAGGTGCGCCGCCAATCGCCCTCACCGTTCGCGGGCCGTCAACACTCGGGTATACCCCGCGCGCGGCGCCTCACCTGCGGGACTTGAATGCTGACATCGCACACACGCATGGACTTTGGACGTATCCATCGCGCGCCGTCGCTGCCTGGTCCGCTCAATCACGCCGGCCTTACGTTGTATCGCCGCACGGCATGTTGGATCCCTGGGCGATGTATAATGCGCGCTGGAAAAAGAAGATCGTCAGCTGGTTATACGAAGATGCACACTTGCGTCGGGCGGACTGCCTGCATGCCTTATGTGAAGCCGAGGCCACAGCTATTCGCAATCTCGGCTTATCGAATCCGGTGTGCGTCATACCGAATGGCGTCGCTATCCCCGCCCGCGATCCCGGCGGTATTCCGCCATGGCATCAATACGTGGATAGCAATGCGAACGTGCTGCTGTTTCTCGGCCGCCTCCATCCCAAGAAAAACGTTCTGGCTCTGCTCGATGCGTGGCCTGCCGAAGCGGCATCCAATAACTGGCATCTGGTCATCGCCGGCTGGCAGCAAGGCAATTATCAAAAAGGACTCGAAGAAAAAATTCGACAGCGAGGACTAAGCAGACGGGTTCATATCCTTGGCCCGCTCTTCGGGCGCGAAAAGCACGCGGCGCTACGCCATGCACAAGCCTTCGTGTTGCCGTCACTGAGTGAGGGACTGCCAATGGCCGTGCTCGAAGCGTGGTCTTATGGACTGCCCGTACTCATGACGGACGCTTGCAACCTACCCGAGGGCATCGAGGCAGGAGCGGCCATGCGAATGGCCTTGGAGCCTAGCGGAATGTCCCGCGATCTTGCAGCGTTTCTCGGCTTGGATCGCACATGCCTCGCAACAATGGGCAGCAACGGCCTGCGACTTGTCGAAGACCGCTTCAGCTGGCCCAGCGTCGCGGCGCGAATGCGCGCCGTATATGCGTGGCTCGTTGACGGCGGCATAGCACCGCCAACGGTGCGCTTCCATTGATCGAGCGACCTTTCGCTATGCGCCTCGACGCCTACGACAATTGCGCATTCAATCGCGGTCGCCCGAAATGGGTCGAAGCCCTTTGGCTAATTGCGCAACACCTCTTTATCAGCTCCGCGCTGCCGGGAAGCGCCCACAGACGCCTGATCTTGCGTCTCTTCGGAGCCCGCATCGGCAAGCGCGTTGAGATCAAGCCGCGCGTTCGCATAAAATTCCCCTGGCGCCTGAGCGTTGGCGCAAACAGCTGGATCGGCGAGGAGGTGTGGATCGACAATCTGGCGAACGTCGAAATCGGCGAACACTGCTGCATTTCTCAAGGCGCCTACCTCTGCACCGGAAGCCACGACTGGACGCAACCCCGATTTAACCTGATCGCACGTCCGATACACATCGGCGATCAGTGTTGGATTGCCGCGCGTAGCGTTATCGGCCCAGGCGTCGTCGTCGGGGAAGGCGTCGTTCTATCGATCGCGAGCGTCGCGACGCACGACCTCACACCTTGGTCGATTTACTCAGGCTCACCGGCCATCCTCACAAAAGTCCGCCGGATCGCTCCAGCGACCATAGCTTTGACCTCATCCTGATCTAGGGAAGCGAGTCGCCGTCATGAGCCGCCGGTAATGCAATGTTTCACGTCGCATCGAAAATTTTCTTCTTCCTCCTTCAGCCATCGAATTTTGCGGTATTCGCACTCGCCGCGGGGCTGATCACTCTGAAAATCTGGCCGCGAACGGCGAAATGCATGATTGCAGCCGGTCTCGGCTGGATCGTCATCGCAGGATTCCTGCCGATCGGGAATGCACTCGTTCTACCTTTGGAACAGCGATTCGGTTCGCGTATCCCCGAACGACCACCAAGCGGAGTAACCGGGATCATTATCCTTGGCGGATTCGAAGATGGCTGGGTCACTGCCGGACGCGGCGGCCTCGCGTTAAATGAAGCGGCCGAACGCTTGACGGAATCGATAAGAATGGCGCGGCAGCTGCCCACCGCAAAAATCGTCTTTACCGGCGGCGTGGGCGATTTATTCGCCGGAGCGGACGCCGGCGCCGCCGTACGAAAATATCTCGAAGATGCCGGCATCGCTGCAGATCGCATCGTCATCGAAAAGGACTCGCGTGACACCTACGAAAATGCAGTATTTTCGCGAAGACTTCTCAATCCGAACACGCAGGATCGTTGGCTGTTGGTAACGTCCGCCTATCACATGCCTCGCGCAGTTGGAGCCTTCCGCCGTGCTGGCTTCGATGTCCTTCCATTCCCCGTCGATTTCCGAACGCGAGGCGCGCGCGATCTCTTTCGGCCATTCGGCAATGTCGCCGCCGGATTGCAGCGCGCTGATCTTGCGGTCAAGGAGTGGCTTGGATTGGTGGCCTATTGGATCGCTGGACGCAGTTCGTCCGTGTTTCCCGGACCGTAAAGCGTCCCCGTCATTCGGCTCGATATAGCGCTGCTCAACCAATTTTGCGCGCGATATTCATAAATCGCTTCTTCTATCCGGATCATTCGGCGACCAGCCAGATGCTGTCGGATCTTGCGTTCGGTCTTGCGAAGCGCGGCATCTCCGTGACCGTTATCAGCAGCAGGCTGGCTTACGGATCGGGCATCATGAACGCCCCATCGTTCGAAACCATCCAAGGCGTCACCGTTCGGCGTATTTGGACGACACGCTTCGGCCGATCGCATCTCATCCTGCGATCGATCGATTATCTGAGTTTTTACATTGCCGCCGCGTTGTCTTTGCTGCGCGTTACCGGGCGCGGCGACGTCGTCATCGCAATGACCGATCCTCCGATGCTTTCATTGATTGCCGCACCCATTGCGAAATTGCGCGGCGCCTTCGTAATAAACTGGGTGCAAGACCTGTTTCCGGAAATCGCCGAGGCACTCGATGTCGGAGGAAAGCCGGCCCACCGCCTATTCGCCCTGCTTCGGAATCTGCGCAACGTGTCGTTACGCTGTGCGAATAGGAACGTTGCCATCGGTGAAGTCATGGCCCAACGGCTCAATCAGGCCAACATTACAAACATTCGGGTCATTTCGAACTGGGCCGACTGCGATACGCTGGTTCCCGTTGCGCATGAAAACAACCATCTTCGCCTGAGTTGGGATTTATCGAAGCGGTTCGTCATCGGCTATTCCGGTAATCTCGGCCGCGCACACGACATCACGACATTGATCGAGGCCATCGAGACTCTGGAGAGGACAATCGCTCACCAAGTTGCGCATTGGCCGGTGCACTGGCTCTTTATCGGCGGCGGACATGCGCTCGAAACCTTGAAGCGCGAAGCGCATGCGCGCCAACTCAAATCAATCACGTTCCGCCCGTATCAACCGCGCGAAAAGCTGTCGGAAAGTCTTTCGGCAGCCGATGTTCACATCGTCTCTCTTAAACCGGACCTTGAAGGGCTGATTGTCCCAAGCAAATTTTATGGCATCGCCGCCGCAGGCCGGACGGTCCTAAATATCGGTGATCGAAACGGCGAAATCGCGCGCTTAATTGATCGGCATGGATGCGGAACGACGATTGCGAACGGCGATAGCGACGCGCTCGTCGCAGCCGTCATCGCGTTTGCAAATGATCCGCGTCGCTGCAGCGAAATGGGCCAGCGCGCCAGAATGGCCTGCGAGGTGCTTTACAGTAAGACAGCAGCGATCGACGCCTGGAGTCGATTGCTTGAGGACGTTGTGTCTAGCAGGCCGCAAGCTGGTCTTCGGAGACGGTTACTTTGATCGGACGATTCAAGAGGCTCATCAGAACGACAAGGCGATCCTTCTCACCCAGCGCGATGATTTCTCCCGCGATGCCTTCCAACGGTCCCCGCGCCAGACGCACGGTATGTCCGATGTCTCGTGGCGACGCCGGACGCACGATCACGCCGTCCTTCTCCCGAACTTTTAACGCCTCGATGACGGCTTCATTGAGTGGACTTGGCTCGTCTCCGTTGCAGACGATGGTTCTGACGCCGACCGTGGAAAGGATCGGCCGCCAACGCATATTGGTATCGCGCCACTGCACGAAAACATAACCGGGAAACAATGGCGCCGCGACTTCGTAGACCCGTCGCGCATGGCGCGTCTGCTTGCGAACGACAGGAGCGTAAACCTCGTAGCCCTGCTTTCTGAGATTGTTCGCAGCAATCGCCTCTCGATGTGTTTGCGTATTCACGACGAGCCAGACTGGCTTCGCTGTTGAGGACTTGTCCGCCGTCATGAAAATCCACTCCCGAATAGTACCATTCGGAACAGCGGACTAACACCAATTATTCATAAAGACGAGACCGGCCGCCAGAACACGCTTGAGTTGTCCACAGGCTCGCGCATTTCCGGCATGATCGCCTCAGCCCGGAGCTCGCACCGAAGTGTCGGCGCGTTTAGTTGATCGTCCAACGGCCGGTGATGAGATAGGCGACACCAAAGATCGCAACCATCGATAAGCCGATGGCGCCGGCGATCTCGGGAATGACATTCACTAATTGAAAGAAACCATAGGTCACGGGACGGGCTCCAGCACATTTGAACGCCCAACGCGCAACGCTCTCATAAGTTTCCGTCCCGAAGCGACTTTCCGAAAATTCTGCCAAGTTTTCCCGGCAGGCGCGTCAGATCAACGCGGCGACGCATATGACAGAAAGGCGATAAGCGCGTCGATGTCGGCATCCGGAATGCGCTCGGCATCGAATCCCGGCATCTTCTGCGCTGGCCAAGTGCGGACGGATTTCGGATCGCGGATGAGCGCGCGAAGGCCCTCCCCCGTCATGTAGGTCGTGACGTTCATGGGACGGCCGAGGTCGGGCCCCACGTCGCCCTCGCCTGCACCATTCAAGCGATGGCAGGGAATGCAGTTCTTGAGAAATACACCTTGCCCCCGGCGCGAGGGAGCGTTCGCCGGTATCGACGGATCGATGGCCAACTGCGCCCAGCGATGCACCGGATCCTGCACGCCAGCCAATCCAGCAAGCGCATAGGGCCATTGCTCGCTGCCGACGCCTGAACGCTCCGGATGCTCCCAGACAAGATAAAAGGGACCGGCGCTGACGTCCCGCCCCGGAAGCTTCGGCCACGGCGCATCGGGGCTTTCGATCGCCACCCAAGCCACGGCTCCGCCCGAAGCTCCCTGCCTGACCAGCGAAGCTGGAATCTGGGAAACGAAGCCGTCATCGGCCCGCGCTTCAATCGTGTCGAAGCCCTGCCCCGAAACATCCCCCATCAGATCGAGCAGCGGCACCGCCCGATATGTCATGGCCCGGTGATAAGAAACATCATCGGGAATGATGATCGACGTGGCATCGGATCTTCGCAGCAGCTCGGTGGCCGTGACATGCCGCACCTCGCCGCCGAACGAGAGCGCCAGCGATCGCCCGCCGCCCCATGCGGGCGCAACGCCAAAGCACCACACGAAAAGAAGGATCAAGAGTCTGATGGCGGGTTCTTTCCGGGCTGACGAATGGACTTAATGCGGAGGCAGGCGCACCAGCCTTCAATGGAGATCTCAACCACCTTGTCGTCAATAGGCCCAAAAATGGAACAGCAAAGCATGCTTCTTAGGGCGGAGTATCGGTGGTCCGGCGCTTGCCATCGTCCCTGATCAACCCCACC
>Ga0256904_1000225_pt1 | contig 21170 bp, 1 predicted proteins | sample MC6MC0742MT_FD_190199 | JGI IMG/M metagenome (GOLD analysis project Ga0256904, IMG submission 190199) | Metatranscriptome of enriched soil aggregate microbial communities from Iowa State University, Ames, United States - MC6-MC0742-MT... | ecosystem: Environmental > Terrestrial > Soil >...
AGTACACTGGCCATAAGATGTTCGGTATGCCGTTAACTGCGTGTGGTTCTGTGCGCTGAACAATGCTCGTCTTGAACGTTGCGCCTTCGTCATCGCCTAGGGACAAGTCTGCGTATAGTTCTCACGCCTGACTCCGATTTTGAATGCCCCACATGTCACGCCTACAGAATGAAGGCCTGGGTGTAGGTGTTGACCAACGGAACCCCCAAAGATCCCCACAGGCTCTTGACATCTTTCGACGCGTGCAACACAGGCTCCGCGTAGCTGTTGCTTGACGCGGGAGCCGAGGCGTGGCGGCGACTTTTTCTGCAGCCCTACGCTCGCCCATTGGCTTACCAAGTGGACCGCTTAGCGCTGCGTGTGCCCCTATGCTTCGCGAGCGCGCGCCGCCGAGCGCCGATAACCGTACACCTCCGACGCAAGTACGCTGCATGCTTTAATTGGGTATCGGGCGCCTTGAGTGCAGCCTCTTCGCTGCGATACGTGATGCCCGCGAGAAGCGCAGCTAACATGATGCGCTTCCACGCTGACGTTTACAACAGTCCATCGTAAAACACATGGAGCCGATGAACGAAGGGGGATGCTCTCATTTCCTTGTCAACTGGTGAATGGTCCAGCGGCGGTGCTTAATACCACATCGCTGGCAGATGACAAATCTCCGCCATAAAAATCGATGAATCCTCACAATCGAGCAAGTTGGAGACAAGGAGAGCGAACACTGAGCCTGCGTCGACCGGTGGATGAACAGGTCTCCACTTGCCGAGTGGCGAGGGTGACGCCGAAAAACGACGGTTACAAACGAAAGGCACACGGGCCCAATCATCCGTCAAGCATGTATATTTTTTATTATGACGAAAATTCGGCGTTGAAGAGTGCAATTACACGTTTGTACTTTCGAAAAATCAATCGAGATCACGTGAACCACTTACCAATTGGACTGCTCGCCGACGACTTGTCTTCCAACGCTCCAGAACCTCTTTTTTACTGGGTCAGCATGTCTCGTAGAGGGCGTGCATGGGAGCCTGGTATGGTTTTAATTGTATATCTTCTCCTTGCGCTGACTCTATCTGTGGTCAGCGCTGATTTCCATGCCGTCGTGGGCAGCTTCGCGTCGTCCGCCTTCACCACGCTGCAGTCTGGTACGACCTACAACGCGACGGCGGCAAACTCTCCGGCATCCGCTGCCTGGGCGGTGACTCCCGCGACGTCTTCGACTACGGCTACGTACTTTATTTCGGTGACAAACATCACCAAGACCTTGGCTCTGTACCCCGACTTTATCCCCTACGAAATCAGCGTCGTGCTGATTGACCGCGGGAGCCAAAACCCAGGCCAGCAGGTGAACACAGTGGATTTTTCGCGCTGCAAGGTTGCGATGGGGAACAGCTGGCCTCTTCCTTTCGTGTCTTTGACTGCCTCGGCAACGACGGGATTCGCGACCTTGCCCGAAGGCATCGGCGGCCTCCGGACTCTCGACAGGATCAACTTTTACGGTGCCGAAAGCACCCGGAGCTACGTCACCAGCACCCCGAGCTCAGGTGAGCTCACGCTCATCCTGCGTGACAACCGTAACGCGGGTGTGAGCATTCGTTTCACGGCGACTCCCCTCGCAGGAACCGCTTTGACTGCGGCCTTCGTCTCGGTTCAGTTTCCTCTCACGGGCGTCGCGACAGCTGACCAGGAGACTGCCCGCACATTAGCGCAAGAGCACTTCAAGGGCACCGACACAAACTACATGGCGATCGCTGAGGTTGTAACCGTGTCGAGCACACCGACTCTGTTTGTGTACATGTCGTGTGCCTCCCCTGTGCGCGATTGGCAGGGCCACCTGCTCGCCGTCAAAGCCACCGCTGCTACCTTCACGTCTGACGTTGGTATCACCACAACCGGTGGTGCAGCTGTTGTTTCGACGGGACGTCCTGCATTTATCACAATCGAATACCAGTGCACCAGCTTTCTCGGCCTTTTTGGTTGTTTCTCTCCGACCTGCACCACCAGAGTCACCTGCGCGCGTGGCTCGGTAGAAACGGCAGACGATTTCGTGTGCCGGGCTTATCTGGCGACGGCAAGCCCACAGAGGACGGACTGTTCTGGCAACTGGAAGTGCACCCTTCCCGCTCCGACGCAGGCCAACGCCAGTGCAGAAGCCTACTCGACGTGCTCCTCTGCTCACCTCACATGCGCGCAGACCACCGGTTGCACAGTTTCCCTGGCGGCTTGGAACCGTCCGCCCGCGCGTGGTCCTGTGTGCGCGTCGGCAACAGCTGATGTTGCCAGCAGCAACTGTCAGTACGTCGTGTCGCCCTCGCTCCGCACGGTCGCCGGGTACCCTCTTTACGACGAGTGTGCAGTCACAACGAGCTGTGGCGCCGGTTTTTCCGCGGCTTCACCATGGCTTTATGATGGTGGCGTGGGCGTCACGTACACGTTTGTGGGCCCGATTGTCAAGATTGTGCCTAGCCGTAAGTATGCCTTTGTCTACCGTCTGACGCCAGTCACCTCGACGCTCTTTAATTGGGCGACACTAGCGTACTGCCCGCAGTCTTTGATTCGCACCACGGCAATGCCCTGCCGGCTACCAGGCAGCCGCATCGCGGGTGGTGTGCTTGATGGTGCTTGGTTCTCTGGCACGACGTACCACCGCGTCGCGCTGCCCGCTGGCTTCGTAAACACCACGGCCTCGCCCGCAGACCTGTGCACCGTTGACGTGAGTCTCCACCGCCTCGTCGATGCAAACACCCAGACGGATCCTATTTTCTCCGCGACGCTTCAGGTGCAAACAAACTCGCTGACGTTTTCAGGTGTGTCGACGCTGGCCTATTATCCCCTCGCCGTCAGCGGGGTTAGCGACTCAGCGGGTACCATTGTCGTCGACATTGCCTCACTCGACGCGTACGGCTTTGCTTCAGACACTCAGCTCATGCCACGCATCGCCCTCTCTCGCGCAGCTCCAGGAACGATCACGGTTCCCGGAACTGGCAACCTGTGCGAACTGTATCACTCCTACGACGCTACGTCCGCCCTCTGGCCTTGGTTTCCCAAAGCGTCTGTCACTGCAGCTGTTCCATTCGTGACCCCGGACGCAGTCGCGCTGCGCAAGTCGTACTTGACACGTTTCACCGTCGTTTGTCAGGGAACTGTCGTCTCGCAGCCTCTGTCGTCTGTCACTGTCAACATGGCTCTGACAAGCACCACGGGCACCTTTTATCTTCAACTTCCTTTGGCCGCGAAGGCGCTTCAGAGCTCTCCTTTGGGATATGACCAGGTTTTTTCCTTTAAGCTTGTCCGCGACAACGGCGCGGTTGTCACTGGCGCCGAGACAGTTGATAAGATCCGCACCGCGATGGGTTTTACGGCGGCGGCGCTTTCGCCCCTCGTGCGGGCCTCCGGCACTAGCACGGCGTCCGTGACTGTGTACATGTTTGTCCCCAAGGCAGACGCGTGGAAGGCACGAGCACTTCTTGGGCCGCAGCTCGAGGTGTCGCTCAACGCCGCTTTTCCTGCTGCCTCGCACACGATAACGCCCTACGTAACTACCAAGGCTGGCATAGGCTGGTACTGCCGCGACTACGCCGGTGCTCCTCTCGCCGCCTGCACAAAGCAGTGCAGCGCCAACATTGATCTCAAGTGCAGCACCGCCCTCGTGGATCCTGCTTTGACACCCTCCGATGTCGCGTGTGCTTTCATTGATCCGACGCTTCCTCTTCTTACGGCGTGCCAGCCTCGCTTTTCGGCGCTATCAGTGGGGTCGCTGACCTTTACGACGCTTCAGCTCAACTACGCTATGAACACGGAGTTTCTCGAGTCTGTGTCGTACCAGTTTAAAGTGACGTTTCCCTCTGTCTTTAACCTCGCAAACCTCACGTGCGTCAGCATGTCTGGCACTGTAGTCACATGTACCACGGGAACAAACAACGCCGTGACGTGCACATTGCCCCCTGCGGCTACCGACGGGCGGCTCACGTTTACATTTCCCAGTAGTTACACGTGGGCCGCGTCAGCGTCATTGACAGGCATCGACTTCGTGCGGGCGGCCGCGCCGACGGTTAGCTACTATGCCACAGCTGCGCCCTTCTCTCTCGCCCTGGGTCCGCTCAAGTACGAAATTGACACGACTTTGACGACACTCAAAGCGAGCATCGTCAAGAGTGCAGCAGGCACCTCGTCGCAGTTTTCCCTCACTGCAGGCGCTGTGAACTCGCAGTTTACTGCGGGCACCGTGCAGTACGACAAGCTTGACATTGTGTTTCCCTCCACCGGGACTGACCTGACCAAGTTTACATCGTGCACCGTGGTAACCAACGTGGCCGGCATCTCTGGTGTCTGGCCATCTGTCTCCCAGCGCGTTGCGGTTACGTCGAGCATCTCCCCCGTTGGCCGCGCCATTTCTCTGGCCGCCGGTGGCGGTCTTGTTCTGCGGAATCAGTTTGACGTCCTGTTTGTGTCGTGCGCCATCACGGGTGTCGCTAGCGGCAGCGTGAGCGATAATCTGACGGTTCGCTTCACTAACTCGGCGACGGGCCAGATCTGCGACCTGACAAAGGCCACTGCCGGTGCGCCGCTCGCGTATGACTTGACTCTACCGGCCGCCCCGGTTGCCTTTGCCGAGCTTGCCTACATTGAGTACACCGCCGTTACAGCTGGTGCCTTTTCCGCCGCGGCTCTCGCGCAGGTGCAGACTCTTGTGACGGGTACGGGTCCTCTTGGATTGCAAAGCTCTGTCACTTCATCGGACGCAACGACGGCGCGTATCGTGTTTCGCGTGCCGAGCTCGCTGTACGGTTTTGTTTCATTTCTCATGTTTGGCGTCGACACGCGCATGTATGCTGCTCTGGGCCGCCAGATTGCTGCCGCGCCTATCTCTGTTGCTGGCAGCCTTGTTCTTGCCAACTACCGCACAAGCCGTGAGGGTGTGTGGTCGTGCCGTAGCACTGCAGACAGCACGATTGGCACCTGCGCCATCACCCCGGCGGGCTGCAGCTCAGTCTTTCAAGGCCCCGTGATGTGCAACGTCGGCACTGCCGTCGATCATGCATTTGCTTGTGAGTTTCTCTCAGCCAGCAAGCCCTCCCCGGTTGCGCAGTCCGCAGCTTGCGCTCCTGCTGTGACTGCGATGAGCATCACTCACGACGCAGTGGCCAATACTATCACGGCTGTGTACGATGCTGTTGAGCTCGTTGGACTGCCGACGTTTGTATTTTCTGTTTTGCCGTCGACGGCCGGGGCGTTTACATGGTCCGCAAGCTCGTGCTCGGCAGGTGTCACGTGCGCCTATAACGCGACGGATACTGGCATCCGCATTACTGTTGCCAGCGTCGCCAGTGGAGGATCTTTTGCTCTCGCAAGCCCGCCCGCGCGGTGGTTCAAGGCCAACACCCTGTCCGTCTCGATCAACGCCGTCATCTTAGGGAGCACGGCCAGCATTTTCCGCGCTGGTGTGGCCAAATCGTTTGGTATTACTGCGTCTCTACTCGTTTTCTCGACCCTTAACGTGGCCTCAATCGCGTCATTTTCCGCCGCCTCTGCTTCGGCCCCGACGCTCGGCACGCTGGTCCTTGCCATCGACGACGGAACGGCTGCACCGCTGATGGCGACGCTAGGCGACGTGAGGACTATCAACATCCGCCTTCCTCTTGTTGGGTCCGGGCCGTGGGCGCTGGGAACGTCATGCTCTGTCCGCAAGCGCGCGCTGTTTGAGTTTCCCTGGTACCCTCGTTTGTCTGCGCTACCGGGTGTCACTGCGTCGAGCGCTGCTTCAACTGTGTCACTTCCTGCCGGGTCAGCCCTCAGCGCCATGGCTGGCCTCTACATTGTGTGCGACGGTGTCACTGCAGCAAACACGATCGCAGCAAGCGACATTGCGATTAGCTTCGAAGGTCTAAATGCATCCTATCTTGCTGAGATCCCTTCCTCGGTCAACATTACGTACGCAACTACATCGGCTGACAACATTCAGAGGTTTTATGAGGCCCGCTTCACGACCACAGCGCCGTCGTCTGTGACGCAGAGTGCTGTCAGGACGGCGCTCCTGACGGCGACTCCGGCGTTTGACTTTTCCGCGATTATTTCTTCGGGCGAAATGACAGCTGATGTGGGGCTCACGGCTGGAAGCCGTGCACTTGGCGCGGTATTTGTCTCGAACGTGGCAACGCAGGGAGCCGCGGCACTCCTCACGTCGCTCGGGACTATGGGCACGTGGTCCGTTGTGTTAGGCTCCGCCGTTCTCGGATCTGTCGGCAGCTATTTCTGTGAGACTGGGACTCCTGGCAGCTTCTCCACCTGCGCGATCACTCCTCCGACGTGCGGCAACGCTTTTCAGGGCCGCATCGCATGTATCTCTGTCGGTGTCGAGGCGTCCAACGCGTGCAACCTTGTGTTGGCGACCCGCCCTGTGGCGGTCCCGAACTACTCCAGCTGCGTCCCTACGCTCACAATTGCTGTCTCCTACCAAACGGGCAGTAGCTCGCTCCTTGTAGCTTTTTCTCTGGCAGACGTAGCGCAGTATCTCGATCGGCCGAACCTGGCTCTTACACTATCAACGTCTGGTGTCGCTGACGTCTTTGCGTGGGCTTCGCCCGTCTGTACAGGTTCAAATGCCCCCACGTGCACGTATGACGGGGCGTCGCAAACTGTTACGGTGGCGCTCACTCAAGTCACAGCAAGCGGCACGCTTAGTATTGCGAGTCCTCGCGCGCGCTGGTACAAGGCCGCCGCAGTCGAAGTGGCCGTGACTCGGCAGGCTTTTTCAACCAGTCTTCTCGCTTCTGGAAGCCCTTCTTCGTTTGCTCTTCCTGCTCCCTATAATGTTTTTTCGATTGCTCCCATGGTTGAGGCATACTTTGCAGCGGACCAACCTGCCGTCTCACGCTCTGGCACCCTTGCGATTCACTTGTCTGCGTTAAGCGGCGCCCTCGGCTCGACGTCCGGCACTGTCTCTTCGATTTACTTTGGTCTGCCCTCTGGGTGGACGCTGACCGGCGCCACGTGTGTAACTTCGACGTACGCTCCCTTCGCAGCCACCTCATGGTACCCTCAACTCGCTAAGTCAGCTAGTACGGTCTCAGGTGGTGGCTCGGTGCTCACTCTCACGGAGACATTCTCTGCGAATACTGTTGGCGGTGTGTATATTGTATGTGACAATGTTCTCCCTCCAGCGAGCGATACCGTGAGCGCCGACGTCACGCTTAGCTTCGAGGGTGCGTTGTCGTCGTTCCTCATTGAACTTTCAACGAAGGCAAGTCTCACTCATTATCTAACGACCCAAACCAGTGACACGTGGTTTGTGCGCTTTGGGGTGACGGTGGGGACTCCCGGCTCGCCGGCGCCTGCGCAAGTTGCATCAGCCCTCCTCGGCACGGCATCTGCCTCGTACGATTTTGCGTCTGTTCTGTCAGCTTCGACATTGACTGTCGATATTGGATTGTCGGGCGGCAGGCGGGCTTTGAGCGCGTTTCTCGGCCGCCCAGCAGCGCTGCGCACACTCCCTGCCAGCACGGCGCCAAGCGCCTACACGTCTTGGACTTTTGTCGAGTCTTCGATTGTGACGGGTGTTGTCGGCACCTTTGTTTGTGAGGCGGTGACAGGTGTCTACTCCGTATGCACAATCACTCCAGCTGGGTGCAGCTCCGTGTTTCAGGGACCGATCCGGTGCGTGTCTCAGGGCGTTGTCAATGCAGACGCATGCGGCCTCGTCGCAGCATCACGCCCGGCGCCCATTACCCAGACATCGGCGTGCGTTCCTCGTGTGACGTCTCTCAATGTTCAATACGCCGCGAGCCGCATTGACGTCTCGTTTGGAGTGAATGCGGACCAGTATGTTGGCCGTCCGACCGTCGAGTTCCTCGTCACCGTAAGTGCCGGCGCCATCTTTGACTGGAGCACCGTTTCATGTGAGCCATATGCGTGCTCCGTTGACGCGATTCAGCAAACGATCACTGTCACAATTCCCTCGGTCCAAGCGGGTGCTATTATTTCGATCCCGAGTATCGCTGTCCGCTGGGTCAAGAATATTAGCGTGACAGTCGACGCCCGCGTCGCCTCTACGGCAGTTAGCATTCTCCAAGCAGGACTCACTACGACATTTCCTTTGGGGACGTTTAACGTCGACGCGCTTGCTCCCTCTTCAGTGTCCGCCTCTTTTTCTTCCGCCCATCCTCCAGGTGATCATTCGGGCCGGCTTATTATTGCTGTCAGCGGTGGTGGCGCTCCTCTCTCGCTGGTGCGGGGAAGCTATGCCAAAATTTCTCTCGGCCTTCCGGTCGGCTGGTCGCTGGGTACCCACTGCACTGTTCGGAGCCGTGCGCCGTCGGGGTCATCGAGCTCGCTCTGGCTTTTTGCTCTTCCTGAGGTCGTGTCAGCGTCTGTGACGAGTGGCGCGGTTATCACGGTCGCGAGTGCGACCCCCCTGAGCTCAACTGCGGACATATGGATAGTGTGCCCTGGGACTACGCCAGCGACAGGTGTGGACACTGTAAACGGAGAGATCAGCGTGGTGATTGAGGGCGCTGCTTCGTCGTACCTCGCCGAAGTCACACCAGCGGCTGTCGTGAGCTATTCGCCGTCTGCTGCCGATTCGCTGCCGCTCTTTGTATTTTTCCATGTGGTGGCCCCGGGGGCGAGCCCTTCAACAACTGCTTTGGGTCTTCAAAACCGCGTGTTTGGCTCCTCAGAAGCCCTGCCCTTTGCCATGGAGCGCGTCGGTGACGATTTTGCCCTCACCATTGGCTTTGGTTCGTCAGATCGCGCATATTTTCCATTCCTCGTGTCCCAAGCAGCTCTCGCTAGTCTTGCGTCGGGTGCACTCACCTCGACCGGTGGTGGTGAAGCGTGGACGTACACTACTGCATCGGTCCGATCTGGAGTTCAGGGTGCGTGGTTTTGTGATCACGGCCACTTTGGCTACGGAACTTGTGCCATTACTCCTCCTGGCTGCAGTGAGGTGTTTCAGGGCGATGTGGCGTGTATCTCTCAAGGCCTACTTTTTTCTGAAGCGTGCGGCCTTGTTGCGGCCTCAAAGCCTGTCCCCGTTGCTGACCATTCTAGTTGCGTTCCTGGCTTGACGTCTTTGAGCGCGGCATTTGCGTCGAACGTGATCACTGTCACCTTTGACGTCGACGAAGCACAGTTTGGCGGAGCCCCGAACGTGGAGTTCTTTCTTTCGACCGACGTGCTTGGCCTGTTTGACTGGACGTCACCTACGTGCTCGCCTCCTGCCTCTGCCTGTGTGTACGATAATGCCCGCACAGGTTTGCTCGTGACGGTTCCTGGCGTGTCCACGGGCGGCACTTTTACCGTTTCAAGCACTGCGGTTCGCTGGGCCAAGTCCCCCAAGCTCACTATCGACGCGTCCATCGTTGGGACGCCGGGCAGCATTGTGGAGTTTGGCGTCATAACAAAGTTCCCGCTGCCCGCCTTTTACGTCGACTCGATTCCTGACGCTCGTATCGGCGTTTCTTTTCAAACATCGAGCTCTCCGACGGACCCGTCCGGCACCCTCGTCATTTCTCTTGACAGTGCTTCCGCGACACCGGCTCTTCAAAGTCTCAGAGGAAGCTACGAGGCAGTCAACCTGTCTCTCCCGGTGGGCTGGCAACTCGGTACCTCCTGCACCGCTCGGGCGCGGGGTGTGGGTGACGCGCGCTGGCTGTTTGCCTTCCCGAGCGTTTCTGTCTCGGCCTCTGTCAACGGGCTCCGGCTCCGCTTTGCCGCCACACCCGCTCTGAGGGCAACGCAAACGATTGTGTTTGTGTGTGAGCGGGTCACCCCACCTGCCTCTGATACTATCGACGGTGTTGTGTCTCTCACTCTGGAAGGTTTCAATGCCTCGTATCTCGTGCAAGTCGCTACGACTGCGCTTCTCACGTACAAGCCGGCAGAGGCAAGTTTGGATCCGCGGTTTATTTACTTCGTCGCTGAAACAACTGGCGTTCCTGTATCCGTCACAGACTCCGACCTTGCTGCGCGGGCGTTTGGTAGCGATGCAGCGCGTCCATTCGCCATTGCTCGTACTGCTGGCACTTTTGCAGTATCCATCGGTCTCTCAGGCTCTGACCGCGCACTGGAGCCCGTGCTTGCAACCGATGCCGCGCTGGTGAGCCTGTCTGAAACGCTTCAACAGTTGTACGAGACATGGAGCTACTCGATCGGCTCGCTCCACCGCGGTGTGCAGGGTGTTTGGCAGTGTGCAAACGCTGTCGGTGGCGGGTACTCTGTGTGCGCCATCTCTCCTGCTGGGTGTGGTGTTGCCTTCCAAGGATCTGTCACCTGCCTGTCTTTGGATACTCCCTACCCAGAGGCATGCGGCCTCGTTGCCACATCAAAGCCCGTTGCAGTCCGCGAGTCGAGCACCTGTGTGCCCCTGGTGACCGAGCTGACAGCTTCGCACGCGTCGGACACGGTCGAGGTTACTTTTTCTGTTGGCGCTGCACAGTTCGTTGGGCAGCCGATGGTGACATTTGTTCTCTCAACCGACACGCCTGGCCTTTTTAGGTGGAATCCCGCCGTGTGCTCCGCTTCGTGCGCGTTCGTCAACGACACCGTTGTTGTCACACTCGCTAGCGTGAGCGCTGGCGCATCATTCACGGTTTCGAGCGTTGCAATGCGCTGGGCGGTGGCCCCGGTTCTTTCTGTCGCCATTTCGATTGCATCTGTTTCTGCCGCTGCCCCTAACGTGTCGACGGCATTCACCTTGTCAGACTTTGCAGTGGATACTCTTTTTCTGACCACATTCGCGTACTTTTCGTCGACGAGCCCGCCTCTTTCGCACACGGGTTCGCTTGTGATGTCTGTTGGCGGTCCCGGCTCCATCGCGGATCGCGGAGCTGTTGGTACAGTCATTATTTCGCTTCCTCCCGGCTGGTCTCTGGGTGCTGCGTGTACTCTCTACTTTCGCGCCACTGGCGCCGGGCGGTGGCTGTACAGTCTCCCAGGCGCAGCGTCAGCGGCCATCACGCCGGTGGCCAATCGTGTGCTCATTGATTTCACACCTGGTTCCGTGCTCTTGAGTGCCACGGAACAACTTGTCCTGCGGTGCGACGGAGTGTCTCCCGCAGGCGCGCAGACTGTCGACGGGCAAATCACCTGGGCGTTTGAAGGCGTGGGGGCGTTGTATCTCGCTACTGTTGCTACACCTGCCATAGTGTCTTACTCGCCCTCGGCGGCCGACGCACTACCGCGCTTCGTCTACTTTCGTCTGTCTACGACGGGCGTTGACACGAGCTCTCTTGATGTTTCAAACTTTAAGGGCCGCGTCTTTGGCACTGCCACCCCTCAGCTTCCCCTTGCGATCGAGTTTGATGGATCGAGTAGCGTGCTCGTTACTGTTGGCTTGAGCGGCGCCGAGCGCGCGCTACTAATGTTGCTTTCTGACCCTAACGCTCTCTCCGACTTGGCGACAGGGACTCTTCCGCGTTCGGGTGCGGAGACGTGGAGCTACATTGCCTCGTCCGTCCTCACTGGCGTTCAAGGTTCGTGGCTCTGTACCGATGCCTATACCGGGACCCTTGGGTACTCCCCGTGTTTTATTGCCCCCCCTGGCTGCAGCCGTGTGTTTCAGGGTCAGGTACAGTGCGTTTCGCAAGGTTATGAGTATGCGGAGGCATGTGGTCTTGTTGCCAAGCCAGTGCCTGCTTCAGACTTTCGCTCATGCGTGCCCCTCATCACAAAGATTGACGTGACGCATGCCGAAGATGCTCTGTCGGTCGCTTATCTGCTCGACGAGACGCAGTTTGTGGGGACTCCCGACGTCGTGTTTGTTCTTTCGACCACACCGGTTGGGCTGTTCAACTGGACATCGGGTGCGATTGCGTGCCTTTCTGCACAGTGCGTGTTTGACGCTGTGACGAATAAGCTTAGCGTCACAATTTCTTCGGTTGCAGCTGATAGTGTCTTTTCCGTTCCCAGTGCAGCCGTCCGGTGGGCCGTCAGCCCCACGGTCGCCCTCAGTGCGACTATTGCAGGCGCCCATGACTCAATCCTTGGTCCTGGAGTCCCCGCGACGTTTCCCCTGCCGTCGTATCGGTTTGACACAATCACGCCTGGTTTTATCGTGTCCTACGCCCCTGTCTCGATCGGGAGCTCTGTGGCGGGCACGCTCGCTGTCAGTATGAAGGCTAGTCCCGCAGTGGTGAGCCCCCGTGGCCCTTGCACCGACATTCTCATTGGCCTGCCGTCCGATTGGCAGCTCGGCGCTGCGTGCGCCATTTACACATTTGCGTCACCAGACGAAGATTGGTTCTTCTACTCGTCTGCATCTGGGCCGATTTCTGTCGTCAGTGGCACGCGCCTTACTCTCGCCGAGCCCCTCGACTTGAGCGCTGTGTATAGTCTCTATATCATCTGCTCTGGTGTGACAGCCGCGCCTTATGACACGACGGGTGGGTTGGTCAGCGTGCAATTTGAGGGCGCGCTCAGCTCGTTTCTCGTCCAGGCGCTTGCCCCTGCTGCTTTGACGTTTACCTACGCGGCTGACGCACATCTCTCTCCGCAGTTTGTTTACGCCGAGTTTAAGGTGTTCGACCAGTTGACGACTTTGCGCGAGCTCGAACATCGCGTTTTTGGCGACGCGATGCCCCGGGCATTTGCTGCTGCGGTCGATGGCACAACGTATCAGCTGACTATTGGCCTCAGCGGCGGCGACCGCGCTTTGCTTCGGCACGTTTCAACCGAGTCTGCTTTGGCGTACTTGGCGAAGCATGGTCTTCCCGCGGAGGGGGCGCTGGAGGTCTGGACGTACGAATCTTTCTCTGTGAAAACAGGCACCCAGGGTACATGGCTGTGTGACAACGGCGTGCTTGAGCCTTGCTCCATGATGCCTCCTGGGTGTGCCGTTAATTTCCAAGGCCCCGTGCACTGTGTGTCTAATGGCGCTATTTTTGTTGAGGCGTGCGGACTTGTCGCACAAGACCGGCCTACTCCTGTGGTTGTCTCTTCCTCGTGTGCTCCACTTGTAGTCTCGTTGACAGCAAAGTTTGCTGGAGATGAGCTTGTAGTGTCTTTTGGGGTGGATGAGGCACAGTTTTATGGACGGCCGGCAGTTGAGTTTATTCTGATGCCTGTCATTACTGATTTGTTTGGCTGGTCGTCTGCGTCAGCCATCGCATGCTCGGCTGGAGTGACGTGCGCCTATGACCCCGCCCGCCAAGGGCTCGTTGTCTTGGTTTCGAATGTCGCCGCGGATGGTGCCTTCACTGTGTCAAGTGTGCCCGCCCATTGGGCGCGCGCGTCGCAGCTGAACGTGAATGCCACAATTAATGGCTTGCCAGCGCTTGCATCGGGCGTTCCATCCGTGTTTTCACTGCCGCCGTTTTTCGTTGATTCCATCGACGCCGACGTAAACGCCCGGTTTGCTCTCACCGATCCTTTAGCTGGCCCGGCGGGCACTCTGGTGGTGGTTGTGACATCCACAGGTGGTACCCCTCTTTTGTCGAGCCGCGGCGCGTACGAGCAAATTCACTTGACGATTCCAAGCTATTGGGCTCTTGGTGCATCCTGTACTGTCCGCTCCCGTTCGAATGCTGACACAACGTGGCTGCTGAGTGTCGAACATGTGGTTAGCTCCGTTGAAACGCATACTTCTGTCATACTTCTTCAGCCTAGTAGCGTGATGGGCCTAGACCAGGCAATTCAGCTATTTATCATTTGCCCCGGCGTCGTTGCTGCCGCCGGAGACACGATCGACGGCGTTGTGTCGGTTGGGTTTGAAGGCCCCGGTGCCTCGTTTTTGGCCGACGCGATCGGATCGTTTTTGCTGACGGTGAAGCCCAGCGAAGCTGACAACCTTCCTCTTTATGTGCAGTTCCAGGCGGCAGTTGTGGCTGTTGCGACCACCCTCACCGTTTCAGAGCTTCGCCCCCGTTTGTTGGGGACTTTTTCGTCTCTTCCTATGGCGTTCCAGCGCACTGAGTCTGGCGACGTCATCACGGTGACCATTGGCTTGACTGGCGCTCAGCGCGTGTATCAGCTATTTCTGTCTGACCCCGCCGCACTTATCAGTCTTTGCGGCGATGTTCTTTCGCAGCCGCTCGGCAATGGGGAGCAGTGGACGTATGTGACTGGGTCAGTCTTGACCGGCGTGCAAGGTCTGTGGCGCTGTGCAGGCCTGACGTGCGCCCTTTTCCCTCCTGGCTGTAGTGCAACCTTCCAAGCTCCAGTTGAGTGCCTGTCGAATGGCACGCCAAACTCGGCTGCATGCGGGCTCATCGTAGCCTCCAAGCCTGTTGCCCAAGTTGATAGCAGCGCATGCGTCCCCGTCGTGACTTTTCTCAACGTTGACTATTCAGCCGACATGATCACAGTCACGTTCGAGGTTGACGAGACGCAGTTTCTTGGAGCGCCAACTCTGTCGTTTTCTCTCCAGACTGACGTAGCGAGTCTGTTTGAGTGGGACACGCCTACGCCGTATGTCATTGTCGTTGATGTGCCCAGCGTGACGTCCAACGGTTTCTTCACCGTGCCTAGCCGTCCTCGTCGCTGGGCGAGGCTGCCCGTCGTCACTGTCGGCGTTACTCTTTCCACCTCGACTCACTCTGTCTTGAGCACTGAGGTTAAAACGGCGTTCATGCTCCCGAATTTCAATGTCGACACGATTGAGATGGACTCTCGGGCATTCTTTGCTCCGTCTAGCCCTCCCGACATTCACACAGGCACGCTTGTGCTCGACTTCTCAAGCCCTCTGTCGCGCGTTTCGTCCCGCGGCTTCTACGACAACATCCATCTCGATCTTCCCACCGGCTGGCACGTGGGCGCGTCGTGCATTGTCAGCTCCCGTGCAGAAAATGACTTTCAGTGGCCGCTTAGACACCCCAACAACGTGCTGGCCGCTGCGTTCGTTCCTGGCCCTAGCACTGCCACTTTGTCGCTGTCTGGTGCGCTCGGTCTCGACACGGTTCGCAACATTCTCGTCGTCTGTCGAGACGTTGTCCCATCGTCGTCCGAGACGGCGGCTGCGTCCATCCAAGTACGCTTCGAAGGCCTTGACCACGCCTACTTAGCAGAGGTGGCTTTAGGTCCTGTGGTCTCGTACGCGCCTGCCACTGCTGACGCATTCCCCATGTTTGTGTACTCCGAGTTCGGCACTGTCAACGTTCCTGAGGGCCTCACTCCGAGCCAGGTCGAAGTGCCTGTTTTCGGTGTGTTTTCTGGCCTCCATCTTGCTCTCGAACACTTAGGCGGTACGATCGGTCTGACGATTGGGCTGAGTGGCGCCGACCGTGCACTCCTCCCCCTTCTATTCGATTCCACTGCAGTGTCTAGCCTGGGTTCGGACGTGTTGACTGGGCTAGGCGGCACGTGGACATATCAACCGGCGTCGCTCGAGTCGGGCATTCAAGGCACGTGGATGTGTGATGATTCCTCTGATGGTCATCAGCCGTGCGTGGTCACACCACCAGGCTGCGGCGACGCGTTTCAAGGCGCCGTCGACTGTGTCTCAAATGGCACCGCAAGCGTGCATGCCTGCGGCCTGGTCGCGTCATCGAAGCCCGCTCCCTCCCCTGAGTCGGACGACTGCGTGCCGGTCGTTACGTACTTGACGGCTGTGCATGCCGATAGCACGCTCTCTATTGCCTTCTCTGTTGACACAAGTCAGTTTGTGGGACGCCCTGCCCTCAAGTTTTCTCTGCGCGTCGACGTGGTTGACCTATTTCCTTGGGCGTCGCCAACGTGCTCGCACCCCTGCTTCTTTGACTTTGTCCAAGGTGCCCTCACTGTGGTGATTGACAGCGTTGCCGCGGATGGCAGGTTCACGGTCGATGGCACTCCGCTACGTTGGGCTAAAACTCCAGAGTTGGTCGTTGGCGTAACTCTTGCAAGCTCTATGAGTACAAACGTCTTGGCTCCATGCGTCGTGAACACATTTTCTCTTCCCACGCTGCTCGTCGACACTGTTACTGGAGTGACGCCCGTGGCTACTTTTGCGCCCTACAACATCTCCGCAGGGCCGGGAGGAAAGCTCGTCATTTCAGTCACAGCCGACAGCAGCGGCGTCACTATGAATAGGGGGGCTTTTGCGTCCCTGAGGTTGTCGCTTCCTCCGGGCTGGAGCCTCGGTACGTTATGCACTGTTCGTGTGCGCACCGCCGGCGATGCTTTCTGGTACTACGACCTGCCTTCCTTTTCATCCAGAGCAGTCGATCCAGCTGGGCTGGTCACAGTCACAACGCCAGAGCTGCTGTCGCATACGCAGGCTGTGTATCTCGTTTGCGAAAACGTGGTGCCGCCGAGCTCACCCTCGTCGGGTGGCATTGGAGTTTCTTTTGAGGGCCCGACTGCCGCGTTTCTTGTCGAGCTGTCTGCCTCTGCACCCATCGCTTACGACGCGAGTACTGCCGACGCTTCGGCTCTTTTTGTGCGCTTTGTGCTCACAGCGAGCCACTCAGATGCCGAATACCTGCCTGGAGACATCTCAATTGGTCTATTTGGCTCTGACGATACGCCGCTGCCTTTTGACTATATCCGAACAGAAGCAGTCTATGACTTTACGATAGGCCTCGACGGCGGTAATCGAGCCATGCTAACATTGTTGTCGGCTGAGGCTGCGCTCGCGTCACTCGCTTCGAATGTGCTATCGAGCACAGACGACGTATGGACGCTTGACGCTGTTTCAATCAAGTCGGGCGTCCAGGGCGTGTGGCTATGTGGCGATGGTGCAGGCTATTTACCGTGTGAGATCACTCCCACCGGTTGTGGCATTGATTTCCAAGGGCCCGTGACATGCGTGTCACGCAACACCGCGTTCGCAGAGGCTTGCGGGCTAGTTATGTCTGCGAAGCCGTCGCCAACGATGGAGACCGACATGTGTGTACAGATGGTAACCTCTCTGTCGGCGGGCTATGCGTCCGGCGTTGTCACTGTTACGTTCGGGATCGACCCTAGTCAGTTTATTGGAAGTCCATCTCTGACCGTGACGCTGTCGAGCACCAAATCGGCTCTTTTTGCGTGGCAAAACCCAATGGCTTGTTCCAGCGCGTGCGAGTACAGTGATGTTATCGATGCAGTTGTCGTGACGTTGTCGTTCGTGACGGCCGGTGGGTCGTTCACCATTCCCAGCCCCCCGAGTAAGTGGGCCACTGGCGTCGCGTTGAATGTGCAAGTTTCTCTTTCCGGTTCGTTGCAGAGCATCGTTGCTGATGGTGTTCCTGTGTCTTTCCCACTGCCTGTGATCAACGTCTTTACGATTGGATCGGCCACGTCGACCGTCGTCTTTGCGCCGAGCAGCGCATCTTCTAATGTTGGGACACTTTTGATGTTGGTGTCGCAGGACGCCTCGACTCCGCTACTCACTTCTGTGAGCGCGCCTGTCGCGTCCATTGTCTCCACCCTGCCGGCTGGATGGGCTCTTGGATCTGTGTGTGAAGTTCGCGCGCGCTCTGCTGGCCAAGCTCGTTGGATGTTCCTTCTTCCGTCAATCAGTCCGACGAAAGTGCACGCAAACGGAACGATCTCGATCCCCAGCGAGCTACTGCTCAACTCCGTGTCCGAGGTGTTGATCTCCTGCAACGGAGTGACTGCCGTTTCGGGTGCTGGTCCAGTTGCGGTGGATCTCGCCTTTGACGGCGCGAGTGATGCCTTCCGCGCCTTCGCACCCCAAGCGCCTGGCCTCGCGTACGACTCCTCGGCATGGGCCTCCAAGGGTGATTTCTACGTTGGTTTCCGCATGTCTGTCACCGGCGACTCTTCGAGCATCCGTCCCAATCAGCACGACAATCTCCTCACAGGCAGCGTGGCGACCATCAAGTCCAAGACTGTTGTCGCGTCAGGCATTGTCACAATGACAATAGGTCTCGCGGGTGGGAGCCGCGCCTATTTTGCGGTCCTATCTGGTGAACTATCTCTGGCAGACTTGGCAACGGCTTTGACTGCAGCGGACTCGGCGTCTGGGCTCGCGTGGTCTTTTATTACCGACTCTGTTGAGCATGATGAGCAAGGTTCTTACTTGTGTGGCACTGCGCAGAGTGGCTACACTGAGTGCGTTTCCGCGTCTGGGTGTGGTCTTGACTTTAGCACTCCTCAAGAATGCGTTCTTGGAGGCACGGCGTTTGGCGCTACCCACATGTGTGCCTTCGCGCCCATTCCTGCCGCCGGTTTGGCAAACTGTGGCGCGTGGCAATGCAAGAGTACGGCTGGTTCCTTCGTTTCCTGCACTAACCCTGCTGTGTGCATCGACGGCTGCGCCGAAAATGTCCCTATTACCGTCAACACTGCGACTAGTGAGCACTTGACGACTGGGCGGTTCAAGCAATTCTGTGTGCGGGCTGGCGCCGAAGTCGATGCAGCTGTGTACTGTCCTCCAGAGGTTGTCCCACCTGCTGCCTATGCGCCCACGTGCAACGCGGTGACCTCCTGTGTTCTCGGCTGCCGTGGGACCGACGGGAACAGCCACTCTTGCGACTCTGGTCTGGCTTGGTCGGTGTGCAATGCCGACTGTGGCAACGGGCAGCAGACGCGCAACGTTTACTGTTCTGGCTCTCTCATTCCTTGGGGACAGCCAGTGACAGCCACAAACACTGTCAGCGTCGCGCTTTGTCCCATGGCCACTTTTCCGATGGCGCAGCCCTGCTCCGGGTCTGGGTGTGCGCGCTACGAGTGGAGGTGCATCACGGCGGGCAACGTTCTCTCCTCGTGCACCCTGACGGGAACGGATGTTGGCTTTTCTGGCTGTGCCGGGACGTGTGGCTTGTCGACCCAGACGCGCACCGTAGTGTGTGCCTCGTACAGCGCCAACGGGACACTCATCTCTCGCACGACAGATGAGCGGTTGTGTGTTGCTCGCCAGGCCAAGCCCATCACGACTAAGTCTTGCGCGAGCACCGACTGCTCAGATGCGTCGTGGGGCTGCTATGCTCTAGGTGCGGACCCCTTGAAGCCCTCTGACTGCAGCGGTGGTTTTGGATTCGTTTGCCCGACCACGGGCTGCTCCGCGGCCTCGGTCGGTCAACGTGGCGTCGCGTGTTACGGCTCGTCACTTAGCATGCGTCTGGACGCCAGCAAGTGTGCTGGCTTGACCAAGCCGGCTGCGGAGCGTGCGTGCGCCTCTGTGGACACCAGCTGTGTTGCTGACTTCCGCACCTCGAATTGTCAGCTTGCACAAGGCGATGCCCTTGTTCCCGCAGCGGTGTCGTGTGTGCCGTCGCTGGAAACGGCAGCGTCATACTTTCGTCAGGGCACGTGTGTCAACGCCACCGGCTCGGTGGTGACGGGCGCCTGTGCCCCGGAGAAGTTGCGCGTCGCCTGCCAACTTCCCATCTGTGCGACTAGTGGACAGAACGTGACCTTTTCCTGGAACTCTGCGCAGGGCGCATGTTTGCCTGGCTGCAAGGCCTACGCCCCGGTCGACGTGACATGCCGGGCCACGACTGGCACCGCGCCTTTCGTGGTTGTGGAACCTGAGTTTTGCGTCGCCACAACGCCCAAGCCGCCTGTCTACGCGAGCTGTACTGCAGTGCCCTGCGTCTCTGGCGCAACATGTGTGGCCAAGCAGGTGTTTATCGGCATCACGCCCTACAGTGACATCTCGGCGCAGTGCAAGTGCCCCGTTGGGCGCGGTGGTCCTCAGTGCACCCTCGACACGGCCCTCCTCTCGGTCTCTGTCAATGTCGCAGCTGGCTCGATCAGCTGGTCGTTTGTCGGCGGCGACCCAACTGTGGCTGGTTTTGTGTCGCTCGGCGTTCGTGCCGATATCAGTGCGTCGTCCACGGTGCTGGCTACAACGACGCTGCCTAGTGTAACGCTGCTTGGCATCGTGCCCGCGGACGAGAACTTTGACTCGGCCACTGGCTTTAGTACACACTTCGGAGTCGACTTCACCACGTTTCCTCCTGGCCCCTACTCTGCTGTTGTCACCGTGGTGATGAACAATGGCTCAACCAAGTCCACTCCATTCACGCTGACGGCGGCATGCTTCCTGAACCCAGCCATGTGCCTGAACGGCAGCACCTGCAACGCGTCAACTGGCGCCTGCATGTGCACTGGTGGCTTCTCTGGCCCCCAGTGTGGCACGTCGCCTTGTTCAACCCTCAATTGCAATCTTCTGACATCGTCGTGTGACCTCACGACGCCCTCGACGGCGCAGTGCGTCTGCAGCTCGGGTTTTACGGGCCCTCGCTGTAACTCGCTAGTAACAGCGAGCTGCACTCGCGACTCAATCGAAGGCGTGTGCGCCAATGGCAGTGATCGCGAAGCGCTCGTGCAGCAGGGCTCGCCTGCCTGCGGCGCGTGTCAGTGTCTCCATCCTTGGACGGGCGTGACATGCAACACGTGCTCTTTGCAGTGCCGCAACGGTGGTACGCCTGCAAGTGACTGCTCACGCTGCGACTGCCCTGTTCGCTTTCATGGCGTCACATGTGAGCAGCTTAACGCCGTTCTGACGCTCAACTTCCGTGTCACGAGCGACCTGGGATGGTACGTCCCGACCTCTCCGGGCTTCGCCGCAGCCCTGAGTCAGTGGGCGACTGTGCTACAAAAGTCCATCGACGCGTTGGTTGCGTCAACTCTCAGAGCTGGCCAAACATCGACGATCACAACCGAACTCGCCTCCCACCGCGCCGTCACAGATATCAATGGCGATGACTTTGTGCAAGTCAAGCTCCGCTTTAACGATGACCTGCCAGCCTCCACTCTCCTCCACCTGTTCTCTGTGTATGATGCCTTGAAGCGCATCCGCGAGTTTTTCGTCGGCACGGCTGTGACCAATCCCGACAGCCCTGTATATCGCATGCCTGCGTTTAACTCGCTGTACCTCGACCGCGGTGTCGGCATGAAGGATCCCGACTGTAGTTCTGCCGCGGCTGAGACGTCCTGCCCCGTTGGAACTCTCTTTGAGGCGGAATTCGCAACCGCCTCGCCGGTTGATCCCCAGGACCCCCAGTATGTCGAGAGTAACTCCTCGTCTTTTTCAGACCTCTCGCTCCCTGAGAAGATTGGTATTTGTGCTGGCGTCGGCATTGCCGCTGCCATTTTGCTTCTCCTTTCTGTTCTTTGTATCCGCAACCGGTGCGGCTCCCGTAAGCACACCTCGACCGTCTCCTTTGAGCCCAGTCCGACAAAAGCAACTGCTGACGTGTAACTAAGGCTGTGGCTCTCTCAAGGCGGCGGTCTCGCTCCCATGCTTATGGAGATTGAATTTCTTTCTTCTATGTTTTAATTGTTTCGTATGTGATGGATGCTTCTTTTTA
>Ga0256904_1000247_pt1 | contig 20311 bp, 12 predicted proteins | sample MC6MC0742MT_FD_190199 | JGI IMG/M metagenome (GOLD analysis project Ga0256904, IMG submission 190199) | Metatranscriptome of enriched soil aggregate microbial communities from Iowa State University, Ames, United States - MC6-MC0742-MT... | ecosystem: Environmental > Terrestrial > Soil >...
CCGCTGCTGGGCGAAAGCGTGGTGGTGGAAAACAAGGTGGGCGCGGGCGGGCAGATCGCCGCGCAGACGGTGGCGCGCAGTCCGGCCGACGGCCAGACGCTGCTGCTGGGCGAAGTCGGCTCCATCAGCATTTCGCCCGCCACCTATCGCAACTTGAACTACAACCCGTCGCGCGACTTTGCCCCGATCTCTGAAGTGGTGCGGGCCGATTTTGTGCTGGTCGTGCCGGCCGATTCGCCGTATCAGGACTTGGCCGCGTTCGTTGATGGCGCCAAGAAAGCGTCAGACCGCATCAATTTCGCGACCTTCGGCGCAGGCACGCCGGGCCATTTTGGTGCGGAGCTGTTCGCACGCGAAGCGGGCATGAAGATCGAAGCCATCCACTACCGATCCACGGGAGATGCCGTGTCGGGCCTGGTATCCGGCGCGGTGCAGGCCGCGTTCGTGACAACAGCGTTGGCCGTGCCGCAGGTGCAAGGCGGCAAGCTGCGCGCGCTGGCCATCACCGGCGCGCAACGCTCACCCGCGCTGGCGGCCGTGCCGACGTTTGCGGAACGGGGTCTGCCGGCCATCAACTTCGGCGCATGGTTTGCGCTGTTCGCACCCGCGGGCACGCCGGACGCCGTGCTGAACCGTTTGCAGAAAGACAGCGCCGCCGCATTGCGCCAGCCTGCCGCCGTGCGCAGCTTGGGTGAGGCCGGCTTCGTCGTCGTGGGGTCCGACCGCCAAGCGCTGCAAGCCTTGCTGACGACGGAATCCAAACGCTGGTCGGATGTGGTGAAAGCCACGGGCTTCCGGGCGGACTGATCCGCGTCACGTGCCGGGGGGCGCAAGTTCGGCACCCGGCACGATCAGGGCGATACCGGTTCCTCGGCCTGATACGCCGCATGCAGCAACGCCATGAATGGCGGCGCGTCGGGCATCGCCGTGTCACCAATCCGGTTCACGGCAATGCCCGGCGTCCAAGAGTTCATGACCGCTGCGCCGGCCAGGGTTGGCAGCGTGTCCCGCGTGATGGCCTGCATCCGTTGCGGCACGCCCATTTTTTCCAACTGCCGTTGCACGATACCCATCGTGGTGCCCGTCAGCATCGCGGCATCGGGCCATACGACGGCACGCCCGTCCCAGAACGCCAGGTTCCAGATCGACGCTTCGCTCATACGCCCATGGCGGTCCATGAATGCCGCGTCGTCGAACCCTCGCGCGACGGCTTGGCGCAGCAGATAGGTCTTCGCGACTTCGCCCACGTGCTTCACCGACGGCAACATGCGCTCATGCTCGACCACCGCCAGCGACAAGGGGCCTGCCGGACCGGACGAGGGCGGCCCGGTTCGCACCAACACATCCAGCGGGGTGTGCGTATCCGCCACCGTGAACTCGCCCGCGGGGGAATACACGGTCGCCACCAGCGACACGTCTGCGGGGCCCGTCTGGATCGCGGTGCGCAGCGCGTTCAAGATCACCGCGTCCGGTAGCGCCTGACCGAACATCTCAAGCGAGGCGGCGCGCAATCGCGCGCGATGCAGATCCAGCCCCCGCACCTGGCCGCCGCGCACCTGCATGGCGGTGAAGTGCGCGTAGCCGGCGAAAGCCAGCGGGGCCAGGTCGGCGGCGGTGGCGGCTTGGCCATTGCGTTGCGTGACAAAGGAAAGGGCGGGGGCGGACATCTGAAAAACTCCAGGGTGATCATCAAGTTCCCCAACTATCCCAAATTGCCATCACTGCGGTAAACGAGTAATTTTCATCCGATCATTAAATTTGGCTTGAAGATCATGAACCGAATGCTGCCCGGTACCCGCGCCTTACGCACCTTCGAAGCCGCCGCACGCCATCTGAATTTCACCCGGGCCGCCGACGAGGTCGGGCTGACGCCCGCCGCCGTCAGCTACCAGATCAAAGAGATTGAAGCGCAACTGGACATCGTGCTGTTCACGCGCACCAGCCGCAGCATCCAATTGACGCCCGCTGGCAGGGTCCTGTTTGACGCGACGGCAGACGCGCTGGACACCCTGCACCGCGCGGCCGCCAAAGCGCGTCGCATGAGCCGCGGGGCCAGTCATCTGCGCGTGTCCGTCGGCGCGCGTTTCGCCACGAACTGGCTGCTGCCGCGCCTGCCGGCATTTCGCGCCGCGCACCCGGGGCTTGAGCTGACGTTCGATATCAGCGACGCCGTGCGCGACTTCGACGCGGATGATGTGGACGTCGCCATCCGGTTCGGCGCGGGCCGCTACCCCGGCGCCATATCGCATCGCCTGTTCCATACCGTCGTCGTCCCCATGTGCAGCCCCGCATTGCTCCAACATGGCCCCGCGCTGGTCTCGCCGCGCGACCTGTTCCGCCACACTTTGTGCTTTGTGGACTGCAAACCCGGCGGCATCATTTGGCCGAATTGGCCGATGTGGATGGCGGCGGCCGGGATCGACGATTTCGACGATAGCCGCAGCGTTGCGTTCACGGAATCCAGTCACGTCGTGCAGGCCGTAATCGATGGTGGGGCTGTGGGGCTGGTGGAATGGGAACTGGTTGAACGCGATGTACAGGCCGGCCGCCTGGTCCGCTTATTCGATGTGGGCGTGCGGGTCGCGCCGCAGTACGCCTATCACCTCGTGTACCCCGAAAGCAGCGATACCGACCCCCGCGTGTCCGTGCTTCGGGACTGGATGGTGACGCTTGCCGGACAAGCCGCTACGGATATTGCCTCGTAGACGGATAGGTTCACCGCGCATTGGTGTCATGAATAGAACAGTTTGTTCCGTCCCAATTTGTCCATTTTGACGGAAAGGCTAGTGCGTCCGTCATGGGCCTGCCGGTAGAATTCCTCCGCATATCACCCCCTATCTACCAGTCGAAAGGTCCATATTCTTATGAGCAACGCATATCTCGACGCACTCAAGAAGCGCCGCACGCAGTATTCGCTGGGCCGCAACCTGTCGGCCTCCAAGGAAGAACTGGCCACGCTGATCCAAGACGCGATCAAGCACAGCCCCTCGTCGTTCAACTCGCAAAGCTCGCGCGCCGTCATCCTGTTTGGCGCCGAAAGCGTGAAGCTCTGGGATCTGGCCATCGAAGAAGTGCGCAAGGTTGCGCCGGCCGAAGGGTTCGACAAGACCGAAGCCAAGCTCAAGAGCTTTGCCGCTGGCGTGGGCACCGTGCTGTTCTTCGAAGACCAGGACGTCGTGCGCAGCCTGCAAGAAAAGTTTGCGCTGTACGCCGACAACTTCCCCGTGTGGTCGGAACAAGCTGGCGGCATGGCTCAGCTGTCGGTCTGGACCGCGCTGGCCAACGCCGATGTCGGCGCCAGCCTGCAACACTACAACCCGCTGATCGACGGCGTGGTCGCGCGTGAATGGAAGGTGCCGGCGTCGTGGAAGCTGCGCGCGCAGATGCCGTTCGGCTCGAACGAAAACGGCTTTGGCGACAAGCCCTTCATGGACGACGCCGAGCGTTTCCGCGTGGTCGGCTAAATCAAATCGTCGGGACGCCGCCAGGCGTCTGCATGACGGCAGTATGCAAACCCGCATTGCCCATCAAGGGCAATGCGGGTTTTTTCATCGGTGCATAATGTCCGCTGACCCGCCCGCCTTCTGACTGGAACCGGGCTTGCATAACCGCGCCGCTGCACGCGCGCGCGCTTCGAGGAGATTGCCGTTGGACCCGATACTGGCCGGATTGTCGAAATCATTGCCGCAGGCTAAGACTGTCGAGCAACTGACCCGCCCGCTGTTGGACATGTTGGGCAGCGTCACCGGATTGGAATCCACGTATCTCACGTCCATCGACCTGACCGCCGACTTGCAGCACGTGCGCTATGCGCGCAACGTGGGCGACATGCAGATTCCCGAAGGTCTGTCGGTGCCGTGGTCCGACACGCTATGCAAGCGAGCATTGGAAGAAGGCCGGCTGTGCACGAGCGACGTCGCCCATTGCTGGCCCGATTCCGAGGCCGCCCGCCAACTGGGCATTCAGACTTACGTGAGCGCGCCGGTTCGCACGGATGAAGGCACGCTGCTGGGCACACTCTGCGCCGCTAGCGCCAAACAACACCAGATTCCGCCACAGGCCGAAGCGGTGCTGAAGCTGTTCTCCAACGTGATCGCCAATTTCCTGGAACGCGAAATCCTGATGGAGCAGTTGCAGGCCGCGAACGTCCAGCTGATGTCCTACGCGTTGACCGATCCGCTGACGGGCCTGCCCAATCGCCGCGCCTTGTATGAAGAACTGGAACGGCTGGAAAAGCGCGCGCTGCGCGAAGGCGGCAGCGTGCTGGTCGGCGTGATTGACCTGGACGGCTTCAAGAGCATCAACGATACGTACGGCCATCAGCAGGGCGATGGTTTCCTGCAAGAGATCGCCCGCCGCTTGGCCAGCACCTTGCGCACGTCCGACATGCTGGGCCGCATCGGCGGCGACGAGTTCGTGCTGATCGGCCCCGGCCCGGCCATCGAACGCGGCAACATCGGCCCGGGCGGCGAGGCCCTACGCGGCGAAGCCGAAGACGCCGCCCGCGCGCTGGAAGAACGCGCTACGGCGGCCACCATCGGCCGCTATCAATTGGGCGACGCGGTCCTGCCCTACGAGGGCGCCAGCGTCGGCGTGGTCGCGGTGGACCCGCGCGGCTTGGACGCCGAAGCCGCCGTCCGCCTGGCAGATGCCCGCATGTACGAAATCAAGCGGGCGCGCAAAGGGGCGCGGACGATTCATTAAGGGGGCGCCTTGCCGGGAAACAGTCCTAGAATTCGGGCTTTCACCTTTCTGTGCTTCTCGCACCTTGATGCCCGCGCCGCGTTCAAGTAAATTTGGCCTAGCCCTTCGTTAAGCGAACGCCCAAGTTCCACTTGGGACTCTGATGTAGCTGACGCGGGGCTTTTTCATTTCCTTTTCGCGAATTCAGGGCGAATCTTCAGGTCAAGGGGCTTGAAGAGCCAATGCCGATAAGGTTGATGCCAGCGTAGTTCCTCGTGGCCCCCCGTGCTGACGCCGACGTTGAAGTTGGGGTGAAGCTGGCGAATTCGGCCATTGATGTGCCGGTACACCCTTTCCTTGGCGAGTGTGCGCCTGCCCTTTGACTGCGCTCCCTCGGGTAGCGTTTTGTGTTTTTCGTTCAGGCGAAATTGCATCGAACCCAGGACGACGTCAAGGCATTGAAGAATCACGTGGTTCTTCGAATCAACTTCTGCGATTTGTTCCCTGGCTATGGTGACGCGCGCGCGTTCGAACGCCGGACTTTGACTAAGCCCGGACACAACGGCCTTAAAGGCCAGGCATTTGGCATCGGTATCCGGCAGTTTGTCGAAGTAGATTCGGAGTCGGGCGGGGCCTAGCTGCTGGGTGCAGAATTGCAGGCCGAATGCATGTTTGACGAACTGGTAGTAAAGAAGAAAGAAGCCGTTTTCACGTTGCGCCGCTGAAAGCTGAGACACGCCAAAGTAGTTCTGCGTAAACATGATGCGCAACTTCAGCTTGCCAGCAGCGACCAAAGAGAACGTCGTGTCCATCAGTTCGATGTACTTGCCTGCGTAGTTCTCCGAAATTTTCTGCCATTTGATTTCGGCGCCAAGATGTAGCTGCTTCTTCGACGCCAGCAGCGTCTCAATGACCTCATTGAGATGCATGGATTCAACCAACGCTCCGCCATAGAAGTTGGCAAAGTGCTTGCCTGATATGTCGGATTCGTCGCAATAGAGAATCAACTCTCGGGTCATGAGGGGGGGCTTCGGCAGAGAGGAAACGGCGTTAAGGAAAATGCGTCCGACCGATGCGGAAGCTGCGCAGAACTCTCTGGTCAGTGTCTCATGGGAGCGAGCGAATGAAAGCCGGTATTGGTCCGACTTTTTCTGAGCACTCGGCTGTTCGTCGCAGCACCTTCTTACCGATACCCCCGCGCCGCCGCCGACCACTTCAACGTCTTTTTCCACTTGCCGCCTTGCTGGCGCAGTTGCAGGTCAAAGTAGCCGTCTGTCTTCTCCGGCAGCACCACCAGGATGTTGCTGGCGTCGGACATGTCGTGGTCGCGTGTGCCGTCGGGGTGCCAATCCCCCGCGATGGATTTGAAGAAAGACATGGGTTGCGCGAAGACGACGCGCAGCGTCGGGCCGTCGATGTGGAACAGGTACAGGGCTTCGAAGTTGGCGCCGCCGCCTGAATAGCCTTCGCTCCATCCGGCGCGCACGCCGAAGGCTACGGCGCCGGGGGCGATTTTGTAGGCGGCCAGGTCGAAGCGCTTCCACTCGGTGGGCACCGACAGCAGCGGGGCTTTCGTGTCTTCAGTGGCCAGGTCTTGAGGCAAGTCGATGTCGGTGTCGCTCCAGTCGGTAGGCGTCTTGACGGGGCCGTCGGTGCGCGCAAGCAGGGTGGGCGCCGAGCCGGGCGTCGTGCCGAACACGCCAAACCAGACGCCGTTCTTCTCATCGTCGCTAGACAGATCGGCGCATTCTCCGCCGCCGAACTTGATCAATTGCGCTGCGCGTTCGGGCGTCGACGCCAGGCACACCATCGCGACGAATGTTCCTGCGCGTTGCCCCCACGGCTTTGCGCCCGCTACCAACAGCCGATTGGGATCTTGGCCCGGGGCCAATTGCTGCACCAGGAATTCGCGCGTGAAGCCGGGCGGTAAGGCAACGCCCAGCCCATCGGGCTGGGGCGCGCCGCTCATCTGGCTGTCGTACATTCTGCGGGCGTCTTCCGTCTGGAGGGCGCCGCGGGCCTTGTCCAGCGATGGCACGGTCGTGTCGGCCAAGGCGCAATGGCTAGACAGGGCGGCGCCTAACAGGGAAGACAACAATAGCGATGCGAGTCGGAGGCGCATGGGAAGCAAGGTCTCGGTAGGGAAGGCCGGCGCAGGATAGCCCGGGCGCACGTTTCAGAACGTTGAACTCTGTTTCTATTTTGTAAGTTGATTTCATGCAAAATGGCGCGCTGCTGGCGCCAACGGGCACGACGCTTCGGCGATGCCTGATAAATTTGCGCCTTCCCCGGCGATAGAACAGATCCGATGCTTACAAGAACACTAACGGCTTTTGGAATGAGCGCGGCGATGTCCGTGGCGGGCATGGCGGCGTCTTACGCGCAGGCCCCGCAGCAGGCGTCCGCGCAAGCGCCCCAGCCGTCGGAACCGTCCGAACGCTACGGCCCCTTTGTCTACTTTCCCAGCGCGCCCAACCTGCTCGTCTACAACACGGGCGTGGGCGCCAACGACATGCTGCATCTGAAGAAGGTGCTGCGCGAGCACCCGTCCATTGCTACCTTGGTATTGCAGAACAACGGCGGCGGGCTGGTGCATATGGGGCTGATCATTGGCGAAGAGGTCTACGAGCGCGGGCTGAATACCTATATTCCCAAAGACAGCTATTGCGCATCCGCATGTGCGTTCGTGTTCTTTGCGGGGCGCCAGCGCGTGGCGGACGGGCGCTTGGGCGTGCACCAGATCACCTCGCCCGAGATGACGAGCGAACAGGCGCAGTTGGGCGTGTCGGACATTGTGGCGACCTTGCCGAAGTACGGCGTGTCGGCGGATGTGCTGGGCATTATGTTCAGCACGCCCTCGAAAGAGATGTACTTCTTCTCGCCACAGGAAATCGCCAAGTACGGCATCAACCGGACGGGGAACACGCAGACGGCACAGCGTAGCGCACCGCAAGGCGGGCACGTTTACGCGCCAGCGGCAGCGACGGCACAGTCGCAATCTCAGCTGCAGCCGCAGCCGCAGCCGCAGTCGCAGCCCCAATCCCAAACCCCCGTTCAATCCGCGCATTCAGGCCCGGCGCCGGCCGCCACACCCACGCTGCAAAAGGACGCCGCGCCGGCTCCGTTGACCGATGAGCAGCGGGCGATCAACGCCGCGGCCCTGATGATTCAGACGGGCGCGGGCAACAACGAAGACGCGCTGAAATTCACGCGTGAGTTCTACGCGGACACGGTCGACTACTTCAAGAAGCGGCGTCCGAAGTCGGAAATCCTGGCGGATAAGGAAGCGTACTTTGCGCGTTGGCCGATTCGCCGGTTCACCGTGGACCAGACCTCGTTGGTGGCGCGCTGCACCGACGGCCGCTGCTTGGTGGCCGGCATCTACGACTACAAGGTCTCCAGCCCGAAGCGCGGTAAAACCGCTTCCGGCACCTCGAACTTCACCTACGTGCTGGACTTGCGCAACAACTATCGCATCGTGATGGAAGACAGCGAAGTCATCAGCCGCTAAGCCGAACCGGCAGGCCTTTATAAAGAGAAGAACGCAATGAAATTGGCATGTTCCGCAGTAAAGGGCGTATTTCTGGCCGGCTTGTTCGCGCTGTCCGCGCCCGCCATGGCGATCAATTGCGCCAAGGCGGGCACCGCCGTCGAAAAGCTGATCTGCTCGGACAAGAAAACCGTGGCGGCCGATGCCAGGCTGAATCGCGCCTACCAGGCGATCTTGAAGCTGGCGCCGGACGACAGCATCCGCGCGATGCTGGTGGCCAGCCAGAAGCGGTGGCTCGACGCGCGTGACCGGGCGCTGGACCGTCTGCTCTCGGACCCCGACGCCGTGCCTGACGACAAGAGCATGGGCGAGATCGCGCGTGACCTGATCGATAACCGCATCGGGCAGTTCCAGGAATCCGGCAAAGGGACCGTCGCGCCCACCATGATTCGCCGCGCGCAACAGCAGCAGACGTTCCAGTCGCGATTCACGGGCGGCGCGTTTGCGGGCTATTGGACGTCGTGCGACGTGCTGCCCGGTGACGACCTTGACTACGCCTGCTTTGCCATTCGCCACTACCAGAACAATGACCGCGTGTGCTCGGTGGACGAGTCCTGGGCGTCGGGGGCGGTCTACACCAAGCGCTACGTCGCCAACGTAGTGGATGGCAAGCCGCGTGTCATCGCGTCGTGCTCGTTCAGCAGCGCCGATGAAGCGTGCGCCACGGTCGGCGACACGAAAGCCAACTGGAACCGGCAACCTGAAGCCCCGCAGTATGTGTATGCCGACAGGCCCTTGCCGAAGCTGGATGGCGAGATCGACGCGTCGGACGATACCGAGTGGGTGCAGGCCTGCCTGACGGACCCCGCATATCCGCCCGCGCAATAGTTCAACGGGCAGCAGGCCGGTTTAAGGCGCATGCCCGTCGATATGTACGCTGATCAGCAAAACTTTCTGTTTCCAGAGGGCAGAGGCTTCATCGCGTCTTAAAATCCGGCATTGCAGATTTTCGTGGCCCGAATGAATGGCCTCGAAACCGAACCGAGAGATATCGATGGATAAGCGACAAGACCTGGAACCGCTGGCGATTCAGGACGGCGCGGCGCAGGCTGGCGCAGTACTCACTGGCCCAGCGCAGACCGGCGCACCTCAGGCCGGCACTGCAGCTGCCACTGCGTTGCCCACGGCAGGGGTGAACACGCCCGACGCCATCGCCATCGATATCGACGCCGATCCCACGCTGGGCTACGCCTCGATTCAAAACGCGGTTCCCATCGTTCGCACGTTGCGCGTGACGAACCGGTCGGCGCATACCTTCGAGAACATTGAAGTCCGGCTGCGCTGCAATCCCGCCTTCGCCCAACCGGTGACGCTGCGCTTTGACGTGCTGGTGCCGGGCGAAATCCGCCGCATTTCCCCGCTGGACCTGACGCCCGACCACGCCTACGTGGCCGATTTGCAAGAAGCCGTGCGCGCCAGCATCGATGTGGTGGTGCAGTCAGGCACGCAGGAATTGGGCCACGCATCGCAACCTATTTCCGTGCTGGCGTATGACCAATGGGCCGGCACGCGTGCCTTGCCGGAATTGTTGGCCGCGTTTTCCATGCCGAACAATCCGGCTGTGGATGTGCTGATCGGCAAGGCGTCCAAGCTGCTGCGCGCGCAGCACGCCGATCTGCAAATGAACGGCTACCAGTCCAAAAGCCGCGATGTGGTGTGGAAGCAGGTGTCCGCCATCTACAGCACGCTGGCCGCGGAATCGCTGCATTACGCCGAACCGCCCGCGTCGTTTGGTGTGGACGGCCAGAAGATTCGCACGCCGGATCGCATCATGGACGCCCGGGTGGCGACGTGCCTGGATCTGGCGATGCTGTTCTCGTCCTGCCTGGAGCAGGCGGGCTTGCGCCCGGTCATTTTGATGAAGGACGGGCACGCGTGGGTGGGCGTGTGGCTGCATCAGGCCTCTTTTGCAGACCCGTTGACGGACGACGTGCAAGCCGTTAGAAAGCGCGTGGATAGCGGCGAATTCCTGGTGTTTGAAACCACCGGCATCGCGCAGCATCCGAACTTTCGCCCGTCGTTGCGGCGCGCGTTGGAGCAGGGCGCGGCCCATCTGCGCGAAGAGAACACCTTCCGCTACGCCATCGATGTGCATCGCGCGCGTGAATTGCAGATCAAGCCGCTGCCGTCTCGCGTGGTGTCGGTAACGCCCACCGATGCTGACGACACCGAGCGTCCCGCCGCCATCGAACCGACACCCGAGCTGCCGCCGCTGGACCCGGAATTCGTGATCAGCCTGGAGCCCGCCGACGACACGCCGGAAGGCCGGCTGGCCAAATGGAAGTCGCGCCTGCTCGACCTGACGCTGCGCAACCGTCTGCTGAACTTCAAACTGACCAAGTCCACCTTGCCGCTGGTTGTGCCGGATCTGGCGCTGCTGGAAGACGCCATCGTCGATGGCAGCGAATTCCGCATTCGGCCGTTGCCCGCCGCGCTGATGGATGGCAGCGACCCGCGCGTGGCCGATGTGCATGTGGCCCGCGGCGGCCGCGCGCCGCTGGAAGACATGGCGCTGGACGCGTTGGGCAACAAGGAACTGATCGCGCGCGTGACGCAAGAAGCGCTGGACGCCAACCTGCTGACCATCTTCGGCGCAGCGCGCACCGGGCTGGAAGAGGGCGGCGCGAACACGTTGTACCTGGCGATGGGCATGCTGCGCTGGACCGAAAGCCCCGGCGCGGAAAGCGCGCATCTGGCGCCGCTGATCCTGGTGCCGGTGTCGCTGCAACGGCAGTCGGTGCGCAGCGGTTTCCGGCTGGTGCGCCACGACGACGAGACCATCATCAACCCCACGTTGTTGCAGATGCTGCGCAACAACTACGAGCTGCGCATTCCGGGCCTGGACATCCTGCCCGCTGATGACAAGGGCGTTGATGTGGCTCGTGTGTTGCAGGCGTTCCGGCTGGCCGTGCGGGAAATCGCGGGCTGGGAGGTGCTGGAACAGGTGCATCTGGGGATCTTCTCGTTCACCAAGTACCTGATGTGGAAAGACCTGCAAGACCGTACCGAGCAGCTGAAAGCCAACCGCGTCGTCAGGCATCTGATTGATCACCCGGGGCAGGCGTTTGCCAAAGAACCGTTTGATCAGCGCTTTGACCGCCTGGACGACAGCTACAAGCCCGAAGATCTGCTGACGCCGCTGCTGTCTGATTCCTCGCAGCTGAAGGCGATTTGCGCGGTGGACGCGGGACGCGATCTGGTGCTGGAAGGGCCGCCGGGAACGGGCAAGAGCCAGACCATCACGAACCTGATCGCGCATCTGCTCGCGCGCGGCAAGACGGTGCTGTTCGTCTCGGAAAAAATGGCCGCGCTGGAAGTCGTGCACCGCCGTCTGGCCAATATCGGCCTGGGCCCGTTCTGCCTGGAACTGCATTCGTCCAAGGCGCGTAAATCCGAGGTGCTGCAACAGCTGGGCCGCGCGCTGGACCATAGCGGCCAGCGCACAAGCGACGATTGGGCGCGCGAAGCCGAGCGCCTGACGGTGCTGCGCCAGGACTTGAACGGGCTGGTCGATGCGCTGCACTACACGCATTCCAACGGCCTGACCGTGTACGACGCCATCGGCACCTGCATTCAGAACGCGGGCAAGGAGCCGTCGCCCATGTTCTGGGCGGATGCGCACGCGCACCAATACAAAGACCTTGCGCAACTGCGCGAGACGGCGCGCCGCATGTCGACCTTGTCCAAAGAGCTTGGCGTGCTGCATGGCCATCCGCTGGCGCATATCGGCATGGCCGAATGGAGCCCCAGCTGGCAAGACGCGCTGCTGGCCGCGGCGCAGGCGCTGGAGCAAGCCGTGGCAGGCTTGCAGGCGCAGGCCGTGGCGGCGGGCGACGGCATCGGCGTGCCGGCGCAAGGCTTGAGCCGGGATGCTTACGCCCACCTGGATCAGTTGATCGACGTGCTGCTCGCCGCGCCCTCCGTGCCTGCGGGCCTGGCCACGCAAGCGCACGACCCCGCCGCCCGTTTTCAGGTGCAGGCGTTGGCTCGCCACGGTCTGGCGCGCAACGCCCATTGGATGCAGGTGGGAGCGCAATGGAACGCGCAATTGGCCGAGCTTGATGCCAATACGCTGAAGGCCGAGTGGCTGTCGGCATGTGCGGCATGGTGGCCGAAGTCCGTCTTCGCCAAGGGCGGCATCCGCAAGCGTCTGGCCGTGTATCGCACGGATGGCCAGCGGCCGGATGAGGCGTCGATCACCGCCATGCTGGCGCCGCTGGCGCTGGTGAATATCGAAGACCGCGAACTGGCCGTCTTGAAGGCGGACGCGCAGCGCTTGCTGCAAGACAGCTATACGGGCTTGTCCACCGATTGGGAACAGGTGCAGCGGCATGAGCAATGGGCTGAGCGCTTTGCCGATGCCGTCACGCGGGTTGCCGGCGACCCGATCACGGCGGCGGACTTGCGCACGCGCCTGCAAGCGCTGGTGGGCGAAAACCGCGCCTTTCTGCAACCGGGTTCGCCGCTGGGCAAATCGTTGCTGGCCTATCGGGAAGCGTGGCGCGCCATGCAGGACCGATTGGCGGAAGTGGATGCGCTGGCCAAACCCACCGAAGCACTGGCGGGCGCATCGGATGCCAACGGCGCGCTGGAACGCATTCAGGGCGTGCTGGCGGGCTGGCGTCATAACAAGCAGTTCTTGATGCCGTGGTGCGTGTGGCGTCAGGCGCGCGAGCAGGCCATTGCGTCGCAATTGCAAGGCCTGGTTGCGTCGCTGGAGCAGGGCCGCGTGCCCTTGGAACAGGTCGAAGCGCATTTCGAATTCAGCTATCGCAACTGGTGGGTGAAGAAAGTCATCGACCATTCGCCCGTGTTGCGCGCGTTTTCCAGTGCTGACCACGAGCGCAAGATCCGCGAATTCCGCGATGCCGACGACCGCTTCCAGAAGCTGACGTCCGCCTACATCGCCGCCGTGCTGGCCGGCAAAGTGCCCGATGGCAACGGTGTTCTGGTCAGCCCCGATAGCGAGCTGGGCTTGCTGCGCCGCGAACTGCAAAAGAAGACGCGCCACGTTCCCGTGCGCCAATTGATGCAGCGCTTGCCGTCGCTCTTGCCCAAACTCAAGCCTTGCCTGCTGATGTCGCCCTTGTCGGTGGCGCAATATCTGGACGCCGGCCATTCGCAGTTTGATGTGGTGGTCTTTGACGAAGCGTCGCAGATTCCGGTGTGGGATTCGGTGGGCGCCATTGCGCGCGGCCAGCAAGTGGTGGTGGTGGGCGACACCAAGCAGTTGCCGCCCACAAGCTTCTTCAGCAAGTCCACGCCGGAAGAGGATGGCGCGGGCGATGACGGCCAGGTCGAAGACCTGGAGAGCATTCTGGACGAGTGCCTGGGCGCCGACATGAACCGGCTGCGCTTGCAATGGCACTACCGCAGCAAGCACGAAAGCCTGATCACGTTCAGCAACGTCACGTATTACGACTCGCAGCTGATCACCTTCCCGTCGCCCGTTACGGATGACGTGGCCGTGCGGCTGGAGAAGGTTGCAGGCATTTACGACCGGGGCGGCAGCCGCACTAACCGCCGCGAGGCCGAAGCCATCGTGCAAGGCATCGAACAGCACTATCTCGACAAGGTTCGCCGCCGCCAGACATTGGGCGTGGTCACGTTCAACCAGCCGCAACAATCCCTGATCGAAACGCTGCTGGATGCCCGCCGCCGCGCCAACGCGGAACTCGACAAGGCGATCTCCGCGCAGTCGCGTGAACCGCTGTTCATCAAGAATCTGGAGAACGTACAGGGTGACGAGCGTGACGTGATTTATTTCTCGATCACGTTTGGCCCGGATTCCGCCGGCAAGATGACGATGAACTTCGGGCCGCTGAACGGGGAAGGCGGCCACCGCCGTCTGAACGTGGCGATTTCGCGTGCGCGCGAAGGCGTGGTCATCTACAGCACGCTGATGCCGGAACAGATCGATTTGTCACGCGTGCGGGCGGCGGGCGTGCGCGACTTGAAGCACTACCTGGAGTTTGCGCTGAAAGGGCCGCGCGCCTTGGTGGAACAATCGCTGCCGACCGGCCGCGAGCCGGACAGCCCGTTCGAAACGCAAGTCATCAAGGTGCTGCGCAATCATGGCTGGGTCGTGCATCCGCAAGTGGGCTGCTCGGGCTACCGCATCGACATGGGTGTGGTGGACCCGCGCGCGCCGGGCCGCTATCTGATGGGCATCGAATGCGACGGCCGCGCGTATCACTCGGGCGCCACCGCGCGCGATCGCGACCGCTTGCGTCAGGTCGTGCTTGAAGGGCTGGGCTGGCGGCTGCATCGAGTGTGGTCCACCGATTGGTGGATCAACCCCGAACGCGAAGTGGAGAAGATTCTGGCCCGATTGAATGCGGAGCTGGAACGCAAGGTCGAGGACGAACCCGAGGTGGATGACACGGAGTCCGAAGCCGAATCCGCTGCTGAATCCGCTGTTGAATCCGCGGTTGAATCCGCGGGCGCGCGGGAGTTCGTGATCACGACGGAAGAAGGCGAAGCCGCGTGGGCGTCGAAGGACAGCGCGGTAGACAGAACGACAAGCCGCGTATTCACAGGTGGCGTCGCGCCCTATCAACTGGCCGACCTGAGCGCGACCGGCGGTGATTCAGACGCCTTCTACAGCCGCGCCAACAACGCGCAATTGGCGGAACAATTACGGCTGGTCATCGACACCGAAGGCCCCATCGCCGAGACCGTGCTGCACCGTAAAGTCGCCCGCGCCTGGGGCCTGGAGCGCACAGGCGTCCGAATCGTTGAACGGTTGCGGACGTTAACTCCGATGGAAGTGGGCCAAACGGACGAAGGCGACGCCACGTTCTATTGGCCCGCGGGCGTCGCGCCCGACACCTGGAACGGATTCCGCGGCGCAAGCGACGACGAAGCCACCCGCCGCCGCGTGGACGATGTGTGCATTCAGGAACTGGCAAACGGCGTGCTGCACGTGCTGGCCATGACGGGCAACGCGCCGAAAGCGGATGTGATCAAGTCGGTGTGCCGAATGTTAGGCATGTCGCGCACGTTGGCGGATGCGGAAGCACGCATCGCACACGCGATCGCCGCGCTGGCGCAGCGCGGCGTGGTGCGGGAAGAGATGGGGATGTTGCGGGTGGGGTAGGTGGCCGGGCGGGGCGTTACGGCGCTGATGTGTTGGCTGGCAAGTTGTGTCATTGGCAGATCGAGTGCAACCGCCAGCGCCGATACGTTCATGCATATAGGCGTTTAAGTGCGCTGCCTATAAGCAGCGCCAATACCGAAACAGCCATCCCGCCGTAAGCGAGGTATAGCGGAATTTTTATATCGGAAGGTATGGTGCGAACATCATTTTCACCAAAAATATGGTGAACATTATTGATTGGCCAAAACGTCGCTTTGTGAAGAACTAGCCATATCAAGAGCGTGGTGGAAATGGCCAGTTTTTCGTAGAACGTCAGTTGAGATCTGGTCCTGCCGTTCGCCATGGGATGGCTTGTCAACCGGATGGCGTCGTCTAGTTTGAAGTAGTAGAAATACGCTGCGGAAGAAATATAAACGACGAACGCCAAGACAAAGACCAGTCCTGCAATGGCGCCGATATGTTGTCCGCTTAGTTCTGTCATTCGAAAATCAACTCGTATCCTGTTGTACTCAAGTCGGCGCCGAGCGACTTACCAAGAGCGGCGCTTTCGTTCCCTGCCCATATGGACGCGCCGATGACGCCCGCCGCACATATCAAACCGGGGGCGCCTCCTGCCGGAACGAGCATAGCGCAGAAAGCAACTCCTCCCGATGCCGCCATTGATCCACCTGCAATGTTGGCAGCTAGCCCCAGCGTTTCTCTAGAGCTCGCGACGATGCATTCTTTTTGGCTTGTGTCGTCTGCCGCGCAGACCTTATATACATCTTGCCCTGCTTTGCCAACGCTGAAGGCTAGCGCCAGTTTTGCAGCTCTTGATTCATATTTTTGAAACCAATCATATATTTGCTGCTGATATCGCACATAGATGGGGGTCCCGCCTGAGCGCCAGATATGTGTAACGGACTTGCTTGATAGATTCAGAGCCGCGGACAACTTTATTTGATCGGGGATGCCGGCTCGAGCCAGCAACATCCGTTTGAACTTGGTATCAATGTCCGCAAGAATCGCTGCCCGTTCGGCGCGAAACTGAGCGTCTCTGAGATTTCCTGACCGTGCAAGCGCTTGCTGAGCCGCGCCTTCAAGACGATCCAGCGCAGACTTAATTCCCTGCCCATACGATTTCAAGAACGTGCCTGTGGCTCCCACGACGTTATCGCCATTTTGTCCGATCGCGTAGGCAAGAAGATCCCAGTTGTCGAACATGGTTTGCACATGATGAGTCGCAAGTTTTGTTCGTAGAGATTCAACCTCTTTGACTGAGTGGATCAGCTTCATCGATTCGGCAGTGTAGTTCTCATTCTCGTAATCGCTCGACACGAGAATAATGCTGCCGTATTGCGCATATTTTCCGAGATGGTCGTTCAATTCTATGAAGCGCTTCACATGTTCGGGGCTGCGGTCCGCCAGTAACTCTGCCGCCAAACGACCAATGCCAATAGGCTGGCGACGATCTTGGATGTAAAAGGAAACCTGTGCCATACCGTACACAAGTTGCTTGGTCGGTTCTTCTGGCCGTTTCGTTGGAGGTTGCTCGCTTTTTTCTGGCGGTGAGGACGCACCGGAGCCATACTCCTCTAGCCAAAATTGCTGGCTAGCGAGCAAAACTGCGCCACAAGATGTGCGCATCCCGTCCAGCGCGAGTTCTCGATCGCTCCCGCAGGAGAGGGAACCCTCCACAATGGGGAACGTCCCCTTGCATTTCGGGCAGGAAACCATATCTCCCTTGCGTGCGGCTGGCTTGCCAAACACATTGATGGTTTGGTCGCCGGTCACGACAACGCCGCCGTGGCTCGTACGATCTCCTAATCTGATTACTGCTCGTTTCATCGTTCTTGTCATTTCAGGCAGGAGTCTGGAATCTACAACAATTTTTGGTAGATATTCAGTTTGCGGGGCCGTGGGTTGGATTATCAGCAGGACGTAACGTGTCAGACTGTAATAGTTCGATGACAGGACTGGGCTGAATATTTCCACGCTTTGAACTATCCACCTCTGTACGAAAGTCGTTCACCGAATCCATATAAGGACGGTCTGCGACCCTGCAATCCCGCAAGATTTTGAAACCCTCTCACCCGCCGCTCGTCCGATTCGTCCACACCACGGACGTAGAATGCCGCTTTTGATCAGTGCCATACGGCTCATAGGAACGAACCATGAAAAAAATAATCCTACTTGCGTCCGCATGCGCCGCGCTGCTTCAGGCTTGCGCGCCGGTTTCCTCTCCCAGCGAAGGATCGTCCTCGATGCCCACTACTACCGCGATGTCGCCCGCCAGTTCCTTGACCTTGCCCGCCTATTACTGGCGTCTGGTCTCTGCCACCGATGCGTCGGGCAAATCGATTCCGGCGTTGCAGCCGGGTGTTGAGCATCAGCTGCGTTTGGCCTTCACGAAGGATGCGTTGAATATCCGTGGCGGCTGCAACACGCAGTTTGGCGGTTATCGCTATCAGAATGGCGTGCTGCAAGTGGCGAACCTTGCGTCCACGATGAAGGCTTGCGAGCAGAGCTTGATGCAGCTGGATGCCGAGATCAACGAGCGCCTGAAAGGCGATCTGCGCGCCACGCTGTCAGGCGATACGCATGAACCCGCGCTGGAACTGGCGGCCAAGGACGGCACGGTGCTGAAGTTCGTGGGTGAACCCACGCCGGAAACGCTGTACGGCAGCGCCGGTGAAATCATGTTCCTGGAAGTGGCGGCGAAGAAAGCGGAATGCAGCCATCCGATGATTCCCAATTACCAATGCCTGATGGTGCGCGAGCGCCGTTATAACGAGGCGGGCGTGCAGCAGCCGGCGCAAGATAAATGGCATCCGCTGTATCAGTCCATCGAAGGGTTCGAGCACCAGGACGGCGTGCGCACCGTGTTGCGCGTGAAGCGTTACGACTGGAAGAATCCGCCGGCGGACGCGCCGTCCAAGGTGTATGTGCTGGATATGGTGGTGGAGCAGGACGCGTCGAAGCGGTAATTCAATACCGCTGATTGAAAATGCCGGGCTGCTTATCGCAGCCCGGCATTTTTTTGCGCTCTCTTCAGTTGCCCGAGGGCCGCAGCGTCAGCGTGTCCGAGCGTTCGCTGTCCACCTTGGCGCGGCTGAACGCCATGGGGAAGTATTCCCCGGTGGCCCAGCCCTTCAACAGGTCTTGATAATGCGGGCTGCGCGGGTCCGCGGATTGGCCCGGCACGTTCTGGATACGCGAGTTGTCCCAGTCCGCCACATCAATCACCTGGCGATACGATGAGCCACTGATCTGACGGAAATCACTCTTGCGGAACGTGGCGCGATGCACGGTGTCGTTGTCGCCACCCACCGGATAGCGCGGCGTGCCGTAGGCTTTCGCGGTGTCCGGCGGCAGCAGGCTGGCCAGGCTGTGTTCGAACTGGATGTGATGCAGCTTGCCCCATTGCCATTGGGTGGCGTCCGTTCCCAGCTTGGCGCGCAGTTTCTGCGTGCCGTCTGCCAGCGCTTGCAGCAGCAGAGCGTCCCGCCCTTGTTCAGGCCGGGGGCCGAAGGCGGCGTCTGGCGTGGCGAGTTTTTCAAGCGTCTTGCGGGTGGACAGTTCGCCGAATGCCGCGCGTCCGTTTGCCGGGATGTAGAGATCCGACACGCGCTTGACGACCTCGGGCAGCCAGAATGCGTAGACCGACGCGGCGCGTGAATCGGTGTTCATCCGGTAGTCCCAGTCTTTCAGCAGGCCCAAGGCTTCGTTCAAGCTCGGGTCGGCGGCATTCAGAGACTTGGCGTAGCCGCCCAACGTGCGGGCGGGAATCGACAGGTTGTCGTACTGCAAGTCTTGCGACTGCTGCACCGTCAGGCCCTTGCCTTCAGCCACCACTTCGCGGATGCGTTGCACGCGGTACGGTTCGGCCCAGGTGCGTGCAGACATGTCCTTGTACGGAAAGTCGGCGGGCAGGTTGTATTCGTTGGCGGTGGCGACATAGCCTTCGGGCGGGTTGTACACCCGTGGCAATGCGCTGCCGGCCAGGAAGCCGCGCCATTCGAAATCACCGTTGCCTGGCACGGGCAGCATGCCCGACCAGTCGCCGCGCGGGCGAATTGGCGCGATGCTGCCGCCGAACCAGCCGATGTTGCCGTCGACATCCGCGTACACCATGTTTTCGCTGGGCGTGTAGTGCTTTTCCATGCCGGCCACGAACTCGTTCCAGTTCTGCGCCTGGTTCAACCGCAGGCTGGCCAGGTAGGCGGCGGTGCCGGGAAATTCCAGGTAGGCCGCGCGCAGCGCATAAGCCTTGTGACGCACCGGGTCTTCATGGATCACCGGGCCATGGCGCGTGAATTTCAATTCGCGCACGGCGGCGGCGGCGCCGCGTACGGGAATCGATTCACTAGTCTGGCGCATTTTTTCCCAGCCGCCCTGGTAGCGGTATTCGTTGGGGTTGGCCGGATTGGTGTCATAGACGTAGAGGTCTTCTTCGTCGCCGAAGGCGAAGATGGTCAAGCCAAAGGCGATGCGGTCGTTGTGCCCCATGGACACACCGGGCAGCGCGGGTTCGCCTGCGCCGATCACGTTCCAGCCCGGCGCATTCAGGTGAACCATGTAGCGCAGCGACGGCATGGTGATGGAGCGGTGCGGATCGCCGGCCAGTATGGGCTTGCCGGTGGCGGTGTGTTGGCCGCCTATCGTCCAGTTGTTGCTTTCATAGCGGGCCGCCATGGCGTCGAAGTTCGGGTCCAGCGACGCCAGACGGCCTTCTGATAATGCGCTGGCCAGCGCCTCGCGCTGATCGGCCGCAAGCGGGCTGCGCGGGAAGTCGGCCGCAACGAATTTCTGGCCATCGCGCGCCAGCGTGTAATTGGCCAGCACGGTCTTGTCGATCTGGCGTACGTCCAGGCCGGCAGGCACTTGCAACGCCAACGGCGGCTCGAATGTGCTTAAGCCTTGCACGGCGTTCAAGCCCAGGCTGGCCACCTGCTGCGCTATTTTGACTTCCTCGTTGACGTTACGCGTCAGCGCATAGA
>Ga0256904_1000263_pt1 | contig 19835 bp, 21 predicted proteins | sample MC6MC0742MT_FD_190199 | JGI IMG/M metagenome (GOLD analysis project Ga0256904, IMG submission 190199) | Metatranscriptome of enriched soil aggregate microbial communities from Iowa State University, Ames, United States - MC6-MC0742-MT... | ecosystem: Environmental > Terrestrial > Soil >...
CATGCGGAAGCTACCAGCGAAAAGCAGTGCTTTGGCCATTTTGTCGATGGTCGCGCCAGTGCTGTCGTGGGAACGCATACGCATGTGCCGACCGCCGATTGCCAGATTTTGCGCAATGGCACAGCCTATATGTCGGATGCCGGCATGTGCGGCGACTATGATTCTTCGCTTGGCATGGACAAGGAAGAGCCTTTGAACCGCTTCCTGTCGAAAGTGCCAAAGGGTCGCTTTGAGGCTGCCAGTGGTCCGGCAACCATTTGTGGTGTGGGGATCGAGATTTCTGATCGTACCGGCCTTGCTGAAAAGGCTGCGCCTTTGCGCATTGGCGCACGGCTGGAAGAAACTATCCCTGCATTCTGGCGATAGGCCTTTATAAATTTATCTGAACGCCCGCATAATCGTCTTTGACGGCGATGCGGGTGCAAAGCTCTGACCATTCGCAAGATTTGCACGCTTTGCGGATGCTGCCGTCGGCAAAAGCTGCCCGCATCCGGCCAAGCTGCATGGCATCGAGCGACAATCGTGATCCAGCCGAGATCATCAGGCCAAACAGCCCCGATATGGCTTCCATAGCCAATCTGTCCCGAACAGCTACGCTTGCATTAAAACAGTGGCAATCACTTTCACGGAGCAGCGGCTGGCATATGTCGTCTGGACCATCGACGATCTCGATGTCTTCTCCATTCGACAAATGCCCGGCAATCGCATCGTAATTTTCCACGAAAGCCGGGCTGTAGCCCTTACCGATATAGGTCAGCATACAAAGAAGATGATGACCGCGCAGGCGAACTGTCATCAATCGTTTATCGCGCTGCTGCTTTGAGAATTGCAGCGCCGAGTGCCGACTTGATCAGAGCGCCGATGAGGAATGGCGTCACACCGAAGGTTACTGCTTTTTCAACGCCGATCAGCGCTGAAAGCCAAATTGCACCAAGGGCGAGGCAAAGCAGGTTGGCTACGCCGAACGATACAAAAGCAAGCACCAGGTTTTTGCCGTTCCAGCCGCGTTCCGCGAGATAGCCGGTGAGTGCTGCGATAATTGGAAACGAGACGAGATATCCAGCGGTTGGACCGGCAAAATGCTGGATACCACCAGCGCCGCCAGCGAGAACCGGCAGGCCAATCATGGCTTCGCCCAACCAGGCAAGCACGGTGATGAAGCCAAGTCGCCAGCCATAGAGTGCGCCGATCAGCGGCACAACGAGTGTCTGAAGTGTAATCGGAACTGGTATCATAGGGACTGCAATCTGCGATGAGATTGCCAATACCAGAGTACCGAAGGCTACCGCAGCAATGCGTAGGGCTGGTGAGCGGGATTCGAGATCAAGTGGGCTGAAAGATACACGCTTCTGGGTGATGTAAGCCATGGCTTCCTCAAATTATAGATAAAATTACGATTCGATCTATTTAAAATCATCGGATTGATGGTGTTTGGCAAGTGAGAAATAGATAAAATATATAAAAATTGGGAGAGGCTTACAGTGGCTCCAGTTAAGGCTGAATCGTTGGAACCGCTGTAACTATTTGTTTGTACGCATTATCCGACGCATCGCAGCAGGAAAAGAAATCAGTCCGGCGAACTGATTTCCCTGCGGAGGCGGTTCCCACTTTTGCTGGAAATGCTTTAAAATCAAAGCAGCCGCAAGCGCGCGAGCTGCATGTGCGGCAGCTCGCATGGTCATCTTAAGAACTGGAAGGTCTGGGTGGCTGCTTAGCCGACGATGGCGAAAGAATCGCGGGTCTTGCCTGATGCGGTTTTGACGGGGCGATGCCCTATCCACTGCACATGGCGCGCAAGGATGGTGGTCGCCGTCTCAATGTCGTCCTGACGGAGTGCGGTCAGAATCGCGCGGTGATCGTGATCGGTACGGGTTTCCCATTCCGAACGCCAGGTGGCAAACAGAAAGCGCGCGCTTGCTGCATGAAGATCATCAATAGCCGCCAGCAGGCGCGGCATGTTGCATGGCTCCAGAATCAATCGATGAAAGCGACGATTGGCGTCTTCCCAGCTTCGCACATCGCGTGACTTGTCGCCTTCGAGGGTTGCCTGTTCGGCAGCGTCCAGCGTGGCGCGGCTGATATGGGGCGCTGCATGACGCAGGGCCAGCACTTCAAGTGCTGCGCGCATTTCCGCCACTTCGCGGATTTCGCTGATATCGAAGGACGCAACGCGCACGCCACGACGGGGTTCGGAAACCACAAGTCCTTGCGCTTCCAATCGGCGAAAGGCTTCGCGCACGGGCACATGGCTTGTTTCGAACTCTTCGGCGATATGATCCTGACGGAGTTTTATGCCCGGCTCGATCTCGCCCGCAATAATACGGTCGGCGAGAATACGGCTGATGCGGGCGGCAATGGTTTCGCCGGGAGTGTCATTTGAGCGCTGATTCATGGTTTTATAGATAATATTGTTTGGTGGTCCGCGTCGAGGCCTGTCAACTTTATCGACAAGTGATTGCGTGATCGCGCTTTTGCTGGACGAATGCGGCTCAATTCCTTATAACGCGGCCATTCAGCACGGAAAGCGCGGTGGCCGACCTGTCTGCGGCCAGACCCATTCTTATGTGACGCTTTCTCCGTGCGCATCATATGAACAGAACAGGGGTGCCATGGCTGGCCATTCACAGTTTAAGAATATCATGCACCGCAAAGGCCGTCAGGATGCCGTGCGGTCGAAAATGTTTTCCAAGCTTGGTCGAGAAATCACCGTGGCTGCAAAGCAGGGTCTGCCTGACCCGTTGATGAACCCGCGCCTGCGTCTGGCCATCCAGAACGCCAAGGCGCAGTCGATGCCGAAAGATAACATCGAGCGCGCCATCAAGAAGGCGGCAGGCAACGACGGTGAAAACTATGATGAAGTGCGCTACGAGGGCCGCGGCCCGGGCGGCGTGATGGTCATCGTTGAAGCGCTGACCGACAACCGTAACCGTACCGCATCCAATGTGCGTGCAGCTTTCACCAAGTCGGGTGGCGCTCTGGGTGAAACCGGTTCTGCAGCCTTCATGTTCGATCGCGTTGGCGAAATCGTTTACAAGATTTCTGTTGGCGATGCCGACAAGGTCATGGAAGCGGCTATTGAAGCCGGTGCCGACGACGTCCAGTCGGGCGAAGAAGAGCATGTGATCCTCTGCGCCTTTGAAGACATTGGTGAAGTATCGAAGGCGTTGGAAACGGCGCTCGGTGAAGCCGAATCGATCAAGACGATCTGGAAGCCACAGACCAACACGGAACTCGATGAAGAAAAGGCACGCTCCGTGCTCAAGCTTCTCAATGTTCTTGAAGATGATGATGACGTTCAGAACGTCTATTCGAACTTCGAAGTCAGCGACGAAGTGATGGAAAAGCTGAGCGCCTGAGTTTAGGCTTCAGTTCCGATTACGAAAACTCCCGGCTTGTCCGGGAGTTTTTTATTTCTCGGAGTTATTGGATGCCTGTTGCAATAACTGCTCTTAGAACTGGTTCAGTTCCATCATATCTGCCGCATTCACCAATCTTATTTGATTACTTAGCGCAGATGCCTTCAGTTCTGAATTGTCCCGGAGTGAGCGCTCGATAAACTTATCGATGATGTACCGAAGGCTGCTATCAACGTGATCGTAACCTGCCTCGCTGCGCATTCTGCTGAGCAAAAAATCATCGTCGGCATAAAGGCAGACGCATTCGGTTGAAGCGGTGTTCAATGTCGTCAGATATTCTGGACGCAACGCTGATCCTTCGCAGATGAATTGTCGCCCATCATGGATGTGCGCCTCGATTTTCTCTCGAATGAGAGACCATATGTTTTCATGATGCACCTTTAGAAACCAATGAATGGTTTCAGGTGAAAGGCTTGAATAAAACTCGGCGACGGCGGGGCGGACGGTAGGCCAGGGGCGCCCGGGGTGCCGGGCAAGACTATCCGTTGAAATCAGGCTCCACCCGAGGGCTTTTGTCAGTCGCGCGGCGAATGTGGATTTCCCGACATGCGAACTCCCGGCGATCAATATGCCAGACATTGCTCGCTCCATTGTGCCGACCTCCAGCTGTTATACCAAGGCGTGAAGATGCTGACGCATCACGCCTTGAAAAAGTTCAATCACCACTCGGGCTTAACCAAAACTCCATGAGTCATACTCATGGAGTTTTGGTATTAGAGCATTTCGCATTTAGAGCGGTTCCAGTTAAGACCGAATCGTTGGAGCCGCTCTATCTGTTTTTTACGCATGTCGTTGCCCAAAATTGGTTTCCATTTTTGGATGGCAAGCTGCAGAGCGCGATTATAGCGCCATTTTGCGCAGAGAGGCAGGCAACAAAAAACCTCGCCGAAGCGAGGTTTTTCGTAAGTTCATCAATGTCAGTATTAGATACCGAGATTGCCGAAACGGTTCTTGAACTTCGTTACGCGACCGCCGCGATCGAGCAGGGTCTGCGAACCACCGGTCCAAGCTGGGTGCGTGGTAGGATCGATATCGAGGTTCATCGTATCACCTTCCTTGCCCCAGGTCGAGCGGGTCATGTATTCAGTGCCATCGGTCATCACGACCTTGATGGTGTGGTAGTCGGGATGGATGCTGGCTTTCATCTTCTCAATCCTGAAAGTCTGGGGTGAAAATCCCAGTTTCTTGTTTAAAACTGCGGCACTTTCGCCCAATGGCAGATATGAAGACCCGTTACCGACGGCAACGGCTTCCAAAAGGGTTGGCGAGCCTATACATCAGGCGCACGCTAATAACAAGGGCGCAATCTCAAGAATGGCCAGCAGAGACAGTCAAATTCGCATGAATCCAGAATTGAATGCCCAAGAGGGGGCTGGGGAGGGTGCTAAGGAAGGGCGTAAGCGCCGTTCATTGAAGCCACTGAGGCGGATGCTTCCTTTCCTCTCGCGCTACAAGCCTCTGGTTATTGGAGCGCTGTTCTCGCTGGTTCTTGCTGCTGTGACGACTCTTGCTGTCCCGGTTGCCGTACGCCGTATGATCGATCATGGCTTCACCGGCGCCAATGCGGTCTTCGTCAATAACTATTTCGGTATGCTGGTGGCGCTGGCGCTGGTTCTGGCGCTCGCATCGGGCCTGCGCTATTTCTTCGTCATATCGCTGGGCGAGCGCGTGGTGGCAGATCTGCGCAATGCTGTCTTTTCCCATGTGACCAGCCTGTCGCCGGAATTCTTTGATCGGTCGCAGTCGGGCGAGATCGTCTCGCGTCTTTCGGTCGATACCACGCAGATCAAGTCGGTTGTAGGGGCTACGGCCTCTGTAGCGCTGCGCAATGTGATTCTGGGTATTGGCGCGCTCATCATGATGGTTGTCACCAGCCCCAAGCTTTCCGCACTTGTGATTGCGGCTATTCCGCTGATCGTGATTCCGTTGATCGCTTTTGGTCGTTCTGTGCGTCGTCGCTCACGCATGACGCAGGATATGCTGGCACATGCCAATGCCTATGCCAGTGAGCAAATCGGGGCGATGCGCACGCTGCAGGCCTTCACCAACGAAAATATGGTGGTGGGGCGTTTTGCCAATGCTGTCGAGAAGGCCTATCAGGCGGCACGTTCCTCCATTAAAGCACGCGCCATTCTGACAGGCTTTGCAATTTTCCTGATCTTCTCCAGCGTGGTTGCCGTGCTCTGGTTCGGCTCGCGTGATGTGCTTTCTGGCACAATGACGGCAGGAACGCTGGGCCAGTTCGTTCTTTATGCAGTCTTTGCAGCAAGCGCTTTTGGCGCGCTTTCTGAAGTGGGCGGTGAACTTGCGCAGGCCGCGGGTGCCACTGAACGGCTTGCAGAAATTCTCGATGAAAACCCCGGCATTTCCGCCCCTGTAAATCCCATTGCCTTGCCACAACCGCCGCGTGGCGAGATCAGCTTCGATCAGGTGCATTTCTCCTATCCAACGCGTCCGGACGCACCGTCTCTGAATGGTGTCAGCTTCGCTGTAAAGCCCGGTGAGACGGTTGCGATTGTCGGCCCGTCCGGTGCCGGCAAAACCACGATTTTCTCGCTGGTGATGCGCTATTACGATCCGCAATCCGGTCGTGTGCTGATGGATGGTGTGGCGTTGCCTGAAGCCGATCCTGCCAAGGTGCGTGAACGCATTGCCGTGGTGCCACAGGATGTTGCGATCTTTGCCACTAGCATTCGCGAGAATATCGGTTTTGGTAAACCCGGTGCAAGCGATGCTGAAATAGAGGCCGCAGCAAGGGCAGCCCTCGCACATGACTTCATTATGGCGCTGGACAAGGGCTATAACACGGAAGTCGGCGAACGCGGCGTTACGCTTTCAGGCGGTCAGCGCCAGCGCATTGCCATTGCGCGTGCGATCCTGCGTGCGGCACCCGTTCTGCTGCTGGATGAAGCCACCTCGGCGCTTGATGCAGAAAGTGAAATGCTGGTGCAAAAGGCGCTTGATAGCCTCATGGATAATCGCACGACGCTCGTTGTGGCGCATCGCTTGGCAACGGTTCTGAAAGCCGATCGCATTCTCGTTCTCGACAAGGGCCAGATTGTTGAAGAGGGTACGCATCAGACGCTGGTTGAGAAGGGCGGCATTTATGCCCGCCTCGCCAAGCTGCAATTTGAAGCAGGCGCAGGCGTTTTCGGTAAATAAAAATGGGGGCTCATGGCCCCTTACAGCGGTTCCAGTTAAGAAAAAATCGTTAGAACCGCTGTAAATGCTTGTTTTTACGCATTATTCGACGCAAAACCGCTTCGCACTTTTGGCTCGGAAATGCTATAAATTTAGTTTATCTCTCGGTCAGCTTCAGCTCGATGCGGCGATTTCTTGCGCGGGCATCGGGTGCATCGGAACTATCGAGCGGCTGATACTCGCCAAAGCCTGCTGCAACCAGACGGTTAGCTGGTACGCCATTGGCGATCAGATATTTGACCACTGCCGTTGCGCGTGCTGACGAAAGCTCCCAGTTGTCGCGGAAGCGACCCGTGCCTGCCAGCGGCACATTGTCGGTATGTCCATCCACCCGCAGAACCCAGTTGATGTCATCCGGAATTTCCTGGTTGAGCGTGATGACCGCATCAGCGAGCTTCTTCATCTCTTCCTGACCGGCAGGATTGAGATCGGAAGAGCCCGTTGGGAAAAGCACTTCCGACTGGAACACGAAACGGTCGCCGACAATGCGGATATTTTCCTTGTCGGACAGGATCGCACGCAGGCGGCCAAAGAAGTCGGAACGGTAGCGGTTGAGTTCCTGCACCCGCTGTGCGAGCGCCACATTAAGACGACGGCCGAGGTCAGCGATCTTGGCATTCGATTCGCGATCACGCGATTCGGAGGCATTGAGCGCATCTTCAAGGGCTGCAATCTGGCGGCGCAGCGCTGAAATCTGCTGGTTCAGCAATTCCACCTGCGAGAGCGCCTGCGCACTGACCTGTTTTTCCGCATCAAGGCTCTGGCTCAGTTCACCTGCGCGTTTTTCGGCGGCAGCACCCGCGCCGCTGCCTTCATTGAGAAGGGCTTGCAAGCGCGAGCGTTCGCTCTCCGCTCCTGACAACGAGGCTTGCAGATTGGCAATCGTGTCCTGCATGTCCTGCGAATTGCTTTTCTCAAGCGATAGAAGCTGTGTGAGTTCCTGTATCTGGCTGTTGAGACGTGCCAGAGCGCTGTCTTTGGTGTCGACATCGCGGCTCAGCAGAAACTGCCCCAGCACGAAGACTGTGAGCAGAAACATGATGGCGAGCAGCAATGTCGTCAGTGCATCGACGAAGCCGGGCCAGTAATCGACATGACGCTGCGGGCGGCGGTTGCGGGCTAGAGCCATGGTGCTTACTCCGGCCGTGTGCGGTCGTTCGGACGTTCGCCAGAGGATTTTGCGCCAATCGCCTTGTTCAGACGGTCGAGCGTTTCGCGGATGGCTTTTTGCTCATCTGCCTGTTTCTCGACCCAGTCGCGCATCATCTGCTGTTCGCTGCGCATACTCTTAACCAGCCCCTGAATGCCTTCGGCGAGGTTGGCGAGAGCAGCTGATGTGCGCTGGCTCGATGCGTCACCGCCTTGCAGGTTCTGTACGCGCTCAGCGAGGTTGCGGACACCATTGAGACTTTCGTCGGTGCTAAGATCGGAGCCGAGGTCTGTGACCGAGGAAAGCCAGTTTTCAAGCTCGGTATAGAAGCGGTTTTGCGCGCGGCCAGCCTGAAGATCAAGGAAGCCAAGAATCAGCGATCCCGAAAGACCAAACAGCGAGGAGGAGAAGGCCGTGCCCATGCCCGAAAGCGGTGCCTGAAGCCCTGCTTTGAGCGAATCGAGCACATCTGTTGTGCTGCCCGAGCTTGGATCGAGCGACTGGATGGTCTGTCCGATGGAGCCAACCGTTTCAAGCAAGCCCCAGAAGGTGCCAAGCAGGCCGAGAAAGACCAGAAGGCCGATGAGATAGCGCGAAATATCGCGGCTTTCATCAAGGCGCGTGGCAATCGAATCGAGAATGGATCGGGTCGATGTCGTCGTTAGTGCCATCGACTGTCTGCGACCGATCAAGGCTCGCATGGGTGCAAGGAGCACGGGCGGGCGGGTGGTGCCGTCGCGTTCGCCATCGCGGAACGAATTGACCCAGCGGATTTCCGGAAGCAGCCGCAGCACCTGCCCGAAGGCAAGCAGGATGCCGACGAGCAGCACACCGAAGATCAGGCCGTTAAGACCCGGATTGGTGACGAAGAATGTATGGATCTGCCGCATCAGGACTGCCGCCAGAAATGCGACGATGATGAGAAAGATTACCATGGAGAGAATGACAATTCTCGGGCTGCTCAGGCGGTAGGGATCATAGTCCCGTGCATCGTCAAGGCGTTCCCGTGAAAGTCTCAAATCGCTCATGCGTCCTGCTCCATGGTCGGGTGTTCGGACAGAATCCTACTTCATTCGTTAGCGAAGCGGAATCACCTGAAACGAGAAAATTGCACAGCTTTATGAAGATTATTGCCTGAACTGCGACAGAGCATAAACTCGTAAATGAGCGGTATTATTTGTTCGCGCTGCCATATCCTATTTTAGGATCGGCTGATTTTATTGTTTATAATTGTTAATATGAATTATTTTAAATATTGTTATATTTATATTTCAGAAATTTGATAATTTTAAATTGTAAATTCAACTTTATTTGAGGGGACTGCCATGCATTGGTGGAATATTCTTGGAAATATACTTGAGGCTGTCGGTAAATTTCTCGGTCAGTGGTAATCGCTTTATTGATACTAAAGCTTTAAATTAAATAGAGAAGGCCGGTCCATCATTGGATCGGCCTTCTCGTCGATTCTTCAAAAGTTGACCCATATGCAAATAAAACCGGATCAACAGCGTTACGAAGCTTCTTAAATCGGCTTGTTGACCGTCTTGAGCAATGCCTTCTGAATGATTTCATTGCCAGCAACGATGGTCTTGGTGCCGAAAATGTCCTGACCGCCCTTTTTGTCGGATACAAAGCCACCAGCTTCGCGGATCATCAACATGCCTGCGCCGAGATCCCAAGGGTGCATACCGTCTTCCCAGAAGCCGTCGAGACGACCAGCAGCAACATAAGCGAGATCGAGAGCAACCGCACCCATACGGCGAATGCCGGCGGTTTCACCCATGACGTTGCGCAGTTCGACGAGGTAATGGCCGTGGCCGGGGCGACCCAGATGCGGGATGCCGGTGCCGATAACGCAATCGACGAGTTTGTTACGGGCTGCAACGCGCAGACGGCGATCGTTGAGGAATGCGCCACCGCCACGTTCAGCGGTATAAAGTTCGTCCATTGCCGGATTGTAGATAACGCCAGCAACGATCTGTCCCTGACGCTCAAGAGCGATGGAGACTGCAAAAACTGGGATACCATGGAGGAAGTTGGTGGTGCCATCCAGTGGATCGACCAGCCAGCGATGCTGTCCGTCCTTGGATTCAACCTCACCCGATTCTTCCATCAGGAAGCCAAAATCCGGGCGGGCGCGGCTCAGTTCGGTGTAGATGACTTTTTCCGCTTTGCGGTCGGCCTGGCTGACGTAATCGCCTGGACCTTTGAGAGAGACCTGAAGGTTCTGCACTTCGCCGAAATCGCGCGCAAGGCCACGTCCGGCCTTCATAGCGGCCTGAACCATTACATTGAGAAGGGCTGAACGCGCCATCTGATCATCCTTTTTAGAAGCGCATCCCGAAACCTGTGAGCCGGTTTTCGGAAAAGATGCGCGTTTATAAACCTGAGCGCCGATCTGATCGGATCAGATCGAATGGCACTCAAAACTGAGCAATCTGAGAAAGAACTGTCACGGTCTTATCGAGAGGCCGGACTGCGGCGCCAGACAAGCAGGCGCCGCTGAATTTTGGTTAAGTGGATTATGCGCGGCTGATGTAGGTCAGTTCGCTGGTGTCAACGATCACGCGTTCACCCGATTCAATGAATGGTGGAACGAGGATGCGGATGCCGTTTTCGAGGATCGCTGGCTTGTAGGAAGAAGCAGCCGTCTGGCCCTTGACGACCGGGTCAGCTTCAACGATTGCAAGCGTAACCTGCTCTGGAAGACGGATGCCGATTGGCTTTTCTTCGTAAAGTTCGACCGTGACCATCATGCCGTCCTGAAGGAAAGCTGCGCGGTCGCCAACGAAATCCTTGAGCAGTTCGAGTTGTTCGTAGGATTCTGTATCCATGAATACCAGAGCTTCACCCTGTTCATAGAGGAACGAGAAGTCCTTCTGCTCCAGACGAACGCGTTCAACGGTTTCTGCAGCGCGGAAACGTTCGTTGAGCTTGGTGCCGGTGATGAGGTTCTTCAGTTCGACCTGATTGTAGGCGCCGCCTTTACCTGGCTTGACCGCATTGGTCTTAACCGCAGCCCACAGACCGCCATCATGCTCGATGACATTGCCTGGGCGGATTTCGTTACCATTGATCTTCATGAGCTTAATCCGGGAATAAAAAGTGAAAACTGTTGCGGCCCGGCGCATCACGACAGAAAGGCAATCGCCCACGTTAAATTGGGGGATTGCGTCCATCTTTTAACTCGAACCACGATAATCTGGTTTCCAAGACCATAAAATGGCGCTTTGTGCAAGCCTGAGAGCTCATTCTCGGTATCATTGAATGCGAAATTTGGCGTGTAAGGCATCATCTCAGGCATAAATTTTTCTGTCTGAAGATGCGGAACATCGGAAACAGCTTTGCAGAGCCAGCTCAGTTTAATCGCAATTTCTTGTGGTCTGACACAAAAATCTGCCCTATGTCCGACTACAGCACAATTACTCAAGCTTGAATTCGTTTAACGTAGAATTATGCTGAACGTATAGAGTGTTAGAGCGATCTTTGTGCCCCAAAAAGGGCGCAGGACGCTCTAGGATTTTCTGTGTGAGATCTCTCATTCGAGTATGTTCAAGACTTTATACCCGAGGCGCAATCTTATCGCTCCGTGTTTTCTTCCGGTTCGATAATGCTCAAGAATTTCTGGAGAGAGTTATGAAAACCGCAGCGAAGGCAATCCCCGGCATCCGTCAAAAGTTTTTCCACTCAGCCGCAGCAGGCCTGCTGCTCTCGACTATCGCAGCTGTTTGCGTTCCAACCATCGCTTCAGCCGCATCTCCAGCTGTTAATGCTCACCAGCATGATGCCGCCGCCGCCGCACCTGATGCGGGGGCAGTTCTGAAAGCAATCTACAAGGTAGACGGTGACGGCTCTGATTCCTACGATGTTGGAAAAGGAGTAACGGCGACCTATTGGCTGGGTCATCAGTTTGAGCTGGAAGGAAAGCAATATTTCACCGGCTTTGCATGGGAAACGCCCGTGCAAAAAGAGGGGGCTGAGGGCGGAGAGGCCGGCCCGGAGGCTCAGGTCAGTCTCTCGGAAGCAACCTTTGTGCTGGTGGATGGATCATGGACGCTTGCCCATGCTGCGCGTGATATCGGTTCGATGGGCTCTTACGAGAAACCCGACGAAGTCGATACGAACCGCAAGGTTGCAGAATATCGCACGCCGTCAGGGAAAATTGTGTTGGCCGTTCCTATTGCCGGTTTCGATAACGGTTCGTCCTACAATGGCTTTGACATATTCGCCTTCAACAAATCATGGACCCATGTCGGCTATCTGTTGGCGGGTGAAGATAATGGCGCTGCCTGCTCCGACGGCGAAGTCATGCCCTGTGTGTCGAGCCAGGGCGAGGTGGCTTTTGCTCCGGATGAAAAGTCGGATATGCCCAAGCTGGTGGTAAATTTTACGGGTACGACGATCTCTGCTCCGGGCGAGACGCGTGAGCTCGGCGCTGATGATGCGACGACCTATGTTTATGATGCGAGCAAAAAGGCTTACGAAAGCCAGTAATACCAAGGCGGCTCAAGATGCTAACGCATCACGCCTTGAAAAAAGTTCAATCGCCACCCGATCTTAACCAAAACTCCATGAGCCATACTCATGGAGTTTTTGTATAAGGCTCTGGGCAAAGCCGCAAATAAACAGCGGGTTCATTTAGAGCGCTGTGCGCCCTCTTGGACCCACAAAGGCCGCACTAACACTTTATGCTATAGGTGCGCGCTTTGGGATTTATAGGCTTTGATGAAGGCTGTTATTATCGAACCCGAAGGTCGTTTGCTGTCTGGATTGCTTGTTTGAGCTGATCGTCTGCAAGACCATCCATCATGTCATTCAAATCCGGCGAGCGGAAACCGGCTCTCTGAGCAATGATGTACCAGGCGGCTGACTTAACGAGATCGCCATCCGTGCCAATGCCATCGCGATAAAGGCGGGCAAGCCATGCCTGCGCCATCACCATTCCGCGTTGCGCAGCAATCTGCATCCAGCCAAAGCCCTGCTCGTAATTGCGGTCGCCACCACGCCCTTCGATCAGCCAGCGGCCAAGATCGAATTGCGCTGTATCATAGCCTTTGCGCGCGGCGCGCAGCAGATATTCACGCGCTTTTGGTTCGTCGCGTGCAATCTTGTCGGTGCCATTGGCGTAAATCTGGCTGATCGCATATTCGCCATCGGCAAGCTTGGCATCGGCCGCTTTTTCAAACCACGGGAATGCCTGATCAAGACCAGCTTTACCCGGTGTTTTCATGAGCAGCATTTGCCCATAATTGAACTGCGCCATGGCATTGCCGCCTTCGGCAGCCTTCTGCATCAGCTCTGTGGCCTTGGCTGTATCCTTCGCAATGTATTTGCCCTGAAGAAGCAAGGCCGCATAGCGGAACTGCGCTTCATTAACGCCTTGCGCAGCTGCTTTCGCATACCATTCAGCGGCTTGCTTCTGATCGGCAGGTACACCGAGACCACGCGCATAAATCTCTGCGATCAGCGTTTGTGATGCCGGGTCGCCTTTTTCAGCCTGCGGTTTGGCGAGATTGAATGCAGTCAGGTAAAGCCCACGCTGATACGCACCGAAAGCCTCATCCGCAGGCTTATCGCCAAACCGGCTTGGATCGATCGCCGGAAGCGTTCTGGTTGATGCCGGTTGCGGCAGCATTTTGGGCTTTTCCGCAGGCTTGTCGCCCTTGCTGTCATGGTTTGTTTGTGCGCCTGTCGGTTCACCCGCAGCCATTGCAGCGGGGGCAGATGCAACAAAGATCAAAGCCGTAGCGAGAAGAATTCTGCTCTTCATGGGGGCGTACAAAACCTTGGCGGATTTAATTTTCAAAGCGGGGTGCATTTTCATCGAGAAGCCTGTTGGCTTCAGCGACAGCCTTTGCAGGATCTTCGGCCTCAAAGACTGCACGGCCGAGGGCCACGAAATCAGCGCCGGTTTGTGCTGCTTCAACGACACTTTCAATCGTATTGCCGGCCTGTGCAATACTTGGAATTTCGACCATTTCAGCCCACCATTCAGCCAGCGCAAGATTGCGAGGATGAGCATCGGGCTTATTGTCTGCGCCAATTTTGCCAAAGAAAACATAATCAGGCTGCAGTTCGCCGATCTCCATCGCGCCGTGACGATCACGAAGATTGCCCGTGCCAACGATAAATTTTGGCGTGTGCTTTTCGATGGCTTCAGCAAGTTCACTGGCTTTGCCTTCGATATGTATGCCGTCGGCACCGACGCGACCTGCAATGCGGGTATCATTGAGAATGATAGCCGCCGCACCATTTTCCTGAATGACAGAAACGGCTTTCTGGGCTGATGCCTGAAAAGCGGCTTCATCCAGATCGCCACCGTCGAGAATCACGCTCGCAACATCGCCACCTGAGAGCGCTGCAGACAAAAGCTTTGCCAGCGCATCACCATCGGCAAGCGGTGGTGCAACCAGCAAGAGGCGGCAGCGTTCATTTTCCTGTGAAGTATTGGGCGTGTTCATAAACCAAACCTAGCGAAAGATGTTGATGGAATTCGGGCATAAAGTAAGAGGACTTCGTTGAACAGTCCTTTTGCATTAGCACGCCTTTGTTGAAGGGCCGGAAGGTCGTGTTCTGGCATTATGTTATCCACTGGAACGAAAGTTGATTGGAACCAACCGGGTTCCGCCCGAATTACCAGCTATATAGGCGGCAATGAGTGCTGCGCTATTGCAGACGGAAAAACAAACGGCAGGCAGGTGAAATGACGAGTGAAACGGCGAAAATAGTGCCAAAGGTTCGCGATACACGTATCGACGTGTTCCGCGCGCTGGCACTGCTTACGATTTTCATCAATCATGTACCCGGAACGATTTTCGAGCACTTCACGCACAAGAATCTCGGCTTTTCTGATTCCGCTGAAGCTTTTGTTCTGATTTCAGGCATGGCGGTGGCTTTGGCCTATGGCGGCAAGTTTGCGCCGGGTAATCGTCTCGTGCTGACCTTGAAAATGTGGCGTCGCGCCTGTGTGCTTTATACTGCGCACATCATGACGACGCTTGCGACGATTGGTATTTTTGCCGCCGCCGCCATTTTCCTCAAGCATCGTGAGCTGCTCACGCAGATCAATATCGGCCCGCTGGTCAAGCAGCCGGTTGAAGCTCTGCTTGGTCTGGTCACACTTGGACATCAGCTCGGCTACAACAATATTCTGTCGATGTATGCCGTCATGCTTCTGATGACGCCATTGCTGCTGCTCCTTGCACGCATCAGCCTTTCGCTGATGGTTGCTGTGTCGGGTACAGTCTGGCTTCTGTCGGGACTTTATGGTGTTGCACCGATCAACTACCCGACTGGCGGCGTCTGGTTCTTGAACCCACTGTCCTGGCAGTTCCTGTTTGCGATCGGTATTGCCGGTGTCATGTATGTGCGTCGCGGTGATAAAATCCCGGCACATCCTGCGCTGATTGCAGCTGCTGTCGGTTATCTGGTTCTGTCGCTGGCCTGGGTTCGCATTCCGCTCTGGGGCATTGATGCCTCGATGGGAATGCCTGCGGTCCTGACTGGCTTTGACAAAACCTTCCTTTCGGCTCCGCGTCTACTGCATGTGCTGGCGATGGCTTATCTGATCGCGGTTGTGCCGACGTTGAACAGTATTGCGCGCACGTCTTCTGATAATCCGCTTGCCATTCTGGGTAAGCATTCGCTCCCGGTCTTCATTGCGGGTACGTTGCTGGCAATGGTCGCGCAGGTGATGAAGCTCGTTAATCCGGGTGGTCTGCCATATGATACGCTGTTGATTGCAACGGGTGTGGTGATGCAGTTCGCACTGGCTTATTATCTTGAGTGGCTGCCAACGATCGGTTGGGGCAAGAAGCCAGCGGCAAAGCCTGCAACCGCCGAAGGCACCAAGGTTCCGGCCGCATCAAACCCGAAACCTGCTTTGCAACGGGTATGATCGAGTGATTTTTAAAAGCCGCCTTCGGGCGGCTTTTTTATTTGGGCTTGCTGACAGGGCGCGGAAACTTCCACAGCTTGAGCCCAAAATTAACGCTTCATTAATCTTAACGGCGTTAAATGGTTTACATCCAGTTCGGCTGGATTCTTACCGAGTGGTTTAGCCACTCTGTTTGACGCCTCCCTGTTAAACTCCTGAGAGCCGCCTTTGCGGCTCTTTTTTTATGCTCTTCTTGCGGGCAGAGTTTTCAGAGCGTCATGCGTTTGATTGCGCCCGCTGCACGCTTATCTCTTTGTTTTCGCGCATATCGTTATCGGAAAGCCAGCTCCGGTCTTTCCGCGACTGGCTTTAGTCGTTTACCATCATTGAAAATCCTCCCAAAAATATTAACTCTTCATTAAACATATTCTTGCGCGACAGTGCATGAAGGTGCAGTTTGTCGTGGACTCATTAAAAGCGGCTGTTCCGTCTTCGCTCTCCCCATGATCGAACAGCGGTTCAAGAAATTCATTCGCATGCATTTGAGGTGTGCGAGCAACAAAATGGACGCTGATGCGTTCATGTAAGGTGGCAGAGCAGTGATTAGCGAACAGGGACAGATGCCGGGCAATATGATCAGCCTCGCTGAGCGCATGGTTTTCTCGGATTCCTTTAAGCCGATTTACAGTGAAGGCATGGATATGGTTGAGGAAGCGGCCAGCTACCTCGATGGAGAAGGCCGTGATGAAGCGCGCACTCTCTCGCGAGTTGCCGCAACGCTTTACGCTGCCGAATCGATGCGCCTGACCACCCGCCTGATGCAGGTTGCTTCATGGCTTCTGCTGCAGCGCGCTGCCCGCAATGGCGAAATGTCCCGCCAGCAGGTTGAATCCGAAAAGGCCAAGGTTCGTCTTGATACGCCATCGGCAGGCGATGTAGCGGCAGGCTGGAATGAACTTCCTTTCGCCTTCGTTGAACTTATCGAGCGTTCGATCCGCCTTCAGGCCCGCGTGCGCCGCATGGATCGCAATGTCTATGGCGAAGTCGTTTCGCTGCAGACCACACCACGCGGCAATCCGGTGTCGGATCAGATTGTGCTGCTCAAGACGGCTTTCGGCGCTTCCTGATATTTCTTTGATGTGCGCATCCCGGCGCGCATGTTTCTCTTTTGTTCACATTTATGCTGTCAAGTGAACCTGTCTGAGGATAGGGTTCACTTATGAAAGAAACGATTCGCATCATTGGTATTGATCCGGGGCTCCGCCGTACCGGCTGGGGCATTGTCGAATCACTTGGAAATTCCCTGCATTTTATCGGCTCCGGCACGGTGACGTCGAATGCCGAGATGGATCTCGCTTCACGGCTTTGCCAGCTGCATGAGGGGCTCGCAAAAGTCCTGCATGAATTCATGCCGCATGAAGCGGCCGTCGAACATACATTCGTCAACAAGGACGCAACTGCTACGCTCAAGCTCGGTCAGGCGCGCGGTATTGCGCTTCTGGCGCCTGCTCAGGCTGGGCTTCCTGTTGCCGAATATGCGCCCAACGCCGTCAAGAAGGCGGTGATTGGCGTGGGCCATGGTGAAAAGCAGCAAATTCATATGATGGTGAAGGTTTTGATGCCGCGCGCAACGTTCGATACGAGCGATGCTGCCGACGCGCTCGCCATTGCCATTTGCCATGCACATCACCGTCAGAGCATTGTCAGCGCACGCAGATTGCAGGCGCTTCTAAGTTAACGCGTATCTTGTTCCGAAAACCGTTACACATTTTTCGGGATGCGCTTTTAGCAGGATAGGTATCAAATGATCGGCAAGCTCAAGGGCGTGATCGATGAAATCGCTGAGGATCATGCTGTCATCGACGTGCATGGCGTTGGCTATGTTGCTTTTTGTTCGGCCCGTACGCTTGGTAATCTGGGCGGGGCAGGGGAAGCAGCTGTTCTGTTTATCGAGACCTATGTGCGCGAGGACATGATCCGCCTTTATGGTTTCGCATCGCAGCTTGAGCGCGAATGGTTCCGCCTGTTGCAGAATGTGCAGGGTGTTGGTGCCAAGGTGGCGCTTGCCGTTCTGGGTACATTGACGGTGCCGGAACTCGCCAATGCAATTGCTTTGCGTGATATCAATATGGTGTCGCGTGCGCCGGGCGTTGGCAAGAAAGTGGCCGAACGTATCGTTACCGAGTTGAAGAACAAGGCACCGGCCTTCGCGGGGGAAGCCAGCGGCACCATCGGGCTTAAGCAGGAAATCGGCGCGGGTGCGGCTTCCGCACCAGTGAGCGATGCGGTTTCAGCGCTATCCAATCTGGGCTATTCACGCGATCAGGCGGCCAATGCGGTGGCTGCAGCACTTAGAGAAGCCGGAGAAGATGCAGATTCGGCCAAGCTCATTCGCCTTGGTTTGAAGGAGCTGTCGCGGTGAGATACTTGTCTCAGGTTAATGTTCATGCGAGAGGACTGGCATGAGCGACCGCAACCCTCTTATTGATGCTGATATCAGCGCTGAAGATGCTGATAGCACCCTACGCCCGCAAACGCTTAATGATTTTGTGGGGCAGGCGGCTGCGCGTGCTAATCTAAAAGTCTTTATTGAAGCCGCCAAAGTGCGCGGCGAAGCACTGGACCATGTGCTGTTTGTCGGGCCTCCGGGACTGGGAAAAACCACGCTTGCGCAGATCATGGCCAAAGAGCTTGGCGTTAATTTTCGCTCGACCTCTGGTCCGGTGATCGCCAAGGCTGGTGATCTCGCAGCACTTCTGACCAATCTCGAAGATCGGGATGTTCTGTTCATCGATGAAATTCATCGCTTGAGCCCGGCCGTCGAAGAAATTCTCTATCCGGCGATGGAAGATTTTCAGCTCGATCTCATCATTGGTGAAGGTCCGGCGGCGCGTTCGGTGAAGATTGATCTTGCGAAATTTACGCTGGTTGCAGCGACCACCCGTCTTGGGCTGCTGACCACGCCCTTGCGGGATCGTTTCGGTATTCCGGTCAGGCTCAATTTCTATACGGTCGAAGAGCTTGAATATATCGTGCGCCGTGGCGCGCGCATCATGCAGATGGGCATTTCGCCAGATGGTGCGCTGGAAGTCGCGCGTCGTTCTCGCGGCACACCACGTATTGCAGGCCGTTTGTTGCGCCGGGTGCGCGATTTCGCGCTGGTCGCAGGTGCCGATGTGATTGATCGCAAGATCGCCGATGAAGCGCTTTCGCGCCTCGAAGTCGATAATCGCGGGTTTGATCAGCTAGACCGGCGTTATCTCGATATGATCGCACGCAATTTTGGCGGTGGTCCGGTCGGGATCGAGACAATTGCAGCGGGATTGTCTGAACCGCGAGACGCAATCGAAGACATCATCGAACCCTATATGATCCAGCAGGGCTTTTTGCAGCGTACCCCACGAGGACGTGTTTTGACGGCACTTGCCTGGCAACATATGGGACTGGCCGCGCCTGCTGAGGTGACACAACAGTCGCAGTTCGGCCTTTTCATGGAAGACGAATAGTTATGGATCATGCACAGGTTGCGGGCGAACTGAAAGACGGGACCCATCATCTCTATGCCCGCATCTATTATGCCGATACGGATTTCTCGGGCTTCGTTTATCACGGTCGCTATCTCGAATTTTACGAGCGCGGCCGCACCGATTTCCTGCGTCTTCAGGATGTTCACCATATCGAGCTTGCTGAAGGTTCGCTTGGTGAGGAAATGGTCTGGGTCGTTCGCCGCATGGAGATCGACTATAAATCGCCTGCAAAGATGGACGACCTCATCCTGATCGAAACCCGTGTCAGCGAAATTCGCGGAGCACGGGTCATTATGGCGCAGAAGATCACCTGTGATGGACGATTGCTGTCAGAAGCCAAGGTCGAGGCGGTGATGATCACCAAGGAAGGTCACCCCCGCCGTATTCCCGATGAATGGCGTGAAGCTTTCACGAAAGCTGACTACAGCGTAACTCCCTAAACTTGGATCAGTTTAAGGTAAAATTATGCTGTAAAGATAGAGTGTTAGAGCGACCTTTGTGTGCCCAAGAGGGTGCAAGGCGCTCTAATAGTTTCAGAAACGCCCGCAATAATTAACGGGTACATGGCTCTTCTCTTTAAATGATAACGCATCCTTAACCATAATATTCCATTAATCATGCTGACGGAATCGGTTGAGAGGCTGGGTTGAAGTGCAGCGCCTTCC
>Ga0256904_1000278_pt1 | contig 18969 bp, 13 predicted proteins | sample MC6MC0742MT_FD_190199 | JGI IMG/M metagenome (GOLD analysis project Ga0256904, IMG submission 190199) | Metatranscriptome of enriched soil aggregate microbial communities from Iowa State University, Ames, United States - MC6-MC0742-MT... | ecosystem: Environmental > Terrestrial > Soil >...
CGGTACTAATAGCTCGATCGACTTGATCACTCCCATTTACAATATCCATCGAACGAAGTTCGATAGTTTGTTTTGTCCTCACGCTGTCGCAGCTAACGCTGCTTCGCTGCGGACGGCGCGTCGCACAAGCGACGGCACACAGTCGTGTGCTTATTGTTTATCAGCGCCTGAAAAAACAAATCAATATCTGCACGAAAGACAACAGCTTCTCATATTTGTGTTCTTCGCCGACCTGGTGGTTATGGCGGAGCGGCTGCACCCGATCCCATTCCGAACTCGGCCGTGAAACGCTCCAGCGCCAATGGTACTTTGTCTTAAGACACGGGAGAGTAGGTCGCTGCCAGGTCTGCTAAGCACACAAATAATTCCATCTTCTCAAATCCATACAAAACAGACCATTCAACGCGGCAACCGCGAAAAAATACCCAACCGGTTCATAATAAACACCCTGGCGCGGGGTGGAGCAGCCCGGTAGCTCGTCAGGCTCATAACCTGAAGGCCGCAGGTTCAAATCCTGCCCCCGCAACCAAAATCTCCAAAACATAACCAAATCTTATCGCTGGCACGAAGACTTCATCTTCGCTGGCGATCGTTGCTCGTCGTCCTGTGGACCATAACCTGAAGGGTGAGGAGCATAGTAATCGATTGAGTATCGATTACCCGACGAACGGGGCAAATCCTGCCCCCGCAACCAAAATCTTCCCTGAAAATACTAAAGCCTTTGATGCATATGCCATGCTCGTAGCTGTACGGCTTGTGAAAGCTCCATGGAGCAGCCCGTTCGAGCTAAAATCGATAGTCAATCGATCTTTGAACGCTCTCACCTCATCAGCATCATAACCTGAACCGTGAGGAGCATAGTAATCGATCCACTATCGATTACCCGACGAACGGGAAAAAGCATCACACGCCCCCCCCCAAAAAAAAACATCAATAAAATCAAAAAAGCCCGGTCCATAACACCCGGGCTTTTGACGTTCTTGATAGATGATGAAGAAGGCTAAAGGGCAAAGTCATCCAACAAAGCCACCACGCCAGCAAATCCATATCCCAATATCGTGATAGCAAAGAATTTTGTCGCCCCGTAGCAAACTGATAGAAGCCCAAGCGAAACCATCTCAACGGAGACTGTGATGAAGCTCTATTACAAACCCGGCGCATGTTCATTGGCACCCCACATCGTGCTCAGCGAAGCAGGCTTTTCCTATGATCTGGAAGTGGTCGATCTCAAGGAAAAGAAAACAGCGAGTGGTGCCGACTACCTGAAAATCAATCCGCGTGGTGCAGTACCTGCTATCGAGGTTGAGCCCGGCACTGTGATTACGCAGAACGCGGCAATCCTGCAGTATATCGGCGATCACTCTGATGTTGCGGCCTTCAAGCCTGCCTATGGCACGATTGAACGTGCTCGTTTGCAGGAAGCACTCGGCTTCTGCGGTGATCTGCATACAGCGTTCGGCGGTCTGTTCGCGCCCAATTTGACGGAGGAAGCAAAGACCACGGTGATTGCCTCCATCAATCGTCGCATGGGTCAGCTTGAAGCGATGCTTTCAAGCGACCACGACTTCTGGCTTGGGGCCGATTTTACCCAACCCGATGCCTATGTATCCGTCATCATTGGTTGGGGCCTTATGTTGAAGGTCGATCTGACTGCCTATCCGAAGGCTCTTGCTCTGCGCGAACGCGTCATGGCGCGTCCGGCCGTGCAGAAGGCTCTCAAAGAAGAAGGCTTGATCTAAAGCGCATCCCGAAAGGTGTGAAACGGCTTTCGGACAACGATGCGCGTTAAAACAGAAAATTAGAGCGCCGATCGGATCGAAACGCGCTCTAAACACTCAAAGCCCGGTGGCAAAATGTCGCCGGGCTTTTTGATTCCGAAGCGATGAATTGAGCTTTGCTTGCATACCATCGACGCAACCAACGGTGCGGCAGCTCTAACTATTCTCAGGAACGTGCGGTGGGTTCGGTGTCAGCGCGTTCGAGGAAGGGGCGGCTTCTGCTGTCTGGGCAGTGGCCGCAGCCGTGCCCTCCTGCTCAAACTTATCGACATGCATTGACTGGTTCTTACGCCATCCTCCATGAAGATACAGCGCGCCAGCCATAAGCATCGTCGAAAGCATGGCAACAGGGAAGCTGAGCCACAGGGCATCCGGTCCGAGCCAGTCTCTCATGCCGACGGCAACACCAAGCCGCACCGGGTACATTGAAACAAACAGAATGATAAGCGGCCAGATAACTTGTCCATTCGCCCGTACGGTGCCAAACAGAACCATGGAAACGCCAAAGGCGATAAAGCCCCAGGTTGCGATCTTGCCGATGTGCTGACCGATCGGGATGGCAGGGCTGTCAGAGCCCAGGAATATCTGCATGGCCTGCTTGTCCGCAATGAGCAGCACAACAACCAAAATGCCAGTCATCAGAATGGCGTAGAAGACGCCGATCCGTGTGATGTTGTTGACGCGATCCCATTTGCCAGCGCCGATATTCTGAGCAGCCATCGCACTCACCGCTGCGCCAAGCGCCATAGCCGGCATCTGAACATAGGTCCATAATTGTTGTGTTGCGCCGAAGGCTGCGGTCGTATTGACGCCTTCCTGATTGACCAACCGCATCATCGTCAGCATGGCACTCGAGACCACGATCATCTGAATACCCATCGGAAGCCCTTTGCTGAAAATCAGCTTCAAGACCTTGAGGTCCGGCACGAGAAGCCAAAGCTCCTGTCCTTTGAGACGCAAAGGCAAATCCTTGCGATAGACATAGATGAGCATGGCTGCGAGGCTGATATAATTGGCTACTGCTGTGGCGAGTGCCGAGCCTGATATGCCAAGCGCGGGAATTGGGCCGATACCAAGAATGAGCAGCGGGTTGAGCGCTATATCAAGGATGACGGCGAGGCCCATAAATATCAACGGGGTTATGGAATCACCGCTGCCGCGTAGCGCCATCATAAGGATGGTCTGCATGAGAATGGCAGGCATTGCAACGAAGGTTACTTGCAGGAAAGCGCGCGCCAGCGGTTCAATCGTTTCCGGAGTGCCGAGCAGACCCAGGACATAAGGTGCGAGGAACCAACCAACCACAGCCACGATAATGCTGACAGGAATGAAGGCTCCGAGTGTCGTACCTGTGATGGCGCGTGCGGTTTCGATATCCCGCCGCCCAAAGGATTGGCCGATCAGAATCGTCGATGCCATGCCGAAGCCGAAGACAAAGGCGGTCAGCAGAAACATTACCAGATTGCCGTTTGTTGTCGCTGCGAGAGCGTCTGTTCCCAGCAACTGACCGATCCAGATTGTATCGATGGAGCCGTTGGCCGATTGCAGGATTGACGAGCCGAGCGTTGGCAGAGCGAACAGCAAAAGTGCCTGATTGATGGGCGCGGTTGTCAGATCAATGGTCTTTTTCATCCGGCCTCAATCATGTTGGACTGTATTACTTCATGGTTACGCGACTATCTAGTTCGCTTGATAATGCTTCCAAGTCTCAAACAACACAAATCTCTATCTTGGACGATCCAGTCCAATTTCGATGAAGATATAGCAAAAACAATGTTCTGGCTTTGAAACTGTCATTTGGCTGCTATCTTGTACCAGAATCAGGCGGGGCACCGTTTCATCCGATGCACCGTTTTGCTCGCAAGAACACAGATTTTCGGAATGGTGTGGCATGATTTCACGTTTTCTCGTTGCTGGCATGACCTTGGTGTTGGCTGGCTCAGCGAATGCTCAATCGGATACTACTCATCCAACATCTCTGGATAAGATCATCCCTGTTTCACAAGTCAGCGGCGTTGATATTGTGCGGCTTGCAGAGCTGCCAAAGGCGCCGAAGAAAAGCGGAGACGCCGCTTCTTGTGATAGCCAGGACACCAAAACGACAAGCGCCGAGGCGCGTGCGGTGGAAGAGCGGGGCTGGACCGTGACCGGGGAAGCGAAGCTTGGCGCGTTGCAGGCTGTCAGTTTCGTGGCCGATATGGAACAACGAACGAGCGGATCGTGCTGGTTGAAAGAAGGCAATCTTGCCTTTTATGAAGACGGCAAACTTGTTGCACTTGCGTATGCCGCCAAAAATGCAGCCCTCAGTTTGGGTCGTGTCGAACAGAACGGTGAAGGCATACGCATTTGGGATGGCGACTGGGTACAGCAGCCGATTGCTGATGTGAAGCTGGTTGGTGGCAAAGGTATTATTGTCACCGCACTACCGGGCGAAGAGAAATTCTGTTCAGGCCAAGTGACGGTACCTAATATTTATCGACTGCCGATTAGTCTGGCGCGTATCATGCTCATTGAACATGGCTGGCAGCCAGAAGAAAGCAAGGATGAGCTGGACATCATATCGAAGGGTTTGCGAGAGATGGGTATCAGCGAGGTTGATGGCTGCTCAGGAACCGGCTTCGGCTATTGCGGCTTCTCCTATAAGAATGCCGGCCACAGCCTGTCTGTCACAACGGTCGGTGATACGCCTTCGGTCCTGTCTTATGATGCGAAGTGCTCGAATTAGAGCGTAATGCGCATCCCGAAAAGTGCGAAGCGGTTTTGCAGAACAAGATGCGCGCAAAATAGATAGAGCAGTTCCAACATTTAATGAAAATTGGAAATGCTTTAAGGCGTGCATCTCAACAAGTTGAGGGCACTGATCTAATCAGTCACGATCTTTGCTTTCACGAAGACATCGTAGCGGGTGCTTTTACCGAGAATCTGATGGGAGGGCTTGCGTAGCCCTGCCATGGGCTCAGCGCGCAGCGGCCATTTCAGTACGACACGGTTTAGCGCGTGTTCAAGAGCCACAAGCATCAGCTTCTCAGAGTCTGCATCGGTGCCGACAATCTCGCGGATCTGACGCATTTCCTTTTTGACCAGAGCCGTATTGCCTCGCGGTGGATGCATGGGGTCAACCAGAACGACCATTGGCTTCAATTCCGGTATCAGCAGGCAGGAATCGCCATGTAATAGCGTCATGCGCGCCACGGTTTCCGCATATTGACCGCCTTCAGCTGCAGCGCGCGCAAGGCCTTCAGCCAGCAGCCTGTGCATTTTCTCTGATCGTTCTATCAGCGTTACCTTCGCCCCCAGTGCGGCGAGCAAAAAAGCGTCGCGGCCAAGACCGGCTGTTGCATCGACAATGTCTGGCGTGATGCCACTCGCAAGACCCGCCGCCTTTGCCAGAGCCTGTCCGCGTCCCTCACCGGAACGAAAGCGATGCCCGACGGCACCGCCGACAAAATCAACAACCAGTTCCGATGTGTCTATTTTCTGCGACATGGGTATTTCCGAAACATAGCCATTGTTAGAAAGGGCAAGGGGCTGCGAATTGCACATGCCTACCATCCGGGTGATGGAAAGCGACTTCTTCTGCATGAAGAAGCAAGCGGTCTGCTGCGCCAAGTGCCTCACCTTCGGCATAAAACTCATCGCCAAGAATAACATGCCCCAGCGCTTTCATGTGAACGCGCAATTGATGAGTACGACCAGTCAGCGGAAACAACTGCATCCTCGTGCTGTTTTCATGACGCTCCAGCACCTGCCAGTGTGTTTGGGCTGGCTTGCCGTTATCAAAATCGACACGATGACGCGGTTTATTGTCCGGATCAATTGCCAATGGCAGATCGATCAGTCCCTCGTCTTGTTCCACCCGACCCCAAACCTCGGCAATGTAGCGCTTCTCTGTCGTGCGCGCTTCAAACTGCGCAGCAATAGCGGCGTGGGCTTTGCGATTGAGCGACATGAGCACGAGACCGGACGTGTCCTTGTCCAGACGATTGATCATCAAAGCTTTTGGAAACTGCTTTTGGACGCGTGTGGCCAGGCTGTCAGAAAGCGCCGGATGACGTCCGGGCACGGATAACAGTCCGCTTGGCTTATCCAGAACCAGAATATCGTCGTCGCGATGGATGATCGAAACATATGGCTCTAACGGCGGATTATAAACGGGAGAAACATCTGACAACACACTCATGACGGCCTTCTAGCACGGACTGGCCATTGCTGAGAAGCGGTGGCCGGAAGCACTCAGCAAGATCATTCTGTGTCAGGCGAGTTGACCTCTTGGCTTTGTCTCTTACTTCCTTTGCAAGTGAGGCTTGTTCGATTTCAAAGAGGAAATTGCTATGACGAAAGTGAATGTAGCTGTTCTGGTTGGGAGCTTGAGAAAAGATTCTTTCAATCACAAGGTTGCGCTCGGCTTGAATGCAGTAACACCAGACGACATGGCATTGACGATTGTCGAGATCGGCGACTTACCGCTCTATAATCCGGATCTGGATACCGACGCCCCACCCGCTGCCTGGAAACGTTTCCGTGCTGAGGTGAACAAGGCCAATGCCGTGTTGTTCGTAACGCCGGAATATAACCGGTCTGTGCCGGGGGGCTTGAAGAACGCGCTCGATGTCGGTTCACGTCCATATGGTCAGAGTGTCTGGAGTGGAAAGCCTGCTGCGATCATCAGCGGCTCGCCGGGCAATATTTCGGCCTTCGGTGCCAATCATCATCTTCGTCAGTCGTTGGTATTTCTGGATATGCCGACTTTGCAGCAGCCAGAGGCTTATCTCGCACATGTTGACAAGCTGCTGGATGAAAGCGGCAAGCTGGTGCCTGATACGGCCAAGTTCCTCGGTGAGTTCCTGAAGGCATTTGATCGGTTTGCTCAGAAGAACTTTTAGCGGCTCTTCAATCCGCAAGCATTACGGTATCTCAGGCGTGGTCCAGCAGTTGATGATTGTGGGCCGCGCAGGGGAGAACTGACGTCAATCAGCGATGTTCGGTGCGATGTCGTTTCAATAGATAAAATGGCGGAGAGGGTGTCCGCTAATTTTTCGATCTCAACCTATGCTATTCTCTATCAGGATATATCACAAGATATTGTAATTTATAGTTATATAGCGTACGCATAACACCACTTAATCTCAAGTCGTATCATGCAATCTTACTCTTGCTGATGGGCTGTATGATGGGCTAAGGGCCCGTGTTGACTTATTAGCGGTGTCAGAATGATCAGTGATGCAAAAGCACGAAAAATAAAGCCAACCGATAAGCCGATATGCGATACGTCGGTAAAAGGCCTTTACCTGATGCCCTCTGCTAGTATTGGAGCAGGCAAATGGATATTCCGTTTTACATCACCGGAAACGCGAAAGCGCCGCGATATGGGACTTGGCAGTTACCCGACGGTTTCCATTAAGGCTGCAAGAGACCTTGCGTGGATTGCGCGACAGACGGTCGAAGCCGGTAAAGATCCGCTTGAAGAGCGTAAACGTGAAGATGAGCAGAAACGTGTTCTGAGCGATATGCCGACATTCGAGAGCGCAGCGCGAATAGTTCATTCGCAAGCTTCACCAGGTTTTCGAAACCAGAAGCATATTGATCAATGGATCAACACCTTGGTGGAATACGTCTTTCCAAAGATAGGCAGTAAAAAGGTTGATGAGATTACGGTAAGTCATTTTGCTGATTGTCTACGACCTATATGGCTTGAAAAGCCTGAAACGGCCTCACGTGTAAAACAGCGTTGCGATAAAGTTATGCAGTGGTGCGCAGCACATGGATTTATAGTGGCAAGTCCCGTTGGTGTGGTTGAACAGCTTCTTCCCCAGCAGCCTAGCAAGCGTCATCGCGTGGATCACCACCCAGCCGTATCATGGCGATCATTACCAGCGATTTACGCTGATAAGATTGCTCGGGGTAACGTCAGCGACACAAAGTTGATGCTGGAGATCCTCATTTTGACTGCTACGCGTTCAGGCGAAATCCGATTGATGATGTGGGATGAGGTCGATTTTGATAAATCGATATGGACTATCCCTGCGTCACGAATGAAAGCGAAGGTCGCTCATCGTGTGCCTTTGACGTCTCGTGTCGTAGAAATACTCCGATATAAACAGAAAAATGCATTATCGAACAATTCATTGGTCTTCGCATCGCGCAAGGGTACGCCATATAGCGATATGATTTTAACTAAGTTTTTACGCGATCAGGAAGTTGAAAGCGATACACCGAAGCGAATAGCGACTGCTCATGGATTTAGATCGACCTTCCGAGACTGGGCTTCAGAAAGTGGTTATCCTCGTGATGTTGCGGAGCGCGCTTTGGCGCATACGATAGGTAGCGCAACGGAAGCTGCTTATCACCGTACAGATTTGCTAGATAAGAGACGTGAGATGATGAATGCTTGGCAAAAATTTGTGCTGAGCGTGAAATAAAAGCGATAGAGTACCTGAAGCGCTATTCGAATGTGAATTGGAGCGGATGTGCTTTGGTGGGGCGTTGCGCTAATCACCCTGGAATTATTTATCGATTTCTACCGTAGCTTGAAGATCAATAGTTTACAGTGATTCGGCTGATGAACTAGCGTCGATTTCAAAGAAACAAAATGATTCGAAATCGGTGCCATGTTAAAAGAAGCGACCAGTGACCTCAATTTCTCAACGGAGCTTTTTAAGGCTGCGGACAAGCTCAGGGGCAATTTGGAGCCGTCCGAATATAAACACGTGGCGCTTGGCCTTATCTTCCTGAAATACATATCCGACGCCTTCGATGGCCTCCATGCCAAGCTGGAAGCGGACGAATATGCTGACGCCGAAGATCCGGAGGAGTATCTCGCCGAGAACGTCTTCTGGGTGCCGAAAGAGGCCCGTTGGGGCCATCTTCAAGCCAATGCCAAGCGGCCGGAGATCGGCAAGCTGATCGATGAGGCAATGGAGGCGATTGAGCGCTTCCCGTCAAACGAGGGTTTGAAGGGCGTTCTGCCGAAGAACTACGCCCGGCCCACGCTGAATAAGACTATGCTCGGCGAGTTGATCGACCTCTTCTCCAACATCGGCCTGCATGACACCTCCGACAGGGCCAAGGATCTTCTGGGCCGGGTCTACGAATATTTCCTCTCAGGCTTTGCGAGTTCAGAAGGCAAGCGCGGTGGCGAGTTCTTCACGCCGCGTTCCGTTGTGCGCACCCTGGTCGAGATGTTGGAACCCTATAAGGGCCGCGTCTATGACCCTTGCTGCGGTTCGGGCGGCATGTTCGTGCAATCGGAAAAGTTCATCGAGGAGCATGGTGGGCGGCGCAATGACATTGCCGTCTATGGCCAGGAGATTAACCACACCACCTGGCGTCTCGCCAAGATGAACCTTGCCGTGCAGGGCATCGATGCAGATATCCGCTGGAACAATGAGGGTAGTTTTCACCGTGACGAACTGCCGGACCTGAAAGCCGATTTCATCCTCGCCAACCCGCCCTTCAATATCTCCGATTGGGGCGGCGAGCGGCTGGCAGAGGATGCCCGCTGGAAATTCGGTGTTCCGCCAAAGGGCAACGCTAATTTCGGCTGGCTGCAGCACATCATCCATCACCTTGCCCCGCGCGGCACGGCTGGCGTGGTGCTGGCCAATGGCTCCATGTCCTCGCAGCAATCAGGCGAAGGTGAGATTCGCAAAGCGATGATCGAGGCGGATCAAGTGGATTGCATGGTGGCGTTGCCGGGCCAGCTCTTCTATTCGACGCAGATTCCCGCCTGTCTGTGGATTTTGGCCCGCGACAAGAGCGCCAACGGCCACCGCGACCGGCGCGGCGAATTCCTCTTCATCGATGCCCGCAAGCTGGGCTTCATGGTGGACCGCGTGCGTCGCGAGTTTAAGTCAGAGGATGTCGAGAAGATCGCAGGCGTCTACCATCGCTGGCGCTCGAAGCCAGAAACGCGGATAAAACATGGCTGGGCAGATTATGCGGATGAACCGGGTTTCTGCAAATCTGCGAGCCTGGAAGAAGTGCGGATGCACGGTCACGTGCTAACGCCGGGACGTTACGTGGGCGCGGCGGATGCCGAGGACGACGGAGTGTCGTTTGCTGAGAAGTTTGAGGGGCTGAAGAAGACTTTATCGACACAGTTTGCCGATGGATTGTTATTGCAGAAGCAGATCACGCAGGCTCTGCAAGGAGTTGCAGAGGATGACTGATTTTCAGCCACGGTCGCTTGGTGATGTTGTCGAGCTTAAGAGAGGATATGATCTACCTGCGCGACTGCGATCGGATGGTCCATACGCTCTTGTATCATCGTCGGGACTTTCTGACCGACATGTCGAGGCTAGGGTGAAGGGGCCAGGGGTCGTTACAGGTCGATATGGAACAATCGGCCAAGTTTTTTTTGTTGAGGGAGATTTCTGGCCTCTCAATACGACGCTCTATGTTCGCGACTTCAAAGGCAATGACCCACGTTTCATATTCTATTTTTTACAGACACTAGACTGGCAGAAGTTCAACGACAAAAGTGGTGTGCCGGGCGTCAATCGCAACGATGCGCATAGAGAGCCGGTTCTTATTCCGGATCCAGTCGATCAGCGTGCCATTGCAAAGGTGCTCGGTTCCCTCGATGACAAGATCGAGTTGAACCGGCGGATGAACGAGACGCTGGAGGCTATGGCACAATCGATCTTCCGCGACTGGTTTGTGGAATTCGGCCCCTCCCGCCGCAAGATGGAGGGTGCGACCGATCCCATCACCATCATGGGCGGCCTCGTGCAGGATACTGAGCGGGCACAAGCCCTTGCTGAACTGTTCCCTGCTACGCTTAGGGATGATGGGCTGCCGGTCGGATGGGAGGAAAAGCAGGTGGGAGATGTTACACTTCTACTGAGAAGAGGCCTTGCTCCCTCCTATTCTGACAACGGCATTCTAGTCATTAATCAGAAGTGTATACGTAACAGGGCTGTCAGTTTTACTGCCGCTCGACGTCACGATGCGGCGAAGAGGCCAGCTAAGGACAGACTTCTTGAAGAATATGACGTGGTAGTTAATTCCACCGGAGTAGGCACTCTCGGACGCGTGGCTACCGTGCGAGGGCTCAAAGAGGCGGCAACCGCAGACAGTCACGTCACTATCTGCAGGGCCGACACTTCAAAGGTTTCGAAGCTAGTCCTGTCACTCTTCATCGAAGGACAGGAAGCACTTATTGAGACCTTGGGGCACGGATCTACTGGCCAGACCGAACTTAGCCCAGCGTCGCTTTCTGCGATGGTATTTCCCGTTGCACCGGAACCAGTACAGTTGGTATTTGAAAGCTTGGTGATGCCGCTGCGTGACTTAGTAACTTCCAATTCCGAACAGTCATTGACCCTTGCGGAAACCCGCGACCTTCTCCTCCCCAAGCTAATGTCCGGCGAAATCTGCCTGTCGGAGGCCGAAGTTTTGGCGGAGCCGGCACATTGAAGTCCTCTGGTAAATCTCTTTGCAGAACCTTTCAGGAGCTCGGGGATGATGTTTCCAGAAATCTGCATCTGGCGTATGGGTCGGCAATTTCTTACAGCGAAGAAACCATCACGGAGAGCACGTTGCTGGAGATATGGCGTCGCCACTCCACAGAAGTGAACATCAGAACTTATACAAAGCGACAAGAGGCACGCAACGGCGCTGATTGGGAATGGCACCTGATAGGCCTAAAATATACGCTGAAGATGCGGGTACAGGCAAAACGCTTGCCTAAAAATACCCTGCAGTTCCCAGGGCTTTTTACCTATAAGGCGAAGTCGGCACCGCACCCGCAGATCGACATGCTGATCGCAGAAGCCAAGCGTGATCGACTGCTGCCAATCCTATGTTTTTACTCAGAGGAAAGCGCAAAATCGCGTTGGCGCAAGTCAGCCATGTCTCCCCGTTACGAGGTGGGATGCTTGATTGGCGATGCCCGCAGAATCAAGAGACACGGCTATCAAGATCTTGCTTCGTTGGAAGCGCGATGTGTGCCTTGGCATTTCCTCGTATGTTCCCAACAAGGAAGACGTCTGTTCTTTCCAAGTGTGGGAAAACTTAATGGTCAAACGCAAATGCGTGACGGAAAGATTCCCACCTACATCGTTCCGACCGACGAATACTTCTCACAGCCCACTCGAGAGGCAGATGGCGAATACGGCCCGATAGGATTGGTGACATTGGATTGTCGAAATCTGTGAAGCTGGCCTGGGATCAACGAGTTTTATGAAGGGTCGATTTGCATCATGAAAATCAGCAGCATTCTGGAAAAGATCGACGAACGACAGCTTTTCGTGCCGGCCTTCCAGCGCGAATATGTGTGGAAGAAGAAGGATGCTAAGCTGCTGATCGACTCGATGATCAAGGGCTATCCGACAGGCACCATCCTCACCTGGGATACCAACCAGCCGCCTGAGTTGAAGGGTGCGCACGTTTATGATCCACTCCAGGGGGCGATCAAGATTCTGCTCGATGGCCAGCAGCGCGTCACGACGCTGTACATGCTGATCCGCGGCGAGCTGCCGCCTTACTACACTCTCGAAGAGATCACAGAAGATACGCGGGGACTGCAGGTAAATATCGAAACACTGGAGATTGAGTATTACAACAAGAGGATGGAGACTGACCCGCGTTGGCTGGCCATCACGGAGATATTTCGGAAAAAGGTACTTCCTTTTGAAGTTGAGGACCGTCTACTTTCATCTGGTAGAGAACTGAGCCGCGATGACAGAAAGAAGATTGCCCAACACTTTCAGACCATTCAGGCGGTATTAGATCGGGATTTTCCAGAGCAAAACATCCCAATTAAGGCTTCACTGCGCGAAGCGATTGATATCTTCTATATCGTCAATGCTGGCGGCGTGGCGTTGACGGACGCCGAACTCGCGTTGGCTCAAATCTCCGGATACTGGCCTCAGGCTCGCGAGGCCTTCAAAAAGAAGCTCGACGCGCTGAGGAGGAACGGCTTCATCTTCAAGCTGGATTTCATCGTCTACGCGTTGCTGGCCATTCTGCATCAGGGCGGCTCCGATATGCGTAAACTGCACTCGGTCGACAATAACGATGCGATACGAGATGTCTGGAAGGCGCTCGATGAAAAGGTTCTGGACTATGTGGCGAACCTGTTGCGTGGCCATGCGTTCGTTGACCATACCGACGAGATCAACTCGATTTATGCAGTCATTCCAATCGTCGCATACTGCTACTGGATGAACTGCAATCTTAGCCACAACGACCTCCAGAAGGTTGTGAAGTGGTTTTACTATTCTCAGGTTCGCCGACGCTACGTCAGTCAGCTTCCACAGAAGCTTGATCACGATCTCAAGATTGTCGCGACATCAGAAATGCCATTCGATCGGCTGCTGGATGTAATCCGTGAGGATCGTGGCGGCAACATCGCGATCACCCCTGATGAATTTGTTGGCAGTGCGGTCCAAAACCCTTTGTTCGGCTTGTTGCGCTGGCATCTGAAAAGCCGGGGCGCAAAGTGCCTCACGACAGGCGTCTCCATTCACCAACCGATGGGCGAGAAATACAAGCTAGAATACGATCATATTTTCGCTTTCGCAAACTTGAAGGCAGCTGGATATGGTCAGGAGAACAGGCTTCGTTATCAACTAGCGCAGGAACTGACAAACCGTGCAATTCTTACTCAGACTGCCAACAGATCCAAGGGTGCGAAGGAAACAGAGGGCTATCTCTTGGGCGTTGCACAGAATCAGCCAAACGCGCTTGGCCTGCAGCTCATCCCTGAAGACAAGGAACTTTGGCAAGTAGACAATTACGAGCTCTTCCTGAAGACCCGCCGCAAGATGCTTGCCGAAAGCCTGAACTTATGGCTCGAGGGGTTGGCTGAGACCCATGCAGTTGCAGAAAAAGTCTCGCTCGAGGATATGATCATCGAAGGTGAGAACGAAGAGGTCGAGTTCAAGCAGACTTTGCGTTGGGATATCAAGCTTGGAAATGTGAATAAGGAACTGGAGGCCGTGATTATGAAAACGATTGCTGCCTTCGCGAATGCTCATGGTGGCACGCTTCTGATCGGCGTTGCCGACAGTGGCGAGATTAAGGGTCTGGACAATGACTATAAATCGCTAAACGGAGGCAATCGCGATAAGTTCGAACTCCATCTAAAGACCCTGATTATCAATACGTTCGGCGAGGCCTTTGCTGCAACCAAGCTCAAGCTTGCCTTTCCTGAAGTTGACGAGAAGGAAATCTGCCGCGTCGAAATCCTGTCGGCCAACAAGCCGATCTATGTCAAGTTGGCAGACAAGGGGGGAGCAGCGCAGGATCGATTTTACGTCCGCAACGGCAATTCTTCGCGTGAAATGACTGGCGACCAAGCCATCACCTACATCAAGGAGCGCTTCGTCTAAGAGCGGGGGGGGGAAGTTTAATGGAAGATACTCTCTATCAGCAAGCTTCGATGACACCTTCGGGTTTCTCCGAAAGCCTTGTCGAAGAAGTCGTTCTAGCGATCTTTCACGACCTTGGATACCTCTACTATCCCTCGCAGGTCATTTCCCCGGATGGGACCGCCCCGGCCCGTATGGCCTATGGCGATGTGCTGCTTTCGAATGTGCTTGCCGCCGCCGTCGAACATCTGAACCCAAACATTCCGGCTGACGCCCGTGAACAGGCGATCCGCCAGCTTTCAATTACCGAAACGCCGTCGCTGGTCGAGGAAAACCGCCGTATTCATCGCTTGATTACGGAAGGTGTCGATGTGGAATTCGGCATCGGCGATGGGGAGGTGAAGGGCGACAAGGTTTGGCTGATCGACTTCGATCACCCGGAGAATAACGACTTTTGGGTTACCAATCAGTTCACCGTGGCCGAGGGCAAATACACAAGGCGGCCCGATGTCATGATCTTCATCAACGGCTTGCCGCTTGGCATCATCGAGCTGAAAAATGCGGCCAGCGAAAACGCCACGATCCATGAAGCTTATAACCAGCTTCAGACCTACAAGGAGCAGATCCCCTCGCTGTTTCGCACCAATGCGGTAATGGTGGCGTCTGACGGGATGCTGGCGCGGATCGGCTCGTTGACGGCAGATGAAGAGCGCTTCATGCCCTGGCGATCCGTGACCGGCGCAGAGGGGGATTTCACGCCTCACGGCCCCTACGAGATGGATACGCTGCTCAGGGGCGTCTTCGACAAGGAGCGCTTCCTCGCGCTTATCCGCGACTTCACCGTGTTTGGCGATCGGGGCGAGGGGCCGTTCAAAATCCTTGGCGGCTATCACCAGTTCCATGGCGCCCGCAAAGCCATCACCAGCGCGATCGAGGCTGTGAAGCCAGAAGGGGATCGCAGGATTGGTGTGATCTGGCACACCCAAGGCTCCGGCAAGAGCTTGCTGATGGCCTTTCTTGGTGGCCTGATTGTCCGCTCGCGCGAGCTGGAAAATCCCACGCTGATCGTGCTGACCGATCGCAATGATCTGGATGATCAGCTTTTTGGCACCTTCAGCCTCTGCAAGGACCTGATCCGCCAGACGCCGGAGCAGGCCGATAGCCGAGACGATTTGCGCAAGCTGCTGAACCGGGCGTCCGGTGGCGTGATCTTCACGACCGTGCAGAAGTTCACACCGGAAAAGGGGGAAGAAGTGTTTCCGGTGCTGACCGAGCGCCATAACGTCATCGTCATGGCCGACGAAGCACACCGCAGCCAGTACGGCTTTGACGCCAAGCTGAACCGGGAGACCGGCGAACGTCGCTATGGCTACGCCCACTATATCCGTCAGGCGCTGCCGAACGCCTCCTTCATGGGCTTCACAGGAACGCCAATTGAAGCAGCGGATGTGAACACGCCGGCCATCTTCGGCAAATATATCGACATCTACGATATCAGCCGTGCGGTGGAAGATGGGGCGACCGTTCCGATCTACTACGAGAGTCGTCTTGCCCGGATCGAGCTGAACGAGGATGAGAAGCCGAAGATTGACGCCGAGATCGAGGCCATGCTCGAAGATGAAGGCCTGACGGAACAGGAAAAGCAGAAGGCGCAATGGACGACGGTCGAGCGGTTGGTTGGTTCGAAGAAGCGATTGGCTCAGGTTGCTGCCGATCTTGTGGAGCATCTGGAAAAGCGTATTGAGGGTTTGCCCGGCAAGGCCATGGCCGTCTGCATGAGCCGCCGCATCTGTGTCGATCTCTACAAGGAGATCGTGGCGCTCCGGCCCGAATGGCATTCAGATGATGACGACAAGGGAGCGATCAAAATTGTCATGACCGGATCGGCCTCCGATCCACTCGACTGGCAGCCGCATATCGGCAACAAGAAACGTCGCGACGATCTAGCTAAGCGAGCGCGTAGGCTCGATGATCCCCTGAAGTTGGTTATTGTCCGCGATATGTGGCTGACGGGCTTTGACGCACCCTGTATGCATACCATGTACATCGACAAGCCAATGCGTGGTCATGGGCTGATGCAGGCCATTGCTCGGGTGAACCGTGTGTTCAATGAGAAGCCGGGCGGCTTGGTGGTTGACTATATCGGCATCGCTACCAACTTAAAGAAGGCGCTCGCCCAGTATTCGCAGTCCGACCGCGACAAGACGGGGATTGAAGAAGAGGAAGCCGTTGCCGTTCTGCTGGAGAAATATGAGATCGTCCGGGGAATGTTTGCCGGGCACAATTACAGTCTCGGCGTGACTGGAAAGCCAGTGGAGCGCCTGAAGGCGCTGGCGGACGGCATTGACTGGATCTTGAAATGGCAACAGGCTGCGGCCGCCAAGGTGGAGAGCGCAGAGGCCAAGAAACAGGCGCATCGACATTATCAGGACGCTGTTCTTGAACTCAGCAAAGCCTATGCCTTGGCCTCTGCTAGCGATGCCGCAGCCGAGATCCGCGATGAGGTCGGCTTCTTCCAGGCAGTGCGCGCCGCACTCGTGAAAACTACGGCCACCGGGAAAATGTCCGACAAGGCTAAGTCGCTAGCCGTCGAGCAGCTTCTTGATCAAGCCGTGGCCAATGCCGAGATCGTCGACATCCTTAAGGCAGCTGGGTTGCAATCCCCCGACATTTCTGTGCTGTCTGATCAGTTCCTACTGGATGTCCAGAAGATGGAAAAGAAGAACCTAGCGCTTGAGGCGCTTAAGAAGCTTCTGAACGGGGAGATCAAGAGCCGATCAAAAACAAACGTGGTTCAGTCTAAAGCCTTCTCCAAGCGGCTGGAGGAAGCCGTTGCTCGCTATCACGCCAATGCTATTTCTACCGTAGAAATGATTCAGGAGCTGATCGCGCTTGCCAAAGAAATGCAAGCATCCGCATCGCGTGGTGAAGAGTTGGGCCTATCATCGGAAGAGATAGCTTTTTACGATGCGCTCGCCGAGAATGAGACGGCTGTTGATGTAATGGGTAGCGAACAGCTCCGGGTCATTGCTCATGAGTTGGTTGAGCAAATGCGCAATTCGGCAACGGTGGATTGGCAACGCAAAGCAAGCGCTAGAGCAAAAATGCGCATTTTGGTGAAGCGTATCCTTAAACGATTTGGATATCCGCCTGATTTAGAACTTGAGGCAGTTCAGACTGTTTTGGCACAGGCCGAATTACTTTTGAATGAAGTATCGAAACATAGCTGAGCTTTTGCCGGACGGCATGATTGTTCGCAACAGTCCAATATTGGTAACGGCGCGGCTGCACTTCTATTGCAATCAACAAGCCGCGCAATGCGAATGCTGCCAACGAAATAGGCCGTTAGGTCGATCATCTCGTTCGCTCATTTTGCAATCTTCGCCTTTTCTAAGTCGAAGATTGCCGCGGTCGAAGGGACACCGAGTATCATCATCTTAGATTTAAGGTCAGCTTTTGCGATTTTACGGACAATAAAGCATTGATAATCTTCAACCTGCCCTGAGATGAAGTTGTCCAAGTGCTCGAAGGGCTGGCGCTGATTGCAGAACGCGAAGGACTTTTGCCAACCATATACACGTTTCCCCAGCGCATCCAGAGTGGCGCTCTGCGATTGCTTGGGGTTCAGGTTGCTGTGTTTACGTAGGGCCTCGTTGATGGCGGACTTCGAGGATGCGAGTGCCTCTCGAATGCTTCCCTTTATGTTATCAAGCGATTTGGCACTTGGGACACAACGTTTAGGTTGCAGCGTGCAACCAAGAAAGTTAATCGCCCTGCTGCACTCTCCCTGTGCTGCCTTTTCGGGCCCGTCTGCAGGAGAATACAGGCCAAAGCCAAAATCGGTCAGAACCTTCTCTGCATATGCCCTGGCTGCGTCAAGTGCTGCCTGATCGGCTGAGACCATAAGGATGTCGTCAATGTATCTTACAGCCGTCACGCCCATTCGGTTCAACTGTTGGTCCATATCGTAGAGCAACACGTTACCAGCAAATGCCGATAGAGAAGAACCTTGAGCAACGCCGATACCGCCCTTTGGGAAAAGGTGAGTGTAACCGACGAGCTCATCCTCGTTTCCCAAGTGAACCTCGAGCGCCTTTGAGAACAATTCAACAAGCGCATCATCGCCGGTTTCACATTTGACAAACGCTACCACCTTGTCGGTGGGAATTTTCGTGAAGAAGGCGCGAATGTCGGATTGAAAGAAGAACTTTGCGCCGTTGTCCATGGCTGACATTATTGTTTCGATTGCGGGACGGACACCGCCATACGGGTAAATGAGGCCTCCTACACCGTACTTTGAAACGTTAACGTCATTAATCTGACCAAGTCGTTCGTCACGAATGGTTTCAAATCGCGTATCTGGATCACGCAAGTCACGTGCATTCCTTGGCTGTAGAACTTGCAGAATTGCCCTCTGCACGACACGGTTTTGTATAGTGGATATTGCAATAGGGCGTGGGTCTTTTCCTGCAGCAAGGCGCTTTCGCTTATCCTTCAAAATGCCCTCAGCGGGATCAAAGGAGAGCTTGCCAGAGCGTAGTTGGCTGATAATCCGCTTCAGGTGCCGTTGGTGCGCATGTTCAAATTCAGAGGCCTTACCTCGAATGTCAGCATTGCCTGAGATCAATGCGCTTCGCTTCACGTGCCGCCAAGCTGAAAAGATATTTTGTTCGCTTCTGACTTCTTCAAAAAGTGTCTTCGTCATGTTCTTCGTTCGGGTCCTCCGCTCATACAATCCCGACCGTTGACTGATACCCATCCACTGCGCACGGCATGGCCGCGACTACAGACACCTCAGCGGAAACTTCCACCTTGGCTAGGTCTCCGTGGCGCACGATCCGCATGGAAAGGTCCAGCTTCACGTCGGACGCCATGGC
>Ga0256904_1000297_pt1 | contig 18308 bp, 16 predicted proteins | sample MC6MC0742MT_FD_190199 | JGI IMG/M metagenome (GOLD analysis project Ga0256904, IMG submission 190199) | Metatranscriptome of enriched soil aggregate microbial communities from Iowa State University, Ames, United States - MC6-MC0742-MT... | ecosystem: Environmental > Terrestrial > Soil >...
CGATCTGTGTCTCCACTGTTCTGCTGGATAGCGGCATCATCCCGATGCAGGAACCGATAACCCGCATGGTGTTGGAAGCGCCCGGCGGAATCATTGAAGTGGAAGCGGAATGTCGCAACGGCAAGGCCGAGCGCATCAGTGTCCGCAACGTGCCGTCCTTTGCAGATCGTCTGGATGCTTCATTGGAAGTTGAAGGACTTGGCACAATTAGTGTCGATACTGCTTATGGCGGTGACAGTTTCGTCATTGTCGATGCGACGCATATCGGCATGAAGATTGAGCCGGGTCAGGCGCGTGAACTGGCCGAGTTCGGCGTGAAGATCACCAAAGCCGCCAATGAACAACTCGGTTTCCGCCATCCTGAGAAAGACTGGAACCACATTTCATTCTGCCAGATCACTGAACCAGTGACACGCGATGGCGACGTACTCACCGGCGTCAACACCGTGGCGATCCGCCCGGCCAAGCTCGACCGTTCGCCAACTGGCACTGGCTGTTCAGCGCGCATGGCCGTATTGCACGCTAAGGGCCAGATGAAAGTCGGTGAAAGATTTATCGGCAAATCTGTACTTGGAACGGAATTCCATTGTCGACTTGATAAGGCTGTAGACCTTACGGGCAAGCCCGCCATCAGCCCGATCATTTCGGGTCGTGCTTGGGTGACGGGGACTTCGCAGCTTATGCTTGATCCGAGTGATCCTTTTCCGGGCGGTTATCGACTTTCCGACACATGGCCCCGAGACGACTGATAATTACGCGCTGACAAGACGAAAACCTCAATCACCTTGCACCACTTGTCCGACAAACAAAAAACCCCGCTAAAGCGGGGTTTTCTTTTTTCATTGTATTCAGGCTTACGCGAAATCGAGAGCGCGGTCACCGTCTTCGTCTTTGATGCGCGATGGCAGGCCGATCTGGTTCAGGATGTGGAGGAAAGGCTTTGGATTAAGCTCTTCCACATTGACCATCTTCTTCACATCCCATTCGCCCGAAGCGATCAGGATTGCGGCTGCGACCGGCGGAACACCAGCAGTGTAGGAAATGCCTTGGCTACCCACTTCGTTATAGGCTTCCTTATGGTCGGCAACGTTATAGATGAAGACTTCCTTCTCTTTGCCGTCCTTGGTGCCCTTGACGAAATCGCCAATGCAGGTCTTGCCGGTGTAATCCGGTGCAAGCGACGATGGATCAGGCAGAACGGCCTTGACCACCTTGAGCGGCACGACTTCCAGACCTTCAGCGGTCTTGACCGGCTGTTCGGACAGAAGGCCGAGATTGTTGAGCACCGTGAAGACGTTGATATAGTGATCGCCAAAGCCCATCCAGAAGCGCACATCGGCGTTCGGGTAGTTCTTGGACAGCGAATGCACTTCATCATGGCCGGTCATATAGGCCTTGCTTGGGCCGACGACAGGCAGATCGAATGTCTGGCCGACTTCGAACATCTTGTTCGACTGCCACTGACCGCCTTGCCACGAATAGACCGTGCCGGTGAATTCGCGGAAGTTGATTTCAGGGTCGAAGTTGGTCGAGAACCAGCGACCATGCGAACCGGCATTGATGTCAACGATGTCGATGGATTTGATTTCATCAAGATAGTCGTCAGCAGCCAGACGCGCATAGGCATTGACCACGCCCGGATCAAACCCGATGCCGAGAATGGCGGTGATGCCCTTCTCTTCGCATTCCTGCAAGTTCTTCCATTCGTAGTTGCCATACCACGGTGGGGTTTCGCAGATCTTCTTCGGATCTTCATGGATCGCCGTGTCCATGTAAGCCACACCCGTATCGATACAGGCGCGAAGGACCGACATATTGAGGAAGGCCGAGCCGACATTGATGACGATCTGAACGCCTGTCTTCTGGATCAGAGCCTTGGTGGCTTCAATATCCAGCGCGTCCAAAGCATGCGCTTCCAGTTTCACCTCAGTCTTGAGGCTCTTCTTTTCATGCACGCTATCGATAATCTTGCGGCATTTCTCAACCGTGCGGGACGCAATATGGATATCGCCCAATATGTCAGAGTTTTGAGCACATTTATGTGCAACAACCTGTGCCACGCCCCCGGCGCCGATAATGAGAACGTTCTTCTTCATTTTCTGTCGATGCTTCCTCTTCCAGCGGTTACCCGCCATCTGTTAACCGTCCCGATTGCCTTCTCACCCGGAACACATGAGTTTTTTGCAGTCTGAGGACCGCAAAAGGATCTTTAAGAAAGCGACCCTTCAAAATCCGCATAATCAAATTCGCGGACAATTTTGACCGTGCCATCAAGTTCACGCACGGCAATGGCTGGCATTTTCACGCCATTAAACCAGTTCTTTTTGACCATGGTATAACCGGCCGCATCTTCAAATGAGAGGCGGTCGCCAATGGCAATCGGCTTATCGAAAGTGAACTCGCCGAAAATATCGCCAGCAAGGCAGGACTTGCCGCAAATCATGTAGCTGTGCTCGCCATTGTTTGGCGCCATTTTCGCTTTTTCGCGATAGATGAGCAGATCGAGCATATGCGCTTCAATCGAGCTATCTACGATTGCGAGGTTCTTGCCGTTATAAAGCGTATCGAGAACCGTCACTTCCAGCGTCGTGGTCTTGGTGATCGAGGCTTCGCCCGGCTCCAGATAAACCTGTACGCCGAACTTTTCCGAGAACGCCTTCAGGCGTGCGCAGAATTCATCGACCGGATAATCGTCGCCGGTGAAGTGGATACCGCCGCCAAGGCTAACCCATTCAACGCGATCGAGAAGCGAGCCAAACTTTTCTTCGATGTCGGTCAGCATCTTGTCGAAAAGACCGAAATCGGAGTTTTCGCAATTGTTATGAATCATGAAGCCGGTGACGCGGTCCATGACCTTTTCGACCTTTGTCACATCCCATTCGCCAAGGCGGCTGAACGGACGCGCCGGATCGGCGAGGTCAAAGCTTGAAGACGAAATGCCCGGATTAAGACGCAGACCGCGCTTGATATGCGCCGCCTTGTCGGCAAAGCGTTCGAGCTGGCCAATCGAATTGAAGATGATCTTGTCAGCATGGCTGATGACTTCGTCGATCTCATGATCGGCATAGGCCACGCTATAGGCATGGGTTTCGCCGCCAAATCGCTCATGGCCAAGACGCACTTCATTGAGCGAGGACGACGTCGTACCATCCATATATTCGCTCATCAGATCAAACACCGACCATGTAGCAAAGCACTTGAGCGCCAGCAGGGCTTTCGCGCCGGACTTCTCGCGCACATAGGCAACTTTTTCCATGTTGCGCTTCAACTTGGTCTTGTCGATCAGATAATAAGGCGTCTGGATCATGGTCGTTCCGGGTCGTCAGTTAGGGGAGATGGCCTGTCCAGCTGGCTGGCGGGCACGTTATTTGCTCTGGCGCGCATCTTATCCGAAAACCGTTTCACACTTTTCGGGATGCACTATAAAAGCCGCTTTGGAGAGGCTTATAGGAACCTTGTGACAGAAACACAAATCCGCCACAGACGTTTTGAGAAAAATTTCTCCAACGCAGCGGCGGATTTTGAATTCTGTGCTTCATATAGGGCTTTTCATCTTAAATTGAACCCCTTTTGATTTTTATTGGCGTTGTTTTACTTCACGCCCCATTCCGAAGTTTGAAAAAGCATTTTATAAGGTCGCCAACGCGTGCGGACAGCGGGCATTAACCCGCCTCTGAAATGCGGGATAGGACCAGGGAAAGAAATGCAGACCGAAAATCCAGCCGCCACTGTAACAGCAGGGGCTACCGCAGGCTGGGGAGAATTGTTCGCGGGCAAGAATGCGATCCGTTCGCTAACGCTCGTCGGTGGCGTAGCGCTTCACGCCATCAATGTTTTCATTGCCACAACCATATTGCCAACCGTGGTCGCCGATATTGGCGGCATGGATTATTATGCCTGGAACACTGCGCTGTTCGTTACAGCGTCTATTCTTGGCTCAGCGCTTGTCCCGAAACTTCTGTCTCAGGCAGGCCCACGCAATGCCTACCTGGTTGCAGCGGTGATTTTTGCGGCAGGAACCTTGGCCTGCGGCCTTGCGCCTTCTATGCCAGCCATGCTTGCAGGCCGTGTCGTGCAGGGCCTTGGCGGCGGAATGATGCTGGCGCTCTCCTATGCCATGATCCGAATCGTCTTTGACGAACCGCTCTGGCCACGCGCCATTGCGCTGGTTTCCGGCATGTGGGGTGTGGCAACACTGGTTGGCCCGGCAATTGGTGGCATCTTTGCAGAACTCGGTGTCTGGCGTGCCGCCTTCTGGTCGCTTGTGCCGGTGATTGGCATTTTTGCCCTCATGGCGACACTCATCCTGCCAAAACGTGCGGGCGATAGTGAAAACAAAGATAGGCTTGCATGGCCGCAGCTGATCTTGTTGACGACAGCTGTTCTGATCATTTCGGCCGCAAGCATTTCACCAAGTGCCGTCTGGAATATTGCAGGTGTAGCCATCGCATTTGCCGTGCTTATGCTGCTTGTTATGGTCGAGCACAAGTCGACAAAGCGGATTCTGCCTAAAGGCACATTCAGCCTAAACCGTCTTGGCGCGCTTTACCTCACAATGGGTTTTCTCGGGGGATCAGTCACGAGTTCGGAAGTCTTCGTGCCGCTGTTTTTCCAGGTTCTGCACAATCAGTCGCCACTGGTTGCCGGTTATCTTGCAGCACTCATGGGCGGCAGCTGGACACTTGGCTCTATCGGCTCATCCGGCGTAACGGGCAAAAGCGTTAACCGGGTTATCCTTGCAGCGCCCATCATGGGAATTGCAGGCATGGTAACACTTGCAATTCTGGTTCCGCCGGGCAGCGAGGGACATTGGACCAGCCTGCTGCCAATCTGCCTTGCCATGGCAATCATAGGCTTTGGCGTCGGCATGACATGGCCGCACCTGCTCACCCGCGTTTTCAAACGTGCGGAAGCAGCGGACCAGAATCTGGCTTCGGCATCCCTGACTACGGTACAGCTTTTCACCACAGCTATGGGTGCAGCGCTTGCAGGGATGATTGCCAATCTGGCGGGGCTCAGTAACCCCGGTGGCTTTGCAGGTATATCGAATGCCGCCCTCTGGCTGTTTATCGGTTTTGCAGCCATGTCGAGCATTGCGCTCTTTGCAGCGATAGCACTGGTTCGCAGTTCAAAATAGAGCGGGTCGCTATTAATTGAGCCCTTTATGCTCGCTCTATCTTCTCCTTTTCACGCATGTCGTTATCGGAAAACAGGTTCCCACTTTTCCGAGACATGCGCTGAAACCGAAAATGCCGCTTCCGGAGCATACCATGCTTCGGAAGTATTCACGATTGGAACACCATTCCTTGAGACTGCGTTTGGATTCGATTTAATTGCGCGACGCATTCAACCTGATTAACTCTTGATGTCGGGACATAGAAGCATTATTCCGATTTCCGTAATCGTCGGCCGGGCATGGTGCAGCATACCGGCAAATCACGACCTCCGCGGAAGCCACCATGAAGGCAGCCAGACGCGATCCCCTTGATTGCGATGAAAGACGTTTGCTTCATTTGAAGCGAATACCGTGAAAAGCGAAACAGAGACAGTTCCGACAATGAGCAGCAATTTTTATCAGGAAACCGTTCTTGACGTTCACCACTGGACCGACAGGCTGTTTTCCTTCCGCACCACGCGCGATCAAGGCCTCCGCTTCCAGAGCGGCCAGTTCATCATGATCGGCCTTGAAGTGAACGGCAAACCACTGCTGCGCGCCTATTCGATTGCTTCCAGCGTCTACGATGAACAGCTCGAATTTTTCTCGATCAAGGTTCAGGATGGTCCACTGACCTCGCGCCTGCAGCATCTTAAAGAAGGCGACAAGCTGATCGTCGGCAAAAAGCCGGTCGGCACGCTGCTTTATGACAATCTCATTCCAGGCGACAATCTGTGGCTGCTTTCGACGGGCACCGGCCTTGCGCCATTCCTGTCGATCATCCGCGATCTGGAAGCCTATGAGCGCTACAAGAAAATCATCCTCGTGCACGGCGTGCGCGAAGTGAACGAACTGGCCTATGCTGATCTGATCACCAAAGAACTGCCGGAAGATGAATTCCTCGGCGAAATGGTGCGCGAGAAGCTGATCTATTACCCGACCGTGACGCGTGAAGAATTCCGCAACAAGGGTCGCCTCACTGATCTCATCAGCTCCGGCAAGATTTTTGAAGATCTCGGCCTTCCGAAATTCTCCGAGCAAGACGACCGCATGATGCTTTGTGGCAGCCCGGAAATGCTGGCCGATATGCGCGTCATTCTGGAAGGCCTCGGTCTTGAAGAAGGCAGCCAGAGCGAAGCCGGTCATTTCGTGATCGAAAAAGCTTTCGTTGAAAAGTAAAACGTGCAGCATAAAGATAGAAAGGGAGGCTCATGCCTCCCTTTTTGTTATTTATAATTCGAATTTACAGACTACGCGTCATTTGCCATTGGGAGTGCTTTGAAATGCTTCTGAGATTATTCGCCCTCGTCACCGCGATTTTATGCCTCGTATCCGTGGCGAATGCCGAGAATTTCAATGGCAGCGGTCTCAAGAAACTTGCCGTTGTCGATCCGGTCGATAGCCGTCCCATGGAAGCAGTCGTCTTCTATCCCAGTGCAGCAAAGACGGAAGCTACGAAAATTGGGCCTTATCAGGTGCAGGCGTCACCCACTGCACCGATGGCAGAAGGCCGCTTTCCTCTGATCCTGCTGTCGCATGGCAATATGGGCAGCATGTGGGGACATCACGATCTGGGCGCATCGCTTGCCCGCAATGGCTACATCGTTGTGAGTGTGACCCATCCCGGCGACAACTTTAAAGACCCAAGCCGATTGGGTGCCGTCAGTTCGACCTATGGCCGCCCGATGCAGATTTCAGCAGCCCTTTCCACAGCGCTGGACGATGCAGCCCTTGCGCCGCATATCGACAAGAACCGTATCGGCTTTGTCGGCTTTTCGGCAGGCGGCACAACCGGCCTCATCCTTGCAGGTGCTAAGCCGGACCTGTCACGATTTGAAGCTTACTGCGCAAAACGACCAGATGATCATAGCGTCTGCGAGGCAGAGGGCAAGATCAGGATCGACCGTGCTGACCTCGCACCACAAGCCGACCCGCGCATCAGCGCTTATGTCCTGATGGCACCACTGAGCGTTATCTTCGGGGCCGAGACTCTCAAGTCAGTCACAGCACCGACACTCATCTATGTGGGTGATCAGGATGGAGAATTATCGCCGCAAGAAAATGCGATGGCGCTTGCGCCTGAACTGCCAAAGGCACAGTTGCAAGTCATTGAAAAGGCCGGGCACTTCACCTTCCTCGCGCCATGCTCGGAAGAACTTACAAAGCTCGTTGCCGGGTTCTGCATTGATAATGCCGGTATTGTGAGAACTGCACTTCACCAGCGCATGAATGCTGAAATCGCAGCTTTCTTTGAAAAGAACCTGGAGAAGCTGAACTAATTCGTTGCCTGCTTGGCTTTCGCCGTGATGGGCGCTATGCTTGCCACCATGATAAAATGTTCGAGTACCCCCTGCATCGCGCTCCCGTGATTTGAGCACTCAATCACCAGGAGCATGAACGCAAGTAAACCTCTGGTTTCTTGCGGGGTTTTCGTTTGCATATTTGCAGGCGGATAAATGCCGAGCCTTTCGTTTCACGCGCATCCTATTCCGAAAACCGGTTCCCATTTTTCGGGATGCGCTTGAGACTGGCATACATGCAGTGAGTATTCTCATGAAAAATTACTTTGAAAGCCCATTCAAGGGCATCACTCTCGACAAACCGGTCACAAATCCAAACATCATCGTCGGGCGCTACAGCTATTATTCCGGCTATTACCATGGCCATAGCTTCGATGACTGCGCCCGCTTTCTCCTGCCCGATGAAGGTGCCGACAAGTTGATCATTGGCAGCTTCTGCTCGATCGGATCAGGTGCAGCCTTCATCATGGCGGGCAATCAGGGCCATCGACACGACTGGATCAGCACCTTCCCGTTCTTCTTCATGTCAGAAGTGGATATATTCACTGGCAGCGCGAATGGTTATGCCCCATCGGGCGATACAGTCATCGGCAATGATGTCTGGATTGGCTCTGAAGCGATCATCATGCCGGGTGTGAAAATCGGCCATGGCGCAATTATTGGCACGCGCGCACTGGTGACGCGTGATGTTGAACCCTACGCGATTGTTGGCGGCAACCCTGCCCGCACCATCCGCTCGCGTTTCGATGAGAACAGCGTCAATATGCTTCTGGAAATGCAATGGTGGGACTGGACTGACCATCAACTGAAAGGCGCGATGCAGACGCTGACAAATGGCGATGTGGAAGCGCTTTATCGCTATTGGCAGAGTAACGTTTGCGACCAGTGATCTAAAACACGGGAGGCCTGCCTGCGAGTTGCGGGCAGGACCTTCATTCGGATTGAGTGGTGGCGCCCTCTCTGCCAGCTGGTCGCATCAGCTTCTTTTAAGAAACATGATTGCTTTATTCATATTTTCATGTAAGTTTTAATTGACTGACTATCAGTCAGTGAAATTGGCGACCTGAGAGACCGGCTTATGTGTGCGTGCAAGTCTTTCAGGTTGTCAGCCCCAATAACCACGAGACATGAGTGCTTGCGGCCGGGTTTAGCTGCCTCCAGACGTGCAAAGCAAATTTCTGGATGCCGCTTAAACCGACACTCGAAGGCCGCAGCAAAAGCGAGATCCTATGTTTCACGATACCGAACAGTGGCCCTATGTCGTCACGCTCGCCAAAGGCCCATCATCCATTGAAGAGCTGCGCGCATTCTTCGATAGCTGGAATGCATGGCTGGATGAAGGAAAGCCCTTCATTGCGATCCGGCGCTTTCTCGACACGGATGCACTTCAGCATCCAGACGGTGCAGCGCGTGAAATCAAGCAATGGTTTCAACAGAATGCCGAACGCATCCGCCATCAGGTCATGGGCATGATTAGCATTGTGCCTGAATCCGTGTATGAGGAAGCAAGCCGCATGGATGCGGAAAAGCTGTTCCGCGTGCCAGCCGGTACATTCTCAAATATCGATGCCGCCCTGCACTGGCTTGATGAGCGGGTTGTTCGACCCAACCAGCTTGCTTTTGACAAAGCTGCAATCCGCGCAAAACTGGAAGCAGCCTGAAAACCGGAGTGACGGATTTGCCAGCTGCCAAGACCAAGCCCCGCACCAAACCGGCGGAAATCCGCCGCAGCGAGCTTATGTCGGCTGCTGAAACGATCTTTCTTGAAAAAGGTTTCGCGGCTACCAGCGTCGATGAGATTGTACGCAAGGCTGATGTCGCCAAGGGCACATTCTACCTGCATTTTCGCAGCAAGGACGATATCCTTGTGGCATTACGCGAGCGCTTCATTGCCTTTTATTGCGAGCGGCTTGATAGCGCAATGAACAGTGTTCCAGCCAATGACTGGAACACTCGTCTCGCTGTCTGGGCCAGCACAGGCATTGCGAGCTATCTCGATAATTATCGCCTGCACGATCTGGTTTTTCATGACTTTCACCCGCCTATGCGCCATGTGATGCAGGAAAACCCGGCAATCGTCCGGCTTGATCAGCTGTTGAGCGAAGGCAAGACAGCGGGTGCTTGGTCCGTCGAAAACACACGCTTGCTGGCGACGCTGCTGTTTCATGCGCTGCATGGCGCTGTCGATGATTTTATCATCCGCTCAAACATCACGGAGCGCGATGAAATGGTTCGCGGCGTTCAGGATCTATTTTTAAAAGCAGTCAGATCGTAAGCTTAGTCACTTCTTGACACCAAAAACATGCTCCGGTCCCGGAAATGATCGGGCGCGCACTTCTTCCGCATAGGCTTTGGCAGCATCCGACACTTGCGGCGCAAGCTCCGTGAAGCGTTTGACGAAACGCGGCGTAAAATCCTGAAACAGTCCAAGCATATCATCTGAAACGAGAATCTGACCGTCACAGGCAGGCGATGCACCGATGCCAATCGTCGGAATTGATAGGGTCTGCGTGATTTCGCGCGCCAATGGCTCAACCGTGCCTTCAATGACCAGCGCGAACGCACCAGCTTCTGCAATAGCCTGGGCATCACGGCGGATGCGGTTGGCCTCTTCATCATCGCGACCGAGTGAGCGGAAACCACCAACCATATTCACCTGCTGCGGCATCAGCCCGACATGACCGAAGACCGGAATGCCACGCTTGACGAGGAATTCAACCGTCTCAGCCATTTCCTCGCCGCCCTCAAGCTTCACGCCGTCACAGCCGGTTTCCTGCATGATGCGGGCCGCATTGCGGAAGGCTTGTTCCTTCGATTCCTGATAAGAACCAAACGGCATGTCAACAATCACACAGGCATGTTCCGCGCCGCGCATCACTGCCTGTCCATGCGCGATCATCATATCGAGCGTAACGGCAAGCGTCGAATCCATGCCGTAAAGCACCATGCCAACGGAATCGCCCACCAGAAGAAGATCGCAATGCGGATCGAGCAGCCGGGCAATCGGCGTCGTATAGGCCGTGAGGCTGACAATCGGACGCTCGCCCTTCATTGCTTGAACTGCTTTCGGCGAAAGGCGCTTCTTCTTAACGGTGACGCTCATGTCAGGCGGCCTTTTCCTGTGCGGCAAGTGCAATCACGCGATTATCGAGCAGCTTTGTGTTTCCAAAACGTACAAATAGAGCGACGAGAAGCGGCCTCCCCTGAACATTCTCAAGGCGCTCTAGCGTCTGCGGATCGCGAAGCGCCAACACTTCCACCGCCGCCAATGGTTCTGACGCAATAAATACTCGAATAGCTACTTCCAATGCTTCAGGATCATCTACGCCCGAGCGGTAAAGTCGCTCGGCTTCATCCAGCGCTTTTGGCACGATGATTGCCGCGGCGCGCTGCTCAGCTGTCAGATAAACATTGCGCGATGAACAAGCGAGCCCATCGTCCTCACGCACCGTCTCAACACCAACGACCCGTACCGGGATAGCCATATCGTCCACCATGCGGCGGATGATAACGAGCTGCTGAAAATCCTTCTCGCCGAAGTAAGCGGCGTCAGACCCAACGATATTGAAAAGCTTGCTCACGACCGTTGCAACACCCGCAAAATGGCCGGGGCGCGCCTCGCCTTCCATCTGGTTGCCAAGTGTTGGAACATCAACCACCGTCTGCATCGGTCGAGGATACATATCCGATACGGCAGGCGCGAAGAGAAAATCAACATCCGCATTGCGGAGTAGATTTGCATCGCGTTCCAGATCACGCGGATATTTGTCGAGGTCTTCGGTGGCACCAAATTGCAGCGGATTGACGAAGATCGAAACGACGGTGACGTCATTGTCCTCACGCGAGCGGCGAACAAGTTCGAGATGCCCTTTGTGCAGATAGCCCATCGTTGGCACGAGGCCGATAGATTTACCGCTCTTGCGCGCTGCGCCAAGCGCAAACCGTAAGTCTTCAATCGTATGGATGATCTGCATGAGGGTCTCCCTGCCAACAACCAGATTTTGTCGCAGTCCTACAGCGCGCCCTCAAATATGACAACAGCGCATTTGCTAGTGAATATATGAAAGAGCCCGTGCTTAGTTACCAACTGCACCGCTGACCGTGCCGCCCACTGTTCTGCCAAACCTGTCGATCTGCTCATTATAGGTGCGGCGAGTGTTTGGATCGAAGACGGCAATCGGCGCACTGACAACCAGCGATGCAGCACTGCCAACACCTTGCGCCGTACCAAGAGCCACAGCACCGAGACGCTCACCCAGTCCAATGTCGGAATCGGTGATCGTCTGGCCAGTGACGAGACGCTGACCTATCAACTGCACGACTTCTGGGCTTGCGGCAAACTTGCCGTGATTGAGGCTGTCTCCGGCTTTAAGCTGCGTGAGATCGATGACAGTTATCCCCGCTGTCTCAAGCTGAGAACGATATGGCTCTACCGAAGGGTCGATTTGTCCGAGACGATCAACATTACCCGAGATGAAACGGGAAGCACGCAGGGCTCGGTCGTCGCGCGACGTGAAAAGCGTGAAGCGCGGATGGTCTTTGCCCATCGCGCGGTACTGTTTGCTGAACACATCCACGTCGAGATCAGGGGACGCGAGAATGACATCGCTAATCTTCGGATTAACACGCTTGTCGCGGATCGCCATCTGGCGCAGAGCTTCAACCGTCAACCAACTGCCCATGGAATGAGCCATGACAGTGATATCTTTTACACGCGGATCTTCGGCGATTTTACGCAAAGTCGTTTCAAGTGCATCGCGTGAATAATTCGTGCTTTCCTTGTCGTAATTATAGTCAAACACGCTGCCGCGCGACGGCCATGTGAAGATGACAGGTGCAACCTCGGCACCTGAATCATGAACGATCTGCGCGAAACGATAGACCGAATCCTCATAGGTGTTGTTGAACCCGTGGACGAACACCATCACACGCCGAGATTTCGGCAGGCTGTGCTGAAGCCACTGACGCGCACCAGTTTCGGTATTGATCGCTTTGACCTCAACTGTGGCAAAATCCTTGAGCGGATTGGCGGGCAACTTCTTTGGCCATTGAACTTCGCCGACCTTGCGGTTCTTTTCAGGCGGGATGGAGACCATGATCTCAGTCAGGCTGATGTCCTGATCGCGTTCGCCGGAAAATAGCGTTCCTGGATTGCCGGAAGGCGCGCGCGTAGTTGCCACCAGAAGATCGACCTTTGATGCGCCGGGAACACTTGCAGCAATAGGAACGAGAACACCATCCGGACGGCTTGCACAGCCGGTGATCAGCGTCAGGCAGACAAGCAATGCCGGGGCAGTACGACGAATGATGCTCCGCAAAACCCAACTCTCCTGACAAGATACAAACCGAAGAGCGCTCTCACCATCACGGAGCGCGCGGTTAATATATTCTTTACCTGAGAGGATATGCCAAGTCCTAAATGTGGGGGCTGTGGAAAGATCGTCCCGATGCGGCATCTTGGTTACACACTGTTTCCGCAACAGCCACTTTTCTGCAGATCCCAAGCGCCCGATATTTAAACCAACAGCGCGGGCAAATCCGCTTTTGCGCAGGAGGACATACAATGACTTCAGAACTTAAGCCGCAACTCACAGGGTTGCATCATCTGACAGCCATTACCGCTGATGCACCGGGCAATCGTCGCTTCTATACCGACACGCTCGGGCTTCGACTTGTCAAGAAAACCGTCAATCAGGATGACACCAGCGCATATCATTTGTTCTATGCCGATGGGCTGGCATCTCCGGGGACTGACATTACCTTTTTCGATTGGCCCGTCCATCGTGAACGGCGCGGCACACACAGTGTTTCGCGGACAGGATTGCGCGTGAACGGGGTTGCAAGCCTGGATTGGTGGCGCAATCACCTCAAAGGAAAGGGTATCGAAACCGGCGACATATTCGAGATTGCCGGTCGCGCAGTTCTCGATTTTGAGGAGCCGGAAGGCCAGCGGCTGCGCTTGACCGATGATGGTGGCATAGGCGCATCGCATAGCTGGGAGAAAAGCCCGGTTCCTGCTGAGCGGCAGATACGTGGCCTTGGCCCGATCACGCTAAGTGTTCCGGATCTGGCACCGACAAAAATCGTGCTGGAAAAGGTGATGAACATGCGTGAAGCTGGCGACTATGCATCGCCTGATGGCGAAGGCCATGTCCATGTCTTTGAAATGGGTAACGGTGGTGCGGGTGCTGAATTGCACATCGCTGTGCAGCCTGATCTGGAACCTGCTGCCCAGGGAGCAGGTGCAGTGCATCACGTTGCTTTCCGTACTCCGGATCAGGAAACCATGCAGGAATGGGTGGATCGTCTGAGAGCGTTTCGTATTCCATCAAGCGGTGAGGTCGAGCGCTATTATTTCCGCTCGCTCTACTTCCGCGAACCCAATGGTGTTCTGTTTGAAATCGCAACCGATGGTCCTGGCTTCGCAGTTGACGAACCACTTGAAACCCTCGGCGAAAGCTTATCACTGCCGCCATTCCTTGAAGGAAAACGACAGGCGATTGAAAAGGGCTTGAAGCCTCTTGATTAAACAACAAAAGGGCCGCCGGAGATCTCCGGCGGCCCTTTTTCTTATCTCTTACAAACGGTCAGAGCTTTTGCTGCAGCCATTCACCGGTCAGCCGGACATCTTCATCCGACAGCCCGTGACCACCTTCTGCGGAAAGAACGTCTACTGCAGCCCCATCCGCCCGCAAGGCCGCTTCCAACTTGCCGGATGCATCTCCAAATGGGTCACCTATCCCGTTGAGTAACAGGACAGAAGCGTCCGAAAGGTCCGCAATTGGCTGCTCTTCCAAAACATCCGTTGCGCGCAGCAATACAGCCTTACGCACGACATGCGGATGCAGCCGCATGAAAGCCGCAAGTAAATTCGCCCCGTTGGAATTGCCTATGAAGGCAGTTCGTTCAGGGTCGATGCCATAAGCGGCAACCGCCCCTTCGACAAAAGCTTCAAAAGCCTCCGCCTCAAACCGGATATCGTTCTGGTCGAACCGTTTCAGGTCGAACCGGCGAAACCAGCGCTGAATGCCCTCTTCCGTGCTACGTCCGCGAACACCAAGTAGCGTTGCACGAGGCGCAGCAAGACGAGCAAGCGGCATAAGATCGTTTTCATTGCCACCCGTCCCATGCAGTAGAATGAGCGTCGTGCCATCCGGATTTTCCGGCTGATGAATACGATGCACAAACGGCAATTCGCGATAGATCACCCGCTCCTCGCCCGGCAGACCAAATTGAGGCATACGAGCACGGATCGCGTCGGCCTGCTGTTCGTTGCCCGGCGGCACAAAAAGAGCTTGGCCGAGTGTCTCCACAGTTTCGTCAACAGTGAACCCGGGCGCGTCTGTGGCAAACTCAAACAGAGTTCCGCCCGGCTCGCGGACATAGAGAGATGTGAAGTATTTGCGATCATGCACATTCACTTCGCTGGAGTTAAGCTTTGAAAGCTCCTTCTCCAGTGTCGTCACATCGTCAGTTGTTGCGGCACGGAAAGCCACATGATCGGCAATACCCGTTCCCGGAATACCCGGCCAGAAACCGCTTGCGTCGCGCACGTCAATTGCATCACCTGAATCGGAAATGAGACGATCTATCGTGCCTTCTTTCGACTGAGAATGAAAACCGAAGTAACGCTCGATGAAGCTGACAGTTTGCTCAGGCTGCTCGGACAAGATCGTGGCCGAACGGATGCGGCGCACGGCATGTTCTGCCGGAACGTCACCAGACACCCATGCGTCATTGGCTGCAAGATCGCTACCGACCAGCTTGACGATCACGCCATCTGGGTCGCGCAGGCGCAGCACTGGCTCGCCAAACTCTTGCACCGGACCTTCGGACTGCACATGATAGCGCAATGCCCGCTCCAGCCAGAAGCCGACCGAAGCGCGATCAATGGCGAGTGCAATTTCGCTAACCTGACCATGACCGACACGGCCTTTCGCACCATCTTCCCAGACGAGGAAAGTGATCAGCGAGCCGGGCGTGCCCGAGCGATCACCATAGAAGAGGTGCAACTGCTCGGCATCTTCAAAGCCGCCAGTCTGCTTGACGATACGCAGGCCCAAAAAGCCTGCATAGAAATCAACATTAGCCTGAACCTTGCGCGTGATGAGCGTGAGGTGATGGATGCCGCTGGTCATGATTGCGATCTCCCGCTTTTGTGGCGGCAAGTCTCTCAGACAGAGACACTCACCGCAAATGTGAACTTGCCCGAGAGATAGTTTACATCGGCTCAAATGCCCATGGGGCTATGCGGCGACGCACTGTTAACAGATCAGAATGTGTTTTTGGGAGATTAGAAAAAGAAAAAGGCCGCGCGGGAGGAGGATGCGCGGCCTGATCTTGAATACGGCTGGGAGGAGGAGTGCCGTATTCGTCATCGGGTTCTGGGAGGAGGAGTGAACCCGATGAGCAATGTTTACCTTGAGCCTCTTTATTCAACAACGACCAATAACGCATAACAGTTATGCAAATACGCCGATGCTTAAGTTTGTTGCAAAAATGTGAATATAAGAATCCTGCTCATTAAATAAGCATTTGCAGAAAAATATGCTTCTAAAACAATGATTCAGAGAAGATGGGCAATGAAAGGTGCAGCCAGAACATTGACCAGTCCGACAAGCACCATCACGAGGCCAGCGATCGAACCTTCCTCTCTGCCAATCTGGTGCGCCTTGGCGACGCCTGCACCATGCGCGCCCATGCCAAACAGCGCGCCGCGTGCCAGCGTAGAGCGCAATGGCAGCCAGTTGAGCATAAGTTCGCCCAGAGCTGCACCAAAGACGCCGGTAATAACCACAAAGATTGCCGTCAGGTCAGGCGTGCCGCCAATATCACCGGAAACTGTCATGGCAAAAGGGGTACTCATCGAGCGCGGCATCAGGCTGAGACTGATCGCATCATTGAGGCCAAGAAGGTGCGCCAGCCCCCATGCAGAGAGCATTGCCGACAAACTGCCCATCACCACACCGACCAGCAAAACAGGCCAGTACCGACGAATGGTTGCGCGTTGCTGATAGATCGGAATAGCAAAGGCTACGGTCGCAGGTCCGAGCAAGGCAACAAGCCAATGCGTTGCGCCGAAGTAACTGCGGTAATTTTCATTCATGCCAATGAGAAGCGCCATTAGCAGCAATGGTGTAACGGCAAGCGGTGTCAGCCACCACATTGGAAAGCGGCGGTAGACGCGCTTTGCTGCTAGGTAAAGGAGGATTGTGGCCGCTGACCAAAACAGCATCGCCACATAGGGATTACTTAGCGGCATAGCGCACACTCAGGCGATAGCACATATCAACAGTAAGTGCTGTCACTGTCATCACAGTCAGCGTGCCAACCAAAATAACAGCCATGATCTTCACCCCGAGCATTCCGAGCAGCTCCTGATGCTCAAGAACGGCGAGAACCGCAGGCACAAAGAACAGCAGCATTTCTGCCAGAAACCATTCCGCGCCACGCTTCATGCTGAACAGGCTGATGCGACCACTTAAGAGCAGCGCCAGAACCAGCGCCATACCGACAATACCACCGGGTAGCGGCAGACCAACCAGACGGACAAAACCCTCACCCGCCAGCCAGAAGCCGAACAGGGTCGCAATCTGCATCAGACGGCTGTTGTGCAGCGCATAGCGAAAGCGGATCATCAGGTTATGGGCGGTCATGGTCATGTTCCAATACGGGTGTTTGTGATTTCAATATAGGTGCTGCGTCGCCATTCCAGAAATGAATTGATTTCATTGCAGCTATTCCATAATAGAATAGCTTATGAACTTACGTGGCTTTCAGGCTTTCGTGGAAGTGGTGCGACAGGGCGGCTTTTCGGCCGCCGCCCGCACCATCAATGCCACCCAATCCACCGTCAGCAAGACGGTGCGGCAGCTCGAAGAAGAACTCGGGCTCACCTTGCTTGACCGAGAGGCCACCCCACCCCGCCTGACAAGTGCGGGCGAAGTCGTCTACCGCCGCGCATTGGCGATGCTGACAGAAAAAGATGATATGCTGACCGAGCTTGGCGAGTTGCGCGGACTTAAGCGCGGGCTCTTGCGACTTGGCTTGCCACCCATCGGCTCCAGCGTGTTGTTTGCCCCGGTCTTTGCAGCCTTTACCAAACTGTATCCCGATATCGACATTCAGCTGGTCGAACATGGCAGCAAGCGGCTGGAAGAGCTTTTGCTGGCTGGCGATGTGGAACTTGCCGCCTCGCTTCTGCCCGTCGAAGAGAGCTTCGAATGGCAGGAGGTCCGCTGCGAACCGGTCGTAGCCCTGCTTCCAGCCAATCACAGTTTCACCGATGATGGTGGCATTCCCTTGTCGGACATTGCGAGCCTGCCCTTCATTCTTTTCGAAAGCGGCTTCGCGCTCAATCATATCATTCTGGATGCGTGCCATCAGCGTGGGTTGTTTCCGCATGTCGCCGTGCGCTCCAGCCAGATCGACTTTATTGTCGAGTTGGTGGCGGCAGGCATGGGTATTGGCTTTCTGCCGCAAATGATCGCCGAACAGCGCAAGAATCCCGGCATTCGCATCCATCGGATCAGAGACGCGGAAGTGAATTGGGACTTGGCCTTGATCTGGCGCAAAGGCGCGTTTCTTTCCCATGCCGCAAGAGCATGGCTTGCGCTTTGCAAAGGCGAAAACGACAGCGGCAAAGCTTGAAAGCAACAAGCCAACGCCTATCTCGATAGAAGATACCGATGTGCGTGAGCTTTGCTCAGCAGGCACCATAAGGCTTTAAGAGGAGGCCATCATGGAAGGTCAGGTTATATTCTACAAAGACGATCGCATCATTTACCGGCATCACGTCGAAGTGCATGACGACGATTATTCAAAGGGCGTAAATGATGCCCTTATCGCCTTTC
>Ga0256904_1000307_pt1 | contig 18164 bp, 24 predicted proteins | sample MC6MC0742MT_FD_190199 | JGI IMG/M metagenome (GOLD analysis project Ga0256904, IMG submission 190199) | Metatranscriptome of enriched soil aggregate microbial communities from Iowa State University, Ames, United States - MC6-MC0742-MT... | ecosystem: Environmental > Terrestrial > Soil >...
AAATGCAGATCGAGGACGCCGCCGATCCGCGACGCCAATCCTAGCTTTTTCAGCCGGAGAACGGAATTTCGGGAAGAGCCGCTCATTCAATGAAATGAAATACTTGGCGCTCCCTACGGGAGTAATTGCGATATTCAATTTCAATAGCTTATTGCCGAGTGGGACAAATATCGGTCCCATATCATTCCAATACCTTACATAAGCAGGTGTCCCACTAATTGTAATTCGTTCCGGAGCATGACTTCACCCCGTGATTCAATGCCGTGAGATTGACCATCTTGAAATGGTTCATTGACCTCGCGGACATGTAATCTCTGCCCGGTTTCTGACCTCGCAAGCACCTTGCAGAGATGCTCGGGCAAGCGGTGGCGGCAAAAAGAACGAGTCCAAAATTTGTTTTCCCCATTCAAATTGTTGCGCGGCTGCCACTAATGAATCTGCCCTAAACACCGATAAAGTCTCGATATATCGTACTTTAGCGGACGCGATAAAAAATCTAACCATTTGATTTTGAATCATAAGGCTGAAATCGCGAGCCTGCTGCACGAGTTCAATGCTCATTTGCACGGCCAATGATGCAGGCCGCCTCAGTGGGTTCACTAAGCGTCCATCGCCTTGACGCAAAAAACGATGTTGATCACCATTTACACGTGATCACTCCCGGTCTCCGGTACACGTTCTGATCGTACCGCTTTGTTCAGCGTCTCAGTATCAGTCGGACGACAAAAAACCCGCGTTGCAGCGCGGGTTCTGAAGCAGCTTGTTTAGTAGGATGTACCTTCTCATGAATCAATTTGCGCGCGATGTCAACGCTTCGGCAACCGACCCCAATCGTGCCGTCATTGAAGCGCTCCGGAATAAAATCGCCAACATAGTGAGGGCGAGCTTCGATGTCCCAGGCATCTCTCGGTCTGGGCTCCAGATTCTTGGCCTCATCGCTGAAAGCGAGGTTTCGTGCTGGTTGGGCTACGAGGCCTTCGCAAAAGAAATCCACAAGCGCACCGGCGCCTCGAATTGTCTCGATGAGAAAACAATCCAGAACGATCTCTCGGAGCTGAAGCGGCGCGGTTACATTACCCGCGAGAAGCGCAAAACTCCGGAGGCAAAGGGCGCGAAGCTCACCCATTATCAGATTGCCTTTCTCGCCGCCGCCATCGAGCGAGAACGCAACGTCGTCCCGTTTCCATCCCGCCATTCCAGGACAAATCCTCCCTCTACAGAGGGAAAATCCCGCGCTGGCGGGACGGATCATCCCGCTCCGACGGGAGAATCCCGGCGTGGCGGGAGCAGAAGGGGGAATAATACGAAGTATTATTCCCCCAGGGGGAAAGAGCGCTCACGCGCATCCGGCCCCCCGCAGGCCGCCGCTTTCCTTGCGTCGGGCCTGTTCGTCAAAGATGATCTTGGTGGCTTCGTCCCGGAACCGTCGCTCGCGGCGAAGCACCGTGCAGCCTTTCGCGATGTGCCCTACGACGCGGTATGCGCGGAGGTCATTTCCGACGGGATGAAGTTCAAACATTCGCCCGAAACGATCATGGCGCGTATCGTCGAGCAATGCAGACGGCTCGCTAATCCTTTGCCGCTTACGACGGCGAAGCGCAGTGCCCCGCAGCCCGCTGCCATCCTCCAAGAGCGACCGAAGCCGCTGACGCACAATGGTGAGACGATCATGCTCGGATCTGATCATTGGTCAAAGTGGAAGGACAAATACGTCGCCGCTCAAATGCCGCGCGAGAAGTCTAGCGTGTTCGAGGCCGCCAAAGCATTCGCGGTTCCTGTTCGGGAGGAACCGGTATGAGCGCGATCGATACCGAGAATTTCCAGCCGAAGCAGCTGGAGCCGAACAACGTCGAAGCCGAAATGGCGGTGCTGGGCGCCTGCCTCGGCTCACCCCGCGTCTTCGACCGGCTGCAATCCGAGCTCGATGGCCCCGACTTCTACGAAATTCTCTATGCCGACGTCTGGCGCGCCATGCGGGAGCTGGCAGCTGACGGCCGTCGCGCTGATCTCGTCACTCTCAATCCGACACTCAAGGGCCGCAAGGTCGGCGATGTCGAGGCGCTCGAACATCTGTCGCTGCTGATCACCGCCTATGCCGGTCTGAACAAGCTCGACGATGAAGCCCTCGACGCCTACGTCAACGAGCTGCGTCACTACTCGGCCCAACGAAAACTCATGCACGCCGGCAGGGCTCTCGCCGGACGGGCGGCAACACCCGAGCCAAGGCTTGAGAATTTGGCCGCCGTCGCCATCGAGGAGATCGATGCGGCGACATTCCGCGCCACCAAATCGCGGGGGACCTGCGCGCCCATCGTGGATTTCATCGACGCTGCGCTTGCACGCTTCGATGATGAGAATGCGCCCGCCGGCATCCCTTCCGGACTCAAAACTCTCGATGCGGCAACCGGGGGTTTCTATCGCGGAGAAGTTTCAATCATCGGCGGGCGGCCGAGCATGGGCAAGACGATCTTCGGCACCCAGATTGCGCTGAACGCCGCTCGCAAAGGCATCGGCACGCTGATGGTGTCGCTCGAAATGGATGGGATGACGCTCGGCGAGCGCGTTGTCTCCAACGTTTCAACGATACCGTACTCGTTTTTTCGAACCGACAAGCAGGCGTCGCTCGAAAATCGTAGGATCGCGCCTGAGGATCGTGAACTGCTGCGGGATGCGCGTGACGAATTGGCGGCCTTGCCGCTGCTGGTCGAGGAAAAAGCAGGACTGACGATTGCCGAGATCGGCGCCCTTGCGCGGCGGGTTCGCGCGAAGTTCGAGAAGCAGGACCTCGAGCTGGGACTCGTCGTCGTCGATTATCTCGGGCTGGTCAAACCGACAAATCGATACTCCGGCAACCGCGTCAACGAGGTCGGTGAGGTGTCGGTCGACCTCAAGGCTATGGCCAAGAACCTCGGCGTGCACGTCACCGCCCTTCATCAGCTCAATCGGAAGGTCGAAGATCGTGATGATAAAAGACCGCAGCTTAGTGATCTGCGTGATTCCGGCACCATCGAGCAAGACGCCGATCTTGTGCTTTTCGCCTATCGCGAAGCCTACTACCTCGAACGCCAATCTTTTCCCAACGACAGTGAGCGGGAGGAAGAGCGGATCGCCCGTCTTCGCGAAGTGCAAGATCAAATGGAGATCATAATCGGCAAAAGTCGCTCGGGCAGCGTGGGCTCGATGACGCTCAACGTTGATGTCGCGTGCTCCCGTGTCAGTGACTTCACGAATTCAAAGTGAGAAAGGTATTGCCATGATGGAAACAGACCAAACGCCCGCGCCGACACGTCGTCGCTACCTTGGAAAGAGCGACATCGTATGCGGTGCAATCCTGACAGCCTTGCGCAACGGCGCCGACATCGGCACGGCGGCCGAGATCGTCGGCGTCGCCCGCTCTACGGTTCGACATTGGCGCAAGGCTGACGCCGAGTTTGATCGGGCGGTCAATGAGGCCAAGCTGGCAGGCGTTGCCAAAGTCGTCAGCGACCGTCTGATGGCCGTCAACGTCGACCCACGAGGCTAGGAAGGGTACCGATCTGTATTTCGCCGTCAGCGCACAAATTTGGGGCACCTGTGCGCAATGAAAACCGTTTCGGGACCAAGATGCGAAACGGAGAAATGACTGCCGAAGTAGTCCCGAACAAGTTTCGGAACGTTCTGCGTTCACCCGCAAACCTTGACGGAACGCGCAATATCCCCAACCGCAGCAGCACATGTCGGCATACCGCACTGCGCTCAGTGGACGGCGGCTGCTCATTGCGGATTTCTGGCTTCGGCCCCAGAGTCTGCCATCAGGAGCGTTTCAATGAAAATCGACGCATCTACGATCAGCGGTGTGTATCGTCTCATGCCGGCTGACCCAATCTCGCGTATCCGGAAGATCGAACGCATCGAGGCGAAGGTCTCCATTGCCGCTCAACCTACCGATGGGTCCATCAAAAGACCTCGGTACATGGAGGCTCGTATCCTCAAGTCCGGAGTCGTTTCGTACTACTGGAAGGCCCCATATTGGTCGAAGGTGGCTGGCTGCAACATACCGGCAGAGCCGTTAGGACAAGATTACGCCCTCGCCGTCACCCGATGCGGGCTGCTCAATAAGCAATGGGACCGCTGGCGTGAACTGCGCAGGGCTCTGAAGCTCATTAGGACACGAGCCGAACGTAGGTTTGGACGAGCATCTGATTTCAAGCTCCCGAACAACACTTCTTGGCTCAATTGCCCACCCGGCACAACGCTGCTCATCCGTCCCCAGCGTCGCTTCGGCGCCAGAACGGCAGGTTGGCCTGCGGCTGAAACGACTGTCCGTATGTCCTAACTGCTCATGTATTTCCCGTTAGGACATGCCGCAACCGACGCGCTTCGATTCTATGTCCTAATGGAAGATCGGGTGGCGGTGTGAATGCGTGAAAACCGTTCCGTCCTTGTCCTAACGGGAGTTCTGATCACTGACGTTCATCCGCGCCTTGCGACACCGACCATTCATTTCGAATTTGGTTCTGGCACGAGTGTTTCGCTGGACTAATCTATGTCCTAACCGAGTGCGAGACGAGCTGAACGCCATCCGCGATTGACAATCGCCGGTAATTCTCCGAGTTAGAAAAACCAGCTGGGGGAGGATTATCGATGAGCTTGCGTATCGCGATGGCGTCAGCCTTTGCCGTGATTTCGGTATTGGCCTTTTCAATCCATGCAGCCAATGCCGGCACGTTCAGCACCCAAGCGGGGCAGCCGATATGTGCGACCCTCGATGATCTGCACGCCTACATCCTCGCCGGAATGATGAAAGACGAGAACGCTGAATGGAATTGTACCCTGGTCAAACCCGGACTCGCTCTTGAGGTAGAGGAAGTCATTTCAACAAGTGAAATTGGTGATCTAGTCAAGGCGAAGGTTTCAGACGGCGGTTCCTCGGTTGAGGGCTACACAATGAACGTTGGTCTGAAGCCACGGTGAGCTGGGTGAGTTCAAGCCCAGGCTGATGAACGCGGGTTCGCGACTATACGCTGACAGAACCCACGGTAGTTAATGGCGAACGATATGAGCTTCTTCGGAAAGAAACTTTGGGCCGGCGTATCCGGCGTCGCCGGCTTTCTCGCCGTCGTAATCATTACCACGAACATTGAGAACTGGGCAGAGAAAGTCGGCGCTAACAAAATCTGGCAGCTGCTTCCAGGGGGAAGCTGGCCGATCGTGAGGGACACACTCCCTTACGTGATTGGTTTTGGTATCGGCGCCGTCATCTTTGGTTATTGGGACACAGTTTCCAGCTGGTGGACGACGTGGTTCAATCGGATCGTTCACGTCGAAACTTTGCGCGCTCGCGAAAAGAAACTTGAAGACATCGCGTCAAAGCTCATGTTGGCAAACAGAGATGTCAGCAGGTTGCGAGTTGCGATTCCGGAGGCGCTCGCTGCCAATGATACATCCGACATCAGAATTGCGGAACTTTTGCGCCAATGGTGGGACGCATTGTCGGCAATCGATGCCTGCGCGGTCAGTGCCTTTCCCTACGAGGGAGTTCCAGATGTGGCCCTTGACCAACTTTACATTCCAAGTCGCTGTCCTCTCGTTTTTCCTCCTCGTTTCACCGATGAACGGCGCCAAAGTTTACGAAAATACTGGGATCAAGATTCAAGAGTGGATTATATTCTGCCAGATTTAATTCGTCGCGTTGGTAGCGCTCTCGAAGAAGTACGAGCAGACTTACGTCAGAATGGGGTGCCGCGATGATTAGTGCTGTCAAGTATCTTCATCAGACCGCCTAAGCCGAAAGCGCACTAGACTACGGGATTTCCGTACTATATAATCAGACATGCAGTTCGACTGGGATCCGCGGAAGGAAAAGAGTAACCTCGCCAAGCACGGTGTTTCATTCGAACGGGCAAAGCTCGTTTTTTCTGACCCGCTGGCGTTGATCGATGACGACGACGAAGCCAGCGAGGAACGCTGGCGTGTGACCGGCATGGCCGACGGTGTTTTACTTCGCGTCGTTTTCACAGAACGCGAAGGCAACGACGGCGGTCTCGTCATCCGCATCATCTCAGCACGTCAAACTACCCGGCCCGAGAGGCAGCGATATGAAAGTGAAATCTAGGAAAGCCTTCGCGAAGTACCCTGGAGAGCGGCCTCTGACGGACGCCGAGATACTTGCTGTCGCAAAGAACGATCCCGCCAACCGGCCGGCGACGGTGGCAGAGCTTCGCCGGGCTCGCCGCGTGCCAGCAGTGAAGCGGCTGCGATGGCAACTCGAACTGACGCAAGAGGCGTTCGCCGAGCGCTACGGCATCCCGCTCGCTACGTTGCGAGATTGGGAGCAAGGCCGAACCGAACCCGATGGGGCAGTGAAAAGCTACCTGAAGATCATCGAGAGCGAGCCGAAGAAGGTAGCCAAAATTCTCGAAGCGGCGGAATAGATGCTGCTCGGAGTCATCACGTCGTCAACGCGTAGAGGCTGAAATTGGCCAAAGAAAAGCTGACGTTTTCGAAGTGGGACATCACGGACCACTTGAGGACCGACGAGGACATCTGCGCCTATCTCGAGGTGGTAGCGGGAGAGAACGATCCGGTTCGGTTTGCCCGAGCCCTCGGCGACGTCGCCCGCGCCCGCAACATGAGCAAGATCGCTCGCGACGCCAAGCTGACGCGGCGGGGTTTGTCGAAATCCTTGTCCGAAGATGGCAATCCGCGCCTCAGCACAATCATGAAAGTCTTGTCCTCACTTGGACTCAGGCTGACGTTCGCTCCGGCTACTGAGATGGCGCAGCGGAAAAAAACAAGGAAAGCTGCTTAGCGCAGGGCGACTCGTCGGCTCTCGCGAACCGCAGCACAAGTCAATGACTTGCGTGTCCACGACTCTGTAATATGCAATGGAGTTGTTGACGAATCGGTTGAGTTGGCGTGGTCCAAATCGAAGTGACTGGATCTCACACCTTGGAAATGTTAGACCACCAGTCATGCTGCAGAACCGAATGACACGAACAAAGCTCCTGAGAAGCAAACCTCGCGCGATGCCAAACGAGGACTGTCTGCTCTGGAATCTTGACGTCGAACAGGTCATCCGCGCCCTACCCAATCAACCGATTTGGGATTTGGTAATCACGTCTCCACCCTATAATCTGGGCAAAGACTATGAGACGAAAGCCACTTTGGAGAACTATACCGCCTGGCAGACCCGTATCATCGAAGCGCTAGTACCCCGCCTGAACGCCAATGCCAGCGTATGCTGGCAAGTTGGCAATTTCGTCGAGAATGGGCACATTGCGCCGCTCGATTACATCTTCCATCCAATCTTCACCCGTCTCGGCCTGAAACTCCGCAACCGGATAATCTGGCGTTACGGCCATGGACTTCATCATCGCCGCCGCTTCAGCGGCCGCTATGAAGTCGTGCTCTGGTACACAAAGTCGGATGATTACGTTTTCAACCTCGATGCAGTGAGAGTGCCTCCTAAATATCCTGGCAAGAAAGCATATAAGGGCAAAAACGCTGGAAAATTCTCGGGTAACCCGCTGGGCAAGAACCCCGAGGATGTCTGGGACGTCGCTGAGGCGGTTGAGGATGTCTGGAACATTCCGAACGTGAAGGCGCAGCACGTCGAGAAGACGAAACACCCTTGTCAGTTCCCGGTTGGTCTCGCTGAGCGTCTCGTCCTAGCGTTGTCCAATCCAGGAGATCTAGTGTTTGATCCCTTCGCTGGCGTCGGCACCACCGGAATTGCATCAATGGTGCATGGGCGTCGGTTCTGGGGATGTGAGTTGGACGAACGCTACGCCAAGCTTGCCAAACTAAGAGTCGCTGGGGCAGTGTCCGGAAAGACGCGGTTCCGTTCGCACGCCCGGCCCCTGTATGATCATATGAACTCGCCTTTGTCTGTTCGCATAGAGGATCCCGCGTAATTCGTGCCGTTGCCTAGCGGAGATTCGGACTGTGAAATGGTGGCGGCGACGGACAGCGAGGCGGGTCTGGATGGATTATGGATGGCCTTATCCCAAACGAAAGCAGTTCCTGGCTGACGTTCAGACGGTGAAGTCTGAGCGCACCCACCCGGTGCCGTTCCAGAACAGACTGCAGTATCTGCCGATCTATACGGTGCCCATGGAACTGCCGATGTACCGGCTCGAAAATGGCCGGACAATGGATCGCCAGGCCGAATATTTGGCGCAGCATCGCGAACTGCCAAAGGATTTTTTTCGGGCCGATCTGGAATCGGCAGCAGCGCAGAGGGCGCAGCATGAATTGTTGGTCAAGCTCGCGAAAGACACCAGCAAGAACTTGTTCGCCGAATTCAAGTCGGAGCGCCAGAGCGAGCCTATCATTTTGTCGGCGTACGGGGTCGTCATTAATGGCAACCGGCGACTATCAACCTGGCGTCAGCTCTATCAAGACGAGACGGAAATATACCAGCACTTCTCGAACGTTGATGTAGTAATTCTGCCGCCCTGCGATGACCGCGACCTCGACGACCTTGAAGCTGAGCTACAGCTCAAAGAAGACCTGAAGGCCGAGTATAGCTGGACGGCTCAGGCTATTATGTTCAAAGAAAAGCGCGACATTCACGGCTATACCGAGCCCGAAATCTGCGCCAAATACGACATCGACAAGCAAGTCCTTACGGAACTCCTGGATGCTCTGGATTACGCAGACTCATATCTCGAGAGTCGCGGACTACCTCAGCGATACTCGGAGTTGGATGGTAAGGAGTTTGCGTTTCGGCAGATTTCTCGCACGCGCCCCAAGATCAAACTGTCGGAGCCCTACAAAGAAATATTCGAGAAAGCCTCGTTCTGTTTGGCGGATGAGGCCGGTGAAGGTAAGCGGACCTATGCCGAGATCAAGGTTGTGGGCGAGCTTCTCGAAAAGGTCGCGGAGAGCCTCGTAGATGAACTGGACCTTGAGCGCTCGGATGACGAAAAAAAACAACTTACCATCCTCGCGGATGCGCTGGAGAAGCCCACAAATTTTGAGAGTGCCCGAATAATCATTCGAGACACGCTTGACGCCGAAGGCGCCAAAAAACGCCAAAGGAAGAAAATCGGCTTTGTTGCGGAACAGATCCGGCGTGCACGAGAAGCTCTCGAGAATGCTCGCGATTCGATTGAAAGTCGCTCATCAAAAACTGGATGTGCGCAGGATCTAGAGCACATTAGCAATCTAGTAGCCGAACTGCGCAAATGGGCTGGAGGCGATGGCAAATAATGTCGTCGTTAGCTACGAGGCAGAACGCAGACTTGCCGTTCTGAGCTTCACGGGCGATACCAAAATTTGGCCACGCATCAGGCGGCTGTGCATCGATGCGAGCAATCAGACCGAAGAGCTGAGTTCAGGCTCGCTGGCTATGCCTTGGTGGGCCTTCCTCGCATGCCTTGAGGGCCTTGAGTATCAAGCCGGGCGATACGACTTTTCGATCGTCGCGGATACTGATGCCCAGGCGCGGTTAGAATCCGCGCGTAGGCGGCAAGACGCATATCATCGATCCGCGCAAGCCGAGCCTATCGCTATTCCAGAGCTTGAGCGGCGCTTGGCTGCGATAAACTTTTTGCGACCTTTGACAGTTGAACAAAAGCGAAATGTGTCACGACTCGCAGTGAAGTCGGCAGGGGCAACTTTTTCGGTTCCTGGAGCTGGAAAGACAACCGAAGCTTTAGCTGTTTTTGCGCTCAAGAGGAGTGCAGACACGCGTCTGTTGGTTATTGCTCCTAAGAACGCATTTGCGGCCTGGGAGGAACAGCTCTCACTCTGCATTATGGACAATCAGCCCTTTGTACGCCTTACCGGCGGCAGAGCCTCCATTCGCGCACTTCTGCGTTCATCTCCCAAAAAGATGCTCGTGACATACCAACAGCTTCCCAATGTATTGGGAGACGTCGCAGGCTATCTGGGCGAAGGCGAGAGTTTTATTTTCCTCGATGAATCCCACCGGATAAAGCGAGGTTTGTCCGGCGTTATCGGTAATGCAATTTTGTCACTTAGCGATGCGCCTGCCCACAAACTGATTATGTCGGGTACGCCGATGCCCAATGACGTCAGCGATTTGGTGCCGCAGTTTCGCTTCCTTTTTCCAGAGATCGTCGCGGACGATACCAATGTGGCTGAATTTATTCAGCCAATCTATGTGCGGACGCACAAGGCCGAACTCGATTTGCCACCCGTGGACCGGCGGAGCATAGAAGTTCCACTGAAACCTGCTCAGCATGAGCTTTATCGACTTCTCTCATCGGAAGCGGCCCGAGAAGCCAAGGGTCTGCAGATCGCTGATCGAGCTAAGCTCAGGCGCGTGGGACGGAGCGCGCTAAGGCTTCTGCAGGTGGTATCCAATCCAGCGCTTCTGGCGCGCACCACCGATTTTGAGCACAGCCAACTGCTCGGCGACGTGCTTGATGAGGGAGATAGCGCGAAACTAGAGGCCGTTTGTCTGCGGGCTCGCCAGCTGGCACGGCAGGGCAAGAAAACGATCATCTGGTCGAGCTTTGTAGACAATGTTGAGATAGTCGCGCAACGACTGCTCGATCTCGGCGCGGACTTCATTCACGGTGGCGTGGATGCGGGAAGCGAATTTGAGGAGGGGACGCGCGAGCAAAAGATTAAGCGCTTCCACGACGACCCGCACTGCTTCGTTCTGGTGGCCAATCCTGCAGCCTGCGGAGAAGGCATCAGCCTCCATACAGTCTGTCATCACGCTATTTATCTCGACCGCAATTACAACGCGGCTCAGTACCTTCAGTCAGAGGATCGGATACATCGCCTCGGGCTTCCGAAAGGCCAAAAAACAACGGTCGAGATACTTACATGTCCAGGAACTGTAGATGAATCGGTTGGACGCCGTTTGCTAATGAAGATCGGACGGATGGCAGAGGTCTTGCGCGATCCAGGTTTGCGTGTCGAACCAGTCTCCATCGATCTCGACGCTGACATTGAAGCCTTTGATGATGAGGATCTGATGGATTTTCTCACACATTTGAATACATGGCGGTGAGCCAATGTTTTCAGTGGGGGTCATCTATTCCAGTCAAAGTTTCTTACGACTCGTTCGGGGAGAAGTCATCAGCGTAGAAGTCTTCAAAGACAGTTTCCGGCGATTTGAAGTCGCGGACGCCGCGCAAGTCCTTGAGCTTGTACAGAAGTGCCGTTGGACAAGTGTGACGACAAACGGTGTGCTCCAGCTGACAGAGCGTGGCCAAATCATTGTGGCTGTCGAGGATCCAGCTCTCTGCTTACGTGAGCAGCTCGCGGACATCATATCCGTTGAATCGCCTCCCTGGGCGAGGAGGATTGCGTTGGGACGTTTCGAAGCCCAGCGTTCGATGCCGGAGAACGCGGCGCAGTGTTTTAAGGAATGCGGTTTGCTTGGTGAATGCAATTACGAGGTCGTGGGATGGTGGGACAGTGTCAACCAGGCAATTCGGTCTCGTAAGGCAAATTTCAACATCAAGGTAGGGCGCGCGGCTGAATGCTTCACGATAGCACGGGAACGGGTGCGGACGCGAAAGGAGCCTGTCTGGCAGGCGGTAGAATCCAATGTCGCGGGCTATGATGTTCTTTCACAAATTGCAGAGGATCGGGTTGACCCGCTGCAGATTGAAGTGAAGGGCAGTCTCATGCGCACTAAGGAAGCAATGTTTTTCATTACGCGGAATGAATGGGAAACAGCAAAGAACAGTGCGAACTACGAGTTTCAACTCTGGCTCGTGCACGAGCAGCTTAGGCTATTCGTTGTCGGAGTGGAACTGCTTGAACAGCACTTACCGCATAATCGACGCGGCGGTCGCTGGGAAACGACACAGCTGTGGTTTAGAGATTTTGTTGAGCAAGAAGTGAAGTTGGATAACGCCTGTCTAGTGGCCTGTGATGGCGTTCGAGCAGCATTTTTTCCGACGACTTGAACAACGCAGCATACGAGTAATTTCGCCGCTGACACGCTTCTACACACGAGTGACAGATCAGAGCCTGTCTCTCCCACCCTAATCATTGCGAACGGTCGCGGATCGTGACGTTTCAGTGGCGGCTCAATTGAAAATCAAAAATCTAAACTTTTGATTCCGCCGTTTTTCTCTATCAAAAATCGGCATTTCTATTGATTATCAAAACTATATCGACTATTGATAATCTTAGTTCAAATTTCATCCGTGAGTGCAGCGATGATCAGGAAGCTCAGCGAAACGGCGCCAAAGGGACAGCTCATTGGTTATGCGCGCGTCTCGACCGACGGCCAAGATTTCGCGGCCCAGGTCGAGCGGCTGAAGGCAGCCGGCTGCTACAAGGTCTACAGCGAGAAGGAAAGCGGCGCGAAACGCGACCGCGAGCAGCTACAGGCTGCGCTTGAGTATGTCCGTGAGGGCGACACTTTCGTCTGCGTCAAGGCGGATCGCATTGCGCGCAGCACGAAAGACTTCTTGGACATCATCGATAGGCTGACCAAGAAGGGCGTTGGTCTCAAGGTGCTCGATCAGCCGGAACTATCGGGCGAAGGTCCAACGGCCGAGATGCTGCGCACGATCCTCGCCGCCGTCAGTCAGTTCGAATTGAGCTTGATCCGGGATCGCATGAGCGAAGGCCGGAAGCGCGCCAAGTCGGCAGGTGTCGTGTTCGGGCGCCCGAAGAAAATCGATGCAAAAGCCGCGAAGACGGTCAGGACGCTGAAGAACGACGAGAAGCTCAGCATTCCGGAAATCTCGATACGGACGGGACTCAGTGTTGCGAGTGTATACCGAGCGCTCAGGGTCTAAGTCGCGATCACAAACGCGGCAATCGGCGCTTTTTTTGTGTTCTCGCCGGCGTCCGTGATTCAGAATCGTCCCGCAAACTCAAAGTTAGATGGGAGAACGATCGTGACCCGTAAAGAACTCAAGAAAGCAGAGCGCGAGTTTCGGAGCTGGATCGAAAGGTGCACTCTGCACTGCGAAGCCATCGACAGCAGCGACGAGCCAATGACCGAGCTTGAAGAAATGTATGGCTCGGAACTTGCCGACGATGTCGACGAGCTTATCGAGAACACTCAGGCGCTCGGCCGCGAAGGCCAGAAGCTCGCTCGGACCTTCGCCGGTGTCGCCGAGACCTGGAAACAGACGGGCAGGCCGCCCGTGGCCATCCTAGACGATTTCGCACGCGCCGCCGATCTGCGCTGATCGCGTCGAGCATGAGCACGATCGTAACGGCATGTTGGTTTTCGAAGCTCGACCCTGACGTCTACATGCGGGTCGGTATCAGTCAGGGCACGCCGCGCGGGATCGCCGGGTATCGCAAATACACCCGGTTGAACCCGGGGCCGTGGTTTGCGCGTGTTTCGGCTGCCGAATACCGCGCGCGGTACTTTGCCGAAATTCTCCAACCTTTGGACCCCGAGGCAGTCGTCACGGATCTGCTCAAGCTCGGTGACGGTCGAGTGCCGGCGTTGTGTTGTTGGGAGCCCTCAACCGGCCCCGCGTGGTGTCATCGCGGTTTTGTCGCCAGCTGGCTCAAGGACGAACTGAACTTCGACGTCTTCGAGGTCGGGCAGGAGCACGAAGGCTGCGGCTGGGAGCATCCGAAGATTCCCTCACCCTTCCGGAAGCTGCGAGGCGATCTTTTTGGACAATAGCGACGGCGCCAGCGGCAAGGACGATGGTCGACGTCGTTGCCCGGCTTAAAAAGACCGAGACATCCCTGGAGAGGCAACCCAGCCAGGACGCTGAACGCGATCTGAGCCAACAACAACGCGTACCTTCGAAACGGAGGGACTGGCTGTCAAAAGGTTCGAGTCAACTTGCTCCCATTCTGGAGCAAGATAAAGATATTGCACAAACCGGAGATTAGCGTGGCCAAATCAGGCAAGATCACCTCCAGCAAGAGGTCGACTAAGTCCGGGGTGACGCCGCGCAGGTCCGGCGGCAAGACGGTGATGGTCAAGTCGGGTGGCAAGCAAACTGTAGAGACGGCCGGCGCCAAGAGGGCGAAATTGACCCGCCGGACCGAGTCGACGGACGCCATTCTCGCTGAAGGCGCCAAGCGCTTCCACGGCTCGCTCAGCAGGCTGGCAAAGAAATAGCGGCGCGCCCCTACAAAGCGACGCTCGCTAATGCCGTCATCTAAAGAACCCGCTCCAGTCTGGAGTCTGAGAGACCAAGTTTTCGTCGGTAGGTGGTGCCGCCAGCGGCACGGAGTTGAGACCGCTGGCGGCATTTGCCGGACACGCGGGGAACGCATCACAGCTATCCTACAGCCCCGCCGCGAGGGCAGCCGATCACGGCGGGGCTTGAAAAGGTCGCGCCATCTCTGGTGAACGCGACCAAACTAAATTGTCAGTGGTGCTGGTCTGAAAGAGCGCCCTGAACTTGCGACGAAACGGCCGCACCGACCGTGCCACCGATTGCCTGCGGAGAGGCATTTGTCTGAACGTTAACGGTGACGTTGGTCGTGATGACGTTCGGGCGGCTCTCGCTCTCGCTATTCGTGATGACCACCGGCACCGGCCCGGATGCAACTTCTTTCTGGCCGGCGCGAATGTCGGCGAGGACGGTGAAAGGGCTCAATGCGGCGCCATTGGACTCGATGATCTTGACCGCCTGCGCCGCTTCATCGGTGACGAACATGACGCGATCTTCCGCTCGGAGAACGACGACCAGCTCTCGGCAGCGCCGGTCGGAGAGCCCGAGACTTTGTACGAGAGGTAGGCTGCGCAACCATTCTGCCGCCGCCGCAACGCTTGCGATGCCATCGGGGTCGCTCGTCAGATATCGGCGGGCATCGGATCGAAACTTTCGGCGGTCGCGTCCGGACATAACAGCCTCCGGAATATCTCAAAGCCTCGCGCGTGCGCCCTTAGGACCGTACAAAGCGAACGGTTACGCGGTGCGCTGGAGGTTTCAGATTGAAGTGAGCTGGCGGCGGTTCAGGAGCTGCCTAGTGGCCGTGATGAATCCGGCCTCGTATAGGGGATGCTCAAAAATCTCAAAAATCGACGAGCTTTTTTATGGTGTCAAAGTCGCCAAGGTCATCGACGCCGGCGACGTCTTTGGCTCCTTTGGTGCCGCTGGAGGGCCACTGCCTGCCGGTACTCGGTCGCACCGATCAGTTCTTCGATCTGCTCGCGCTCGATCGGAGACGCTGACACTTCCGGCTCGGCTGGCTCAGCTACGTCGTTCGCCACTTCCTTCACTGACTCAATGAGGGCTCTAAGCCGCGCCCGTGCAGCGCGACGAGATTCAGCCGTTGTCATTCGCTGTCCTTCCAACATGGATGTAGGTAAAACCGCGGCATCGACGGAATTCCGGAGAAAACCGGCATCACGCAGTCATCCCCGTCTGAATGCGCCGCTGCGCCAAGGCTTCTTGTCCCGTCTTGCGTGCTTCATCAAAACGGACACGAAACCGGTTATCGGACTTCCGCCAGCGCTTGACGCTGTTCGTCGACAACCCCGCGAGCGCCGCCGCTGTCGTCATGGTGTGACCAATGGCGAGCGCACGGAACAGGACCGCAAGCTGCGCATCGTTACGGCCGACCTGGCGATTGGCGTGTGGCTCGGGCAGGCGTGCGAGGATCTCTTCCAGTGGATCGTTCATGGGTGGACTCCTTGTGATTAGGCGGAACCCGCTTCAGCCGCAGCCTTGAGCGATGCCGCCAGATTGGGATTTTCCCGCTGCAGACGCATCTGTTCGGTCAAGTTGAAGGCAGGCCCCTTCTTGTAGGGGTTACGCACTTTCGGCAGGCTCGAATTTGGGTCGGTCGTCGGCTTGGCAAACGCCTTCCTTAGAGTCTCATCAGCCTTCAGGTGCTCGATGAACTCATCCGCCGACAACCAAGCACTGCCGCGTTGATACTCGACGACAAATTTGTCGTTGCGGTTGAGCCGGGCTCGACCGACGGCGGCGAGGTGCGGAACCAATAGGAACGGACTTCCGCTTGCATCGCGTACGGCCAGCTCTGCCTCGGCTTTGACGTAGGCGGCTTCGAGCGCCGCGAATTGCTCGCGGATCGTGTCGATTTCAGTTTTGGGCATTGCATATCCTTTGTGAGGAGCGCACGCGCTCTCACCTCCGGGAAACGTGAGGTTTCCTGGGGCACACATGAGTCACGGCGGCGATTTGTGAGTTTAGAATCCTAGACCACCCGACAATGATTGCCGGCGTCACGGATCAAATTCCGAGTCAACAGCAGACACGTAATGGCATCGCCGTCGGGAACCCGGCGCGTCTGGCGATTTTGAACCGTGATGATGATTGCGGGGCGTGGAGCAGCCCAGAAATGAAAACGCCGACCTCAGTGGGTCGGCACCCAGGCGCGAAAGACCCAAGGATACGCAAAAGTACGGGCAACCGATTCGCTGGTCAACAGCCGAAAATTGAAGTTGAGCGATTAACTTGGCGTGAGTCTTCTTAGTCACAGTCAGGAAGCGGGGCCGTCGCTTGCTGGCGCATGGGCCGTCTGCCATAACAAGAATGCGGCTTGATTGAGCAAACGTTAGGCCGTGAGCAACGGGCAAAAGAGCAACCAGGCCAACTCGACGCCGGAGAGCAACCGGCGTCTGCGAGGACTGCTGCCATGCTTTGCTCATTTCACGACAAGCGCTGCCGGACTTCCCCTCAACCTCTCGCAGGCGGGGTAGACGAATGACAGCTTCACGCGCAATTCGCCTCGCCAAATTCCCGCCGAGCCTTGCACCTCGGGGACTCTCACGCGAAGAATCCGCGACGTACATCGGCGTCAGCCCCAGCAAATTCGATGCGATGGTGGATGATGAACGTATGCCGCAGCCGAAGGTCATCGACGGGCGGCACATATGGGATCGTCATGCGCTTGACGCCGCGTTTTCGGCATTGCCTGATGCGAACGGCAACGCGGACGACGCCAACGACGTCTGGAGTCGCGTTCAGCTATGACGGCCAGGGCGGACATGAAGGTCAAGTATCGCTATCTCGTTGAAGACCGCGATCGACACGGGAACGTGCGGGTGTATTTCCGACGCGGTGGACCCAAAATCCGAATCCGTGAAGAGGTCGGATCTCCCGCCTTCGCGAAGCGCTACGAAGAGCTGTGCGCAACGGCACCGGTGCAGGCAGTTGCCCACGCCTTGCCGCGCTCCGAAACCTTCGAAGGACTGTGGGAGGCTTACCGGCGTAGCGCCGCATTCACCCAAGACCTTGATGAATCCACTCAGCGCACGCGCACCAATCTCATCGAAGGCATGCTGAATGAGCCGATCTATCCCGGCGCGCCCGAGACGTTCAGAGGATTCCCGAAAGCCCGGATCACTCTTGCAACCCTCCAAATCCTTCGCGACCGGAAAGGGCGGGCACTTCCCGGCGCCGCGAATGACCGCGTAAAGGCGCTGCGCAAGCTGTTCGAGTGGGCTTCGGCGAAACCGATATCGAGCGAGAAGCCGCTCCTAAGCTCCAACCCAGCGCTCGGACTGACAAAGCTCAAGGTGGTGACGAAGGGCCATCACACTTGGACACCCGAAGAGATCGAGCAATTCGAAATAAGACATCCGATTGGGACAATGGCGCATCTGGCGATGTCCGTCATGCTCTACACGGGCGCGCGCCGTTCCGATGCTCCTCGCCTTGGAAAGCAGCACGTGCGCGCGGGAACGATCAGCTGGACGGCCTTCAAGAACCAGAAGCGCTATCCGACAGTAATCGACCTTCCAGTTCTTCCGCCGCTACAGGCTGCAATCGATGCCGCAGGCGCAACGTCCCGCATGGTCTTTCTGGTGACTTCATTCGGCAAGCCGTTCGCCATCGCTGGCTTCGGAAACTGGTTTCACGAGAGGTGTATCGAAGCGGGGCTGCCGCATTGCTCCGCGCATGGTCTGCGGAAAGCCGGATCGACACGCGCTGCCGAAGCCGGAGCGACGGCGCATCAGTTGATGGCGATGTTCGGATGGCGCTCTCTGGCCGAGGCGGAGCGCTATACCAAGGCAGCCGAGCGCAAACGGATGGCGGCGATCGGCATGGGCAAGTTGCTCGAAGGGGTCAATGCCGGCAAAAGTGTCCCACTTTCGCGCTCCGTTCCGGGTGGTGGGACAAATCGCCAAAAAACTTCAATGAAATCAACGCCGAAAAAATGACTGGCGCTCCCTACGGGAGTCGAACCCGTCTTTTCAGATTGAAAATCTGACGTCCTAACCGATAGACGAAGGGAGCCGCAGCGGGCTTGAGAGGCAACCCTATAGTCGGCTTCGGGCGTCCTTG
>Ga0256904_1000315_pt1 | contig 17989 bp, 14 predicted proteins | sample MC6MC0742MT_FD_190199 | JGI IMG/M metagenome (GOLD analysis project Ga0256904, IMG submission 190199) | Metatranscriptome of enriched soil aggregate microbial communities from Iowa State University, Ames, United States - MC6-MC0742-MT... | ecosystem: Environmental > Terrestrial > Soil >...
AAATAGAAGTAATGAGTATAATAAAGCTGGGGAAAAATGGGATGAGTGTAGAAAAACTATCGAACAATAATGTCCAGTCTATTTCCACAATTCATATCGGGGCCTCGACAGAGCGACGACATAAAGTAAGTAGACTAGCATCACTCCTGCAAAGATATATACTATTAGCAAAGTATCTTGGTTTTGTTATAACGTTCTTAATGCTTGTGGCGATTAGAGTAGTTCCAGACTATAAAGGTGTTAGCCGGTTCAACCCCATAGAATGGGTCGAAATGGCGGTGTTCACCGATTACCTATGGTTTTTGGCTATAACTATGTTCTTACATGTCTTCATGTATGTTCAAAGCAATCTTTACAACAGGGATACGCAAAGTACGATTTCTAAAGAACTATTCTATGAGGTTAAATTGATTTTTGTATCATTTATGGTCGCGCTGGGTATTACATTTCTTCTAAAAACCACATTCCTTTATTCAAGATTAACACTAGTGATGTTCGTTATTGCAATGATTGTAGAATCGTCAATATGGATATGGTTACACCGAGCCATTCTAAAATATTTATACCGGAAAGGAAAAATCAAAAAGAATGTGATCATTGTCGGTGCCGGGAAGGTTGGCTTGAAACTTTATGAAAATATAGAAAAGTTGAGCGGTGGAGAATTAAGTTTCCTAGGTTATTTAGATGATTTTAAAACAGGAGAAAAAATATTAGGAAAAACCTCAGACTTGGAAAAAATTCTTCAGCGACTTGAAATAGATAGGGTATATGTCACGATTCCGTCTGAAAAAGATATGGTCGAATCATTACTTCGCAAGGTTTATAAATACGACGTCGATATCCGAATTATTCCAGAAATGTTTGACCATCTGTCAAGTGTATTTGCAGTTAAAAATGATACCGATTATCCATGTTTGCAAATTGTAAAAACACCGTTAAGAGGCCTTAACATTGTTCTGAAGAGGTTTGCGGATATATGTGGCAGTATAAGTCTGCTTATGGTGCTGTCCCCTATTTTCTTAATTATTGCAGTACTAATAAAAATTGAATCAAAGGGGGGCGTTTTTTTTAGACAACAAAGGATAGGGAAAAATGGATTGCCGTTTATGATGTTGAAGTTTCGTTCGATGAGACATGATGCAGAACTCTTTAAAGCGACGCTACTTAATCAAAACGAGATGTCGGGACCCGTTTTTAAGCTGCGTAGCGATCCGAGAGTTACTAACATAGGGAGATTCATAAGAAAGTATTCTATAGATGAGCTGCCACAGCTCTGGAACGTACTAAAAGGCCAAATGAGTCTGATCGGGCCTAGGCCACCATTGTCAGAAGAAGTGGAAAAGTATTCAGATTACCACTGGCGGAGAATGGATGTGCTTCCCGGGATGACAGGACTGTGGCAAGTCAGCGGACGAAGCAATTTGACCTTCGAACAATGGATTGACCTTGATATTTATTATATTGAAAATTGGAGCTTTACTCTCGAAATGAAAATCTTGCTTAAAACAGTACCAGTTGTAATTAAAGGCGTCGGTGCATATTGATGAGGAGAGTAATAAGGTGAATAGGAAAAAAACAGTTGGTGCAAAGGAATGGTTTGCTTGGGTTTGGATAGGTGCCTTTTTGTTGCTAGCGATTAGCACCAATGGTATCTTTCAGGGGCTTAGTCTACATTCAAGTGTTGCTACACTGAATTATGAAAGACCTATTTTATATTGTTTATTGATCTGTATACTTTGTATTGTATGGATCGGCATAAACATTTTTCATAAGAGCTTTGAGCTTGAGAGACGAATGTTTTATGCATTTGCATCCATTGCGTTGTGTTTGGTTTATATTATTAGCTCAGCCAATTCCCAGAGTGTATTTTTGGCCACATACGGAATATGGACGAGCTTGATGATAACACTATTTTTTATTGCGGGGACATTACTAATCCAATATGACCGATGGGTTCTCTGGTTTCCTAAAGTATATTTGATCTTTGGTTATATTATTGTATTTTATGGGTTTCTCAACCTCCTGGGCAATACTTTCCTACTCGACTCTCTGGCTTTTTACGAAGGTATCCGCATTACGTCAATCTTTCAATATGCAAATGCGTATGCAATACTCTTACTCACTCTATGGATAGTCGCCATAATAGAAATCGATCGTACGAAGAAGAAGTGGGTACGACTATGTCATAGCTTTATGATGGTGCCTGTATGTGTATCATTCTTACTGACGCTATCACGTGGCGCAATTGTTATTCTTCCGATTATTGCAATTGTGGTTTTAATGATGTTTAAGCTTAAGCAGCAATTAATGGCAATCATTTACTCAGTGATAGCTTTTACTTTGTCTTTGTTGCTTTATAGTCCTTTAGAACAGGCTGGGACAAAAGTATATGAAAATATACAACAAGCAATTACAAGCCAGACGTCAGTCGAGATTCACTCTATCTTTTCATCTCCATCAGTCGGTTCATGGGGTCTCTTGTTCGCAGTGTCGATGGCAATGGCAGTTTGTTCGTACTTTGTTATGAGGTATTTAGAGCCAACTCTCAAGACATGGACGGAGACAATCAAAACAGTCTGGGCTGACATGTTTGTTCCGTTATTCATCTTATTGTTATTCCTTGCAGGTGGGGTAATCGTTTCAAATCAATCCCTTATTCAACTACTGCCAAATGTTATTGCGAATAGGCTATCGAATATTAGCTTGGAAACCCACTCTGTATTTGAGCGATTAACTATGTATAAAGATGCAATATCTATATTTAAGAATAGACCATTAATCGGAAATGGCGGAGGAGCGTGGGAAGCATTTTATGAGCAGCACCAGTCTTACTCTTACTTAAGTTCCCAAACTCATGGATATCTAACTCAACTCCTTATAGATGTAGGGATTTTGGGCACTTTGGTTTTTATGGGTTTAATTATTGTCGTTATTTTCAATTTTGTTAAAGACTACAAAAGGCTTAACGAAGAGGCGCGTGGCCGATACATATTTTATCTAGTCGTTCCAATTACGATACTCCTTCATTCATTAATAGATTTTGGAATGAGCTATCTCTTTTATTCTTTGATAGTATTTCTTTGTTTAGGGGTCCTCGCAGGAACGCAACGTAAGAAAACAAAATGGGAATTGAAAACCAAAGCACGAAAGAGAGTTCAGTGGAGTGTAACCGTTGTTACCAGTGTGCTTGTCCTATGTATTCTTATCCAATCGAGTAGACAAATTAGTGCAATAAATAAGTTTAAAGAAGCACAGAACGACATTGTGAATAATGTAATCTTTGAACGAATTGATTCTAAACTCGATCAGAGCCTGTCTCTATCTTCTAGGCACCCTGTAATATTGCTTCAGTCAGGGATCATAAACTTTCAAGTTTTTAAACAAACACAGGAAAAGAAGTACTTGGATAAAGCCATAAAATATATTGAGAGACTTAATAAATATGAGCCTAGATATCGTGAAGCAGCGGAATGGATCCACGCTATTGCCCTTGCACAAGGTGATCCCGAAAGAGCTGTCAGTATTGCATTAAATGCAGTACAGCAATATCCATTTGATTCTTCCTTGTACGATCTTGCGGCTACTGATTTAGTGAATAGATGGGACAGCATAGAAAAATCCGATACGGTAAGCAGAGAGCGTGTTAGAAATCAAATTGAGGACCTATATGAGACAATGAAACAACATCAAGAGATGAATGATGCATTGCCGGATACGATTAACCTGATGAGAACATTTGCTGTTAGCGAAATTGTGAAGGCTGCAAAACAGAAAACTCAGTAATTGTCTACGTTCAACTAATTAAGCAAGCTATTCGGCGGTTATGGTACAATAGAATGAATTGTTTTTATTGGCGGTGAGGACTTTTTGCGGGCATTGATCTACAAATCTATATATAAAATTGCGTTACCTTTTAAGAGGTTATTGGTTCGAATTATTCCACAGGCTGTTCGAAAAAGAATAAAAAAAGCAATAATAGAGAAAGGGTACCAGAATGAATTAGAAAGCTTTTCAGCAGCACCCAATGTCCAGTCGCTTGGGCATTTTAACGGTATTAATCTTATTGGCTATTCTCGAGCGGAAATGGGAATAGGGGAATCCTGCCGAATTGCCGCGAAAAGCATAGAATCGACAAGTATAGAGTTTGCAATTCTAAATTATGTTGGAACGAATTCTGCTAAAATGTCCGACACTTCTTGGAAACATAAAGAGATAAGAGAACCGGAATACAATATCAATATTTTTCATCTAAATGCAGAGCAAATGTTTGAAGCATATACCCACTTTGGGGCAAGGTTGTTTGAAAATAGATACAATATTGGTTTCTGGCATTGGGAACTGGAGGATTTTCCAGAGGATTGGATAGATGGATTTAGTTACGTTAATGAAGTATGGGTTCCATCGTCATTCGTAGCTAATGCTGTGGCTATGAAAAGTTCAAAACCTGTAGTGAGGATTCCTCATGCTATTGAAGTTAAGATTGAAAATAGCCGGGATCGAGCTTATTACGATTTGCCCAATGACGTTTTTCTTTTCTTGACTATGTATGATATGAATAGCTTTCAGGAACGAAAAAATCCTATGGGAGCGATTCAGTCCTTCAAACAATCATTTGCCCCAGACGATATGTCGGTTGGGTTAGTGGTTAAAATTAACAATGCATCTGCAAATCGTCATGATTTCAAAATCATCGAACAATCCGTTAAAGGCTATAGTAATATTTATGTTATTAACAAAACACTTAGCCGAAATGATACAAATGCATTACTTGCAATAACGGATAGTTTTATTTCCTTGCATAGAAGTGAAGGTTTCGGTCTAGGGCTAGCTGAAGCTATGTATTTAGGGAAGCCCGCTATAGGAACGAACTGGTCTTCTACAACCGATTTTATGAACACACAAAATTCATGTCCAGTAAATTATCAGCTAGTCTCCCTCGGCACTAATTATGGTCCTTATCAAGCTTATCAACGTTGGGCTGAGCCCGAAATTAATCATGCTGCTGAATATATGAGACGTTTGGTGGCGGACCCTTGCTATTATAAGCGAATTGCTGCAGAAGGCGAGAGATACATTAAGAGCGAGTTATCACCACGTGCTGTTGGAAAGCTGATTGAAAAGAGAATAAGCTACATTCAACGGCATTTTGGAGGTTAGATGATGATTACAAGTCTGATTATGGCAGGTGGAAAGGGCGAGAGATTCTGGCCGAAGAGCAGGACAAATCTGCCGAAGCAATTTCTAAATATATCAGGAAATAAATCTATGATTCAACAAGCAGTTCAACGACTAGAGAAGCTTATGAACATCCAACGCATCTTTGTCGTGACTAACGAGTTATATGCAGAGTTGATCAGAGCGCAGATTCCCCACTTGCCTGCTGAAAATATCATAATAGAACCTGTCGGACGAAACACAGCCCCTTGCATAGCTCTTTCAACACTTTATATCGAGGAGCGTTATCCCGATAGTACGATTATTGTTTTGCCTTCTGACCATATTATCAAAAATGAAGATGAATTTGTCGATATTCTCAGAACAGCTACAGAGGTTTCACAACAGGGAGAGAACATTGTCACCTTAGGAATTACTCCGACTTACCCGGAGACCGGGTATGGTTATATTGAGAGCTCAAATGAAAAGACGGTAGTTAATAGTCTAGAGGTTCATAAGGTAAATCGTTTTGTGGAAAAACCAGATAGTGATACTGCCAAAGATTACTTATTAGCGGGAAACTATTTCTGGAACAGTGGAATGTTCATCTGGAAGTCCTCTACGATTCTGAAAAACTTCGAGCGATATATGCCAGAATTATATGAGATAACACTCAATATTAAGATGAATATATCCGAAGGAGCGCCGCCAGAGTATCTCAATAGAGAATTTATGCAGATGCCGGATGTCTCAATTGACTACGGAATTATGGAGAGAGCGGAACGTATTTATGTTATCCCATGCAAATTTGGTTGGGATGATGTTGGGAGTTGGAACGCTCTTGATCGAATAAATGATCGAGATGATAATGGCAACGTAATAAGAGGAAACATTCTAAATATCGATACAAAAAGATGCATTATCGAAAGTAATAATGGCAAACTAGTAGCGACGTTAGGAATCGAAGATTTAATTGTTGTTGATACAGAGGATGTTACATTAATTTGTTCAAAGGAAAAGGCTCAAGAGATGAAGCTACTCATAAAAGAGCTTCGAGTTCAGAAAATGGAGCAGTACCTATAAGATTAGCGGGAGGAAATGAAAGTAGATGGCGAAGAGAGCATTAATTACAGGTATAACGGGTCAAGATGGATCCTATTTAGCGGAATTATTGTTGGAGAAAGGATATAAAGTCTACGGGCTAAGAAGAAGAACCAGTTCTCCTATCATGGATAATATTGAGCATATAAAAGATGAGATCGAATTTATAGATGGGGATTTGCTTGACTTAAGTTCACTCATCCAAGCGCATAAAGAATCAAACCCTGATGAAGTCTATAACCTTGCTGCTCAATCATTTGTAGGCACTTCATGGTCCCAGCCGATATTAACGGGCCAGGTGACGGCTCTGGGTGCAATGAATATGCTTGAGGCGTTTAGAATGACTGTTCCTGAAGCAAGATTCTATCAAGCCAGCAGCAGCGAGATGTTCGGGAAAGTCGTTGAAGTGCCGCAGAAGGAATCTACCCCGTTCTATCCAAGAAGTCCGTATGGTGTGGCCAAACTATATGGGCATTGGGCTACGGTAAACCATCGAGAAAGTTATGATCTATTCGCCTGCTCTGGTATATTGTTCAATCACGAATCGCCCCGCCGTGGGATAGAGTTTGTTACACGAAAAATTACAGATGCTGTAGCTCGTATCAAGTTGGGGGCACAGAAAGAGCTCTGTTTGGGTAACCTAGATGCTAAACGCGATTGGGGCTATGCCAAAGATTACGTAGAATGTATGTGGTTAATGATGCAACAAGTTAACTGCGACGATTTCGTTGTGGCAACTGGAGAAACCTATTCCGTAAGAGATTTCTGTCAAATTGCATTTGATTATGTGGGCCTGAACTACGAAGAGCATGTTGTTGTCGATCCTAAGTTTTTCCGCGCTGCTGAGGTAGACTTGTTAATTGGTGATCCTCAGAAAGCAATCCAGCAATTGAAGTGGAATCCTAGAAAGACATCATTCGAGCAACTCGTCAAGATTATGGTAGATAGCGACGTGGCACGTGTGGAAAAAGAACTGCGATAAGGTGTGATCTTATTGAAAGCACTTATTACCGGCGCTAGCGGGTTTGTTGGGAAAGTCATGACGAATACGCTTCTAAATAGCAATGTTGAAGTCATGGGGATATCCCGTACAGACAGTTCGCTAAACGGACAATTAACCGAAAAGTATAAATGCGATATTCAAGATAAAACTAGGCTAAGAGAACTCTTAAAGCTTTACAAACCAAATTATATTATTCATTTAGCAGGACCAGCTTTCATTCCGAGTTCCATCAATAAGCCGGAAATGACCTATGATATTATTTTTCGTGGAACACTCAATCTATTAGAGAACGTGCGAGAATTAAAGCTTGATTCGAGAATTCTCTATATTAGTTCGGCTGATGTTTATGGGGCGAGCTCGAAAAGCTTCTTATCCGAAATGGATATTATTGATCCTAATAATCCCTATGCTTCGGCAAAAGCATGTGCGGAACTATTATGCAAGCAGTTTTACCATTCATATGGAACTGATGTTTTAATTGCTCGCCCATTTAATCATACCGGTCCAGGTCAGTCTCCAGATTTTGTCTGTTCAAGCTTTGCTTGTCAAATTGCAAAAATGCAATTTAGTAATAAACGAAGTTTGGTTACCGGGAATATTGATGTTGAGAGAGATTTTCTTGATGTTCGTGATGTTGCTCAGGCTTACTTGGGACTATTAAAGCATGGAATTACGGGAGAAATATACAATGTTTGTTCGAGTAGGGCAATCTCTATAAGAAGAATAATAGAAATGTTGTTTGAAGAGGCCGATATAAGGGAATATGATTTGAAGCTTGATAAAGATCTAGTAAGGAAGAAGGACATTCCATTAAGAGTCGGTGACAACTCCAAGTTGGTAAGGTCAATTAATTGGATCCCTCAGTTCTCTATAAATGAAACTGTAAAGGATCTCTTAAGTTACTGGAAGGAGAATGCTCATGTTGGAAAATAAGCGTGTTGTTGTTACCGGTGGCGCCGGTTTCTTAGGACATCATGTGGTAGAAAAGCTTCATTCGCAGGGCTGTTCTCAAGTCCTCATTCCTCGTAGCAAACAATACGATCTGATCACGGAACAAGGGATCGATCGTATGTTTCAGGATATGAAACCGGATATCATTATTCACCTGGCTGCGGTAGTCGGAGGTATTGGTGCGAATAGAGCCAACCCTGGAAAGTACTTTTACGATAACTTGATGATGGGTGCACAACTCATTGAGAAATCAAGGGTTTATGGAATAGAAAAGTTCGTTGCGATTGGTACGATATGTGCATATCCTAAATTTACACCCGTTCCGTTCAAGGAAGAGGATATTTGGGGAGGATATCCGGAAGAAACGAATGCTCCATATGGCTTAGCAAAGAAAATGATGCTGGTACAGTCACAGGCCTACCGTCAACAGTACAACTTTAATTCAACTTACTTACTCCCTGTGAACCTATACGGACCGCGAGATAACTTTGATCCTGAGACATCCCATGTCATACCTGCCTTAATCAAAAAGTGTGTTGATGCAAAGAAGAGCAAACAATCATTTATTGAAGTGTGGGGCACGGGGAAGGCTACAAGAGAATTTTTATATGTTGCAGACGCAGCAGAGGGAATTGTCTTGGCAACGGAGCGTTATAATGAAAGCGAACCGGTAAACCTGGGTGCAGGATTAGAAATATCGATTAAGGATCTCGTTGAAAAAATCGCAGAACTTACGGGCTTCGATGGTGATATAATTTGGAATAAGGATAAACCGGATGGACAACCTAGAAGATCCCTCGACACCTCAAAAGCTGCTGATTTGTTCGGGTTTAGAGCTAAGACTGACTTTAGAACAGGTTTAACAAACACAATTAATTGGTACTTGTCCAATAGCTAGGTGGGGATTATGGATATCTGGAAATACCGCTCCTATATCTGGACTAACGCATTGTCTGAGTTGAAAAATCGATATGCAGGCTCCTCTTTGGGAGCCTATTGGAATATATTGCAGCCTTTATTTCAAATCCTTTTATTCACATTTGTTTTCTCACAAGTTATGGTTGCTAAAATTCCAGGGATGGATTCATCAACAGTGGCTTTTGCTGTATATCTCTCTTCAGGATTTATTCCCTGGATTTCTTTTGCGGAACTTCTTACTCGGGGAAGTAATGCATTTATAGAAAATGCAACCTACTTAAAAAAACTGGCTATTCCGGAGTATGTGTTTATTCTTCAAATCGCTGTGACTACTACGATTAATCTCTGTATTTCTATGTCATTATTATGTGTTTTGGTAATTCTATTAGGATTTAGCGTTGCTGCTTCATGGTTGCTACTGCCGATTGTATTAATACTGTTTTTGATATTTGGATTAGGGCTAGTTTTTGTGTTTGCAAGCATCAATGTTTTTTTTCGGGATGTCTCTCAATTGCTGCAAAGTATAGTGCAAATATGGATGTGGCTTACCCCAATTGTTTATATTGAAGAATTTTTACCTAATCACTTTGCCCAGATAATTAAATTTAATCCGCTTTACTACTTTGTAAATTCATTCCATCAAATTATTGTTTATTCCTCTAATCCAGAAACGATGGATTGGATTGTCATGACTAGTATATCTCTGTTGTCTCTTGTTATTGGCTATGTAATATATAGAAACTTAAGACCGGAAATAAGGGATGTTATCTAATGGATAAATACGCCGTACAACTTCAGGGATTGTCCAAGAAGTACAAAAGATATACTAAACCCTATCACCGTTTAATTGAGTGGGTAACATTAAGCAGAATGAAGAATCATGAAGAGTTCTGGGCATTAAGGGATGTAAGTTTCTCAGTCAATTATGGAGAGTGTTTGGGTATTATAGGGCACAATGGAGCGGGGAAGAGTACTTTACTTAAGTTGCTTTCCAGGTCATTATGGCCTACAACAGGAAGTATTAAGACGAATGGGAATGTTGTTTCTCTATTAGAGCTAGGAACGGGCTTTCACCCGGAACTCACGGGTATACAAAACATCTTCACAAGTGGCAAGTTGCTTGGTTATTCAGATGAATATATTAATGGAAAACTGAATGGAATAATTGAATTCTCAGGCTTAAGCGAACAATTTCTGAACCAACCTGTAAAATCCTATTCATCTGGTATGTATGTACGGTTGGCTTTTTCGCTTTTTGCAAATTTAGAGCCGGATGTCTATATCGTCGATGAGGCATTATCGGTTGGGGATATTTTTTTTCAACAAAAGTGTTTTGATTTTCTGCAAAAGTTGAAAGCAAAAGGAACTGCAATTATCCTGGTTACCCATGATATGCAAACCGTTAAAAAATACTGTGATAGAGTGATGATTTTGGAAGAGGGACGTATTATTCACGAAGGCAACCCATTAGAGATGGTTAATCTATTCTATACGTTAGATAGAAGAAAACCTATTGCTCAGAACGGGAATCATAACGCTAATTATTTATTGGAAAACGAGGCCGTAGAGCAAAGTGAGATTCCTCCTGAGGCTTTGCGAAATATCGATAGTGCTTCAATGAATAGAAAGGGAACCGGGAGCGTTCGAATCATTGGTGCAATTCTCTGTGATGAAAATGGCAACGAAATCAGAACGGCCCAAACAGGGGATAGGATTAAACTTAAAATATTTGCGAATGTGATACTGGACGTTCCCGATCTCACATTTTCTTATCAGTTTTCAGACAGACATAATACGGTCGTTTTCGGGCAAAGTTGCTATATGTTGGACAAAAGAAAGTTCCAGGGAAGAAAGGAAGAAGTCATTAAGATTGAGTTTGATATCGAAATGAATCTATTTCAAGGATTGTATACCGTAATGGTTGCTTCTACTGATTGCCAAACCGAATCTACAAACCAAGTATATGATTTGTTAGAGGGATGCTTGACATTGGAAATCACAAAACCAGATTGGCGGACATTTCACGGCGTTGCGTTTATGAATTCTTCGTATGGAATAGAAAAGATAAATATAAAGAGGTGACAAGAATGAACAACAGCAAAATAGTTGAAATAAAAGAATGTTGGTGCGGGTCTAGCGACTTGGAAACTTTTAATGAGCAATACAAAAAATGTAGGAATTGCGCTACGCTGATTAACACTCCACGCCAAATTTCTTCGTTTTATGAAGTGAAAAACGAAAATGATGATGAATCTTTCTACGGGAAAAATTATTGGATGGGCCATCAAACTCAAGACTTAGGACATCCAAGCATATTCCAACGTTCTCGAAAGGATCTTACTGAGCGCTGCCTATATTGGCTTCAAACGGTTCTCAGATATAAACTTCCTGATGGGGATACACTTGAAATAGGAAGTGGGCCGGGAGCTTTCGTACAAATGCTCAAGCAGGTGGGTTTTAAATCCAGAGGACTTGAGCTTAGCCCCTGGGTAGCTCAGTATGGAAGTCAAACGCATGGTGTCGAAATAATCAATTCCAAAATTGAAGATGTTTCGGGTAACATAAAGCCAAATGAAATGGTAGTCATGATGGATGTATTGGAGCATTTTACAGATCCTCTTGGGACTATGTCTCATATTAAGAAAGTACTGGCGTGTGGTGGAATGCTGGTAATTCAAACTCCATGCTATAACCACCTTGATTATCAGCAAATGTTAGAAACTGGAGACCCCTTTCTTATTCAGCTAAAAGATCAGGAACATTTATTCTTGTTTAGTAAGGAAGCAGTTACTATGCTCTTGAAAGACCTAGGGCTAGAAAATATACAATTTATTGATCCACTATTTCCGTATGATATGTTCCTTGTTGCAAGTGCGGAATCATTACCAGTTCAATCTGAAGAGCAGGTAGTTGAATTTCTGTCTTCTACTCCTGAGAAGCGACTGATATTAGCTATGATTGATCTCTATAATGAAAACAATAGGCTTTATAGAGAGGCGGAAATGCGTTTAAGAAATAATGAGAAGTTGGAGCAGGCATTATTAATTAGCGAGCAAGATCGTAATGAACGATTGAGAAGAATTATAGAATTGGAGAAATTACTGAAAGCTTCCGAAGATGATCGAAATCAAAGACTATTCTCCATACAGAAGATGGAGAAAATTCTTGAAGAGTCGGAGCAAGATCGTGAGAACCGATTGCTTTCCATACAAAAACTAGAGGAGCTTCTTCGGGAATCGGAGCGTGATCGTCAAGCACGCTTGGAGAGCATTCACATTTTGGAAGGATTGCTAAAGGACAAAGCGGGCGGTGGGCAGGAATGAAGGTTGCCATTGACGTAACTCCAATAAGAACAACAGGAGAAATGGGCGGGGCTTTTCAACTAGTTGTTGAATTAATTAAAGGATTGGGAAAGAGATATAAGGAAGATCAGTTTATATTATTAACAGCAAAATGGAACCATGATTATTTTAAATCATTTGAATCACTAGGCATTAGAAGAAGTTGCATAGTAACTGAAGCTGTTCCCTCACCATATAAGGTTCTTGGAAACAAAATTATCCGTAAGCTATCCAGATTACTAAAAATAAATATAAAGTTTTTGAGACGCCGACGTCTCCCACTTCTAAAGTCACAGGGGGTAGACGTTTTATTTTGCCCGATGAGCGCTGTCAATTACAAGGAGCCAGGGATTCCCACAGTCAGTCTTATATATGACCTGCAGCATGAATATTACCCTCAGTTTTTTACAGAAGATGAATTGGCACATCGTAAGAAATTCTATCAGGGTATATGTGAAATGGCAGATTATATAACCTGTATATCGGAATTTACTCGTCAGACATACATTGAAAAATTAAAATATCCCAAAGAAAGAGCGGAAGTTATTTATATCAGTATTCAGGATCGACTTAAACCGGATGAACAATTAACTAGTACTATTCTAAATAAGTTCGGTATTGGCAATAGCAAGTATGCTTATTTTCCGGCTAACTTCTGGCATCATAAGAATCATCGAATGCTGTTGGTGGCATATTCAATTTTCATCAGCAAGTATCCGGATACTCAACTTCAGCTTGTGCTTACGGGAAGTCTGTTGGGAGAAGAGCCAAGTTTTAACGAGCTTATTAAACAGATGAACCTGGAACAGAGAGTTTTGCATTTAGGTTATGTATCAGAGGAGGAAGTTTCAGGATTAATGGCAGGCGCGCAATTCCTTATATTCCCCAGTTTGTTCGAAGGATTTGGAATACCGGTAGCGGAGGCCATGGGAGTTGGTACACCTGTTCTGTGCAGTAATAATACGAGTCTCCCTGAAGTTGGAGGGGAAGCTGCACAGTACTTCGATCCAAGAAGACCCGAAGAAATGGCAACTCTTATGTATCGAATGACAACGGATGTTCATCTGAGAGAATCATCGACTAGACTAGGTTATGAGCAGATAAAGAAGTTTAATAATGAAAAAATGATTGAACAGTACTATCGTTTGTTAAAAAAAGCAGCGAAAAGTAAATCGAATAAAGGAACGTTTATTCATGGTATTTATGAGGATAATTGGGCTAAACGTGATGTAGGTATTTTTGTCGAGTCGACTAAAATGCAGTTGAATATTATTATGGAAATTGTACTACCCGAATTTGTGCCGTATAGAACCAATAAAGTTGAGTTGGTATTAGATGACAAAGTGAAATTATATAGCGTTCGAGCTGGTGAATCCTTAGTTATAAATGAAACGTTGCCTCAGAGCTGTACCGAAGTATCAGTGAAATTTAGCGACGATTTCCGGCCAGCGGAGATAGGAATGAACGACGAAAGGGAACTGGCAGCCTTAATTAATAGAGTTTATTTATCTGAACTAGAGACAGATAAAGTTGTTCAGATGCTTCATGGATCAAAAAAAATTGAGGAAGAGCTGACTCACTGATGACTGTGAAAATTACTATAGTAACACCATCCTATAATCAAGGGGTCTTCCTTCAGCGTACTTTGGATAGCGTTCTTAATCAAAATATTGATCACTTAGAGTATCTAGTATTTGACGGTGGAAGTACCGATGAATCTGTGAGTATTCTTGAACGTTATCGGGACAGAGTGTCATTTGTGTCTGAGAAGGATGGCGGACAATCTGATGCGGTCAACAAGGGGATGCTAGCTGCAAGGGGCGAAATAATCGGTTGGCTGAATTCTGATGATGTTTATTATCCTGGAGCTATAAACAGTGTGCTGGAAATATTCGACCAGCACCCCGAGGTGGAAGTTGTTTACGGAAATGCAGATCATATAGATGTTAGTGATGGATACATGGAGGATTATTACACAGAACAATGGGATTATGACAGATTAAAAGAGATTTGTTTTATTTGTCAACCTGCCGTTTTTTTTCGAAAATCAGTAGTAGAGCGATACGGGTCTTTAAATAAAGGTTTGCGATACTGCATGGATTATGAATACTGGCTTAGAATAGGGGCCGAGAAACCGTTTTTTTATCTTAATCGTAAATTAGCAGGTTCTAGATTGTATATGGATAATAAAACCCTTGGAAGTAGAAGGCAGGTTCATATTGAAATTATTGAGATGTTGAAAACAAAGTTTGGTAAAGCACCTGAGCGGTGGATATATAACCTTGCCCATGTCATTGTTGAGGAAGAAGGCTATACTCGGAAAGATCATTCACACGATTCTGAATTTGTAAAAAAGCTTAGTAAGGTCTCCCTGAAATTATTTCTAAAGTACAATAAGTCTATTACAGTAAAACAGCTTAAAACAATTCTAACCTGGTATAGACAAGCGCTAAAAGCTAGCTCTAAGAAAGGAGGCTAATGCGATGAAAATTGGATTCGATGTAAGCCAGACCGCAGAAGATATGGCCGGCTGCGGTTTTTTCTCAAAGCAGTTGATCTCGCATTTGATCGATATCGACCAAGAAAACCAATACCTTCTTTATCCAATCTTTTTTGGATATAGGCATCCCGACTTTAAGAAAGCGTATAGCAGCGATCGTAAAAATGTCAAAAACTTTTTCTCAGATATGAGTTGGCAGAAAGCCAATCGAATATGGAATGAGTCATCTGATATTGATGAATTATTGGGAAGTCCAGACATTATTCACTCTAACAATTTTAGCTTTCCAATAGGAGTTTCAGCCAAGAAGGTTTTAACCATTTATGACATGGGCTACCTCGATTGCCCAGAATATACTACTGAGGAAAATCGCTTGGTCTGTTTTCAAGGAGCATTCGAAGCTAGTTTATATGCTGATCACATCGTAACGATTTCGGATTTTTCTAAGAAGTCATTCATGAAATATTTTCCCTACTATCCTGCTGAAAGAGTGTCTGTCGTATATCTTGGAAATCGCCCGACGCTAAAAAAGGTAAATGACCAGTTGCAATGGAAAAGTATTCAGAAAAAGTTTGGATTAAAGGATTCATTCTGGCTCGGAGTTGGAACCGTCGAGCCTCGTAAAAACTATCGACTTCTTTTAGATAGTTATGCGGAACTTGTCAATCAGGATAAGGAGACAAAGCCTTTATATATCGCCGGTGGGAGAGGCTGGATGGAAGAGAGCATTCAAGAAAGGATTAAAGAGCTCGGAATATTTAATAAAGTTAAATTTCTAGGTTATGTAACCGATGATGAACTATCATACTTATATTCCAATTGCTTTGCATTCGTCTATCCCTCGCACTATGAAGGATTTGGCTTACCTGTACTGGAGGCAATGAACTGTGGAGCCCCTGTAATTACTAGCAATACATCAAGTTTACCGGAAGTTGCCGGAGAAGCTGCTTTATACATTGACCCTAATCACGTTAAACAATTAGTCAGTGCTATGAGTGAGCTTAGTAACAATACGGATTTAAGAAATGAACTCGTCGATAAGTCAGTCAATCAGGCTCAGAACTTTTCGTGGCTTTCGACCGCAGAACAAATGCTGGATATTTATGAAAAGGTTATGGTGATGGATTCATGGAGCAGAAAGAACAGCTAACCACAAGAATACCATCAGTCTCTGTTGTTGTTCCGAATCTGAATCAAGGGCGGTTTCTAGAGGAGGCTATTTTAAGTATTATTAACCAGCCTGGCCTGGATATTAGAATTGCGATTATGGATGCAGGATCTACTGATGAATCCATTTCTGTAATTAAGAAATATGAGTCTTATGTTAGTCATTGGCAATCTAAGGCGGATGGGGGGCAGGCAGCGGCAATTAACGAGGGGATTTCTCTTCTGCCTCCATCCGATTACGTCTGCTGGCTCAATGCTGACGACATATTTGTAAATGAAGGATTAACAAGAATGGCAGCTTTCATGGAACAAAATCAGGGGAGTATTGCTGTATACGCTAAGGCTTATATTACCGATGTGAAGAACCGAGTCATCTCTCCATATCCAACACAACCCTTTTCAATAAAAGTGCTTGCCAAGCAATGCTTTATATGTCAGCCTGCTACCCTAATAAGAAGGGAAGCTTGGGAAGAGGTTAGAGGGCTTAACGATACCCTTCAGATGTGCCTTGATTATGATCTCTGGTGGCGACTAATTGGGCGGGGGGGTCTGGGTTACCTTGAAGAGTTTACAGCATGTTCGAGGGATCACGAAGAAACGAAAACTCGTAACAATCAGGAAACCCATTTTAATGAGGCGTTTCAAATACTAAAAAAATATACTGGTTATGTTCCACTTAATTGGTGTTTTGCACGCGCAGCACAAAGAAGGATTCGTGCGCCTTATCTTCTACGCAAATTATTTGAAAAGATGTATGGTAGTACTCTGTATATAATAAATAAATTTAGTTTTAATTATAGGAAGTGAGCGAGCCTAATGGAGAGCTTATTGTATCTGCAAAGGATTTCTCTGTCGTTATCACGAGCTGCTGCAGTTGCGGCATTAAGAAGAATTGATGAAACGAATCCGTCTACTTGGGAGTTTTCAGCGTTCAGTCAGAATGGAGAAGATGGAATAATTGATTATTTATGTAGCAAAATTAATCAGCCAAACTATTATTTTGTCGAAGTCGGAGCTTCTAGCGGGTTAGAGAATAATACTTCTTGGTTAGCCTTTGGACGGAAATACGAAGGATTAATGTTTGAGGGAGACTTAGAGCTTGTCGATAAGTTTAGAACCTATCTATATCCGCTTTTATTAGGGGTGACAGCACAACAGTTATTTGTTAATTTAAATAATGCAGAAGAGATTATTTCTCACTCTTTATATCACAATCCCGATGTGTTTTCGCTCGATATTGATGGAAACGATTATTATATTGTTAAACGATTGCTGGAGAAAAACTTCCGCCCTAAGATCGTAATTGTAGAATATAATTCTGCATATGGGCCTGAACAAAGCTTATCTATAAAATATAATGAAAATTTCTCTATCGAATTTGAGAGTTATGAACGTTATTTATACTTCGGTGTATCGGTAACGGCATGGAGAAAATTGCTTAGTGAATATGGATACAAGTTTATAACGGTAGATCGCAGAGGAGTAAATGCTATTTTTGTGGATCCACAGTACTTCGAAAACCATTTCCTTGATTCGATTTATGGACTTCAGTATGCGGAGAACTTTTATCAGTTGCAAAAGTATCGAACTACCTGGGAGAAACAGTTTGCATTTATTAAAGATATGGACTTTATAAATATCTAGGTTCGACAAACAAATTAGCTGATTCAGTATTTTAATAATATTAAGGGGAGCAATTAGTTTGGATGCACTAACAGCGGTCCTGTTCTACTTCCTTGGTTTATTTATAGTTTGTGGTTCGGGAATATGGTTATCGCGACTATTATTGTTTTCAGAATATAGTAAGTATAGGATTATAGGTAGCTTTCCATTGGGAATTGCATGGCTAATATT
>Ga0256904_1000325_pt1 | contig 17692 bp, 15 predicted proteins | sample MC6MC0742MT_FD_190199 | JGI IMG/M metagenome (GOLD analysis project Ga0256904, IMG submission 190199) | Metatranscriptome of enriched soil aggregate microbial communities from Iowa State University, Ames, United States - MC6-MC0742-MT... | ecosystem: Environmental > Terrestrial > Soil >...
CGAAAACCCGAATTACAAGCCACGCGATGCAGCGACCGTCGATGCGCTGATGCGCGAATACGCCTAAAAATTCAACTTGAAGGATATTGCCATGAGCAATCCTATTGACCTAATCGCCAGCCTTGGCGTCGTCCCTGTGATCGCGATTGAGCGCGTCGAAGATGCCGTTCCTCTGGCCGATGCACTGCTCGAAGGCGGCTTGCCGGTTGCTGAAATCACATTCCGTACCGACGCTGCGGCGGACGTTCTCGCGGCAATCCGAGATGCACGTCCTGAGCTTTGCATTGGCGCGGGAACGGTTCTCGACACTGCCAATCTCGACAAAGCAATCGAAAGCGGCGCACGTTTTGGTCTGGCACCAGGCTATGACCCGCGTATCGTTGACGCTGCATCCAAGGCCAATCTGCCATTCTGCCCCGGCATCATGACACCAACCGACCTGACACTTGCGACCGCGCAAGGCGTGCGTCTGGCAAAATTCTTCCCGGCAGGTATTGCAGGCGGTCCAAAGGCACTTTCCGGCATTGCTGCACCGTTTGCACATCTTGGAGTACGCTTCATCCCCACCGGCGGCGTCACCGAAGGCACAATCGGCGACTGGCTTGCGATCAAGCAGGTCGTAGCCGTTGGCGGCACATGGATCGCCAAGACCGAAGACATTCGCGAAGGCCGCTTTGACGAAATCAAGAAGAATGCCGCCAGCGCTATAAAGGTAGCCCGTGAAGCTCTGGAGAAGCGTGCATGAGTAAGTATCAGCCAGCCACCCAACCGACACTCTATTTCATCGGCGTGACCACCGGCAAAAGCTCGATCATGAAGGTTTTTCCGGCTTGGGCTGAATATCTTGGCCTTAAAGACGCTGTGATCAAGGGCATCGATTTCAAGCTGCATGATGACCCGGAAGCTTACCGCGGAGCGGTTGAGTTCATCCGTAACGATCCGCTTTCCATGGGCGCGCTTGTCACCACGCACAAGATCGATCTCTTCCATGCCTGCCGCGATATGTTCGATGTGATCGATCCGCACGCGCTGCTGATGGATGAAACAAGCTGCATTTCCAAAAAAGACGGCAAGCTTATCTGTCATGCTAAAGACCCGATTTCTTCCGGTCTTTCCATCGATGGCTTCCTTGGTGCGGATTATTTCGAACGTACCGGCGCTGATCTTTTCTCGATGGGTGCAGGCGGCTCAACCATTGCAATCACATGGCATTTGATGCGCCAGTCGCGTGGTAAAAACGTGCCCGGTCGTATTATTGTGTCTAACCGCAGCCAGCATCGCCTTGATGAAATCAAGCGTATCCATGCGGAAGTCGCCAGCGACGTTGCAGTCGAATATATTCTGGCTCCACGCCCTGAAGACAATGACGCTGTGCTTAACAGCCTCAAGCCCGGCTCGTTCATCATCAATGCGACCGGCCTTGGTAAAGATGCACCCGGTTCGCCTTTGTCTGATGCAGCCATTTTCCCGGAAAAGTCAGTCGTCTGGGATCTCAACTATCGTGGCAATCTCGTTTTCCTTGATCAGGCGCACGCGCAGGAACAGGAAAAGTCGCTGCAAGTTGTAGATGGCTGGACCTATTTTATCCACGGATGGACACAGGTTATCGCAGAAGTCTTTCATATCGACATTCCAACAAGCGGTCCTGCTTTCGACCGCATTTCGGAAATCGCTATCGAAGCAGCAGGACGGTAATGATGGCACAGCGTATTCTGGTTACGCCGCGCTCGCTCACTGCCGAGCCGCACCCACATATTGAAAGCCTGCGCAATTCAGGTTTTGAAATCGTCTACTCCACGCCGGGCAAAACGCCCGACGAGGACGAACTCGTGCGGCTGGTAAGCGATGTTTCGGGTTGGCTGGCGGGCGTAGAACCCATCTCGCCACGTGTCATCGAAGCCGCCCGTTCACTCAAAGCCATCAGTCGTAACGGTGTCGGCACAGACAATTTGCCAGTCGAACTTCTAACCGAACGCGGCATCAAGGTGCTAATTGCAGAAGGTGCGAATTCGCTCGGCGTTGCAGAACTGGCTATAGGCCTAATCTTCAGCGCACTACGCTCCATTCCACAAGCTGATACCGGCATCAAAGCCGGTGGCTGGCCTCGCCAGCGTGGGATCGAAATTCGCGGCCGCACTGTTGGCGTTATCGGCTGTGGCGCAATTGGCCGCGAAGTTGCGCGTATGCTGGTGGCAGTTGGTGCGAAGGTGCTGGGCTATGACCCGCTCAAGCCGGACCTTGGCCTTCCGGCTGACAAATTCAGCTTTGCCGAAGTGGACGATATCATTGCTCAGGCAGATATTGTGACACTGCATTGCCCGGCACCGCGTGATGGCTCGACACTGATTTCGCGTGAACGACTGGCAACAGCAAAGCCGGGGCTTATCCTTGTCAACACCGCTCGCGCAAAGCTGGTAGATGATCAAGCGATTATCGACGCTCTCAACAGCGGGCAACTGTCAAACTACGCAACAGACGTGTTCGAGCAAGAGCCGCCTTTGTCACTGGACCTTGCCTCGCACCCTGCCGTTATTGCAACAAGCCATATTGGCGGGTTCACTGCGGAAAGCGTTGACAGAGCCACCAAAATTGCTGCTGACAATCTAGTCGCTGCGTTAAATAATTAAGGACTTTGATATGCCGGGATGTTTGCAGGAAATCGCTGAGACACTTCCACTGGAAGAGTATCTGCGTAAACCACCGCAACCCGGCATTCGCCTTTTCTGGCTGGGCCAAGCAGGGTTTGTGCTCGAAGCGCACGAAAAGCGCATCGTTATCGATCCCTATCTGTCCGATAGTCTGGCCGAAAAATACAAAGGCACACCGCGCCCACATATACGCATGATGCCGCCGCCGGTTTCACACGATGGCATTCATTATGTCGATCTGGTGGCATGTACGCATGCACACACGGATCATATGGACCCCGGCACTTTGCCGACACTTCTCAAGCAAAATCCAAATGCAGTTTTGCTTAGCCCCCGCGCGATGAAAGAACAGGCATTGATCCGCTCAGGTGTATCAGAAGACCGTATGGCTTTGATTGGTGCTGGAGAAGCATACGAACTCGGACCGATCAAAATCACAGCAACACGAGCCGCCCATGAGACACTGGAAACAGATTCAAACGGCAATCATAAATTCCTCGGTTATGTTTTCGATTGCGGCGCATTGCGCATCTGGCATTCAGGCGACTGCATTCCCTATGACGGACAAGAAGCTGAAGTAGCGGCACTCAAACCCGATGTTGCATTGTTACCGGTAAATGGCCGTCGCGCAGAACTCTCCGACAATGGCGTGCCCGGTAACTTCACACTTGCAGAAGCGATTGGGCTTGCGAAAAGTGTTGGTGCCACCGATCTGGTCGCACATCACTACGGCATGTTTGACTTTAATACCGAAGCGCCAGAAAATATTGATGCCGCAGTCAGGGCAACAAATAGTCTTTCAATACACAGGGCACGCACGGAAATTGCTTTTGTAAGCCGCGCCCTAACCTATTGAATATTTGCCAAAAACCGATTCCGATTTGCGAATTGATGCTATAACATATTGAGAATGCGTCCCGAACCACGAGGCCGCGAGAGGGATTTTTGAATGGATATTGAAGGGCGCAGCGAGACGCGTGGCCTCAACAGCCGCAACATCATTGAAGTCATTCGCACCATGCGACCTGAACTGCGCAAATCGGACCGTAAGGTTGCCGATGTCGTGCTCGAAGATCCCCACCGTATCATGAACGCGACGGTCAGCGAGACCGCGATTCTTGCAGACGTCAGCCAACCCACGGTCCTGCGCTTTGCAACGGCAGTTGGCTGTTCTGGTTTTCAAGATTTAAAGATCAAGCTTGCCCAGAGCCTTGCACTCGGCACCCCCGCGACACACTCGGTTCTGGTCGAAACGGATGAACCGGAAGTGGTGGCTGAGAAAATCTTCGACTACACGATGACCAGTCTCGACTGGGCACGGTCGCGCCTAGATAAAGATGCGCTGCACAAAGCAATCGACATTTTGTCGAACTGCAACGCAATCGTATTTTTCGGCTTCGGAGCTTCGGGCATTGTTGCGCGCGATGCACAGCAGAAATTCCCGTTATTTGGCGTGCCTTGCGGTGCGGAACTCGACTCGCACCAGCAATTGATGGTCGCGTCGATGATGAAACCCGGCGCAGTCGCCTTTGTTATTTCCAACACCGGCACGACGCGTTCAATCATCGAGATTGCCCGTATCGCACGCGAAAACGGTGCAGCGGTAATCTGCCTGACTGGCTCTGATACGCCGCTTACCAATTACTGCGATGTTTCTCTCATCGTCGAAACGCTAGAGAATACAAATATGTACACGCCGACCATTTCGCGCATTGCCGCTCTGGTTGTGATCGACATTCTTTCGACCAGCGTCGCCATGCGCCGCCCGACGGGCGAGCAAGACCGCATTCACCGCATGAAGCGTTTGCTCAGCGATATGCGCAAGATGCAGCCCATCTGAGTTCGGAATAAAAAATGCCGGAATTGTAGGAGCAATTCCGGCCAGTTGTTCTCCAGGTAGAGAATTCTTGAACACCCCCGTTAAAGGGTCTTGAGCATCCCGCCATCGACAAAATAAGTAGAACCAACGCTGTAACTTGCACGCGGCGAGCACAGGAAGACAAAGAAGTGCGCAAGTTCTTCCGGCGTACCAAAACGCTTGGAGGCAGCGTGTTCATTGGCTACATCCTGCAGATAGCCTTCCCAGTCTCCGCCCTTGTCAGCGGTGAGCTGCTTGGCGGTCTTCACCCAGTCAGGCGTCAGGATGAGGCCCGGATTAACGCAATTGACGCGGATATTGTCGCCAATGACTTCCGTAGAAAGCGTCTTTGAGAACATCATCAAAGCGGACTTGGTAACGTTATAAATCGGCTCATACCAAAGCGGCTGTACTGCACAAATCGAAGCATTGTGCAGTACAACACCGCCGCCCTTGGCCTTCATCTGCGGCACCAATCCACGCGCAAGGCGGACTGCGGCCATAACATGCAGGTCCCAATAGAATTGCCATTTTTCATCCGGCGCATCCATGATGGTTTCGTTTGAGCCGGTGCCAGCATTGTTGATGAGAATATCTGCGCCCCCTGCGGAAGCCGCGGCAGTAATAACAGCGTCAGTGCCTTCTACGGTCGACATATCTGCCGCCACGCCGATAGCGTTGACACCGAACTTTTCAGCAATACGCAGTGCCTCAGCTTCCACACGTTCTTTGCCGCGTGCCACGAGCACGAGATTAGTGCCTTCTGCGGCCAATCCTTCAGCAATAGCCAAACCGATGCCGACCGACGCGCCGGTGATGACGGCGGTCTTTCCCTTTAATTGCAGATCCATAATAACTCCTGCGATACAGCCGCAAGGCTGCCTATTTTGCGATGAGGATATTGTCGCGATCCATGGTGACGGCGACGGTTAGAATGAGCACAGCGCCAAAAACGATTTGCTGGGCGAAGATGTCGATGCCGACAAATGTCATACCAATGCGCACGACCGACACGATAAGCGCCCCGACCAGCGTGCGTCCGACACCGCCAAGACCGCCAGTAATTGGCGTACCGCCTACGAGGACTGCGGCGATGGCTGGAAGCAGCAACTGGCTGGCACCTGTTGGCGAACCGCTGGTCATGCGCGCTGCCAGCATGACGCCTGCAACCGCAGCAAAGAGAGCAGACAAAACGAACGCATAGACTTTTTGACGGTCCACATGGATACCGGCAGCAATAGCGGCAGGTTCGCCAGCACCGATGGCGTAGCAATAGCGACCGAAGCGGGTATAGCGCTGGATGTAAATACCGATGAGGCACATCAGTAATCCAATCAGAATGATGTTTGGAACGCCAAGCGTCGTGCCAGCAATCCAGCTGAGCATTGGACGGTCAGCCGCACTGATACCAATGCTACGTGCTTTGGAAATGTAAAGTGCGATACCGGAAACCACGCCGCCCGTCGCAAGCGTTGCGATAAAGGACGGAATTTTCAGCCGCACATGGACAAGGCCACTGAACAACCCGGCACCAACGCCGCAAAGAAGCGCAACTGGAAAGGCCAACAGCCCGACTTCAGGCAAGAGCATGGCCGTTACTACGCTTGCAAGCGAAGCCACCGCTGGCAGGCTCAGATCAATGCCACCTATTACGATGACAAAGGATAAGCCGGCCGCAAGCGTGAATAGCGCCATGGTATCTGCAAGTAGAACCAGTCCAGTATTGACGCTGGCAAAACCCGGCGAATAGGCCGAGATAAGCACGACCATGACGACCAGAAAGGCAAGCGGCGCATATTGGCGAAGCTGTGCTGCATTAAACAAAGTAGATGCACCTGAAACGTTGGGGAGAGCAGTTTTCTCGTTCATAATCACACCATGTGCTCGACCAGTTGCACCTGCGACGGCTTTGCGCCTGTCGGAGCAGGAATACGCGCGGTGACTTCTCCATCCCGCATGACAAGAATGTTGTGCGACAGGCCTATGGTCTCTTCGAGAGTGTCGGCGATAAGGATGATCGCATAACCCTCGCGGCTTAGCTGGCGCATCAGGCGGAAGATTTCTTCTTTCGCACCCACATCCACGCCGCGCGTTGGGTGATCGAGGATCAGAATGCGCGAGCCTGCCGTCAGCCACTTAGCTAGAACGACCTTCTGCTGATTACCGCCGCTTAATGCCTGACACAGAGCGTGCGGTCCCGGTGCACGGATGGAGAGTTTCTTGATCCAGTCTTCAGCCAATGCCGTCTCGCGGCTATGCTGAATACCAATCGGGCCTTCCACAACATCAAGACGCGATAGCGTGATGTTGGAAGCAATCGGCATCATCATCACGAGGCCTTCAAGCCTGCGTTCGCTAGGAATATAGCCAATGCCACGCTCTACGGCCTCGGTAGGATTGGCGAGTTTAACCGCCTTGCCATTAAGCAGCATTTCGCCCGATGTCGGCGTCTCAAAGCCAAAGAAACTACGGATCAGCTCTTCACGGCCAGAGCCAATGACACCGGCAATGCCAAGTATCTCACCTTCGCGAAGCGACAGATCGACATTGTGGTATTTACCCGTGCAGGACAGATTGCGCGCTTCGAGCGCAATCTTGTCGCTCGGTTCGGTTTGCTCAGACTCCAGATAATATTCGGTGTGCATCTCACGGCCCACCATGATCCGGTGAAGGTCCGCACCATCAACACCCGTCGCATCCATCGTGGCAACGCCCTGCCCGTCCTTCATCACATAGATGCGGTCGCTGATTTCCAATACTTCATCAAGGCGGTGCGAAACGAACACAAAGCTTGCACGTGACTTGAGTGCACGAACACGCTCAAAAAGAATGTCGATTTCAGACTGTTCCAGAACCGATGTCGGCTCATCAAGCAGAATAATAAGATCACCTTCGACACGATCGGCCAGTGACAACGCCTTGGCAAGCTCCACCATCTGCCGTTCAGCAAATGACAGATCCCCCGCAAGTTTCGACGGATCAGCGTGAATACCGACCTGCTTCAAATGCTTAGCCGCCGCCTCATTCATCTTGCGCCAGTTCACAAGGCCAAAGCGGATGAAACGCTGTTCCTGATTAAGAAATATATTCTGCGCGATGGAGAGGTTCAGTAGCAGCGACTGCTCCTGAAACACCATGGCGACGCCTTGGTCGTTCGCCTGTTGCGGCGAGTTGACGGCAAAAGGCTTTCCGTTGCGCGTTATCGTCCCAGTGCTTGGACGCTGGGTGCCAGCGAGAATGCGCATAAGGGTCGATTTACCCGCACCGTTTTCGCCTACAAGGCCAACCACTTCGCCAGGGCGGATTTCCAGATCCACGCCCTTGAGAGCATGAACATTGCCAAATGATTTTGTCAGTCCACTGATCGTCAACATGGCTTATTTCACAATCTTGAAGCGGGTGCGACGCGTGGCATAGGCAACAGCTCCGATGATCATCAGCCCAAGAAATGCCTGTTGCAGATATGGCGGGATGCCGAGCAGAACCATGCCGTTAGCCAGAACGGAAACGATGAGAACACCGATAAGCGATTGCATCACGCCGCCCTGCCCGCCCAAAAGCGAAGTTCCGCCGACAACAACAGCCGTAATCGTGGTGAACAGGCGACCGGTACCAATATCCGCATTGCCCTGCCCAAGCTGCGCGGCGGCAAGCACAGCACCGAGGCCATAAAACGCACCAGCCATCGCGAAAACAAACAACTTGGTGCGCAGGACCGATACACCGGAAAGAACCGCGATGTCTTCGCCACCACCAAGGGCATAGATGTGGCGGCCAAGGCGCGTATGGTTTTGTACCACCCAAGCTACAAACAAGGCCACCAGCGCAATCCAGACGGTAAAGGGAAGTCCGGCAAAACGCTCCAGCGCAAAGCCACGCACAGCGGCTTCACGAATGGCAATCGTTCCGCCGCCAACCATCAAAGTGGCAATGCCCAGCCCGATAAACCACATGCCAAGTGTCACCATGAATGACGGTATGCGCAGGACGACATGCAACAGGCCGGAAAACGCACCCATTGCAGCCCCGATTGCAATCGCCGCGATAACGCCTACAACACTGCCAAACCATGAGCTATCAGCCGCGACCAAGGACGCCAGCACCACACCCGCAATCGCCATGACGCCTTCCACAGAAAGATCGATACTGCCAAGCAAGATCACAAACGTTGCGCCGAGCGTCAGCACCACCGGAATGGACGAAGCTGATGCAATGCGTACGAAATTATTGACCGAAAAGAAGTTGGGGCTGATCAATCCCAAACTAATGCATAGAACGACTAACACGATAAGAGGTGCGAGCCGACGCATCAGCTCCGGCATTCGGCTTTGAGGGCCGTTTTTAGATATGGCTACGCCTTTAGCGTCCGCCGGACTGAAATCCTGGCTCGCAACTCTCATATGCTTTTCCTGTCAGGCAATGTTCCGCCGAATACGGGGTGTCGCATCAGACTGCGAGGGGCTTAGCCCTCGCGGATCTGTCCGCTTGCACGCCCCCAAAGGTCCTTGAAATCAAGGTTCGGTGTGTTCTTGATGTTGTGTTCGTAAAAATCATCAACATTGTCTTTGGTCACGACCAAAGCCGTGCCGTAGAACTCGCGATGATCTTTCGGTTCTTTCGAAGGATCGAAGACACCAGCGCGTGCACTGTAAGGAATTGCAAGCCCCATAGCGCCCTGCCAGAATGGATCAGACGAAACGGTCGCAGCAAATTCACCATTCTTCACAGCTTCAACCGCCGTGCCAATACCATCAACGCCCGTGATTGGAATCTGTCCGGCGAGGCCTTCCGCACGCAATGCTTCCAGCGCGCCGATACCCATATCATCATTCGCGCACCAGATGCCTTTGATGTCATCGCCAAAACGGGTAAGCCATGCACTGACAACGTCGAACGCTTTACTTGACTGCCAATCAGCAACCTGAAAATCAAGAAGCTGCACATCAGGATGCGCTGCAAGCGCCTTCTCAAGGCCCTGACGACGATCAATAGCAACCGTGTTCGACAGTGTGCCGCCGAGACCCAGAATTCCGCCCTTGCCACCAATGGACTTAATGAGGATTTCGGCAGTCTCCGCGCCATAACGCTGACCGTCAAAGCTCACATGCGCGACGTAATAAGGATCGTGATCCCAAGGATGCAAATCGGCAGGCTTGTTCCACTGCGTCAGCACATGCGCCTTGGCTGCGGCACAAGCTTCCACGATAGGACGCGCATCGGCAGCATCATTCGGATCGACATTGATAACTGCATTGCCGCCGGTGCGTGCAAGAATTGCACGAATATCAGCAATGCCCTTCTCGCTGTCGCCTTCGGTAACGAGCGTCACATAGTCCAGACCAAGCGACTTTGCAAAAGCTTCGCCGCCTTTGTTCCATGCGGCATGATATGGGTTAGACAGCGATCGAATTGCATTCACCAGCGTCGGCTTCTGCTCGGCAAGCGCGCGCAGCGAAGACATTCCACTGAAAGCTGAAAGTGCACCAAGACCTGCGGCACCCTTCATGAAGGCGCGCCTGCTGAATGGCGTCGTACGAATTAGGCTCATGCGTTTTTCCTCCCAAAACCCGCATTGACTAGCTAGTCACTAGTAGTGCATAGCTATGCAAAGAGATTGCGTGTCGTCAATAGAAAATTTTTGGTGATTGCTATCTGACAACGCGAAAGTCAGTTCAAATCCTTGAAAGCATTTGAACATAATGGCAAAACGAAACCTGATGATTGTTCAAAAACGGGACATGAAGCCGCAAAGGATATGGAATGAAACGTGATAAGCCCTACGCATCATCCACTGATGTGGCGAGACTGGCAGGCGTTTCTCAATCCGCTGTTTCACGAACCTTTAAGCCGGGCGCTAGCGTTTCACCCGAAACGCGCAAAAAAGTCTTGGCTGCAGCGGAAGAACTGGGGTATCGCCCAAGCTTCATCCCGAGCATCATGCTAAGCCATCGCTCTCGACTAGTAGCGGTGGTAATAGGCGGCCTATACAACCCCTTCTATACATCCGTTCTTGAAACCTTCTCCAAGATGCTGCAGGCAGAAGGCTGGCGCATCTTGCTGGTGCACGTCGAAAGTGGCCACACCTTCGATGATATTGTGCCAATGCTGGCAGGCTATCGTGTTGATGCCATCGTCAGCGCACTCGCGGTTCTTAGTCCAGAAGCGCTGGAACAATTATCGCAACTGCGCGTACCAGTAATCTCTTTTAACACCCGCTTTTCCGGCGAATGGGTGCATTCGATTAGCTGCGATAGTGTTGGTGCATCGCGTGTTATGGCCGAGCATTTCATTGAACGTGGCGCACGCAAATTTGCCTATATTACCGGCCCAGTCGACAGTCAGGCAAACATTGATCGACAGTTCGGTTTTTGTAAGCGTCTTGAGGAAACTGGCTTCGAGCCCCCTCTCATTTTAGAGGGCAACTATCGTTATGAAGCGGGATATGCTGCGATCAAACAGCTTAAAGACATGATGAGTTCGACAAAAGAGCTACCAGATGCGATTTACTGTGCAAACGACCTATTGGCGCTTGGCGCTATAGATGCTTTACGGAAGGAAATCGGTGTTCGCATCCCTGATGACATCATCGTTGGCGGTTATGACAATATAGCAGAAGCTGGCTGGGCTTCTTACAACCTTACCACACTGGTTCACGACGGCGAAAAAATGGTTGAGCGCGCGATAGAAATCCTCGCTGAAAGCGAGCCCGGGCAGATTGGCGAGGGCGACCACCAATCTGTTATCGCGTCTCCACTAATTATTCGAAACAGTACAGGCGGGTCTCAGCCAGCAGGCGAGGCAAAACTATAAAATTCCGTCTTTATCAGCTCGCTGCAAAAAAGCGGGTAAAACGATAAGAAGAGACTGAAGAACACGCACGAAACTGCTAGTGGCTTAAAGGTGGATATAAGGAGAAATCATGCGCTTGATTATCATGGCAGCTATGATGCTGATGGTTACGGGAATTGCAAATGCAGCTGATAAACCTATTGACACTTATTACGCCCGTTTAAGCGAGCGCGACCACTATAGTTCATCTGGCCAGCGCCTTACAAAAGTTGCAGGCATCATCCGACAGGACCGAGCCAATGTGCACCAGTTTGGCAAAGTCGACGCAGAAGACGAAAAAGATAAATTCTTCAGCAGCAAAGAGAACCGCGCCAAACTGGAGAATATGCTTGCGAACGTCCGAATCTCACCGATTGATCAAGCGACCATTATCAATGCAACGCCCGTGATTTTCGTTGAGGTCTATCCGACCTATGTCGTTGTAACAATGAAGTAATAACACGCCATGGCGCGGGAATCGTCAACGCGCGCTCAGCATTATTTTAGTTGTTGTCACCTTATCAATATGTTCTCTTGAATAGAGCAGTGGAACTGGGCTTGCTTCCTGCCAGTTTGCTAGAAGATCCTTATAGTGCTCCGATGAAGGCAAACCCGATTGTCCGGGATTGTTGACAAACAAACTGTTATCCCATTCCCCCACATCAATAACCATCCGGACGGATGGTCCCGCGACAACCGAGAAGTCGTGTAATCGGTACGTGGCATAATTAAGCGTCGAACTGCTGCCACCCAAGGCTAACGGTTCAATCGACCAGTCGTTCTTTGTCAACGACTGTAAGGGATGGCGAAGTTCAAGCTTATGAATGTCGCCCCATGCCCATTGCGTAGCATCAGCCCCCATCAAAGAGGCGCATTCAGCCCAGGCATCGGTTAGACTTTGTTGAATAGCTGCGATATGCCTGGAGGAGGTTTCCGCATTTTCCAGCCATGACACAATGCTCGGTGAATCGAATGGCATGAGCAGTGGTACAACTTCCGGGGTCGCACCCTCGGCCTTTGCAACAAGCGGTCCAAGATGCTTGTTCAGCCAGACTTCAAAAAGCGCTGCCGGTGCAGATTTTGCCGAAAGGTCCGCATCCCAATCGCCAAGCAGCAACACAGCCGGATCATCACTATGCTGGAACAGCACCTTGAGGCTTTTTAGTGCCCGCGCGGCAATGGGTGAAAAAGTGGAGGCTTGCAGGCGTGCGCAGTCTTCAAGCGATATGGGCGCTTTGCGCGACAGCGCTTGATGCAAGGTGTCGTGACGACTGCTATCCAGCCATTCATAACCAATGGCCGAATTGTTGGCTGTCCACGCATCAGGCACATTCATGGCGTTGGCGGTCGCGATAAAGCCGCGTTGCGGGTTAACTTCAACAGGGCCAGACTGCGGAGCCAGATAGCCATTCCACTCATAACGTCCATCACCGGGGACAGGTAAAAGTCCGTCCCAGTTCTCGCGAACAGGCGTGGCCCCTGAAGGCTTCCATGCAATGGTGTTCGTTGTATCTGCATAGATGTGATTAACCGACGGGCATCCCCAGCCATCCAGCGCTCTGGCATAATCAGCATAGTTTTTAGCCCGCATGACGGACAGGCTGGCCATATAAGGTGCCATGCCCGCATCCATCCAGACTGTACGCAGGCCAAAAGCGCGGTTGTTCGCTTTATCCTCATAGAGCACAGGACCATGCCTCGTGAATTTGAGTTCGACGGTTTGATCCAGATGCCCTTTAACGGGGATGGCTTCAGTAATCGTCGTGAACCGCTCCCAATTGCCTTGATAGGCATATTGGTCGTGGTTGTTTTCATCAGTCTGATAAACGTAGATATCTTCCTGATCGGCTCCAAAGATGGTGAGGCCAAAGGCAGCGGTACCGTTATGCCCCATGGATATTCCGGGAACCATAGGTTCACCTGCGCCGATCACATCAAGGCCCGGCATGGTGAGATGAACGACGTAGCGTATCGATGGCAAACCATGGGCCCGGTGGGGATCGAGTGCCAGTATCGGTCGCCCGGTCATGGTCTTTTCAGCTGCGATTGCCCAATTATTGGAACCCTCTTCAAAAGAGGCGCGCGCGATGTCGCCGGACGCCGAAACGACCGTCCAGAGACCTGCTTCATCAAGTGTTGCAGCCAAGCGTTCTTTGGAGAAGGTGGCAGGACTGACAGCGAGCTGGAAGTCACGCAAAACCCTGTCAGTCATGATGTTGGGGTCAAAGCCGTCGACCGGCTTTGGTACCACGCCATGCGACAATTCCTTGCGCAACTGATCGAGCTTACCACCCAGCTCCACACCCGCTTTTGCCATGACTTTTGAGCGCAAAAGCTCGGATGATGCATTTCGTGTCAGCGAATGGGTGCGTACGCGCACTACGTCTTCAGCACACCAACGGTCAGGCTTGTGACCGAGCAGAGAGAACTCCGGCGGAAGTGTCCTCTCGCCTGCTTCACAGGCATCGATATATGCATTGATTCCTTGAGCAAAAGCCGCGCATATCTGTTCAGAATCTGGATCATAGGCCTTCCATTCCGGCGCCATGTCTCCGCGATAAAGCAGCAGGCGTGCAGCCCTGTCCTGCTCAAGATAGCCGGGGCCAAAATCACGCGCCAGCAGACCAAGCCCGCGCTTGCGTGCTATATCGATCTGCCAGAGCCGATCGCGCGCGGCATTAAAACCTTGTGCGAAAAAAAGATCATGCAGGTTTTCCGCCCTGATATGGGCGACGCCCCATTGATCCACACTAATCGTGACTTCTCTCAGCAAACCCGCGATGCGGGTTGCCGTTGATCTTGTAGCATCGGCCATGGCCGCACCTCTGGCTGTTATTCCAGTGAGAGAAACAGGCCCGCATGAAGGCGAGCACGTTCGACCAGACTGTCTTCGAAAATATGCTCGCCCAGCGTATGCAGGCCTTCACCACGCACACCGATGGAATCGAGCGTCGGGACACCAAGCGCTCCAGTAAAATTACCGTCCGAGCCGCCGCCCGAACTCTGGACCGACATGGTGAAGCCGATCTCCTTTGCGATATCATTGGCAAAGTTGAAGAGCTTCATATCCTGCGGCTGACCCGGCTCCCACACAGGACGCGTGACGCCACGGGTAACGATCAATTCAACCCCGTCTTTGTCTCCGCCAAGCGCCATGATCCGCGCAACGCCGTCTTCAAGGTCTTTTTGCGTTTTGGCCATGCTAAGCGCTTCGGCTTTACAGCTTGACGAGACACAATTAACCCATTGGCCTGCATGAATAACACCTACCGAGAAAGTGCAATCGTCTGTCGTTAGCGCTTCGATCTCGATAATTTTTTCGGCCATACGACGGATTGCCGAGCGGCCTTCTTTGAGAAGCCAACCGGCATGGCTTGGCTTGCCGACAGTCTCAAGATTGTATCGCGCGATTGCATAACGACCGACGACCGCGCCGCCATCACGCAATGCTGGCTCCGGCACCAGAACATATTTGTTCTTGAGCGCTTCCTGCTCAATAAGATCACGGGTCGAAGGTGTGCCGACTTCTTCATCCGGTGTCAGAAGAAACGTAACAGGAAGCTTTGTTACAAGCCCGCTGCGGGCGATCTCACGCATGGCTTCAAGCGCCACGAAGTTGCCGCCCTTCATATCCTGAATACCGGGGCCGTAAAGTTTACCGTCCTCGCGGCGATAGGGATTGATGTTGATCACACCGAGCGGATGAACCGTATCAAGATGACCTGATACCAGAATACCCGGCTTGCCCTGATCCTTATGCGGGAAACGAGCGCGCAGGGAGCCGCCGAACCCCATGCGACCCGGAATGAATTCAATTGTGGCACCTGCTGCCGCAAAATCATAAGCGGCAACCTCAACCATGCGGTTAACGGCGCTGGCATCGAAGGTCGGGCTTTCCGTTTCGATCCAAGGGCGCAGGCGCGCAATCATGTCATCGAGGTTAAATGGCAATTCATGCGTACTCATGCTGCTAAGTCCTTGTTTACTGGCAGGCGGGTTTCCACGATCCGGGCATAGATCGATGCGCCAATAGGCAATGTTTCCGGTTCAAGAATGAAAGCAGGATTATGCAGCGCAGCTTTACCGCCATGCATCACATTGATGTAAGCGCCCGGCACACGCGCGAGCATGTCGGCAAAATCTTCACTGCCCATAAAGGCCGGACAGTCATCGCTGACATTGTCTTCACCCAGCACATCTCGCGCTGCCGCCATGTAAGCGTCGGAGAGTTCATGGTCGTTGCGCAGGACGTCAAAGACGTTGCGAAGATCGACATCAACCTTGATACCGTAACCCGCAGCCACACCTGCACAGATTTCACGGATACGACTCTCCGCAAGCTCACAGACGCGCTGCTCGAAATAGCGGATGGTGCCGGTGATGGTTGCCACTTCCGGCACGATATTATAGGCGCTGCCGGTATGAAACTGCGTGCAGGATACAACGCAGGCATCGGTTGCAGGGATGTTGCGTGACACAATGGTCTGCAACTGTCCAACCAGATCGGCACCAATCACCAGCACGTCGCGGGCATTGTGCGGCTGGGCTGCATGGCTTCCCTTGCCGGTCAGTTTGATGTCGAAGAAGCTTGCGCCAGCCATAGCCGCACCCTTGCGGATAAGTGCTTTGCCAAGTGTGCCCATGGGCTGGTTGTGCATTCCGTAGATTTCGTCGCAAGGGAAACGCTCAAACAGTCCTTCGGCGATCATGCCGCGTGCTCCACCCAGACCTTCTTCGGCGGGCTGGAAAACAAAGACTGCAGTGCCTTCGAAATTGCGCGTCTCAGCAAGATATTGAGCCGCACCAAGCAGCATGGTTGTATGACCATCATGCCCACAGGCATGCATCCGGCCGGGATTTTGCGACGTGTAAGACACGCCCGAAATCTCGTCGATCGGCAGCGCATCCATATCTGCACGCAGCCCCACACGACGATTGCCAGGGTTTCGGCCTTTCAGAATGCCAACGACACCGGTTTTGGCGATGCCCGTATGCACCTCGTCAAAGCCCCATTTTTCTAAGAGTTCCGCTACAACGCCTGAAGCATGTTGTTCCTCAAAGCCAATTTGCGGATGACGATGCAGATCTTCAAAAACCGCGCGCATCTCGCCGGCTTTCTCCTCAATAAACGGTATGATGGGCATGATTTCATTCCTGTCTGAAATACTGAAGATAACTCAAGCGGCCGGACGTCCCGCCGCAAAATCCCAGAAGCGACCGGGCGCCGCCTCTATCAAAGATCGCGTATATTCATGCGAAGGCTTGCCAAGCACGTCGGATGCATTGCCCTGCTCAACAACTTGTCCGCGTTTCATCACCAAGACTTCATCGCAAATCTGCGCGGCCACTCGCAGATCGTGGGTGATGAAAATGATGGCAATGCCGGTATCGCGCTGCAATTCGGCGAGAAGTTCGAGAACCTGCGCCTGTACCGAAACGTCGAGGGCAGAGACAGCCTCGTCAGCCACGAGAATATCTGGTCGAAGGGCTACCGCACGCGCAATGGCGATACGCTGTCGCTGGCCACCGGAAAACTGATGCGGATAACGCTTCAGCGAATCCTCCGGAAGCGAAACGATCTTCAAGAGACGTTTGGCTTCAGCGACTGCCTCTTCATAAGGAACACCATAATTGACAGGGCCTTCCGTCAAGCTTTGTTCAATTGTCCAACGCGGGTTCAATGAGCGGAACGGGTCCTGAAACACGACCTGAAGCTTCTTGCGAAAAGGCTTCATTTCACGTTTCCCAAGATGCGCAATATCACGCCCGTCCACGACGATCTCACCCTCAGTCGGTTCGATCAGACGCATGATCGAGCGGGCAACGGTCGTTTTGCCGGAACCGGATTCGCCGACAATTCCAAGTGTTCTTCCAGGCTGAAGCTCAAAGTTCACTTCATACGAGGCTTTAACTCCGGGCTTTGTGCTGAACAGTCCACCAGTTTTATAGGTCATGCCAAGGTCGCGAACACGGATCACCGCTTCACGTCCCTGTGGCTCACGCGCCAGTTGCGGAATGAGGCTTGGCACCGAGCCAAGCAGGTCTTTGGTATATTGCTGCTGTGGCGATGTCAGAACGTCACGGATGGTCCCGCGTTCCACGATCTCACCGCTGCGCATGACACAGACACGATCAGCAATTTCAGCAACCACACCCATATCATGGGTGATGAACAGCACCGCTGTTCCATGCTTTTCCTGCAATTCCGCAATAAGCGACAGGATTTGTTTCTGCGTGGTCACATCAAGGGCAGTGGTTGGCTCATCGGCAATCAGAACCACCGGCTCCAGGATAAGCGCCATAGCAATCATGATACGCTGTCGCTGTCCGCCTGAAAGCTGGTGCGGATAGCTTCATA
>Ga0256904_1000350_pt1 | contig 17096 bp, 16 predicted proteins | sample MC6MC0742MT_FD_190199 | JGI IMG/M metagenome (GOLD analysis project Ga0256904, IMG submission 190199) | Metatranscriptome of enriched soil aggregate microbial communities from Iowa State University, Ames, United States - MC6-MC0742-MT... | ecosystem: Environmental > Terrestrial > Soil >...
CATCTTTGTAATGTTAAAAGCTATTAAATTACTTAAAAGAAATATCATGATAGATATAATAAAAGAAAAACTGAACGTAATAGAAAAGGAAAAAGGAATAAAAATACTTTTTGCCATAGAATCAGGTAGTAGAGGTTGGGGATTTTCATCAACAGATAGTGATTTTGATGTTCGATTTGTTTATGTAAAACCTAAAAAGCATTATTTATATATAAATGAACAGCCAGATTTTTTAGACTTTCCAATTAATAATGAACTTGATATAAATGGTTGGGATATAAAGAAGTTTCTAAAGCTGCTTTATGCATCAAATGCAACACCATTTGAATGGATGCAGTCACCTGTAATTTATCAGAAAGAAGAAATTTTCTTCGAAATGATCGAAGAATTGCTTACAAATTATTTTTGTCAGCAAACTTTAGTTCATCATTATTTAGGTTTAGTCCATAAAAAAATGGATGTGCTTAACGAAGAAAATATACGGTTGAAAGATTTCTTTTATATCTACAGATCGTTATTAGCAGCTCGATTTGCAATGAAAAACAATCAATTTCCGTCAATGGAATTTTCAAAATTAATGAATCTGGTAGATGATAAATCACTGATTGAAGAAACAAATCGATTGCTGGCTGTAAAGAAAGATGCCAGTGAAAAGTACACCGAGAAGATAAATTCAGAACTGATTTATTACTTAAAGGTAAGTTATAAAGAACTTTCGGATTCTGAAAAAGTTAAACGTAAAGGAACATTTGATATCGAATCATTAAATGAAACTTTTTATAAAATAATAACAGATGCTGACAATAGATTTTTTGAAGAAGAATAACCTGATCCTTTTCGAATGTATTTCGGGAAGTAAAGCTTATGGTTTAAATACAGAAAAATCGGATACTGATATTCGAGGTGTTTTCTACATGCCCAAAAAAGATTTTTACGGTCTTAATTATGTTCCACAAATCAGTAACGAAACCAACGATATTGTTTACTATGAATTAGGTAGATTCATCGAGCTTCTTTCTAAAAACAACCCAAATATTTTAGAAATGTTGGCGACACCTGAACATTGTATCTTATACAAAAACGAATTGATGAACGAAATAAAGATTGCAGATTTTCTGTCACTTTTAACTAAAGATACTTTCGTAGGTTATGCTCTATCTCAAATTAAAAAAGCAAAAGGATTAAACAAGAAAATGTTTCATCCTATGGATAAAGAACGAAAAACAGTTTTAGATTTCTGTTATGTGGTTGAAAATGGAATTACTCTTGACTTACAAGATTGGCTATCTGCTAAAAAATTAAAACAGCAAAATTGTGGTTTAAGTAAATTAAACCATTTAAAAGATACTTATAATCTTTTTTATGATTTGAAAGAGGATGTTTATAATGGAATATGCAACAGCGAAGATTCAAACGAAGTTACGTTAAGTAGCATTCCAAAAAGTAATTCATCCGCAATAATACTGTATTTTAATAAAGATGCTTATTCTACTTACTGTAAGAAATATAGTGAATATTGGGAATGGGTTTCAAAAAGAAATATTGATAGATTTCAATCCAATAAAATGCACGGAAAGGGGTACGATGCTAAAAACATGATGCATACGATCCGTTTATTGCAAATGGCTTTGAAAATTTTTAAAAATAAAGAATTAATAATAGAAGTTGACAATAGAACGGAATTGTTAGAAATTAAAATAGGAAAATACAGCTATGAAGAAGTTGTTAATATGGCTGATGATTTAATAGTTGAAATAGAAGAATATTATAAAAAAGCAACATTAATGAAAACTCCAGATTTAGGTAAGATTGAAAATCTATTGGTTGAACTTCGTTTAAAATTATACAATTAATTATGAAAAAAATAACAGGAAAAGACCTATTGCGTATAGGTTTTGAAGAAAATATCATTTTAGGAAAAACATTAGATTTTTGCGAAAACTACAAAGGATCTTTAAACAAAGGCGAGGTGTTGAACATCTTAAAAAACGTTATTGAAAAGCCTGCAGAAACATTTGAAACATCAGCTTTTTATCCTTTGGCACAACAAATTATTACGTTGCAAAATGAAATGGATAATGATACCATTCCGTTAGAAGCAGAACCGAAACCGTATGCCGTTTTTGGTAATGATCATATTGAAGAAGGAGCAAGAAAGCAAATGGAAACCGCAATGAAACTTCCGGTTTCTGTAGCTGGAGCTTTAATGCCCGATGCTCATCAAGGTTACGGATTACCAATTGGCGGAGTTTTGGCAACCAGAAACGCCATTATTCCTTATGGTGTGGGTGTTGATATTGGTTGTAGAATGGCGCTTTCTATTTATGATATGGAAGAATCGTTTTTTGAGGAAAATCAATCAAAGTTTAAACGGGAATTAATCGCACAATCAAATTTTGGGGCAGGAAATGGTTTTCGAGGTCAGTACAGATTTGATCATGAAGTTTTGGAAAATCAGTTGTTTAATGAAAATCCGCTTTTGCAAAATTTAAAAGATAAAGCATGGACACAATTGGGAAGTTCCGGTGGAGGTAATCATTTTGTGGAGTTTGGTATTATTGAATTTACTGAACGAGACGAAATGCTGAATATCGAAAAAGGAAAATATGTGGCTTTATTGACGCATTCAGGTTCTCGTGGTTTTGGTGCCACCATTGCTGGACATTACACGCAGTTGGCTAAAAAGGTTTGTAAGTTGCCACAGGAAGCTAAAAATCTGGCTTATTTCGATTTGAATTCAACCGAAGGTCAAGAATATTGGCTAGCAATGAATTTGGCGGGTGATTATGCATCGGCTTGTCATGAAGTAATCCATCAAAAAATGCAGAAAGCGTTGGGAGCGCAGATCTTGGCAAAGGTTGAAAATCATCATAATTTCGCTTGGAAAGAGCAGTGGAATGGGGAAGAGGTTATTGTTCACAGAAAAGGTGCAACTCCCGCAAGTAAAGATGTTATGGGAATTATTCCGGGATCTATGACAGCACCAGGATTTTTAGTCCGCGGAAAAGGTGAGCCTGAAGCTATTCAGTCTGCATCGCATGGTGCCGGTCGACAAATGAGTAGAACACAGGCAAAGAAAGAAATTTCAAAAACCGATTTTAAAGCTATTTTAAAAGATCATAATGTAACCTTGATTGGTGCCGGTTTAGATGAAGCGCCTATGGCTTATAAAGATATTCATCAGGTTATGGAAGCTCAAAAGAGCCTGATAGATGTTGTAGCTAAGTTTACCCCTAAAATGGTTCGTATGGCTGATGACGGAAGTAGAGAAGACTAATATTAAGTTTATATGAAAGCGTTGTGAACATTAGTTTTACAACGCTTTTTTTACGCCAAAGTCAATTCCTACTTTTTCAAATAAGTCTTCAAGAAGTGAAATTTTCTCTGTACAATCATCATTAAAACTAAACGATGTAACGCTTGGAGAAATTATATTGCAACTGAAACAGATTATAAAGTATTCAAACAGTTTATCATTTTCATCAAAAAATAAAATGGCATTTCTTGGAGCGTAACATCCGCTTCCTCTCATACCGTTTGTTTCAATATTTTTTCCTATGTTGTAAATGATATCGGTTAGTTCATTTTTTTGATCTTCATTTAGTTCAATTTTCTCTTCAAAACAATCTGGGTCATATCTTGAATAATCATACTTTAGATATTTAAAATATTTAGACATGATTTCTCCATAAATGAATTCTTCAGAATTAATATTTGATTTTTTCCTTTGAAAACTTTCTAACTTTTCAATACTTTCCTTATACGAAACAAATAAAATTTTCTTTGATTGGCTAAATGGATAATTCTGATTGCGTCGCTCAATAGAAAATTCTTTAACTCTACTACAGGGAGTACTGTTACCTTGAGCAAAACCAAAATTTATTTTTAAAAAGAAAAATAGTATTAATAATGATAATCTCATAATGTGTTTTGTTTAAAAATAAAGTTCGTTAGAACTCCTTTTCTATTCCATATTTAATACCTGCTTTAGCAAATTGTTCTTTTAGCAAGTATAGTTTTTCACCGCATCTATCATATAAATCAATTTCTTTGGTACTTTTTCTAAATCCATTACATTGAAAACAAATTTCTAAAAATCCAAATAGTTCATCATTCTCATTAAAAAATAAAATCGCATTTCGTGGCGTATAGCATTTAGCTCCTCCAACAGTTAAATTCTTTTTTTTAGTCCCAAAGTTAAAAATCAAATCAGTTAATTCATTTTTTTGCTCGTCATTTAAATCAACTTTTTCTTCAAAATCATCAGGATTGTATCTTGTTAAATCTACCTTAAGAGAGTCAAAATATTCCTGCATAATTTCTCCTTCGACGTAACTAATTATTTCACCTTTTTCATAGACTCGATCTTTGTTCTTTAAAAGTTTTCTGTGATTTTCTTTAAAGGATGTAAATACAACTCTTTTAGCTTTATTAAATGGATAATCTTGATTTCGTTCTTCAACAGAAAAATTCTTGACTCTTACACATTGTGGTTCTTCATCTTGTGCAAAAGTAGAAAAAGATGCTATCAATAAACAAAGAGTAACAAAAATTCGGAAAATCATAAGTATAATTTTAAAAAAGTAAACATACAAAAAAACCTCAAAAGATTAATTCCTTTGAGGTTTATTATATCATGTAACTAACTTATTACAAGTGAATCACTTCATCGTAAGCAGCAGCAACAGCTTCCATAACTGCTTCACTCATAGTAGGGTGTGGGTGTACTGCTTTTAAAATTTCGTGACCTGTAGTTTCTAATTTACGGGCAACAACTGCTTCTGCAATCATATCGGTAACGCCGGCACCAATCATGTGGCAACCTAACCATTCGCCGTACTTCGCATCGAAAATTACTTTTACGAAACCGTCTGGAGTTCCGGCAGCTTTTGCTTTTCCTGATGCAGAGAACGGAAATTTACCAACTTTAATATCGTAACCTGCTTCTTTCGCTTTTTTCTCTGTCATACCAACCGATGCAATTTCTGGCGTTGCATAAGTACAACCAGGAATGTTTCCGTAATCTAAAGGCTCAACATGTAAACCTGCGATTTTCTCCACACATAAAATTCCTTCAGCCGAAGCAACGTGTGCTAAAGCCTGACCCGGAACTACATCTCCAATTGCATAATAACCCGGAATATTTGTCTGGTAGAAATCGTTTACCAAAATCTTATCGCGATCAGTAGCAATTCCTGTTTCTTCTAACCCGATATTTTCTATGTTCGATTTGATACCAACTGCAGAAAGCAACACATCAGCTTCTAAAATTTCTTCTCCTTTAGCTGTTTTTACGGTAGCTTTAACGCCTTCGCCGGTTGTATCAACTTTTTCAACAGATGAATTGGTCATAATGGTAATACCCGATTTTTTCAAAGAACGCTCCATTTGTTTAGAGATATCTTCGTCTTCAACCGGAACAATATTCGGCATAAACTCCACAATAGTAACATCAGTTCCCATTGAATTATAGAAATGCGCAAATTCCACTCCGATAGCTCCCGAACCAACAACGATCATTTTCTTTGGCTGTGTTGCCAATGTCATTGCCTGGCGGTAACCAATTACTTTTTTACCATCTTGCGGTAAGTTTGGCAATTCACGAGAACGTGCACCGGTTGCAATAATAATGTGATCTGCAGAAATTTCGGTTACTTTACCGTCTTTATCTGTAACATCAACTTTTTTGCCCGGTTTTACTTTTCCGAAACCATCGATCACTTCGATTTTGTTTTTCTTCATTAAGAACTGAACACCTTTGCTCATTCCGTCTGCAACACCGCGCGAACGTGCAATCACTGCATCAAAATCTTTATCAACTTCGCCATTGATCGTTAAACCATAATCGGCAGCATGTTTTAAATAATCAAAAACCTGAGCAGATTTCAACAAAGCTTTTGTAGGAATACATCCCCAGTTTAAGCATATTCCGCCTAAATTTTCTTTCTCTACAACTGCAACTTTAAAACCTAATTGCGATGCTCTGATGGCTGTTACGTATCCGCCCGGACCGCTACCTAAGATGATAATATCGTATTTCATTTTTTATTTGTTTTAAACTTAAAGCATTAAGCTTAAGCGTTGATTGTTTTATTTTTTATGTGCACGATATGCGTTGCGAATTTAAGAATTTTTTTAAAAACTTTTATACGCAAATTAATTTGTTAATTAGCTGATACACTTGCGTACTGCGATTCGTATAGATTTTTGTATGCACCATTTTCTTTGGTTAACAATTGGGCGTGTGTACCGGTTTCTACAATTCTTCCCTGATCCATAACCACAATTAAATCGGCATTTACAATGGTTGCCAAACGGTGAGCAATGATGATTGATGTTCGATCTTTTGTAATGATTTCGACTGCTTTTTGCAATAATTCTTCTGAATACGTATCGATAGATGAAGTAGCTTCGTCTAAAATCAAGATACTCGGATTACTCATATATGCACGCAAAAAGGCAATTAATTGGCGTTGACCCGATGACAGCATTACTCCGCGTTCCTTTACGTTGTAATCGTATCCGCCCGGAAGTTTTTCTATAAAATCGTTAATTCCTATTTCTTTTGCAGCAGCAATTACCTGTTCTTTAGTGATTTTAGAATTATCTAAAATAATGTTGTTTAGAATAGAATCCGAAAACAAGAAAACATCTTGCAACACCACCGCAATTTGATCGCGCAAACTGTTTAAAGTAAAATCGTTAATGTTCATTCCATCAATCAAAATTTCGCCTGATTCAATATCGTAAAATCGACTTAAAAGATTGGCAATGGTTGATTTTCCTGCACCCGAAGCTCCAACAAAAGCAACTGTTTGTCCGGCTTTAATATTCAGATTAATACTGTTTATTACTTTTTTGCCGTTGCTGTAACTAAAATCGACATTCTTAAGATTAATCGCACCTTTAAAAGCAGGAGCTGTAACTTTTCCTTCCTCCTGAATTAAATCATCGCGATCTAAAATTTCAAAAACTCGATCCGCAGCAACAATTCCCATCTGCATCACGTTAAATTTATCAGCAATTTGTCTCAACGGGTTAAATAACATGGAAATCATCATGGTGTAACCAAACAAATCTCCGGTTGTAGTTAAATTATCGCCTTGAACAATGGTAAATCCACCATAAATAATTACGCAACCCAATGTAACCGCCGAAACAATATCGGCAATAGGGAAGAAGATGGAGTTGTACAGAATGTTTTTCTGCCAGGCATCGTTATGTTTCTGATTGATCTTCTTGAAGTTTTCGTATTCAATCTGTTCCCGATTAAACAATTGAACAATTTTCATTCCCGTTAAACGCTCTTGAATAAACGTATTTAAATTGGCAACCTGTAAACGAACTTCCTCAAAAGCAACTTTCATGTGTTTCTGAAAAATTCGAGTAGCATACAGTAAAACCGGCATGGCAACAATTACAATAATGGTCAGTTTCCAGTTCATCCAAGTCATAATTCCCAAAACAACGATCATTTTTAAAACATCGCCAACGATCATAAATAATCCCTGACTAAAAATACTTGCAATGTTTTCAATATCAGATACATTTCGCGTAATTAACTTACCAACAGGTTCGTTATCAAAATAGCTCAATCGAAATTTAAGCATTTTATCAAACAGTGTGGTACGAATGTCTTTTATGATATTTTGCCCCAACCAACTTGCAATGTAAGTAAAGAAGAATTGAGAAGAAACTTCTAAAATAAGCACCAAAGCCATTAAAACCACGTATATGGCTAATCCGTTTAAATCGGCTTTTGCAATATAAACATCAACTACATTTTTAACCATGTAAGGGCGAATTGCTCCAAAAACAGCAAGCGTAATCACGGTAAGCACCACCCAAAACATTTTGTCTTTGTAGGGCTGCGCGTAATGCATTACTTTTTTTAATGTAGAAGTTTTATTTTGTTTCATTTATGTATGGATATACTACTTGTGTTAAATATAAACCGTGTGCCGGAACAGAAAAACCTGCCTTACCGCGATTTTTGCTTTTTATGATTTCATGAACATCGCTTATAGAAATTTTTCCCATCCCAACATTCAGCATCGTACCAACAATTGCCCGAACCATATTACGTAAAAAACGATTTGCCGAAATATGAAAAATCAATTGTGAACCTTTTTTTTCCCAATAAGCTGTGGTAATGTTGCAGTTAAAGGTAAAAACATCGGTATGTGTTTTGCTGAAACATTCAAAATCTTCGTATTGTAACAAAATTTTGGCCGCTTCGTTCATTTTATCAATGTCTAAATTTCTGAACTGATAATAACTTAAATTCTTTAAAAAGCTGTTTTTAAACGTGTTGATATGATATTCGTACGATCTTGAAACAGCATCAAAACGTGCATGTGCATCATTAGCAACTTTAAAAAAATTAAAAACAGTAATATCTTCAGGTAAAAACGAATTTAATTTTTGAACCATTAACTGCTTATCAAACACCACATCGGTATCAAAATGCGCATACATTAATTTTGCATGAACACCGGCATCGGTTCTGCCAGCAGCAACCAGTTCAAAATCATCTCTAAATAATACATTTACAGCTTTTGTTAAAACTTCCTGTACGCTAATTGCCTGGGGTTGCAGCTGCCAACCGTGATAATTTGTACCGTTGTATGCAAACTGAATAAAGTACCTCAATTATTAAAAATTTAAACGTACAAATATACTTTAATTTAGCGGAATGCGTGTATTAACAAAAAACTAAATATTTTTGTAGAAACAATATTTCATGAAAAAATTTCTATCCCTTATTTTTATACTGATTAGCTTTATTGCAAGCGCACAGAATTTCAATGATTACTTTACCGATAAAACCTTGCGTTTGGATTATATTTTTGCAGGAAATGCCAACCAGCAGAATATTTATTTAAGTGAAATGATTCAGTTAAGTAAATGGCACGGACGTGTTGATAATCTTTCGGTTACGCCCATTCAAGGCAACGGACAAATTAAGGTTTACAGCACTTCAAATGACAAGCTTATTTACGTTTTACCGTTTGGAAGTCTGTTTCAGGAATGGTTAACCTTGGAAGATGCAAAAAAGCAGTTTAAGAGTTTTGAGAATTCTTTTTTGATACCTTTTCCAAAAGAACCAATCCGTGTTGATATTTCGTTTTTTACGTCTGATAGACAAGAAAGAATACTATCGCAACAGTTTATCGATCCAAAAGATATTTTAATTCGAAAATCTTCAGATGTTCAGAATCCGTATGAAGTTGTTCATCATTCTAAAGTAAAAAATCCTATAAAAATTGCGTTGGTTGCCGAAGGATATGCTGAAAACGAATTGGATCTTTTTATGGAATATGCGCATAAAACCGTTGAAAATTTATTTAAACATAAGGTGTTTAAAAAATATCAGGATTATTTTGAAATAGTTGCAGTTAAAACGGTTTCAAAACAGTCGGGGATAAGCATTCCTTCAAAAGATATTTGGTTAAATACGGCTGTTAAATCAAACTTCGATACGTTTTATTCAAATCGATACTTAACAACATTGCATACCAAACTGCTTCATAATCAATTAGAAAATATTCCGTATCAGCACATTATTATTTTGGCAAACACCGATTTTTACGGTGGTGGCGGAATTTTGAATTCGTACAGTTTAACCACAACAAAAAACAAAGAATTTGCGCCGGTTGTTGTTCATGAATTCGGACATAGTTTTGCAGGTTTGGCAGACGAGTATTTTTATGCAGAAGATGTTTTTGAAAATAAAGCGACATTAAGTATCGAACCTTGGGAAAAAAATATTACTTCGTTGGTTGATTTTGGATCTAAATGGAAGAATTTGCTGAAAGCAGAAACTCCTGTTCCAACAGCTGTTTCCATGCAGAAAGAAGTTGAAATTGGAGCTTTTGAAGGATTAAAAGGCAACGGATTATACATTCCCACATTAACCTGCAGAATGAAAATTAATAATACCGAAGATTTTTGTCCGGTTTGTAGCAATGCAATCGAAGAAATGATTTTATTTTACACCACCAAGCAAAAAAAATAATGAAGAAAATTTTGTTATTGTCTGACACACACAGTTATATCGACGATAGAATTTTGCATTATGCAGAACAAGCAGATGAAGTTTGGCATGCGGGCGACATTGGCGATTTAAAAGTTACCGATGCACTTAAAAAAATAAAGCCTTTAAAAGCTGTTTACGGAAATATTGATGATGCGGAAGCACGAAAAGAATTTCCGTTAGATGCTGTTTTTATGTGTGAAAACAAAAAGGTGTGGATTACGCATATTGGCGGTTATCCCGGGAAATATCCTGCAAGAATTAAAGAAGGATTTTTGTTACACAAACCCGATATTTTTATTTGCGGACACTCACACATTTTGAAAGTTCAGTTCGATAAACAGTTTAATTGTTTGGATTTAAATCCTGGTGCAGCAGGTATTTACGGATTTCATCAGATACGGACAATGCTCCGTTTTGAAATTGATAAAGATAAGATTGAAAATTTAGAAGTTATAGAATTAGGTAAACGATAAAATATGCAAGTATATAACGCAAAAGACTGGTTGGGTTTCATTTTTAAGGTTCACAAGTCGGATACCATTCGGCAGTTGTGGCCGTCCATTATCCTTATGGGTATATTATCATGGCTGGTTGCATATCTGGAACTCGATTATTTCGACCTTAAACAAAATTCTACCTTAAAAAACACATCGATATTACATACGGTGATTGGCTTTGTATTGTCGTTATTATTGGTTTTTCGAACAAATACTGCTTATGATCGTTGGTGGGAAGGTCGTAAAATGTGGGGAAAACTCGTAAACGATTCTCGTAATCTTGCTATTAAATTGAACGCTCTGCTACCGGAAGATGATAAAGTTTCGCGCATTTATTTTACCAACAAAATAAAGTTGTTTGCAAAAGTATTGCATACGCACCTTACAAGTGAATCAACAAAATATATGCTCGATGAAGAAGAACATCCAGAATACGAAGAGTCTTTAAAAGCACAGCATCCGCCAACAAAAGTAGTCAGCAGAATGTACATTGCTTTGCAGAAATTGGAAGAAGAAAAAGTGATCACTCCTCACGATAAAATAATTATAGATCAGAATTTAAACGGTTTGTTAGATGTTGCCGGCGCGTGCGAACGTATTAAAAACACACCCATTCCCATTGCCTATGCCGTTTTTATAAAGAAATTTATCTTTGTTTATGTGCTTACACTGCCAATTGGATACGTTTTTACCACGGGTTATTTTATTGTTCCGTTAGTAATGATCATTTTCTATGTTTTGTTGAGTATTGAATTGATTGCCGAAGAAATTGAAGATCCGTTTAATGGTGGAACCGATGATTTACCAACTGCAAAAATTGCCGAAAACATTGGTAAATATGTTTCAAACGTTTTAAAGGATAATAATTAAATAGTATCTTTAAATAAAAAGTAATGCAGAACGTTTTAGATTTTATAAATAAATTACAAAAAAATAATAACCGTGAGTGGTTTTTAGATAATAAAAAAAGCTTTGAAGAAGCTAAAGAAACTGCAAGTAACTTGTTTAATGCTGTTTATAACGAACTAAAGTTAACCGATCATTTAGAGGCTTTAAAGATTTACAGAATTTATCGTGATGTTCGTTTCTCTGCTGATAAAACTCCGTACAAAAATCATTTTTCAATGTACATGGGTAGATTACAACCCGATTTTCGTGGTGGATATTACCTTCATATAGAACCGGGGAAATCTTTTATCGGTATTGGTTTTTTTGATCCGAATAAAGAAGATTTGTTGCGTATTAGAAAAGAAATCGAATTAGATGATGAATTAGAAACCATATTGAATTCCAAAAACATTAAAACTACATTTGGAAATTTGGAAGGAGATGAAGTTAAAACATCTCCAAAAGGTTTCGATAAAACCCACGAACGAATTGCCTTATTAAAGAAAAAACAGTTTTTACTGATCCATAAATTCACAGACAAAGAAGTTTTAAGTCCTGATTTTTATAAAGAAGCGGCAAACGTTTTCAAAAAATCAAGACCTTTTGTTGATTACATGACAGATGTGCTACTTACGAATTTAAATGGAGAGAAAAAATAAAAGCTGCTAAATTTAGCAGCTTTTATTTTTAAAGTAAACAATTATAAAGTTATTGTTGAATTTTTAAATATTCAATTCTTAATAATCTAAAATATACATTGATTAATTTTTCAATCTTTTATATTCTTTAATTAATTCTTTAAGCTGTCTGTTGGAATCAACATCAATTTCAATATCAGACAAATAATGCTTAAACCTGAAATTTCCTGATATTTTTTGTGCAACCAGTTCTTTTTCAATAGCTGTAAGGTTTTCTCTTAAAAGTATTTTTTCGTCTTCAAAGTCTTTTAAGCTGGCAAATTTTTCTTTGAAATCTCTTCTGAAAGTGTTTGAACTAAATGGAATTGAATTTAGTATTTGCATTTGTTTTTTAGATTTAAAATCCAAAAGTGCAATTACTTCTGTTGTAATATTTATAAGTTCTGTTTTTCCTAAAGAAACAATATTTAAAGGCAGTTCAGAAACGCTCTTCAATTTCTTTTTTTCAACCGATTTCTTATCTTTTTGGTTCGAAGATTTATCTGCGGTTAGGGATTTCACATAACCGCTTCCAAAGCACATTTTACAGTTAGAATCTAAACCTTTGCAAGAACAAATTTGAAATGTCATATATTGAATTTTTCGTGTTTTAACTCACTTATAACGAAAGTTCTTCCTGTAGTTCTTTGTTTAAGTTGTAATTATTTGCAAATGTATGAAATATTTATACAAGAAAATAGAAACTATAAATCAGACTTTAAAAGATCATAAAAAAAAGCAGTAACTAAATAATTACTGCTTTGATGATATATTTGATTTTTTAATTAAACGGCTACATTATGCACACGCAATGCATCGTTTAAAGAAGTTTTTTTATCGGTACTTTCTTTACGTTTTCCTATAATTAATGCGCAAGGAACCTGAAATTCTCCGGCAGGAAATTTTTTAGTGTAAGATCCTGGAATTACAACTGAACGCTCTGGAACGTATCCTTTAATTTCTACAGGAGTTTCGCCCGTAACGTCAATAATTTTGGTTGAAGCAGTTAAGCATACATTAGCACCCAGAACAGCTTCTTTACCAACGCGAACACCTTCTACAACAATACAACGCGATCCTATAAAAGCATTATCTTCAATAATTACCGGAGCAGCTTGTAAAGGTTCTAAAACACCTCCAATACCAACACCGCCAGATAAATGCACGTTTTTACCAATTTGAGCGCAAGATCCAACAGTAGCCCAAGTGTCAACCATAGTACCTTCATCAACATACGCACCAATATTCACGTACGACGGCATTAGAATAACGCCTTTAGAAATATACGCACCATGACGTGCAACTGCATTAGGAACTACACGAATACCTTTTTCGGCATAATTGCGTTTTAATGGCATTTTATCGTGGTATTCAAAGATTCCTGCTTCTAATGTTTCCATTTTTTGAATAGGGAAGTACATAACAACAGCTTTTTTAACCCATTCGTTAATTTGCCAACCGCCATCAACTGGTTCTGCAGTTCGTAATTGTCCGTTATCAATTAAATCGATAACTTTTTTAATGGTATTTTGTGTAGCTTCTTGTTGCAACAATTCTCTGTTTTCCCAAGCTTGCTCTATAATGTTCTTTAATTCTTGCATGCTGATTTTTATTTTTACAAATATATTAAATCTTTCTGTTTGACATAAATTCAATGTTGAGATATAAACAAAAAAACCTGCCGTAAAGCAGGTTTTTTATATATGTAAGTAAGATAAACGGGGTTTTACAAACGTTTATTTAATTTTATTAACGATAGCTGTGAAAGCATCTTGGTGATTCATTGCTAAATCTGCTAAAACCTTACGGTTTAATTCGATGTTGTTAGCTTTGATTTTCCCCATGAATTGAGAATAAGACATTCCGTGTAAACGTGCACCAGCGTTGATACGCATAATCCATAACGCACGGAAATTTCTTTTCTTTTGTTTTCTGTCACGGTAAGCGTAAGTCATTGCTTTCTCTACCGCGTTTTTAGCTACTGTCCAAACGTTTTTACGTCTTCCGAAGAAACCTTTGGCTTGCTTCAAAATTCTTTTTCTTCTTGCTCTTGATGCTACTGCATTGTTTGCTCTTGGCATAATTCTTAAATTTTTTTGTAGTAGGGCGGATGCAAAACACATCGCTTTTGATCGAAATTTTTAATGATCAGCCCACTCCAGGGTTATTAAATTGTTTTAACCGAAAGAACGATTACATTATTCTTAATTGTTCTTTGATGCTTCTTTCGTCTGCTTTATGTACTAAACCAGAGTGAGTTAAAGCTAATTTACGCTTTTTAGACTTCTTTGTTAAGATGTGGCTTTTAAAAGCGTGTTTTCTTTTGATCTTTCCAGAACCAGTAACGGTAAAACGTTTTTTGGCACTAGATTTAGTTTTCATTTTAGGCATTTGTTCCTAGGTATTTATGTTATCTTACTTAACAATATTTTGCAAAAATACTAATTTTTCTTTTTAGGTGCAATATACATTGTCATTCTTTTACCTTCAAGAATTGGCATAGCTTCTACTTTACCAAATTCTTCAAGATCTTGTGCTAAACGCAACAATAAAATCTGACCTTGTTCTTTATAAATGATTGAACGACCTTTAAAGAATACGAATGCTTTTAATTTTGAACCTTCTTTAAGAAACTTCATAGCATTTTTCTTTTTAAACTCGTAATCATGTTCGTCTGTCTGTGGACCAAAACGAATCTCCTTAACAGAAACTTGAGCAGTTTTAGCTTTCAACATTTTGTCGCGCTTTTTTTGCTCGTAGATGAATTTCTTGTAATCGATGATTTTACAAACCGGCGGCGTAGCGTTTGGAGAAATCTCTACCAAATCTAATCCTTGAGCATCAGCCATAGCCATTGCTTCGGTTGTTTTAAAAACACCTGGTTCAACATTATCGCCTACTAAACGAACTTCCGGCACACGGATTTTATCGTTTATTCTGTGTGCATCTTCCTTTTTCTCAAGAGGTCTAAAGCCTCTTCTGTTATGTACTGCTATGGTAATATGAATTTATGCTTCTTATAAAGCGGTTTAACTTAAAATTGTTTTATAGTTTTACTAACTTCTTCTTCAATTAAAGATATAAAATCTTCAACTTTCATAGAAGTGTTCGATTTTCCTGATTCTCCTTGTTTTCTTACAGAAACAGTTGCATTGTTCTCTTCATCCTCGCCAATAATAAGCATAAACGGATACTTTTGCAATTCTGCTTCACGAATTTTTTTGCCTATTGTTTCGTTTCGATCATCAAGCTTGGCGCGAATTTCGTGATTTTCTAACAAATCTAAAACTTTTTTAGCATATTTTTCGTATTTCTCACTCAAAGACAGGATAATAACTTGCTCTGGCATTAACCATAATGGGAAATGTCCGCCTGTATTTTCTAATAAAATAGCTATGAAACGTTCCATTGAACCAAAAGGCGCACGGTGAATCATAACAGGGCGGTGCATTTTATCGTCAGATCCTTTATAAGTCAATTCAAAACGTTCCGGTAAATTGTAATCTACCTGAATGGTTCCTAACTGCCAACGGCGACCTAAAGCATCTTTCACCATGAAATCTAATTTAGGGCCGTAAAAAGCGGCTTCGCCAGATTCTACTACATAGTTCAACCCTTTATCTTTTGCTGCACTAATAATGGCATTTTCTGCTTTTTCCCAGTTTTCAACCGATCCGATATATTTTTCCGGTTTGTCTAAATCGCGAACAGAAACCTGTGCCGTGAAATTATCAAAACCTAAAGATCCGAATACATAAAGTACCAAATCGATTACTTTTTTAAATTCATCATCTAACTGATCCGGTGTACAGAAAATATGTGCATCGTCTTGAGTAAAACAACGAACACGCGTTAATCCGTGTAATTCGCCCGATTGTTCGTAACGATAAACCGTTCCAAATTCTGCATAACGTTTTGGTAAATCTTTGTACGACCAAGGTTTTGCATTGTAAATTTCGCAGTGGTGCGGACAGTTCATTGGTTTTAATAAATATTCTTCTCCATCAACAGGTGTGTGAATTGGTTGGAAACTATCTGCACCATACTTTGCATAGTGACCCGATGTTACATACAATTCTTTATGACCTATGTGCGGCGTTACAACTTGCTCGTAACCTGCTTTTTTCTGTGCTTTCTTTAAAAATTGTTCCAATCTGTCGCGTAAAGCGGCACCTTTTGGCAACCATAAAGGTAAACCTTGACCTACTTTTTGAGAGAATGTAAACAATTCTAATTCTTTACCTAATTTACGGTGATCGCGGCGTTTTGCTTCTTCGATCATTTCTAAATATTCGGTAAGTTCTTTTTGTTTAGGGAACGATATACCGTAAACGCGGGTTAACTGCTTGTTTTTTTCATCACCACGCCAATAAGCGCCCGCAACAGAAAGAATTTTTGCAGCCTTGATAATTCCTGTATTTGGAATGTGCCCACCACGACATAAATCTGTAAACGTAGCGTGATCGCAGAAACTGATTGTTCCGTCTTCCAAATTCTGAATTAATTCGGTTTTGTATTCGTTATACTTATATAATTCCAAAGCTTCTGCCTTTGATGCAGATCGCATTTTAAATTCGTGCTTTTCTTTAGAAATTGCTAAAATTCTATCTTCAATCGCCTTGAAATCGTTTTCTGAAATTTTGTTCTCTCCAAAATCAACATCGTAATAAAAACCATTTTCAATTGCAGGTCCAATAGTTAATTTAATACCTGGATACATTTCTTGCAAAGCCTGCGCCATAACGTGCGACGTTGAGTGCCAGAATGCTTTTTTACCTTCGGTATCGTTCCAAGTATATAACGTTAAGCTACCATCGGTGGTTAAAGTCGTAGTAGTTTCAACGGTTGTACCGTTAAAGTTTGCTGAAATTACGTTACGTGCTAAACCTTCGCTTATACTTAAAGCGACATCGTGCGGAGTTACGCCTGAAGCGTATTCGCGAACCGAACCATCTGGTAATGTTATTTTAATCATCTTACTATTGAAATTTATCA
>Ga0256904_1000358_pt1 | contig 16886 bp, 17 predicted proteins | sample MC6MC0742MT_FD_190199 | JGI IMG/M metagenome (GOLD analysis project Ga0256904, IMG submission 190199) | Metatranscriptome of enriched soil aggregate microbial communities from Iowa State University, Ames, United States - MC6-MC0742-MT... | ecosystem: Environmental > Terrestrial > Soil >...
ATAACTCAGATTATTATGCTTAAATAACTGTTTTGATTGATTTTAGCGGTTTTTTTTGACTTATTACTGATTTTAGAAGAATAAATTATGAAAAATTTATGGTAATTTTTTCCACAATATGTCCGTAAAAGCAATGGTTTTATGTATATTTATATATTGCTTGAATAATATTTTGGTTTATAAATAAACATTGTGTGCTTAGCTCCACCAGTTGTAATAGTTGTGCATCTTATCGTGCTCAAAACCGCAACGGGGATAAAGCTGGTTGCCTATGTCGTTTGTTTTTTCGGTTTCCAGTAACAGTCCGCAGGCATCGGTTTCGGCGCACCAATCTTTGCTACGGTCGATAAGCGCTACCGATAATCCTTTACCTCTGTAGTCGGGGTGTACAAACAGGTCGCTTAGCAGCCACTGTTTTTGTAGTTTGGTATAATGAAAAAGTTTGTACAGCTGTACAAATCCTACAGCTTTCCCGTCTGCTATGACAAGAAAAATATCCGATTCGTTGTTAAGGAAACGCTCTTTTAAAAACGCTTTTGCTTTAGCCAGATCTGGTTGCTGTCTGTAAAAAACGCGGTAAAGGTTGAATAATGCTGCTGTTTCGTCTAGGTCTTCCAGCTGTGCTTTTTTAATGGTGTAATTCATGGCATGATGTTTTAGTTTGTGATGGTAAGCGTAAAGCCCGAAAAATCTGTTTCGGGCTTTAAAATGGGTTACTTAAGGTCTTCTATCGAAGCACCGAAATTGATATGCAGTACGTTGCCGTTTGCAAGTACCAGTGCGGGTACCGACTGTACGCCTGCCTGTTCTGCGTCTTTTACTTTTTGGGGTTCGCTTCCCAGATGAACTATTGCTACTTCGTTTGAAGGAATAAGGCTTAAAAGATCGGTTTCTGCGCTTACGCATACCGGACAGCCTGCGTGATAAAAAATTGCTTTTGTCATAATTGTGGGTTTAGATTGTTTATGCATCGTTGCATGATCAAAATTAAGGGTTGTGTTGCTTTACTAGCTGGTACAGATTTTAGATAAACCAATGGTCCAAGCTTTCTCTGATGGAGAGCGGTTGAAAAACATCGGAAAGTTTTTAATCGGTACTTGCCGATACTTTTTTATTTTAGAACACCATTGCTTTTTAGGTTCTGAAGGATCGATTCTAATGCAGCGGTCTCTTCGGCGGTCAGCGGTTTTAAAGGACTCCTTAAGTGTCCGCCGTTTTCTCCCAGTAGGTTTAAACCGGCCTTTATGGCTCTTGGCAGTCCTTTGGCTACGATAAACTGCAAAAGTTCTGTCTGCTGGTAAAAAAGATCCCGGGCGGTATTCAGGTCGTTCTGCTGTATGGCGTGGTAAAGTGCTATGTTCAGTTCAGGAATCAGGTTGGCTGCAGCAGTGCACCAGCCGGTAGCGCCAGCGGCAAATGCGGCAAGCGCCAAAGGGTTGGATCCGTTGTAGAAAGCAACATCTTCACCCAGTTCTTTTCTCAAATAGTGCATGCGCTGTACATCGCCGGTGCTTTCCTTGATCATGGTTACGTTGGGTATTTCAAGAAGTCGTTTCAATAGGGCGGGTGACATATCTACGCCTCCGGTTGCCGGATTGTTATAGGCCATAATTGGTATGGAAATTCCGGATGCTACTTTGTCGTAATGGCTCACTATTTCGTCATCGGTCAGCTTCCAGTAGCTCATCGGAATGATCATCACCGCATTTGCACCCGCTTTTTCTGCAAATTGCGCATGGTATATGGTTTTGTCGGTGGTCAGGTTTGATACGCCAACAAGCGTGGGAACCCTGCCAGCTGTTTGCTCTAATGCTGCTTCGGTAACGGCTTCTTTTTCGTCGTCGGTAAGGTAGGGCAGTACTCCCGTGCTCCCAAGCGGTGCTATGCCGTGTATGCCCGATGAAACCAATCGTTCCACTTGTTGTCTGAATAGGGGCAGGTCTACTTTTTCTTGTGAATCAAATGGAGTAATAGGATAGGCGATGATGCCTTTAAAAGGTACGTTTTTCATATTTCTGAGTATATTAATGTAAATAAATGTGATTTATAGGTCTCTTCCTTCTTCTTCGCGCAGTGCTACGCCCAGATTTTGAAGTTGTGGTGCGTTCTCGCAGGCAAGGTATTTTGCTGGTAAGGTGTCACTTAAATTCTGATGTCTGTGCCATGCCCATGATGGTATGTAAACAGCATCGCCTGCCTCCCAGTAAACACGCTCGTCTTCAACTTCGGTCCAACCGCTGCCTTCAATCACATACAATAAGGTTTCATACGTATGTCGGTGTCGGTTGGTTAGCTGTTTTGGTAACAGACCGCCAATGGTCATGCTTACGTTCTTGCTGGGCAGGTCTACAAAGAAAACGGGATGTTTTCGTTCTGTTGAAAACTGGTTGTGTACACCGGCATTTTCCACGTTTTTATGGATAAGGTGCGATGGTTTTACGTAAACAGGTCTGGCGAAGGTCTGGTGGAAGTCTTTGGAACTGAAAGTTTTGCTTTCTTCTGAAGCTTGCTGTGCTGTTTGTTTGTCTGATGATAACATAAAAAAATATTTTAAGGGTTGATGCATAATTGCAATACAAATGTACCGTACCTTTGGATGGTTGTAATGATGCAGTTTTAATAAAAATACCTAGTCCAGATGTTGAGAGCTTGGAAATTGGAAATAGTGTTGGATCCTCAGTCCGATAAGGCGTTGTACCTGCAGATAGCCGATGCCGTAATAAATGATATCCGTTCGGGCAGACTGAAACCGGGGGAAGCGTTGCCCGGTAGTAGGAGCCTGGCACAGCTGCTGAAAGTGAACCGCAATACGGTGGTTGAAGCATTGGGTGTGCTGGTCATTGAAGGTTGGTTGGTGTCTAAGGAACGGCAAGGGACTTTTGTGGCTGATACTTTTCCTGTGTTTGCAGAGCGAAGTTTAAACGGAAAACCGGATGTTGTAAAAGATAAAACTATTGTTGGTGTTCGGTTGCGGTTTGATGACGGCCATCCCGACAGTAAGATTGCGCCCATTAACGAGCTGGCAAGGGCATACCGACAGTTGTTCGGGCAGAAGGGCAGATGGCAGTTGATGGGCTATGGGAATGAACTGGGGGATCCCGAATTCCGAAAAACCATCGTGCAGATGTTGAACTACCAGCGTGGTATGCAGGTAAACGAAGAACACATCTGTATTACCCGGGGCAGCCAGATGGCGATGTACTTAATGGCACAGTGCCTTTTTACGTCAGGTGATCAGGTAATGGTCGAAAATCCGGGGTATAAGCCTGCATGGAAAGCCTTTGAAAAAGCCGGTGCCAAACTGTTGCCGGTGAATGTAGATGCCGAAGGGCTGGTTGTTGATGAGGTAGCGGCCTATCTGGAATCGGGCAGAAAAATAAAGGCACTCTATGTTACCCCACACCGCCAGTATCCAACAACGGTTACACTGAGTCTTCAAAGACGCCTGCAGTTGATCAGGTTGTCCAACCAATATGGTTTTACAATTATTGAAGATGATTACGATAACGAGTTCCATTTCGGATACCGACCGATATTGCCATTGTCAAGTTTTTGTGAATTACAGAATTATGTGTACATAGGTACAATGAGTAAGGTGGTGGCTCCGGCATTGCGCATCGGGTATCTGGCATGTACCTGCGATTCGCTGATAGGTAAGGTGGGTGAACTGCGCAAGATGATAGATGTGCAGGGCGATAGTATAATGGAACAGGCGGTACTGCAGCTGATAAAAGATGGCACGGTGAAACGTCATATTAAAAAGGCTACGGCACATTATAGATCCAAACGGGATGGTACAGCTGCGTTACTGCAAAAGTACATGAAGGGTAAAGCGTCGTTCACTATACCTGATGGCGGACTCGCATTTTGGATTGTTCCTAATAAGAAAGTAGATTGGTCTATACTTAGAGAAAAAATGCAGGAAAGGGGAATTGAAATTATCACACCCGAAAATTACAGTTTTAACGAAACAGTAAACGGTATTCGTTTTGGATACGGTTCACTTTCAGAAAAAGATCTGGAGGAAAGCATCGCCGTTTTGGCAGGTTTGCTTTAGCACAATAGTAAAGAGGTGATCATTAACTAATCTACGTAATAATAAGAAATAATGTCCACGACCTTATTATTCTCTAAACGGACTGCCCGTGCACGGTAATGGGTATCGTTTGGCGATTTGGAGTACTGCATTGATAGTGCGCCTCCGGACGCAGTAAGTCTTCATTTTATTTTAAATGAAAACAGAACCATTCCGGCAAATAACAATTATTAAACATGGTTTAACTGCTTAGTAATTATAAAATAGCTAAGAAGGAGTACTTTTCGGGCATGATACCTAAAACTGTTCATGGCTTCCAAACCGTAAAATATTTAGAGAACATAAAAGTAAAGAAATACCGAAAAGAATTCTATTATGAGTAAATCAGATTAATTTCCTAAACAATTCAACAATCTTAAATGATAAAAACTAGAATTATAATTGAAAACTAAAATCAAAAATTCTACACTCTTTTTGGCCAGCTTTTGTAATTAAGCTTTTTATTGTATTTTTATTAAACCAATTAAAAGTATAATTATGAAACATTTTGCACTCAAAAATTTTTTAACGGTTTTATTCTTTGTTGTTTGTTCTTCGGGTTATGCACAGTTGAACTATATCGGGTTGAAAGATGAATCCAACGTACGCAAGGCGCAGAGTATTATTCCTACAAGTGTAACCTACTGGAGCAAGTCAAAGATAATCGATGATTATATGTATGTTTCTACCAGAAAAGGTATTTACCGCAAAAATATTGCAACTACATTTAATGATACCCTTTGGCAGCTGTACGCTTTTCCCGATGTTCCCATTCGCAATTTTGTTAAGAAAAATGATACAATTCTGGGAATAACGGGTTACGAGGCGACTGATACATTGATGGTACGATCTACCGATAACGGACAAACCTATACCGATTTTACCTCACCATCATTTTTTGACATTACACCCATTAATGCACTTTTACAGATAGACCAACATCCGCAAAACCCGAACGAGGTAGTGTTGGTACATAGGGGATACGGTATTTCAAAATCTTCTGATTTTGGAGCTACCTGGACGTTGATGAATTCGTTTCTTGGAGGTTATCAGGATTGGTTTGTTGGGTATAATCCCAACGATCCCCAAAACATTATGTATACCGGCGAACAAATTTTCTTTCAGTCTTATATACAGTCAACCTATAACGGTGGTACGTCATGGCAGCGGGTAGATTCACTGCAGACACATTGCACCCACGGCATAGCATTTCATCCGACAGATAAAAATACCATGATCTCCTATGGTGAAGGAAGAATAGCAAAGTCTGTTAATCAGGGGCTTTCATGGACAAATACAGGCGGGTTGCCCATTTATATTTATAAGGTTGTTTATGACCCTAATAATCCGAACACGGTTTATGCTACCGGAAGTTTTCAAGGAGTTAGTAATACAATTGTAATTTACAGATCTAACGATGCCGGAGATTCCTGGCATTTAAGTTACACCGAAGCTATGCCGGTTGCTCAAGGAGGTTTGGATCTGCATCTGTATAATAACAAACTTATTGTTTATACGCTGGTAAATGGAATTTATACATTGGATATTGGTTTGCTTGATCTTAAAAAGGAACAGTTGCAAGACAAACTGCTTATATATCCCAACCCATGTTCATCAACTGTAAATATCGAAAGTGAATACCTGATCAATAGTTTTAAACTATATGATGCTGCGGGCAAATTGGTATTGAATAAAGTAGTAAACAACAGACAAACGGTTATAAGCATGGAAGCCTTCGCCGAGGGAATGTACTATATTACCCTTGATACAGAAAATAGTATGATTACTAGAAAGATTATTAAAAAGGAATAGTACTGTTTTTGTAATTGCAATTATAATATAAGGCTGTCTAAAAAGACAGCCTTTGTTAATTATTTAAAATGAATCATAAATCAAAAAGCTCTATTCTTTGGTTGGCTTTAAAGAATCTGGATCCATGTTATATTTTTATATCATACTTCTGGGTGTAAGTGACATTCTTGTAAAATTGAATAGCTTTTCAAGTTATAGTGCAGGAACGTATATGGTACGTATAGAAACCGTAAAAGGTTCACAGTTTGTGAAAATTATTAAAAAGTAAAAGTGTTAAACAAAAGCCCGATTTATCGGGCTTTTTTCTTAAAAATCTTTTGTACTTTACCTTATTAATAAATAAAACCTGCCGTTTTTGTCACGGCAGCTTATTAGGTTTTAATAAAACTATTTAATAATTGCAGTCCATTCAATTCCGCTGATGTCGGTCAGTTTTAAAGAATAATTTTCTTTTAGTAAGATAGTTCCCAATTCAACGGTTACATCTGCTTTTGCTCCCAAGGGCAGTATCAGGCTGTGCGCTCCAGGTTTTATTTTTGCTACGTAGTAATTGTGTATGTTGTCTGTAGCAAATCTAGCGAGATCATTCTGATCGATATGTTTCACAACTTCTCCATTCTCGTCTAAAATACTGATGCCTATCAGAAAAGATCCGTATACATCTGCACCCTCCACGCGAAACAGCTGAAAAGTAAGTTGCGAGTCGTTATAACGAATGTTCGATATTTTCACCTTCGGCTTTACAGATTTGTTGTGGAGCGAACCAAACACACCTCCGTGGAAATACTGGTTGGTATAAAGTGTAAGACCAAAAATAACTACCGATACCGTTAATACTATCCAGTGCAGATGTTTTACGGGTAGCATGCCCGATCCTAGAAAAGCAAACCATTTTTTGGTTGTAAAGGAATAGTTTTTATTGATCAGATACTGATCCAACGAAAAAGCACTGCTTCCTGATAAGAAAAGCGTAAAACCGCCGGCTACACCCAATACTCCAATTTGCCATTCGTCTAAACAGGTCGTGCCCAGCCATCCCGATCCCAGTAAAATTCCCATTGCTAGACAAAACACACCTATGCTCATCAATCGGGTAAAGAGTCCTAGAATAATAAACAAACCTACAATTGCTTCTACAATTGTAAACACAATCATGGAGGTTTGTAAGGCATCGGGGTGAGTAACTAGGTATTCTATAATTGGTTTTATACCCAGTGCATTGGGGAGGAAGTGGTTGAATTTTTCGCCTATGTAACCAGCTTCTTCGGGAATTAGCTTGTTGTCTAAAACCAGTCTTCTCCAAAATGCCGAAAAATAAGTCCAGCCTAAAGCCCATCGTAACGAAAGGGTAAACAGTCCGGCTGTAGAATAAGCCGAACGTTCTGTGTAATATTTCATAATATATATTTTAATTAAACGTAAAAAATAACAAATGGTGTAATAAATTATCTATTACACTATATGCAGTTTTAAACGTTTGTAAAGAATATATTTTGGGGGACTGTTGCCGGAAAATGTTTTGGAATATAATTGCGTTGTTTTTTTGGAACTGATTCCTAATACATAATTGTCAGTAAAAAAATCAGACTCTTTTCTATTTTTAATTCTCGAATGATCAGTAAACGATGTCTCTTTTCCAGTGGCAATGTTATAACTGCAAAATCCGTTTTGAGTAGTGGTCTGTGATCGGTTGGTAGGTTTGGCATAATCGGTTTGAACCAATCCTAAAAACGATTCTTTTACAGCGCATGAACTTAATGCAAACAAAAGAAAGCACGTCAAAAATAGGTGCTTTGCAGTGCGTATATGTTTTACTGTTGTATGCATTGGTACGAATATACGTTATTTTTTCGAAGTTTCTTCGCTTAAACTTTGAAATGTAAAGTAGATATTCTCAAAGAAGAATTTGTAATGGAATTATAACTAAAAAAGCAGATAATAGAATTTCTTTTATCTGCTTTTTTATATTTTCTGTAGATGATCTGTAACTGTCTATTTCAAAGAATTAAGATAAGCATCCAATTGTTTTACGTAATCCATTGCAAAGCCTACAACTCCTTTTCCTTCCAGCTTTTTCTCTTCGTCTTTTGACATCTTTTTCTGTTTAATGAAACTTTCTGTTTCGTAATTTTTCTGATCAATCAGATATTTAGCTTCAACAGATAAATCCTCAACAAAATAATCGTCGGCAACAGTTTTAAAGTTCATAGCTACTTTCCCCATTGTCTGGCGGTCGTTCTTTTCAAAAGCATACTGTTTTTTATCAGTTAAAAGTTGCGTGTTTACATAAGCAGTTACCAGTTTTGTGTTTGGATCTGCATCAATCGTAATAAAGTCGCTGCTTCCTTTTTCAGAAATGTAGTATTGATCGCCAATACGTTGAACAGTACTGCTCAGTATCTGTTTTTTTAACTTATCGAAGTTCTTCTTTTCTGCAAAAAAGATCTCACTAACGTGCGCAATGTACTGATATCTTGGTAGTTTGTTAAACGATTTATTGTCTTTAACGGCTTCGGTCCATTTAATCGTGTAATTGTTAAAAGAACTATTGAATACGTTGCCAAGTGCCAATATACCTGTAAAAGTTTCCAAAGGCTGCTTCTGTTCTGTCAGTTTAAAATCTATCTGATAGTGCTTTTTGCCCTTATTGGCTTTTTTATAGGTGTCAAAAGAATGATCTAGAACCTCTAAAAGTGCCTTGGTAACACTGGCTCCCGTATCAATTACAAGTTCTGCCAACACATCGCCCGATTGATCTGTACAGATTGTTCCTTTTGTGTTTGCCATGGTAATAAGTCCGAAAGTAGGGTGCGATGCTTCAATTTCAGAAACATCATCAGGAATAGTAAGCATACCTTGTTCATCTGTGTTTCCGATCCATTCTTTTGTGGCAGCATTGTTTACAATAACGTTTTGCAGCAGCGTGTTATCTGCACAATTTTTAAACTGTGTTTGTGCTGTACAGATTGTTTGCGATAGCATCAATAAGGCAATAACTGTTTTTAAGTTTTTCATTTCTTTAGGAGTTTGGTTATTGATTTTCATTGAGGAATTAGCTGTTAAGCGATTCCTATTTTATGTATAGACGAAAATAAATATAAAAAGGTTGGAAATGATTTAAAATAAAAGTTTTATTGATGCTAACTTGAATAGTTTTGAAAGATATTAGTGAAGGCTGTTGTAAAAATCATTAAATAAGGTAGGTAATTAGGCATTGCTATCTGGCAATATTCAAATCTATGATTTTTTAAACCCGATATTTTTTGTATCTTACAGATTATTACTCCTATTTTTAATCGTAAAAAGTAAGTATAATGAAGAGTACATTTCCTTTCCTAACATTTCTTTTAAGTATATTTCTGCTCGTGGGCTGTAACGGTAAAAAGAGTGAAGACCAATTGCGACAGCGCGAACTTGTTCTGCAGTTACGAATTGATTCTTTTGCCAATGTAGAAAAAGAGTATCATGAATTATTACAGATGAAAGACAGTATTGTGAAAGCAGATTCGTTAAGACTGGTTAATGATTCTTTGAGTTCGGTGGTAAAATTCTGGCCACAGCATCTTGCCGGCAGATGGAACGGCAGATTGGTTTGTACAGAATCAGACTGCAGTGATTATGTCATCGGAGATCAAAGGGTAGATACTTGGGAATTTAAAAGCGATTCACTTAATCTGTACGCCGATCTGCTGAATAATAAAAACCAGATTGTTCGTACATACAATGCGGCTTTTTCGGGAAATAATATTGTTCTTTCCTTTAAAACCGATTCTTCTGTGAGTAAAAAGGTTGCTATGCAGACCACATTGAATGAAATAATGCCCGATAAAATGAAAGGTATTCATACAATTACCATAGATAATGACTGTACGGCTAAATTTACTGTAGAGTTTACCAGACCTTCTTCAAATAAAAAACAATAAAAATAGACCGTAAATGTTACTTCTTAGTATTCAAAACGTATCACTACCTATTGCAGATCCTGTGTTAAAGTTTCTGCTGCTGCTTATTATTATACTTTTTGCACCATTGCTTTTAAACAAAATTAAAGTGCCGCATTTGCTGGGTCTTATTATTGCGGGTGCTGCTATTGGTCCTAACGGTTTCAATATATTGGCTCGTGACAGCAGTATTGTTGTAACGGGAACAACAGGTTTACTGTACATTATGTTTTTAGCCGGATTGGAAATTGACATGGGCGATTTTAAAAGAAATAAATGGAAAAGTATGGGCTTTGGTATCTATACCTTCATTGTGCCGTTTGTTCTGGGCTTTGTGGGCGCATATTATCTTTTACAGTTTAATTTGCTTACTTCGGTACTTTTTGCCAGCCTTTTTTCTTCGCATACTTTAATAGCCTATCCGTTGGTGAGTAAAATTGGGGTTGCGAAAAATCTGGCGGTAAACATCGCAGTAGGTGGAACAATGATTACCGATATTTTGGCACTTTTAGTCTTGGCTGCCTGTGTGGGAATGGCACAAGGCGAAGTAGGTACCGAATTCTGGATAAGATTGTCGCTTTCCATTCTAGTGTTCGGATTGATTGTTCTTTTGGTTTTTCCAATCATTGCACGCTGGTTTTTTAAAAATGTAAAAGATAAAATATCACAGTATATCTTTGTTTTGGTAATGATTTACCTTGCGGCGTTGCTTGCTGAAGTAGCGGGGGTTGAAGCCATCATTGGAGCCTTCCTTGCAGGTTTGGCGCTTAACAGACTTATTCCGCATACTTCTTCACTAATGAATAGGGTAGAATTTGTGGGTAATGCCATATTTATTCCGTTCTTTTTGATAAGTGTTGGTATGCTGATCGATTTCAGTGTGTTTTTCAAAAGTTGGGATACTATTACCGTTGCTTCTATTATGTTGGTTGCTTCTATTGCCGGAAAATACATCGCTGCAGTTTTAACTCGCAAAACCTTTAAGTTGAATAAAGAACAGGGGAAGTTGATTTTTGGTTTAAGTGCTGCTTCAGCTGCGGCAACCTTGGCAGCGGTGATGGTGGGATACAACATTATTATTTCTGAAACCGCTGCAGGCGAACCTGTCCGACTTTTAAATGAACACGTATTGAATGGAAGTATTCTTCTTATTCTGGTTTCTTGTACCATTTCGTCGTTTATATCGCTTGCAAGTGCAGAAAAAATTGCAGAGGCTGATAAAGAAGATACGGTTGCAGGTGAAACAGACGATAAAGAAAATGTTCTGCTGGCTGTTAATTATATGGATACTGTTGATTCTATGGTAAACCTGGCGGTTATCATAAAATCAAAAACCAATAAAGACGGACTCTTTGCGCTGAATGTTATAAACGAAGAAAAAAACGATTCATCGGTAAAAAACGCCGAAAAAATCTTGCATGATGCTGTTATAAAAGCTTCGGCAGCCGATGAGGTTTTAACTCCGCTAACCCGATACGACAGCGATGTGGTTAACGGAATTAACAACGTAATTAAAGAAAAAAAGGTAACAGATCTGGTTATTGGTTTAGAAAAAGGTAGGGAATTTTCTTCGTCTTTTGTTTACAACCTGTATAATGGTTACCTACAAAGTAAACAGACAAATGTTTTTGTGTATCACGCGGCACAACCTATTGCAACCATCAAAAGACAGATTGTAATAATACCGTCAAAATCGCATTTGGAACCTGGGTTTTTCCATTGCCTGTTGCGTGTGTGGAATATTGCCCGAAATACGGGTGCGAAAGTCGATTTTTATGCAACAGCATCTTCTATCAGAATTCTTAAAAGAGTCATTAAAAAAGTAAATATCGAAGCTGAATTTAACGAAATCAATTCTTGGAAAGAAGTTGAAGCGGTGTTGTCTGATATCAGCGACAATCAGGGATTGATTATGTTAATGGCAAAAAGAGGAATGGCATCTTATTTTCCTCAAATGAGTCGCATGCCGGCACTGCTTAACCGTGATTTTCTTGATAAAAACTATCTGCTGGTATATCCATACCACGGAACTGAAGTTGATAATACAGAAGAAAGATCGGTAAACAACCACGGCGACTTCGTAGAAATTGGAAATATTGTAGGTAAGTTGTTTAAGTAATATCTGTTAAAATAATATAAAATTTTATTAAAAATTATTTTATGAAGTTTAATGGCATCATCTTGGAACTATTAGTGTAAGAATAAACCGAAAGTCATGCACTTGGTATTAGGTTTTTACTTTCTACAGCGGTTTACTTAATAAAGTGAGTGTTTTAGCACTCACTTTTTTTATAATATAAGCACGAATTATCCACATAAAAAACGCCCATCACGTTGGATGGGCATTTGTACCAAATAAAGGTTTCAATTCTATTTCAAAGCATAATATCTAATACAAAACGTGTGCCAGTTCTTAACATAATATTAATAAATATGTGTTCTAATTGGTATTAAAGCACTTTTTATATACTAATTTCTGGTTTTGTAGATACCAAAGCTAAAGCGCACAAATTATCGAGAGAAAAGATTCTACAAATTGTGTAAAAAATAGACTTTTTATGTATATATAAAAACTAAATTAATTTTATAAATAGTGTAAAAATATACTAAATTTTAAAATTGATTTTGTACATTTGATCCGTATTAAATTAGTATTAATCTCCCTTATAAAGCAGTATGGTTATGAAACAAAAATTATCTTATGTCGTTTGGGTTGTACTTAGTTTTTTATTCCCTGTACTGTTGTGGTTGGGAGAAAACTTTATCTAAAAGTGTTTATTTTAGTACCAATTTTTTATTGAGTAGAAAAGTACACCCTTCGGGGTGTTTTTTGTTGGAAACATTTTAGTTCCATTGATGAAATATCTTCGAAACCAAAAAATACTGATTTTAGTCTTCATTATTAATTCCTTTAAAACGTTTGAAGAAATAAAGCACCAATAAAAACTGCGTGTATCCGTAAACCGCATCTTCTACAGGTATGGTAAGCATTCTTATACCCAAAAAATCATCGGGATTATAATTTACGATAGGCGATTCCAAGCCGGTACCGGTTAAAATTCCGTTGACAGGGAAAAAGCCCAACATTAATATGGTATAAACTGCCGATGCTTTGCCAATCCAAGGTACGCGTGCAATAAAATGCAGATAAATAAGGGTTAAAATGGTGGCTGCAGCGGTTACCAACGTATAAACTTTATCGTAATGCACCAGCGCGATCAAAGAACAAACTATAATGCTTACAAAAACAATGATGTTATTGAAACTGCTGAGTTTGTTCCATTTAAAAAACAGATCAAAACAAAAATAAGTAAACACACACGAAAATGGAATAAATATAAAAAACAGCCATTCTTCCAACGGAAGTCCTGCTAAAATAATTCCAAGTGTATAATCTTTGTTAAACCACCAAACACCTTTCGATGTAAACCAAACATCCCATAAAATAAATGGAATCGCTACAACAATGGCAGCTTTTATAAACGGAACAAAATAACGGTTGAATTTAATTCGGTGGTCAAACGAAGCAATAAAACAGACAATTACCGTGAAAAACAAAATGGCGGAGTAGGTATACGAAATCATTTTTTGGAAGTTTTGGCGTACATTTTAAAATACTTGAATGGAACATATAAAAAACCGAAACATTCACCATGTTCTTTACCAAGATGTTTGTGATGCTGTTTGTGTGCACGGCGCAATGCCATGAAATACGGGTTGTTTGTACGTGTAAATAATTTAAAGCGTTGGTGTATAAATATATCATGCACAAAAAAATAGGTCATGCCGTAAAGCATAATTCCCAAACCTATGTAAAAAACGTAGTTGAAATTGGCAAGCGAACCAAAATACATCAGCGCGATGGTTGGCAAGGCAAATATCACAAAAAAATAATCGTTTCGTTCAAAAGCACCTTCAGTACTATGATCGTGATGATCTTTGTGCAACGTCCATAAAAAACCGTGCATAATGTATTTGTGAATCAGCCAGGTAGCTCCTTCCATCAATACAAAAGTGATAAGCGCAATTAAAAAATTCATAGCAGTTCTCTTTTTAAACGATTTTTATTCGGAGCCTTACAAAACCGCAGCCTTGTAGCGCAGGTAACTTTTAAATGCCACGTACGCTTTTTGTGCATTGGGAACGCGGGTTCTGTTTGATAATATTTCTACTGGTGATTTCTTCTTGATTTTCGAAAATAACAATAGGTAATATTTATATGCCAGATAAACTCCAAATTTTGATGAGTTCGGCAGTTTTTTTATTCCGATTAAAGCTTCAGCAAATTCTTCTTCGATTTCTTTTTCGATTTGATATTTGATGTCACGGTCAAAAAGTTCCATATCAACATTCGGAAAATAACTGCGACCCAGCGTTTGATAATCCTCTTTTAAATCTCTCAAAAAATTGATTTTTTGGAAAGCCGATCCTAGTTTCATTGCATACGGTTTCAGCTCATCAAACTGCTTTCTGTTTCCTTCGGTAAAAACCTGCAGGCACATCAATCCAACCACTTCGGCAGATCCGTAAATGTATTCGTTGTAAAGTTCAGAATTATAATCAACCTGATGCAGATCCATTGACATGCTGTGCAGAAATTGCTTAATAAGCGCTCGATCAATATCATATTGAATTACAGTTTCCTGAAACGACTGTAAAATCGGGTTCAACGAGATGCCTTCTTGCAATGCAGTTTCGGTTTCAATGGTCAGTCTGTTCAGTAGTTTTTCCTTGTCGTATCCATGAAAACTGTCCACAATCTCATCGGCAAGGCGCACATAGCCGTAAATGGCGTAAATACTTTTGCGAATGGCGGGTTTTAGTGCCAAAATGCCCAGTGAAAAACTGGTACTGTACTTCTCGGTGGTTTTCTTGCTTACTTCGTAAGCCAATTCATCAAACAATTTTTTCATAGCTTATATTTTTAGTTTGTTGACTTCTTTAGCGACTATTTTTCCCGAAATAATTGCGGGCGGAACTCCCGATCCGGGAACGGTAAGTTGTCCAGTGTAAAACAGGTTGTGTACTTTTTTGTTACGAATTTTGGGTTTCAGCACTGCGGTTTGATTCAGCGTATTTGCCAAGCCGTAGGCATTTCCGCCATACGCATTGTAATCTTCAATAAATTCTGATACGCAGTAACTTTTTTTATAATCAATTTTATCGTACAAATTGCTCGCTCCGGTATGTTTTTCAATTCTGTATAACATTTCCTTTAAATAATGTTCCCTTATCGATTCTTCATCGTTAATTCCGGTTGCAATTGGCATCAGCAGAAATAGATTTTCACAATTTTCGGGAGCTGTTGAAGCATCGGTTTTTGATGGACAACAGGTATAGAACAGTGGTTTTTCGGGCCATTTCTTTTCGCCGTAAATACAGTCGATGTGCTCATCTAAATCGTTTTCAAAAAACAACGTATGATGGGTAAGGTTTGGAATACGTTCTTTAATTCCTAAATAAAAAATAAGACTCGATGGAGCAAAGGTTCGATTTTTCCAATAATCGTCATTGTAATTTTTATATTCTGCATCTAAAAGACTTTCGGTATGATGATAGTCTGAAGAAGCAATAATACGGTCGAATTCCAAAATTTTTCCGTTTGCTTCGATTGAAACCGCACGATTATTTTCTACATGAATTTTTTCTATTGAATGATTAAAGTGAAAATGTACACCCTGATTTTCTGCAACTTTTTTCATTGCCGATACCAGACTGTAAAAGCCGCCCATTGGATAATGCGTTCCCAAAACGTACCCACCATAATTCATAAGACTGTACAAAGCGGGAATGTTTTTGGGCGATGCTCCAAGGAAAATAACTGGAAATTCCATGAGCGCCTGTAATTTTGGATTTTTGAAGTATTTGGAAACATACCTTCTAAAATTGGTAAGCAAATCAAGCTTTAACGCACTGACCGCAATTTTTGGCGATGCAAATTCTAACCAGTTATAACAAGGTTTGTTAACGAATTCTTGCATTCCCACCTGATACTTGTATTTTGCAGATTCCATAAAGCGCTCAAGTTGAACAGCAGCTCCGGTTTCAATATGTTCAACGGTTTTTTTGAGTTCTTCATAATTTTCTGGAACAGCAATTTTAGCATCCGAAAAAATCATTTCAAACTGTGGATTTAACGAAACAAGTTCATAAAAATCTGATGATTTATAACCAAAATCTGCAAAGAAATTTTCTATGATATCAGGCATCCAATACCAACTTGGTCCCATATCAAAAACATAACCGTTATCGGTTGTAAACTGTCTGGCTCTGCCTCCCGGTTGGTCGTGCTTTTCAAATACATGAACTTCATTACCCGCCTTTGCAGCATACGCAGCAGCAGACAATCCAGAGAAACCGGAACCTATGACAGCTATTTTCTTTTTCATTAAACGATCTGTTTTTTGTACAGATTGGCTTCGTCTAAAAGCTTTTCCAAATCGGTATTTTTTTGATAAATAGGAACGTGAAATTCGTTGAGTTTGGTAAGCAGTTTTATTAATTCCAGCTTTTCAGGTTCCGATAAATTACCGCATACAAGCATAGTCGCCGTACGAATTTTTTCCATTTGTTGATCTAGAACGCGTAAACCTTCTTCGGTAATACTTATAATTTTACTGCGTTTATCTGTTTCGGAATCTTTTTGAACCGCCCAGCCTTTCTGCATTAATCTGTTGATTATTAGAATTCCTGCAGGTTTTTCGTGCACATTTTTTTTGATAAGATCCATCTTCGTCATTTCACCAAACGCTTTCAGGTTTATCAGATAAATAAAATCTTCTTGAGTAGAAAAATCGGATCCTGAAATGGCAGCTCTGGAATAATTTTTAGCAAATCTGTTCATGTGTACAAGCAGCGTACTTATAACGCTTTCGGCACTGCGCCCCAAATCTTTGCCCTCCCATTCAGGAGCTTTAAAACGAAGTGGCTGTGTATAATTGTCGGCAACCCATTTTTTAAAACCAGAAATACTGTCTGGATATCGGTTATCTGTATTAGACAATTCAAATTCTTCAACAAGATCTACCGTTTTTTTGACAAGATTATACTTCATAATG
>Ga0256904_1000415_pt1 | contig 15798 bp, 12 predicted proteins | sample MC6MC0742MT_FD_190199 | JGI IMG/M metagenome (GOLD analysis project Ga0256904, IMG submission 190199) | Metatranscriptome of enriched soil aggregate microbial communities from Iowa State University, Ames, United States - MC6-MC0742-MT... | ecosystem: Environmental > Terrestrial > Soil >...
CTCGCTACAGTGCGCTCAACTTTTTTGGTTTTGGACCAACGCGTTGTAGCCTTCCCCAAGTGCTGCGTGGGTCCCTTTTAATTCCAGCTGGCGCAACCGGCGCACAGACGCCGGCCCCGTGCGGCCCGCTCGACAGGAGTTCGACATGTCCGAAGTACGTCATTCGCGCGTCATCATTCTCGGTTCCGGCCCTGCCGGTTACAGCGCCGCGGTGTATGCCGCCCGCGCCAACCTCAAGCCGCTGCTGATCACCGGCATGCAGGCGGGCGGCCAGCTGACCACCACCACCGAAGTCGACAACTGGCCGGGCGACCCCCACGGCCTGACCGGCCCGGCCCTGATGCAGCGCATGCAGGAGCACGCCGAGCGTTTCGAGACCGAGATCGTCTTCGACCACATCAACGCCGTCGACCTGGCCAACAAGCCGTTCACCCTGCGCGGTGACAGCGGCACCTACACTTGCGACGCGCTGATCGTCGCCACCGGTGCCAGCGCTCGCTACCTGGGCCTGCCGTCGGAAGAAACCTTCATGGGCAAGGGCGTGTCGGCCTGCGCCACTTGCGACGGCTTCTTCTACCGCAACAAGCCGGTGGCGGTCGTCGGCGGCGGCAACACCGCCGTGGAAGAGGCGCTGTACCTGGCCAACATCGCCAGCAAGGTGACTTTGGTACACCGTCGCGACACCTTCCGCGCCGAGAAGATCCTGATCGACAAGCTGCACGCCCGTGTCGCCGAAGGCAAGATCGAACTCAAGCTCAACGCCACCCTGGACGAAGTGCTGGGTGACAACATGGGCGTGACCGGTGCGCGCCTGAAGAACAACGACGGCAGCTTCGACGAAATCAAGGTTGACGGTGTGTTCATCGCCATCGGCCACACCCCGAACACCTCGCTGTTCGAAGGCCAGCTGACCCTGAAGGACGGCTATCTGGTGGTTCACGGCGGCCGTGAAGGCAACGCCACCGCCACCAACGTCGAGGGCGTGTTCGCCGCCGGCGACGTGGCCGACCACGTCTACCGCCAGGCCATCACCTCCGCCGGCGCTGGCTGCATGGCGGCCCTGGACGTCGAGCGTTACCTGGACGGCCTGGCCAACGCCGCGCACTGATCCAGCCCCTGCGGGCTTGCCTCACAATGAAAAAACCGGCCATCTGGCCGGTTTTTTTGTACCTGCGATTCAGCTCACAGGCTCAGTCGCATCGACAGGTCAACCGCCTTCACATCCTTGGTCATCGCACCGATCGAGATGTAGTCCACACCGGTGTCGGCGATCACCCGCAGGGTGGTCTCGTTGACCCCGCCGCTGGCCTCGAGCTTGGCCTTGCCCGCGGTGATGCGTACCGCTTCGCGCATTTCATCCAGGCTCAGTTCGTCGAGCATGACGATATCGGCGCCCGCCGCCAGCGCCTGGCGCAGCTCGTCCAGGCTTTCCACCTCGATCTCCACCGGCTTGCCCGGGGCGATGCGGTGCGCCGCCGCCACGGCCTCGGCCACGCCACCACTGGCGGCGATATGGTTCTCCTTGATCAGGAACGCGTCGTACAGGCCGATGCGGTGGTTGTAGCAGCCGCCGCAGGTAACCGCGTACTTCTGCGCCAGGCGCAGGCCCGGCAGGGTCTTGCGGGTATCGAGCAGGCGCACCTGGGTGCCCTCGACCAGGTCGGCCAGGAAGCGCGCGCGGGTTGCAACGCCCGAGAGCAGTTGCAGGAAGTTCAGCGCCGAGCGTTCACCACTGAGCAGCGAGCGTGCCGGGCCTTCGAGGTGGAACAGCGCCTGGTTGGCGGTGGCGCGCTCGCCATCGGCCACCTGCCAGTGCACCGCCACCCGCGGGTCGAGCTGGCGGAACACCGTATCGACCCAGGCGGAGCCTGCGATCACGCAGTCCTCGCGGGTGATGATGGTCGCCTTGGCCAGGCGCTCGGCCGGGATCAGCTGGGCGGTGATATCGCCGCCGCCGATGTCCTCGAGCAGCGCGCGGCGCACGTTGGCTTCGATTTCGGCGGTCAGGTCGGCGAGGCGTAGGTTCGGCATGGTCGGCTCCACAAGCTAGGTGCCGGCGATTATAGGGCAGGGGGGCGACGTGTACAGCTGCCGTGCCGATCACCTTTGGTCAGGCGGTTTGAGCAATTGTGCAAATGCATTGTCCGTTGAGGCGTGCGAAAGGCGTGCTAGCAGCTGTCAGAATTTTCACCGATAATGGCGCCTTGTAATTGGCGTCATAGCTTTGACGATTTCACTTCCAGTCGAACAACGCAACATCCAGCAAGGAGTCCGGGATGCATGATGAAGGCAAGGTGGTGCCCTTGGCGGCGGCCATCGACCGGGGTGCGCGCGCGCCCTCGCCATGCCTTCCGGTCCTGCTCCTGCAGGTGCGCGACAAAGCCGCGCTGCAATTGCGCCAGGGCTTGCAGGCGCTGTTCGACAATGCTGACGACACCCTTTTCGAAATGGCCGACAAGGCCAGTGGCCGCCTCGACCAGAACCTGTACTTCGAAGCCATGCGCGACCTGCGCCTGAAGCGCAAGAGCATCGAGCGCGGGTTCCTCGACACCTTCTACGACGCCTTTGCCCGTATCGGCCAGGGCGGTGGGCTCGAGGCCCTGGTCAGGTCACAGACCCAGGACAGGTCGGCGCTGGAGCGAACCGTGGCCGTGCAGGCCATGGTCGATCGGGTGCTGTCGCGTGACGGGTTTCTGCTCGATCAACTGAACCTGCGCTTCACCACGTTGCTGGAGGTGCCGCTGGAGACCGTGCACAACCCACTCGGGCCAGGCAACCTCTGCGGTTACTTCCTGGATGCCGGGCGCAACCTGGGGGTCGGCGCCAACGTCAAGATGGTGCTGCTCAAGCTGTACGAGCGTTATGTGCTGCGCGACCTCGACCTGCTCTACGGCGAGGCCAGCCAGTTGCTCGCCAGTGCCGGCGTGCTGCCGGACCTGCTGCCCGCGCCACGGCGCCGTGCCGAGGACCGGCGCGGCATTGCCAGGCGCGTGCCGGCCAGCGTCATGCCGGGCGGCCTGCCCGACTCCGCCGGCCAGGCGTTCTTCGCCTCGGTGCAGGCGCTGCTGGCGCCGGTGCGCGGGCGGGTCACGCCGCGTTTGCAGGCGGCCGGTGCGGCCCAGCCGACCAGTACCGGCGATCTGCTGCGCCTGCTCACCCACTTGCAGCACTATGTGCCGGCCCCTGGCGAGCCGGATGACTTCAACCTCGGCCAGCAGCTGGAGCAACTGCTGTTGCGGGTCAGCGTGCGCAGCGGCACGCGGCGGCGCATTGCCACCGACGACGAAGACACGATCAACCTGGTCGACCTGCTGTTCACCTTCATCCAGGGTGACCACAACCTGCCGGCCAGCCTGCGCGCGTTGATCGTCCGCCTGCACATCCCGGTGCTCAAGGTGGCATTGATCGACAAGGGCATGTTCAGCCGTGGCAGCCACCCGGCGCGCCGCCTGCTCAACGAAATCGCCGCCGCGGCCATTGGCTGGGAGACCGAGGCCGAGGGGCTGCGCGACAGCCTGCACCTGCGCGTCGAACGGATCGTGCAGCGCCTGCTCAATGACTTTTCCGACGATTGCGCCCTGTTTGATGAACTGCTCGATGAGTTTCTCGCTTTCAGCCAGGATGAACGTCGGCGCAACGAACTGCTCGAACAGCGCACCCGTGACGCCGAGGAGGGCCGCGCCCGTACGCTGCTGGCCCGCCAGCGTGTGCAGCAGGAGCTCAACGACCGCCTGCATGGCCGGGTGCTGCCGCAGGTGGTGGTGCAGATGCTGGTTCAATCCTGGAGCCAGGTGCTGCTGCTGGCCTGGCTGAAGCAGGGTGAGGCTTCGCCAGCCTGGGCCGAGGCCCTGGCGACGGTGGACGACCTGCTGGTCAGCATTGCCCCGTACCGTGAGCCGCAGCGCCTGCTGGAGCAGGTGCCGGGCTTGCTCAAGGCGCTGCGCGACGGTCTGGCGGGGGTGGCGCTGGACTCCGCCGCCACCCGTGATTTCTTCCTGCAACTGGAGAAGCTGCACCAGCGCGCCTGTGGCGGCACGCCGGAGGCGGATGCCGCGCTGGACGAAGTGTGGGTGGAGGACGATATCGTGCTGGTCGTCAGCGATGAGTCCGAGTTGGACGCTGGCCTGCCGCTCGACGAGCATGACCCTGCCGTTCATCAGGTACAGCGGTTGCAGGTCGGCACCTGGGTCGAGGTGATGGACGACGACGAGCCGCTGCGCTGTAAGCTGGTGGCGCGTATCGACAGCAATGACCGGTTGGTCTTCAGCAACCGCACCGGCATGAAGGTGCGCGAATGGAACCGCATGGGCCTGGCCATGGCCCTGCGTCGTGGCGAGGTACGCCTGCTGGACGATGGCCTGCTGTTCGAGCGGGCGCTGGAGGCGGTGCTGGAGCAATTGCGTGGGCAGCAGGCACAGCAAGGCTGAAGCCTCCTGCACAATCATTTACATGCAAGCACTGGCCGCCCACGGCATACTGACTATCTGTCTCGGGCGTCATTTCAGGATCTGCACCATGCAATTGGACCGCGCGACCGGCTGGTTCACCGGCGTCAGCCACTGCCCCTCGCCGAACTTCAACGCCCGCCCCGAAGGTGAGGCCATTGCGCTGCTGGTCATCCACAACATCAGCCTGCCTCCGGCCTGCTTCGGCACCGGCAAGGTGCAACAGTTCTTCCAGAACCGCCTGGACCCGGACGAGCACCCGTACTTCGCGACCATCAACCACCTGACCGTCTCGGCGCACCTGTTCGTCGAGCGCGATGGCGCGGTGACCCAGTTCGTCTCGTTGCTCGACCGCGCCTGGCATGCCGGCGTGTCGCGCTTCGGCGAGCGCGAGGGCTGCAACGATTTTTCCATCGGCATCGAGCTGGAGGGCACCGACGAACTGCCCTACACCGATGCCCAGTACGCCACCCTGGAGCGGCTGACCCGCGAGATCCGCGCGGCTTGGCCAGTGATCGACGCCCAGCGCATCTGTGGCCACAACGATATCGCCCCGCAGCGCAAGACCGACCCGGGCCCGGCATTCGACTGGCTGCGCTACCGGGCTGCCCTGCAACGCAACGAGGACAAGGCATGAGTTTTCTGGTGTTGGTGCTGGCATTGTGGGTCGAGAAGTTCTCGGCCCTGCGCCAGCGGTTGCAGCGCGACGGCTTCTATCTGGGCGAGCTGGTGCGCCTGGAGCGCAGCGGCAAGGTCCACCCGTGGTGGACGCTGAGTATCCTGATCCTGGCACCGGTGGCGCTGCTCGTGCTGCTTTTGCATGTGCTGGAGCCGGTGGCCTATGGCTTGCTGGCGTTGCCGGTGCACCTGCTGGTATTGATCTACAGCCTGGGGCGCGGCGATGTAAAGGCGGCGCTGGGCCCGTTTCGCGACGCCTGGCGCCGGGGTGACGAACAGGCCGCGCTGCACGTGGCCGAGCGCGACCTGGGGTTGGCCGCCGACGATGCCCAGAGCTTGATCAAGCGGGTTCAGGGCCACCTGCTGTGGCAGGCCTACCAGAGCTTCTTCGCGGTGATCTTCTGGTACTTCCTGCTCGGCCCGGCGGCGGCGCTGGCCTACCGCCTGCTGGCGCTGACCATGGACAACAGCCGCCAGCCCGCCTTGCAGAGCCTGGCCGGGCAACTGCGCCACGCCATGGACTGGCTGCCGGTACGGGTGATGACGGTGAGTTTCGCCCTGGTCGGCAACTTCGTCGCGGTGACCCGCGTGATGCTGCACGAGCTGCTCGACTGGCACGTCAGCGCCGGGCACCTGGTGGCCAAGGTCGGCCGGGTGGCCGACGACATCCCTGAGGAAGAGGACCGCCAGCGCGGTCTTGAGCGGCTGGACAGCCTGTGGGAGCTGCTGCTGCGCTGCGCGGTGCTGTGGTATGCCTGCTTTGCCCTGTGGACCGTGTTGGCCTGAGCAGTTCGCTACCGGCTGATCGCTTAACCATAAGTTACAAACCTTGATTCCAATCTGCGCTATACAAGGCCACTGGCCCTAGATGGCCTAGTGCTACCCCGCAGAACAACAAGAATTCAAGGAGGTGACCTGTGAAGCGTCTGCTCTATCCGGCCATCGCACTGATGAATCGGCTGAGCTTCGGCATGAAGTTCAGCCTGATCAGCGTCCTGTTTTTCCTGCCCATGCTGGTCACCAGCTTTTATCTGGTACGCGACGCCTACAGCCAGCTCCAGGCCACCCGTGGCGAATTGCAGGGGCTGGCGCCGTTGTCCGAGAGCCTGACGTTGCGCGGCGACCTGGAGACCCTCGGCAACCTGCTGCAGATCAACGCCGTGCTGGGCCAGTCGGGCCAGGCCGGCGATGTGGAAAGCCGCATCGCGGCGCTGCAGGACAAGGTCCAGGCCCGGCTCGATGGCCTCAAGGGTAGCGACCCTGCGTTCGAGGCCAAGCGTGCCGAGCTGGCCGAGGCCTTTGCCAGTGCCCGTGACGAAAGCTCGCTGCAGAACAAGGCGGCGCTGTTCGACAAGTTGCTGGCCCAGGCCCAGGTGCTGGGCAAGCTGGTGGCCAGCCAGTCGGGGCTCAGCCAGGACAGTCAGGCCTCGGTGCGTCAGTTGAGCGAGCTGCTCGGCAATGCCACCGCCCAGGTGACCCAGGCCATCGGTGAGGGCCGGGCAATGGGCGCGGTGGCCCTGGGCCGTGGCTTCATGGACTCCTCGGGCAGCGCGCGTTTCGAAGACCTGCTACAGCGCCTGGAACGCTTGTCCGCCGATTACGCCATTCGCCTGGATGACGCCCTGGCAACCGATGCCGGGCTCAAGCTCGCGCTCGCCGGTAGCGCCCAGGCCAGCCAGGCCACCGTCAAGCAGGCGGCGACCCTGTTCGAGGACCAGGTGGTGGTGGCCGAGAGCCTGGACGCGCCGTGGGCCGGTTTCTACCAGCAGACCAGCGACCTGATGGCGCAGACTTACCGCTTGAACGATGCCGTACTGGCCCATCTGCACGGGCAACTGGAAGAGCGCCTCGGCCAGCACCGCCTGCGCACGGTCGCGCTGGTGGCGGCCTTGGCCTGCGTCTTCGCATTGATCATCTACCTCTACAGCGGCTTCTACGTCTCCACCCGGGAAACCCTCGGCAACCTGGGCACCGCCATGGACAAGGTGGCCGCCGGCGACATGACCATCAGCTTCCAGGCCAGCAGCCGGGACGAACTGGGCGAACTGGGGCGTGGTTTCAACGAGACCGTGCGGCGCATTCGCGGGCTGATCGAACAGGTCGGCAAGACCGTGTCCACGGTCGAGGAGCAGGCCGGCCAGGTGCTTTCGGTGTCGAGCCGCAGCAACCAGGCGGTCAGTGGCCAGCGCGAGCAGATCGAGCAGGTGGCCACGGCCATGAACCAGATGAGCGCCACCGCGCTGGAGGTCGCCCGCAGCGCGGCCCTGGCCGCCGAAGGCGCGCAGCGGGTCAACCATGAGAGTGCCTCGGGCCGCGACCTGGTGGAAAGCCAGCAGGGCAGCATCGCCCGCCTGGCCGGCGAGATCGACCAGAGCGTGGCGGCGGTTAACCAGTTGGCGGGCGACAGTCAGGCCATCGGCCGGGTATTGGAGGTGATCCGCAGCATCGCCGAGCAGACCAACCTGCTGGCCCTCAACGCTGCCATCGAAGCGGCCCGGGCCGGTGAGCAGGGCAGGGGGTTTGCCGTGGTCGCCGACGAGGTGCGCACCCTGGCCAGGCGCACCCAGGATTCCACCGAGGAGATCGCGCAGATGATCCAGCGCCTGCGCGAAGGCGTGGGCGCGGCGGTGCGGGTGATGGGCAGCAGCCACCAGATGGCCGCCGGCACCGTGGACGAAGCGCGCCAGGTGCAGCAGGCACTGGGCAACATCCTTGGCGCGGTGGGCGGGATCGTCGAACAGAACCAGCAGATCGCCGCCGCCGTCGAGCAGCAGACCGCCGTGGCCCACGACATCGACCAGAACATTGTGGCGATCAACCGTGCGGCGCAGGACACCACCGAAGGCGCTTGTCAGACCGAAGATGCCAGCCGGGCGTTGTCGGCGCAGGTGGTGGAGCTCAAACGGTTGATCGGGGCGTTCAGGGTGTGATCGAGGCCGACGCGGATCCTGTGTCGGGCTGCCAGCCAAACACCCCGCAGGCATTGCGACTGCTGGCCTCTGCCAGCAGCGCTGCCTCGATCTCCATGACTTCGGCCAGCGCCCCGGCAATCTCGGGTAGGTGCTCCGGGCTGTTGCGCTGCCCCGGGAACATCGCCGGCGCCATGTCCGGCGCGTCGGTCTCCAGCACCACGCTGTCCAGCGGCAGCCTGGGCAGGGTCTTGCGCAGGCGTAGTGCCTGCGGCCATGTCGCGGCGCCGCCCAACCCCAGCTTGAACCCCAGCTTGATGTATTCCCGCGCCTCCTCGTAGCTGCCGGCAAAGGCATGGATGATCCCCGCCCGCGCCGGCTTGTAGCGCTTGAGCGTGGCGATCACCTGGGCGTGGCTGCGGCGCACGTGCAGCAGCGACGGCAGCTCGAAGTCGCAGGCCAGTTGCAGCTGGGCCTCGAACAACGCCTGCTGGCGCGTCGGGTCCAGTTCGGGCAGGTAGAAGTCCAGGCCGAACTCACCCACCGCGCACAGGCGTGGATTGCCGCGCAGGCGTTCGAGCCAGTCGCGCAACTGCGCCAGGTGCTCGGGAAGGTGCTGCTCGAGGTAGATCGGGTGCAGCCCCAGTGCCGCGTACACGCCTTCGTTGGCGCAGGCCAGGTCCCAGACTCGCTGGAAGTTGTCCTGGTACACCCCCAGCACCACCATGCGCTCCACCCCGCGCGCCGCCGCGTTGGCCAGCAGGCGCGGGCGGTCGGCGTCGAAATCGGCGAAGTCGAGGTGGGTGTGGGTGTCGATCAGGCGCATGGTCAGGCCTTGGCGATCCGCTGCTTGAAGGTGCGACCGATGGCGTGCACGCCGGGCTCGTAGCGCTTGTCCTCGATGGCGGCCAAGGCCAGTTCCAGCGCGGTGGCGGCGATCAGGCCGTGCTGCTGGGCCATGGCATTGACCGGCAGCGGCAGGAAATCGAGCAACTGATTGTCGCCGAAGGTGCCCAGCTGCAGCTGGCGTGAGTCGTCGGGGCGCGCCTGCAGCGTGTCGAACACACCTTGCAGCAGCACGTACGAAGTGGTCACCAATGCATCCGGCAGGCCACCCAGTTCATCGATCAGCTGTTGCATCAGGCGTTGGCCGCACTCGCGGCTGAAGGCTTCGCCCTGGTAGCGGCGCACTTCGCCGTCGAAACCTTGCAAGGCTTCGTCGAAGCCACCGGCGCGGGCCTGGCTCACCGACAGCTCGGGGCGGGCGCCGATCAGGGCGATGCTGCGCGGGCGGGTTTTCAACAGGCTCTGGGCCAACTGGCGGCTGGCGTCGCGGTCATCGCTGATCACCGAGCAGAAGTGCGCCGGGTCCAGGCGCCGGTCGATGGCGATCACCGGCAGGCCCTTGGCCTGCAGCTCGCGGTAGCTCTCGTCTTCCGGCGGCAGGCAACTGGCGACGAACAGTGCGTCGCAGCGCCGGGCACGGAACAGCTGCTGCAATTGGCGTTCGCTGTCGGGCTGGTCGTCGCTGCTGGCGATCAGCAGTTGGTAGCCACGGGCACGGGCGCCTTGCTCCAGCTGCTTTGCAATGCGGGCGTAGCTGGGGTTCTCCAGATCCGGGAGAATGAAGCCCAGGGTGCGGGTGTGGCGGCTGCGCAGGCCGGCGGCCTGGGGGTTCGGGGTGAAGCCGTGTGCCTCGACCACCGCACGCACGCGCTCGACGGTGCTGCTGCTGATGCGCTGCTGTTCGGCCTTGCCATTGATGACGTAGCTGGCGGTGGTTACGGACACACCGGCCAGACGGGCGATATCGCTGAGTTTCACCGAATTTTCCTTGTTGTTTCCGGGACTGCCTGCGGGGCTTGACCGGCTAGTTTCACCCATCGACGGGCCCGCGCGCAGACGACCATTGTCGCAATTGTCCGACAGGATGGGGCTTTTTCGTTGGCAGATTATCGAGTAACGTGGCCGCTTGGTCAGATTAAACGTTTCAGCAAGGCGAATTTTCCTGCCTGAAAATCAGTCTTCGCCGGTTGTGCTGATCGTTTCGGCGGCTTTTGCCGTCGAATTCCACAACAATACCTCGGTAGCCGACGGGGCTGCCGCAAAAGGAGAGGGTCATGCTCGAGCTTGCCGTTGAGCAGATTGCCATGGGCCAGCGTGCCGCCGACAAAGGCGAGGCACTGGCGCTGCTGGCCGATCGACTGGTTGCCGATGGTCTGGTCGCCGAGGGTTACCTGGCGGGGCTGCAAGCCCGGGAGGCACAGGGCTCGACCTTCCTCGGCCAGGGCATCGCCATCCCCCACGGCACGCCGCAGACCCGCGAGCTGGTGTTTGCCACGGGCGTACGCCTGCTGCAGTTTCCCGACGGCGTGGACTGGGGCGACGGCCAGATCGTCTACCTGGCCATCGGCATCGCCGCCCGCTCCGATGAACATCTGCGCCTGCTGCAACTGCTGACCCGCGCCCTCGGTGAAACCGACCTGGCCGAGGCGCTGCGTCGCTCCGGTAGCGCCGAGGCACTGCTCAAGTTACTGCAAGGAGCGCCACGCGAGCTGGCGCTGGATGCCCAGCTGGTCGGCCTCAACCTGGCGGCGGAAGACTTCGACGAACTGGCCTGGCGCGGCGCTCGTCTGTTGCAACGCGCCGGTTGTGCCGACAGCGGCTTTGCCGCCGTGCTGCAGCAGACCGAGCCGCTGCCGCTGGGTGAAGGGCTGTGGTGGCTGCACAGCGAACGTGAGGTGCGCCAACCGGGGTTGGCCTTCGTCACCCCGCAACAACCGTTGCGCTACCGCGATCAACCGCTCAATGGCCTGTTCTGCCTGGCCAGCCTCGGAGCGGCGCATCAAGCCCTGCTCGAGCGCCTGTGCGAGGTGTTGATCGAAGGCCGTGGGCAGATGCTCTACCAGGCCACCAGCAGCCGCGCCGTGCTCGAAGTGCTCGGCGGCGAGGCGCCCGCCGACTGGCCGAGCGCCCGGATAGTATTGGCCAACGCCCATGGCCTGCATGCTCGCCCTGCAAAGGTACTGGCGCAGCTGGCCAAGGGCTTCGAGGGCGAGATCCGCATACGGCTGCACGACAGCGCCCAGCCCGCCGTTTCGGTCAAGAGCCTGAGCAAGCTGCTCAGCCTCGGCGCTCGCCGTGGCCAGGTGCTGGAACTGATCGCCGAGCCCGATATCGCCGCCGATGCCTTGCCGGTACTGCTGGCAGCCATCGAGCAGGGCCTGGGCGAGGAGGTGGATCCACTGCCGCCCACAGCGGTGCAGGACGAGGCGCCGATGTCCGCCCTGCAGGCCCCGACGCCAGGCAGCACGCTGCAAGGCGTCGCTGCGGCGCCGGGCATCGCCAGCGGTCCGGCCCATGTCCAGGTCGAGCGCGATATCGACTACCCGCTGCGCGGCGAGTCGCCCGCCCAGGAGCGGGCCAGGCTGCGCCAGGCCATCGACACGGTGCACGCCGATCTTCAGGCCCTGGTGCAACGCAGCGACAAGGCCATCGGCGAAATTTTTGTCACCCATCAGGAAATGCTCGCCGACCCGGCCCTGACCGACGACGTCGAGCTGCGCCTGGCCCAGGGCGAAAGCGCCGCCGCTGCGTGGATGGCGGTGATCGAAGCCGCCGCCCGTCAGCAGGAGGCCCTGCACGATGCGCTGCTGGCCGAGCGCGCCGCCGATCTGCGCGATATCGGTCGTCGGGTGCTGGCGCAACTGTGCGGCGTCAAGGACAGCGCCGAGCCAGAGCAGCCCTATGTGCTGGTGATGGTCGAAGTCGGCCCTTCGGACGTGGCGCGCCTGGACCCGGCACGGGTCGCCGGTATCGTCACCGCGCAGGGTGGCGCCACCGCCCACAGCGCCATCGTCGCCCGGGCCCTGGGCATCCCGGCGGTGGTCGGGGCCGGGGCGGCAGTGCTGTTGCTGGAGAGCGGCACGCCGCTGCTGCTTGATGGCCAGCGCGGGCAGGTCGTGGTTGCGCCAGCCGAGTCCGAGTTGCAACGAGCCCTGGCAGAGCGTGATGCCCGCGAGCGTCGGCTGCAGATCGCCTGGGCCAACCGCCATGAGCCCGCGCGGACGCGCGACGGCCATGCGGTCGAAGTGTTCGCCAACATCGGCCAGAGCAACGGCATCGACAAGGTGGTGGAGCAAGGTGCCGAAGGCATCGGCCTGTTGCGCACCGAACTGATCTTCATGGCCCACCCGCAACTGCCCGACGTGGCGACCCAGGAAGCCGAGTACCGCCGGGTGCTCGATGGCCTGGACGGACGGCCACTGGTGGTGCGCACGCTCGACGTCGGGGGCGACAAGCCCTTGCCGTACTGGCCGATCGCGGCTGAGGAAAACCCCTTCCTCGGCGTGCGCGGCGTGCGCCTGACCCTGCAACGCCCGCAGGTGATGGAAGACCAGCTGCGCGCCTTGCTGCGTGCCGCGGACAACCGCCCGCTGCGCATCATGTTCCCCATGGTCGGCCAGCTCCATGAATGGCGCGCCGCCAAGGCCATGGTCGAGCGCCTGCGCCAAGAGATCCCGGTGGCCGACCTGCAGGTGGGCATCATGGTCGAAGTGCCGTCGGCCGCCTTGCTGGCACCGCAGCTGGCCCGTGAAGTGGACTTCTTCAGCGTCGGCACCAACGACCTCACCCAGTACACCCTGGCCATCGACCGCGGTCACCCGAGCCTGTCGGCCCAGGCCGACGGCCTGCACCCGGCAGTGCTCAACCTGATCGACATGACCGTGCGCGCCGCCCATGCCCAGGGCAAGTGGGTGGGCGTGTGCGGCGAGCTGGCGGCCGACCCGCAGGCGGTCGCCGTGCTGCTGGGCCTGGAGGTGGACGAACTGAGCGTCGCCGCCCGCAGCATTCCTGAAGTCAAGTCACTGGTGCGCCAGGCCGACCTTTCGACGGCCCGCGCGCTGGCGCGCGAGGCCCTGCAACAAGACAGCGCCGAGGCAGTCCGGGCGCTGGTGGAGCGTTATTGATGGCCAAGATCCTCACCCTAACCCTCAACCCGGCGCTGGATATCACCATCAGCCTCGACCGCCTGCGAGCCGGCGCGGTCAACCGCAGCCAGGCGCAGCACAGCCATGCCGCCGGCAAGGGGCTGAACGTCGCCCAGGTGCTGGCCGACCTGGGCCACAGCGTCACCGTCGGCGGTTTCCTGGGGCAGGACAACCTGGCGCCGTTCGAGGCGCTGATTGCCTGGCGTGGGTTCGCCGACTGCTTCGTCCGCGTGCCGGGCGAGACCCGCAGCAACATCAAGCTGGTCGAGGCCGATGGCCAGGTCACCGATATCAACGGGCCAGGGCCGCAGGTCGACGAGGCCGCCCGCAACGCCTTGCTGCAACGTCTGGCCCACGTAGCCCCGGGGCATGACGCCGTGGTGGTGGCCGGGAGCCTGCCACGGGGGGTCAGCCCCGAGTGGTTGCGCGAGCTGCTGCTGATGCTCAAGGCGCAGGGCCTGAAGGTGGCCCTGGACAGCAGCGGCGAAGCCTTGCGCGCAGGCCTGCAGGCCGCGCCCTGGCTGGTCAAGCCCAACACCGAGGAGCTGGGTGAAGTCCTCGGGCTGCCGGTGCAGGCCGCGGACGAGCAACGCGCGGCCGCACGGCGGCTGCTCGCCACTGGCGTCGAGCATGTGGTGGTGTCCCAGGGCGAGCAGGGCGTGAACTGGTTCGCCGCTGGCCTGGCACTGCATGCGCAACCGTCGAAAGTGCGCATCGCCAGTACCGTCGGCGCCGGTGATTCGCTGGTCGCGGGCATGGTCCATGGCCTGCTCCAGGCCGAAGCGCCCGCCGCTACCTTGCGTCGCGCCACCGCCATCGCCGCCCAGGCAGTCACCCAGGTCGGCTTCGGCATTCACGACCGTGAGCAACTGGAGCGCCTGGAAGCCGCCGTGCGCCTTACAGAACAACAAGAAGAGGGCTGCTGATGAACATTGCCATTGTCACCGCCTGCCCCAACGGCCAGGTGTCCAGCGTGCTCAGCGCCCGCTTGTTGGCCGCCGCGGCCCAGCGTCGGGGCTGGAAAACCTGCGTCGAGGTGCACGACGCCGAACACCCGGAGCTGCGCCTGACGCCAACGCAGATCGCCGAGGCCGACTGGGTGCTGGTGGTCAGCACCGGGCCGGTGGACCTGACGCGCTTTGCCGGCAAGCGCCTGTACCAGAGCACGCCGGCCCAGGCCCTGGCCGACCGTGAAGGCTTCCTCGACGAGGCCGCTGCCGGCGCCCAGGTGCAGGCAGCGCAAACCCCGGTGCAGGGTGCGCCGAAGATTGTCGCTGTGACCGCCTGCCCGACCGGCGTGGCCCACACCTTCATGGCCGCCGAAGCCCTGCAACAGGCGGCGCAGGCCATGGGCTACCAGCTCACCGTGGAAACCCAGGGCTCGGTCGGCGCACGCAATCCGCTGCCGGCCGAGGCCATCGCCGCAGCCGATGTGGTGTTGTTGGCCGCCGATATCGAAGTACCGGCCGCGCGCTTCGCCGGCAAGCGCATCTACCGCTGCGGCACCGGCATCGCCCTCAAGCAGGCCCGCGCCACGCTGGACAAGGCACTGGCCGAGGGCAAGGTGGAGGCAGCGGGGGCGACCGGCGCGATGCCGCCGGCCGAGAAGACCGGCGTCTACAAGCACCTGCTGACCGGAGTCTCGTTCATGCTGCCGATGGTGGTGGCTGGCGGTTTGCTGATCGCCTTGTCGTTCGTGTTCGGCATCGAGGCCTACAAGGAGCCCGGCACGCTGCCCGCCGCCTTGATGCAGATCGGCGGCGAGGCGGCGTTCAAGTTGATGGTGCCGCTGCTCGCCGGCTACATCGCCTGGTCCATTGCCGACCGCCCGGGCCTGGCGCCCGGGATGATCGGCGGCCTGTTGGCGAGCACGCTCGGGGCGGGGTTCATCGGCGGCATCGTCGCCGGCTTCCTGGCCGGCTACAGCGCCAAGGCCATCGCCCGCTGGGTGCGCCTGCCCAGCAGCCTCGACGCGCTCAAGCCGATCCTCATCATCCCGCTGCTGGCCAGCCTGTTCACCGGCCTGGTGATGATCTACGTGGTTGGCCAGCCCGTGGCGGCCATGCTCGCGGGACTGACCCACTTCCTCGACAGCATGGGCACCACCAACGCCGTGCTGCTCGGGTTGCTGCTCGGCGGCATGATGTGCGTGGACCTCGGCGGGCCGATCAACAAGGCCGCCTATGCCTTCTCGGTCGGGCTGCTGCATCGCAGAGTTATGCACCGATGGCCGCGACCATGGCGGCGGGCATGGTGCCGCCGATCGGCCTGGGCATCGCCACATTCCTGGCCCGGCGCAAGTTCGCCCAGAGCGAGCGTGAGGCGGGCAAGGCCGCGTTGGCGCTGGGGCTGTGCTTCATTTCCGAAGGGGCGATCCCGTTCGCTGCCAAGGACCCGCTGCGGGTAATTCCGGCCAGCGTGGCCGGCGGCGCATTGACCGGGGCGTTGTCGATGTATTTCGGTTGCAAGCTGATGGCGCCGCACGGCGGCTTGTTCGTGCTGCTGATCCCCAATGCGATCAACCATGCCTTGCTGTATTTGCTGGCGATCGTGGCGGGTAGCCTGCTGACGGCGGTGGTGTATGCGGTGATCAAGAAGAGCGAGCGGGTAGAGTTGGCCGTGGCGCCCGTGAAAGGCTAGCGACTTCTGTAGCCTTTACTGGCCTCTTCGCGGGCACGCCCGCTCCCACAGGTTCCTGCACATTTCGAGATCATGCAGACCTGTGGGAGCGGGCATGCCCGCGGAGAGGCCGGAGCAGGTCAACGCCCATGCTTC